>Ga0316628_100000136_pt1 | contig 44055 bp, 47 predicted proteins | sample OWC_Aug_M2_C1_D5_FD_207648 | JGI IMG/M metagenome (GOLD analysis project Ga0316628, IMG submission 207648) | Wetland soil microbial communities from Old Woman Creek delta, Ohio, United States - OWC_Aug_M2_C1_D5_C | ecosystem: Environmental > Terrestrial > Soil > Wetlands | place: USA: Ohio...
AGGAGCTTGCGCGCATGATGTCGAAGCTCGCGGCGAGCCAGGGCGACGATCTCGCCGGCCAGGCGCGCGACGTCCGGGGCGCGAAGGTCCTGGCCGCGGCGCTCGAGAACGCGGACGCCAAGACGCTACGCGAAACGCTGGACAAGCTCAAGGACAGGCTGAAATCGGCCGCCATCGTGCTCGGCAGCGTAAGCGACGGCAAGGTGTCGCTGGTGGCCGGCGTCACGGCCGACCTGACGGCCAAGGTGAAGGCCGGCGAGCTGGTCAATTTCGTCGCGCAGCAGGTCGGCGGCAAGGGCGGCGGGCGTCCCGACATGGCGCAGGCCGGCGGCACCGAGCCGGGCAAGCTGCCCGCGGCGCTGCAGTCGGTCCAGGGCTGGGTTGAGCAGCGCATATAGATTCTGTCCGGCCTGCGCCGCGCCGCTCGTGCAGGGCGAGCACGGCGGCGCGATCATCCTGCAGCGCAGGCGCGCGCCGTGACCCCGCCGCTCGCGGCGATCGAGACCCTGCCGCTCGCCGTGGCGCTGCGCGACTCGGCGCCGCTGCACGCGGCGGTCGCGACCGTGCACCTCGTCGGCGTCGGCCTGCTGCTCGGCTCGGTCGCCATTCTTGATCTGCGCCTGCTCGGCATGTCGCGCGCGCTGCCGGTGCGGCGCCTGGCGGCGCACGTCCTGCCGTGGACCGCGGCGAGCTTCCTGCTGATCGTGCCGAGCGGGCTGGTCATGTTCCTGGGGCGCGCCGGCGAGCTGGTGGGCAGCCCGCTGTTCGCGCTGAAGATGCTGCTGATCCTCGCCGGCGGCACCAACGCCGCGCTGTTCCACGCGGGAACGTTTCGCGGCGTCGCGGCCTGGGACACGCAGGCCATGCCACCCGCCGCGGCGCGCCTCGCGGCGGCGCTGTCGCTCGTGGTGTGGGTGTCGGTGCTCGCCTGCGGCCGGTTGCTGGCGAAGGCCTAGCTGCGCTCAGAAGCCGATGCGCTGGCGGCGCGCACCGCGGCCGTCCTGCACATCGTCGGGGCGTACCTCAAGCCGGCCGGCGATCTTCGCGTTGCCGAACCCGGATTGCACCGCGCGGCGCATCTCGCGCGGCGTGAGCACGGCAAGCTTCTCGAGCAGCGCTTCCGCGGGCTCCTCGGGGAACTGCCGCCCCCAGTCGTGCGCGCCGCGGATTTCACGGTAGATCGAGCGCGCGATGCGTGCCGATCCCTCGGCATCCGGCGGGTCGATCTCGTAGACGTTCATGCGGTTGAGGATCGGCTCCGGGATGCGTGCCGCGTCGTTCGCCGTGGCGAACCACACCGCGCCCGAGGCGTCGATCGGGATCTCGACGAACTCGTCTACGAACTGCATCGCGGTACCCGGCTCGAGCAGGCCATAGAGCGCGCCGAGGGGATCGTACTGCCCTGCGTCGGCGGCCTTGTCGAGCTCGTCGACCACCATGACGGGGTTGGCGTAGTCGCCGTGCAGGAAGGTGTCGAACACCTTGCCGGGCTTGGCGTTCTTCCACTGGGACGAGGCTCCCGAAAGGATCCAGCCCGCGGTGAGAGAGCTCATCGGCACGAAGCCGAAGCCGGTGCCGAGAAGCTGCGCGATGCGGCGCGCGAAGTGCGTCTTGCCGATCCCCGGCTCGCCCAGCAGCAGCGCCGGCGGCAGCTCGATCGAGTCGTTGGAGTCGATGCACAGTGCGAGCTGCCTGCGGATGTCCTCCAGCACGCTGGCGAAATTGGGCAGCGCGTCGAACAGCGCGTCCATTTGCGGCATGGCGGAAGGCTTTACGGTGAAGCGCTGGCCGCCGACGCGCAGCATCTTCTCGTACACCGTTCGCAAGGCCTCGTTCGACGATGCAGGAAGCTCCTGCAAGGCGCGGTCGACGTTCGCGACGCTGTAGACGTCCTTGAATCCCGCGACCGGGATGGCAACGGATTGGGCGACGTTGGCCGACATTTTTGCCTCCTTGTTTTTCGGCGGAACCCCCGCGCGAAAAACGTAGCACGACACTTGTAGCGTAGCAATACTCGGGCCAGCAAGCGCGTGCACTGGTTCCGCCGCGCCGACCGTTCGTCGGCTTGGCAGCCGGTGCGCGCGAGTGCTGATCACGCCGCAGTTGCCAAGGTGAGGGTCGCCGTGTTTCAATCGCGTCAGAGGGCGATGCGATGAACCGCTGGTTTTACGGCTTTTTCTTCTTTTTCCCGCGCCTGCTGGCGGAGGGGAACGACTAGCCGCATCCCGACCAATCCCTAAAAACCGCCAGCGCCAAGAGCCTGGCGGTTTTTTTTTGCCACTGCCAAAGACCATGCCATGACCGCCCCGACTGACAACTACCTGACCACCCCCCCGGTAGACAGGACCTCGCTTACCGACGACGAGCGCATCGAGCACATCGTTCCGCTGCCGCCGCCGGAGCACCTGATCCGCTTTTTCCCGATCCAGGGCACCGCGGTGGAGACGCTCATCTCGAACGCGCGGCGCAGCGTGCGCGAGGTGCTGCACGGCCAGTCCGACCGCCTCCTGATGATCATCGGGCCATGCTCGATCCACGATCCGGCAGCGGCGGTCGCCTACGCCGAGCTGCTCGCCGCCGAGCGCCAGCGCCACGCCGGCGAGCTCGAGATCCTGATGCGCGTTTATTTCGAGAAGCCGCGCACCACGGTCGGATGGAAGGGACTGATCAACGACCCCTACCTGAACGGCAGCTTCCGCATCAACGAGGGGCTGCGCATCGCGCGCGACCTGCTGGTGCGCATCAACCAGCGGGGGGTCCCGGCGGGCTGCGAATTCCTCGACGTCATCTCGCCGCAGTACATCGGGGACCTGGTTTCCTGGGGCGCGATCGGCGCGCGCACCACCGAGTCGCAGGTGCACCGCGAGCTCGCCTCCGGCCTGTCGGCGGCGGTCGGCTTCAAGAACGGCACCGACGGCAACGTGAAGATCGCGGTGGACGCGATCCTGGCCGCGCGCCAGAAGCATCATTTCCTGTCGGTCCACAAGAGCGGGCAGGTCGCGATCGTCGAGACGCGCGGCAACGACGACTGCCACATCATCCTGCGCGGCGGCAAGCAGCCGAACTACGACCGCGAAGGCGTGAACGCCGCGTGCCAGGAGCTGCGCCGCGCGGGCCTGGCGGAGCGCCTGATGATCGACTGCTCGCACGCCAACAGCCGCAAGGACTACAAGCTGCAGCTCCAGGTGTGCCGCGAAGTCGCCGCGCAGATCGCCGGCGGCGAAGCGCGCGTCGTCGGCCTGATGATCGAGTCGCACCTGGTCGAAGGGCGCCAGGACCTGGTGCCCGGCAAGCCGCTCACGTTCGGGCAGAGCATCACCGACGCCTGCCTCGGCTGGGACGACTCTTTCGCGGCGCTCGAGACGCTCGCCGCGGCGGTCAAGAAGCGCCGCGCGCTGGCGGCTGCGCCGGCGGCCGCCGACGCGCGGGGCTGATCCCCTGGAGGCGCTCTCTCCGGCGGCGATCGGCCTTGCGGCGCTGATCGTCGCCGGCGCGTACGTGGTGTACGGCCTGACCGGCTTCGGCTCGACCGTGCTGGCGATGCCGCTCCTTGCGCAGGTCCTGCCCCTCAGGTTCGCCGTGCCGCTGATGATGTTGCTCGACCTCGCGGCGTTCTTTCTCGTCGGCGCGCGCTTCCGGCGCGGAATTCGCTATCGCGAGGCCGGGTGGCTGGTGCCTTTCATGCTCGCGGGAATGGCAGTCGGCCTGACGCTGCTCATCGAGGTCGACGAGCAGTGGCTGCTCGCCGGGCTCGGCGCTTTCGTGCTCGCCTACGCCGGCTACGGGCTGTCGCGGCGCGGCGTGCCGCTGCGGCTCGCGCGCTGGTGGAGCGCGCCGATCGGCCTGGCGGGGGGCGCGCTCTCCGCGCTGTTCGGCACGGGGGGCGTGCTGTTCGCCATCTACAACAGCGGCCGCATCCACGACAAGGCCGAGCTGCGTGCGACCAATGCGGCGATGATCATGCTTTCTTCGCTGGTGCGCATGGTGCTGTTCGGCGCCACCGGCCTGCTGTCGCAGGACGGTCTGATAACGTTCGCTCTGCTCTTGGTGCCGGCCATGCTGGTGGGGTTCACCGTCGGCAACCGGCTGCACGCCGCGGTGCCGGCCGCGGGCGTGGTGCGCGCGGTCTACGCGCTGCTCGTAGTCTCGGGCCTGTCGCTGCTCGCGCGCGCCGCGGCGGGCTGAGTCGCGGCATAATGCGGTGAATTCCGATGGCAGATCCAGACATGGCCGACCGCCCGAAGCAACTTGTGAATCTGCAACACCTCGGCGACGCGACCAAGTTCTCCAGCCAGATCCACGTGCTGATTCCGCGTTGCCGGCTGCTGGAGAATTTCTCCGAGAGCGAGGTGCGCCTGCTGGCGCATTTCATGGAAGTGTTTCGCGCCGAGGCGGGAACCGAGATCATCCGCGAGGGTGACGGCGGCGACTTCATGCTGCTGATCGTCGAAGGCAGGGTCGAAGTGCAGAAGCGTGACTCGAGCAACCGGCAGCAGGTGATCGCGGTGGCCGACGGCGGCAGAACCCTGGGAGAAATGTCGATGCTCGACGGCGAGCCGCGCTTCGCGACTTGCGTCGCGACCGAGCCCACGATCGTCGCCGCGCTCGACCGCGAGCGCCTGGCGCGCATCATCGTCGAGCAGCCGATGCTGGGATCCAAGATCCTGATGGAGCTGGTGCTGATGCTGTCGCAGCGCCTGCGCGCGACCAGCGCGCGGCTGCTCGGGTTGCTCGACGACCGCGCGCAACATCGCCCGGACGGCCTGTGACGCAGGTCGCCGGTCTACCTCCGGGTTTCAACGGGGAACTGGTGGCGCTCCCAGGCGAGCATGCCGTCGCTCACGAGTCCGGTGCCCCGTGCCTCCGGTTGATGGCGTACCCGGGATCCCCTCCGAGGAACGGCAGTGCGAGCATTCCCGGCAGATCCGAAACCAGCCGCGGATCGCGGTAGTTGCGAATCCCGATGCTCATGTGCTCGTGGCCCGCATCGGGCTGCGCTTTGTAGGTGCGGAACAGCCGGTCCCACACCGACAGGTTGAACCCGAAGTTCGAATTCGTCTCGTGATCCTCCATCGAGTGATGCACCCGATGCATGTCTGGCGTCACGACGAGAACACGCAGTACGCGATCGAGCGCCGCGGGCAGCCGCACGTTCGCGTGGTTGAACATCGCGGTCGCGTTGAGCAGCACCTCGAAGATCATTACCGCCACAGCCGGCGGGCCGAGCACCACGACGGCGGCCAGCTTGATCAGCATCGAGAGCACGATCTCGATTGGGTGAAAGCGCACCCCGGTTGTCACGTCGTAGTCGGGGTCGGCATGGTGAACACGGTGCAGCCGCCATAGCACGGGAACCGCGTGGAACATGACGTGCTGCAGGTAGATGGCGAGATCGAGCGCCACGACCGACGCAAGGACCGCGGCAACGAACGGGACTTGGTACTGATTGAGCAGACCCCAGCCGCGCTCCTGCGCGAGGCCCGCGAGCGCCACCGCGGCAAGCGGGAAGACGACTCGTACCAGCACCGAATTCAGGACCACGATGCCGAGATTGCTCGCCCAGCGCCGCAAGCGCGAAAAGGCGAGCGCACGCCTGGGGGCCAGTATCTCCCACACCGCCATGACCACGAGCAGCGCGCCGAACGCGCTTGCGCGCACGGCCGCTTCGTGCCCAAGGAGCCATCGGCTTGCGCTCAGCAGAGTGGATTCCGGCATCCAGGTGCTTGCATATTCAATAGAACAATTGAATAATACGAACCGGAGGCGTCCATGTCAACCGAGAACCTGAAACGCTCGCTCTATGGGGCGCTCGCCAAGGTGGCGCAGGCGCTGGCCAACGCCAACCGCCTGCAACTGCTCGAGTATGTGGCGCAAGGCGAGCGCAGTGTCGAGCAGCTCGCCGCCATGGCGGGCCTGACCGTCGCCAATACCTCGCAGCACCTCCAGGCGCTCCGCCAGGCGGGACTGGTCGTGCCGCACAAGGAGGGCCAGCGCGTGTTCTATTCGATCGCGGGCGACGAGGTCGTGCAGCTTCACTCCGCACTGCGCCGCGCAGGAGAAACACGCGCTGCCGAGGTCGAGAAGCTGGTCCGCGACTTCATCGGCCATCGCGACGAGCTGGAGCCGATTCGCGCCGCCGACCTCTTGGAGCGCGCACGAAAAGGGCTCGTCACGGTGCTCGACGTGCGGCCCGCCGAGGAGTTCGCCGCCGGCCATCTTCCTGGCGCCGTCAACATTCCGGTCGACAGGCTGACGAGCGGCCTCGCGAAGTTGCCGAAGAAGCGCGAGGTGGTGGCGTACTGCCGCGGACCGTACTGCCTGATGTCGTTCGAGGCGGTGCAGAAGCTGCGCAAGCGCGGCTGGAACGCGCGACGGCTCGAAGACGGCTATCCGGAGTGGAAGGCCGCCGGTTTGCCGGTGGAGTGAGCCGGACCGTGAGCCGCCGGACTTGGCGCGCGCGGAGCATTCTACTTGTCGTGGTGCTGGCGGCGCTGGGTGCCTTTCTTGTGTGGCGCATGCTACGCCCGCTCAATATCTTCACGGTATCCACTTCGTTCGAGCGGCCGATCGACACGGGCGCCGCGCCGGAGTTCCTCGGCACGCTGCGCGCCGAGGACTGCGGCCGCTGCCATGGCGCGATCTACGCCGAGTGGCAGACCAGCATGCACAGCCGCGCCTGGACCGACCCCTATTTCCAGGTCGATTGGCGCTTCGATGGCAAGCAGCAGATCTGCAAGAACTGCCACGTTCCCCTCGACCGCCAGCAAGAGCATCTGGTTCTCGGCTTCCGCGACCGGGACAAATGGAATCCGATCCTCGCACCCAATCCGGGCTTCGACACCGCGCTGCAGCACGAAGGCGTGACCTGCGCGGCCTGCCACCTGCGCGACGGCAAGATTCTCGGGCCTGCGGGCGACGCGCGCGCACCGCATCCGACGCAGAAGCTGTCCGATGCCAACGAGATCTGCCTGCGTTGCCACGTGGTGCAAGGCGCGCGCTGGGACACCTTCTACCGTTTTCCGCCCTGCGGCACGGCGGCGGAGATCGCGGCCGCGAAACGCTCCTACCGCGGCCGCAGCGGCGAATATGCGGTGCAAGACGTGGCCGCGCTCGGCTGCGTGCAATGCCACATGCCGGTGGTCGAACGCGCGCTGGTCGACGGTGGAGAAGCGCGCGTCACGCGCCGCCATCTGTGGCGCGGGGGCCACGATCCGCGGATGGTTGCGAGCGCCCTCGACGTGCGCCTCGTGGAAGTGGGGGCCCGGGCGCAGGACGAGCGCGCCTTTAAGCTGACGCTGACCAACATCGGAGCCGCGCATTTTCTTCCTACGGGCACGCCCGACCGGCACCTGACGGTCCGCTGGCGCGTTCTCGACCGGCAGGGTGTGCCGATCGTCGAGCGGCACAAAACGCTCGAGCGCACCGTTCTGTGGCGGCCCTTCATTGTGGACCTGTGGGACACCCGCCTGCCGTACGGCGAGCCGCGGACCTGGCGCATCGAATTCCCCGCGCCGTTGAAACCGCGGCCGAGCGCGCTCGAGGTGGAGATCCGCTACCACCTGCTTCACGAGAGCCGCCGCAGTCGCATCGGGTATAAGAACGAGGAGCCGATCGACTACCCGATATTCGAGCGGCGAATCGACCTTACGTCCCCATCGCGCGAGGCGCATCCATGACTTCGTGCATCTTCGCCGTATAGCTCGGGGACCGATGCGCAGCTCGACGGATGCACCTGCCCCGGGCGCGAGCGACGCATCCGCGGCGCGCTACGACGCGTGGTACGACACGCCGCGCGGCGCCTGGATCGCGGTGGCGGGGAACGTCCGCCTGGTGCACCATGACGAGGCTGTGGCGAAAGGGTCGATACCCGTTCGCCGTTGATCATCGCGATTCACTGGAACTGCAATGCATGCCACGCTTCCCCTGATGCGGCACTACGGCTTCCCGGCGATCCGGCGCGGCCGGCTCGAAACCCTGCAGGTGAACCTCGGCTACCGCTGCAACCAGAGCTGCGTTCACTGCCACGTGAACGCCGGCCCGAACCGCGGCGAGCAGATGTCGCGCGAGACGATCACCGACGTGCTCGCCTTTCTCGAGGTCGCGGGCGTCAGGAGACTCGACCTGACCGGCGGCGCACCCGAGCTCAATGCGCATTTTCGCGAGCTGGTGCTGCGCGCGCGCGAGCTCGGGGCGCATGTCATCGACCGCTGCAACCTGACGATCCTCGAAGAGCCGGGCCAGGAGGGGCTGGCCGAGTTCCTCGCCGCGCAACGCGTCGAATTGATCGCTTCGCTGCCGTGCTACCTGGAGGACAACGTCGACCGGCAGCGCGGCAAGGGCGTGTTCGCGAAAAGCCTGCGGGCGCTCGCGCGCCTGAACGCGCTCGGATACGGGCGCGCGGGCAGCGGCCTCGAGCTCGACCTGGTGTACAACCCCCAGGGACCGGTGCTGCCGCCGCCGCAGGGGCGGCTCGAGGTCGACTACAAGCGCATCCTCGGCGAGCGCTACGGCGTGACGTTCAATCGCCTGTTCACGCTCGCCAACATGCCGATCCAGCGCTTCGGCTCGACGCTGGTATCGAAGGGCCAGTTCAACGAGTACCTGGCGCTGCTGCACGGCGCGCACCGCGCCGAGAATCTCGACTCCGTGATGTGCCGCTCGCTCGTCTCGGTCGACTGGCGCGGCTTCGTGTACGACTGCGACTTCAATCAGATGCTCGATCTGCCGCTCGCCATCGCCGGCAGGAAGCGGCCGCAGCTCTCGGAGCTGATCGGGCGCGACCTCGCGGGCCAGCCGATCGCGGTGCGCGACCATTGCTACGGCTGCACTGCGGGGCAGGGCTCGTCCTGCGGCGGCGCGCTGCATGACTAGGGCGGGACCCGGCCGCGGCTGCCCGGTTTCCTACCGCTACGGCGCCGAGGCCCTGGCCGCCCCGGCCACGCTGCGGGTCGACACGTTGTGGGTCGCGGGCGGACTGTACGGCAATACGCTCGCGCTCGAGCGGCTGCTCGAGCTCGCCGCGGCCGAGACGCGCGGCCGCTCGGCGCTGGTATTCAACGGCGATTTCCACTGGTTCGACGTCGATCCGCGCATTTATCGGCGGGTGAACGATGCGGTGCTGCGCCACCCAGCGACGCGCGGCAACGTCGAAACGGAACTCGTGCGCCCGACCTCCAGCGCGGGCTGCGGCTGCGGCTACCCGGACTGGGTCGGCGACGAGGACGTGGCGCGCTCCAATCGCATCATCGAGCGCCTGCGCGCCACCGCGCAGGCGCACCCCGAGGCGAGCCTGGCGCTCGCCGCGCTGCCGATGTACCTCGTCGCCGAGGTCGCCGGGGAGCGCGTCGCGGTGGTGCACGGCGACGCCGACTCGCTCGCGGGCTGGGGATTCTCGCAGGAGGTTCTGGCGACGCCGCGCGGCACGACGGCGGCTCGCCAGGCCTTCGCGCGCGCCGGGGTGCGCGTGTTCGCCTCCAGCCACACCTGCCTGCCGGTGCTGCAATGCTTCGACGGGCAGCGCGCCGTCGTCAACAACGGCGCGGCGGGCCTGCCGAACTTCCGCGGCACCCGCTTCGGCCTGGCGACGCGCATCTCGTCCCATCCTAGCGGCCTCGCGCTTCACGCGGCGCGCGTCGGCGATCTGTTCGTCGAGGCCGTGCCGGTCGAGTTCGACGCCGTCGAGTGGCGGCGCCTGTTTCTCGCGCAGTGGCCTGCCGGCTCCGATGCGCACGCCTCATACTACGAGCGCATGGCGGAGGGTCCGCGCTTCGCGCCGCACGAGGCGCTGCGGGCCGCGGAGGCGATGGCATGAGCAAGTCGAGGATCGCGCTCGCTGCCCTCATCGTGGTGCTGGTCGCGGCGTTCTTCGCTGCGGGCGGCCAGCGCTACCTGAGCTTCGCGACGGTCAAGGCGCAGCAGGCCACAATCCAGGAGTATTTCCAAGCCCATCCGTGGCGCACGGGTCTCGGATTCTTCGCCGTCTACGTCGCGGTCACGGGGCTGTCGCTGCCAGGCGCGGCGCTCATGTCGCTGGTCGGGGGCGCCATCTTCGGCCTCTTTTGGGGCACGCTGATCGTGTCCTTCGCCTCGAGCGCGGGCGCCACGCTCGCATTCCTCGCGAGCCGCCTCGTGCTGCGCGACTGGGTGCAAAAGCGCTTCGGCCAGAGCCTGCGCAGCGTCAACCGCGGCATCGAGCGCGAAGGGGCCTTCTACCTGTTCACGCTGCGCCTGATCCCCGCGGTGCCGTTCTTCGTCATCAACCTCGCGATGGGCCTCACGCCGATGCGCGCGGCGACCTTCTACTGGGTTAGCCAGGTCGGCATGCTTCCAGGGACGATCGTGTACCTGAATGCCGGCACGCAGCTCGCCGCGATCGAGTCGCCCGCGGGGATCCTGTCGCCCGGATTGATCGGGGCATTCGTGCTGCTCGGGCTGTTCCCCCTGGCGGCGAAGAGGATCGTCGAGGCGCTCAAGGCACGGCGCGCGTACGCCCGATGGACTCGCCCGGCGCGCTTCGATCGCAATCTGGTGGTGATCGGCGCGGGCTCGGCGGGACTGGTGAGCGCCTATATCGCGGCGGCGGTGCGCGCCAAGGTGACGCTGGTGGAAAAGCATCGCATGGGCGGCGACTGCCTGAACACCGGTTGCGTGCCCTCGAAGGCGCTCATCAAGTCGGCGCGCGTGCTGGCGCAGATCCGGCGCGCGCGCGACTACGGCCTGAAATCGGCGAGCGTAGAGTTCGACTTTGCCGACGTGATGGAGCGCGTGCAGCGGGTCGTGAAAGCGGTCGAGCCACACGACTCGGCCGAGCGCTACACCGGGCTCGGCGTCGAGTGTCTGCGCGGCGAGGCGAAGATCGTCTCGCCCTGGGAAGTGGAGGTGACGCTGGCGAACGGCGATCTGCGGCGGCTGACGACGCGCGCGATCGTGATCGCCGCGGGGGCGCGCCCGTTCGTGCCGCCGATCCCTGGCATCGAACGGGTCGGCTGCCTGACGTCGGACACGGTGTGGGATCTGCGCGAGCTGCCGCGTCGCATGGTGGTGCTGGGCGGCGGGCCGATCGGCTCGGAGCTCGCGCAGTGCTTCGCGCGCTTCGGCACCAAGGTGACGCAGGTGGAGATGCTGCCGCGCATCATGGCACGCGAGGACCCCGAGATCTCCGAGATGGTGGCCGAGAAGTTCAGGCAAGAGGGGATCGACGTGCTGGTCGGGCACAAGGCCAGGGAGTTCCGCGTCGAGAACGGCGAACGAATCCTCGTCGCCGAGCACGGTGGCAGGGAGGTGCGCATCGCATTCGACGCGCTGCTGTGCGCGGTCGGGCGCGTGGCGAACACCGCCGGCTACGGACTGGAGGCGCTCGGCATCCCGGTGACCCAGCAAAAGACCATCGAGACCAACGAATACCTGCAGACGCTCTATCCCAACATCTACGCCTGCGGCGACGTCGCCGGCCCCTACCAGTTCACGCACACCGCGTCGCACCAGGCCTGGTACGCGTCGGTGAACGCGCTGTTCGGAACTTTCAGGAAGTTCCGCGCCGATTACTCGGTGATTCCCTGGGCGACCTTCACCGACCCGGAGGTCGCGCGCGTCGGCCTGAACGAGACCGAGGCGATCGAGCAGGGCGTTCCCTACGAGGTGTCGGTCTACGGTCTCGACGATCTGGATCGCGCCATTGCCGACGAGGAGGCGCACGGCATGGTCAAGGTGCTGACCGTCCCCGGCAAGGACCGCATCCTCGGCGCCGCCATCGTCGGCGAGCACGCCGGCGACCTGATCGCGGAGTTCGTCGCGGCGATGCGCCACGGCTTCGGCCTGAACAAGATTCTCGCCACCATCCACATCTACCCGACGCTCGCCGAAGCGAACAAGTACGCCGCAGGCGTGTGGAAGAAGGCGCATGCCCCGCAGGCGCTGCTGCACAAGGTCGAGCGGCTGCATGCCTGGATGAGGGGCTGATGCCGAGTCGGCTCACCGTGGTGGTTCCGACGCTGAACGAGTCGCAGGGCATCGTCGCCTGCCTCGATGCGCTCGCGCCGCTGCGCTCGCGCGGCCACGAGGTGATCGTGGTCGACGGCGGCAGCGAGGATGGCACCGCGCAGCTCGCGCAGGATCGCGCCGACCGGGTGCTAGCCGCGCCGCGCGGCCGCGCCGGCCAGATGAACGCGGGAGCGCGCATCGCGCAGGGCGACGCGCTCCTGTTCCTGCACGCCGATACGCGGCTGCCGCGCGATGCCGATCGCCTGCTTCTGGAGGCGCTCGCCGAGCGGGGCTGGGGCCGTTTCGACGTGAAGATCGACGGCCGCGGCACGCTCCTCGCGCTGGTCGCGGCGATGATGAACCTGCGCTCGCGCATCACGCACATCGCCACCGGCGACCAGGCGTTGTTCGTGCGGCGCAGCCTGTTCGAGTCGCTCGGCGGCTACGCGCCGATCCCGCTGATGGAGGATGTCGAATTGTCGCGCCGCTTGCGCCGCAGCGGGCCGCCCGCCTGCCTGCGCGCCCGGGCGCTGACCTCGGCGCGGCGCTGGCAGGCGCGCGGCGTGCTACGCACCGTGGTGCTGATGTGGCGCCTGCGTTTCGCCTACGCGCTCGGCGCGGACCCGGCGCGTCTGGCCGAGCGCTACCGCTGATGCGCGGGCGCGCCGCGGTCATTGTCTTCGCGCGCGCCCCGCAGCCGGGGCGCGCGAAGACCCGGCTGGCGCCCCGTCTGGGCGAGTGGGGCGCCGCGCGCCTGCACATGCGCCTTGCGCGCCGCACGCTGCGCACTGCGCAAGCGGCGCGCTGCGGACCGCTCGAGCTGCACGGCACGCCGCGCCGAGGGCACGCGCTGCTGCGGCGCATGGCGCGCGATGCGCGCGCGACGCTGCATGGCCAGCGCGGGCGCGATTTGGGCGAGAGGATGCTCACGGCCATGACGCGCGCGCTGCGCCGGCACCGTGCGGTGATCCTGATCGGCACCGACTGTCCGGCGCTGCGCGCAGGCGACTTGCGCCGCGCCGCGCGCGCGCTCGTCGGGGGCTACGACGCGGTGCTCGCCCCGGCCGAGGACGGAGGCTATCCGCTGATCGGGCTGCGGCGCGTGTCGCCAAGGCTGTTCGAGGGCATCGCGTGGGGCGGCGCCGACGTGTTCGCGCGCACCGCCGAGCGGCTCGAGCGCCTCGGCTGGCGCTGGCGCCAGCTGCGCACGCTGTGGGACGTCGACCGTCCCGAAGACCTCGACCGGCTGCGCGCCTTCCCTAGATCGCGCCGCTCCTTCTGAGCAGCTCCGTCAGGCGCTCGGCGACGATGCGATAGCCTTTCGCATTGGGGTGGATCGGGTCCGATTTCAGGTCCGCCTTGCGCAGCACCTCGCTGACCACGCCGCCCTCGTAGGGAATGCGGAACTCCTGCGCGATCTCGGCATAGAACTCCGGCGCCGTGACGGTGAAGCCGGGCTCCGGGGCGCCGATCAGCACCACGTCCACGTTGCGCAGTTTCGCCAGGCGCACCATCTCGCGCACGTTGGTGGCGGCCTGCCGCGTTCCCAGCCGCCGCAGGAAGTCGTTGCCGCCGATGCACAGCAGCAACAGTTGCGGCGCGCGCTCGTCGAGCGCCGCGGGCAGGCGTGCGAGCGCCTGTGCGGTCACCTCGCCCGGTACGCCGGCGCGCACCACGCGGCGGCCGATCATGCGCTCGAGCTGCGCGGGGTAGCTTTCGTTATCGGCCGCGCCGGTGCCGAAGGTCAGGCTGTCGCCGAAGGCGAGCACCACCGCGTCGGTGCCGAGGCGCGGCAACTGCGGCGGCTTGCCGCAGGCGGCGAGCGAAACGGCAAGCGCAAACGCGAAGATTTGCGTACTGCGTCGGAGGATGCCTGACATGCGGTGCAAGCGAAGCGGCGCAGCCGGGTGCGCAAACCTTGCATGCTACACTTCGCCGCAAAAAAAAAGCCGGCAGCCGCGCGGCCGATTAGCGGGAGGTGGGATGCGAATCAAGAGCCCGAAGGATTTCTGGGCCGGGCTGATGTTCGTCGGCTTCGGCCTGTTCTTCGCCGTCTGGGCGGCCAGCTTCTACCAGCTCGGCACGTCGCTGCGCATGGGACCGGGCTACTTTCCCGCGGTGCTTGGCGGGCTCCTGGCGCTCCTCGGGCTGGTGATCCTCGGCAAGTCGCTCTCCTTGCAGGGCGGGAAGGTCGCGAGATTTCATTTCCGGCCACTGATCATGGTGCTGGGCGGCTGCATCGCCTACGGCTACCTGATGACGCCGCTCGGGCTGGTCCTGGCGACCGCGGCGCTGGTGTTCATCAGCGCTCTGGGCGGTCACGAGTTCAGGTGGAAGGAGGGCGCGGTCCTGGCGGCGGTGCTGGTCGTGTTCTCGGTGCTGGTATTCGTCAAGGGCCTGGACCTGCCGTTCCCGATGTGGCCGGCGGCCTTCGGCTAAGCGGGTAGTGACGATGGACATACTCCACAACCTGCTGCTCGGCTTCCAGGTCGCGGTCTCGCCGGTCAACCTGCTGTACTGCCTGATCGGCGTGCTGCTCGGCACCCTGATCGGGGTGTTGCCGGGCGTCGGGCCGATCGCCACCATCGCGATGCTGCTGCCGGTCACCTTCAACCTGAACCCGGTCGCCGCGCTCATCATGCTCGCAGGCATCTACTACGGCGCGCAGTACGGCGGCTCGACCACCTCGATCCTGGTCAACATTCCGGGCGAGGCCTCGTCGGTGGTGACGTGCATCGACGGCTACCAGATGGCACGCCAGGGCCGCGCCGGTCCGGCGCTCGCGATTGCGGCGATCGGATCGTTCTTTGCCGGTTGCGTGGCGACGCTGGTGATCGCCACGGCGGCGCCGCCGCTCGCGGAGGTGGCGCTCAAGTTCGGCCCTGCCGAGTACTTCTCGCTGATGGTGTTCGGCCTCATTGCAGCGACGGTGCTGGCGCACGGCTCGCTCATCAAGGCGATCGCCATGGTGGTCCTCGGGCTGCTGCTGGGGCTGATCGGCACCGACGTCAACTCCGGCGTGCTGCGCTTCACCTTCGACATTCCCGAGCTCGCCGACGGCATCGGCTTCGTCACCGTGGCGATGGGCATGTTCGGCCTGGCGGAGATCATCGGCAACCTCGAGAAGAAGGGCGACCGGGAGGTGTTCGTCAAGAAGGTGACGCACCTTTACCCCACCAAGAACGACCTCAAGCGCTCCTGGAAGGCGGTGCTGCGCGGCACCGGCATCGGCTCCGCGCTCGGCATCCTGCCCGGCGGCGGCGCGCTGTTGTCGTCGTTCGCCGCCTACATGATCGAGAAAAAGGTGTCGAAGCATCCCGAGGAATTCGGCAAGGGCGCGATCGAGGGCGTGGCGGGGCCCGAGTCCGCCAACAACGCCGGCGCGCAGACCTCCTTCATCCCGATGCTGACCCTCGGCATACCGAGCAATCCCGTCATGGCGCTGATGATCGGCGCGCTGATGATCCAGGGCATCGCGCCCGGGCCGCAGGTGATGACCGAGAAGCCGGAGCTGTTCTGGGGGCTGATCGCCTCGATGTGGGTCGGCAACCTGATGCTGGTGGTTCTCAACCTGCCGCTGGTGGGGATGTGGGTGAAGCTGCTCACCTTGCCCTATCGGTTCCTGTTCCCGTCGATCCTGGTGTTCATGTGCATCGGGGTGTACAGCCTGTCGAACAATCCCTTCGACTGCCTCGTCATGGCGGTCTTCGGGCTGCTGGGCTACGTGTGCGTCAAGCTCGAGTGCGAGCCCGCGCCGATGATCCTCGGCTTCATCCTCGGGCCGCTGATGGAGGAGAACCTGCGCCGCGCGATGCTGCTGTCGCGCGGCGACGCGACGGTGTTCTTCACCAAGCCGATCAGCGCCGCATTCATGATCGCGGCGATCGCTCTGCTGGTGATCATCGCGCTGCCCAACATCCGCAAGAAGCGCGAGGAGGCGTTCGCCGAAGAGGGCTAAAGCGCGGCGACGGTCTGCACCTCCACCAGGTAGGGCTCCTGCACCAGCCGGTCGACGATCAGCAGCGTGTTCGGCGGATAGACCCCGTGCGGGAACATTTTCGGGAATTCGCGCAGCCGGAAGGCCATGAACCTGGCGACGTCCTGCGAGTGCACCAGGTAGGTGGTGAACTGCACCACGTTGCTCCAGCCCGCGCCGACCGACTCGAGCGCCGCGGCGATGTTCTGGAACACCTGCACGCATTGCGCGTCGAAATCGTCCTTGCCCACCACGCCGCCGGTCCTGTCGGAGGCGAGCATGCCTGCGATGAACAAGTAATCCGAGGCCTTCACGCGCGTCATGTGGGAGTACTGGCCAAGCGGCTTGCCGAGCGCGTCGACGTTCTGGACCCTGATGTCTGCCATGGTATGGCTTCCTTTCAGCGTGGCGCGACCAGCTGGTCGGCGAGGTCGTTGAAATCGCGCGCGTGGAGGTCGAACGCAGGCTCGGGTCCGACGTCGAGGCGCGCCTTTGGTCCGTGCTCGAGCGGCCGCGGCACGAACGCGGTGCGCAGGCCGCAGGCCTTGGCCGCGAACAGGTCGTCCTTGTGCGCCGCCACCATCATGACCTCGTGCTCCGGGAGCCCGAGCAGCCGCGCCGCGCCGCGGTAGGTCTCGGGGTCGGGCTTGTAGTGATGGAACAGCTCGGCCGAGAGAATGCAGTCCCAAGGCAGCCCGGAGAACTTCGCCATGTTGGTGAGCAACGCCAGGTTGCCGTTCGATAACGTCGCGATGATATAGCCGGTCTTCAGCCGGCGCAGTCCGCTGCGCGCGTCGCGCCAGGGCTTGAGCCTGTGCCAGGCGCGGTTCAGGTGGTCGACCTCCTGCTCGCTCAAGCCCTCGATGCGGAATTGCCCGAGCAAGTCGTCGAGGATCTTGCGGTGCAGCGCGTCGATCGTCGTCCAGGGAAGCTCGCCCGATCGCACACGCGCCATTGCCGGGCGGTAGCCGGCGCGCCAGGCGTCGGCGAAGGCCGGCCAGTTGACGCGCAGGTGCTTGTCGCGGCCGAGCTTGCGGCCTTCGGCGATGATCGAGCCGCGCCAGTCGACGACCGTGCCGAACACGTCGAACACCAGGGCTCGTACCGGCGGAGGGGAGGAGGACATGAACGAGTATCCCTATTTCAGCTGGATGCTGCCCGATGCGGTGACCGTGATGCGCGAGCTTCCCGGCTCCACCGCGGGCGGCGCCACGCTCGAGGCCATGCGCGCGGCGCCGAGCGCCATCGGCCGCGGCCCGAAGTCGCCGCCGCTAGAGACCTGCAGCTCGCGGATGCCGAAGGACTTGGCCTTCATGGCGTCGCGCACGATCGCTGCGCGACGATGGAACGCGTCGATCGCCTCGACCATGAGAGCGTCCTCAGCGTCGCGCCGCGCTGCGGGTGAAAGCCCGAGCGACAGACCGCGCATCACGAGATCCGACTGCAGCTTGCCGATCAGCTCGCTTGCCGCTGCGAAGTCCGTGCTTTCCAGGCGCAGCTCCTGCGTCACGCGCCATCCGGCAATGCGGCCGTCCTTGTACTCCGGCCAGGTCTGATAGTTGCCCGAGCCCACCTTGACGGCCGGATAGCCCTTCGCCAGCGCCAGTGCGTCGCGCATCCTGCGGTTGACCTGGTCGGCGAGGGGGGCGGGCGCCGGGCCGCGCGCCTCGGCGGCGAGCAGCGCGACCATCTGGTCGTTGGCGACTTCTCGCTCGGCCTGCGCCTGCAGGCTCACGACGTTGGACGGCGGAGCGTGCCGCGGCTCGCGCGCGTCCTGCGCGCTCGCGAGCAGCGGCGCGACCAGCAGCAGGGCAAGGGCGCGCATCACCAGTATTGTACGCACGGTCCCGTGTACATCACCGGCCCGCTGGGTCTGCCCGTGGGCGAGCCCCCCATCGGCTCGAGGCTGACCGCGAGCATCGGAACGTCGGCGAGTGAGTGGTCGGCGATCTCGCGCAGCGGCAGCATGGTCTTCTGTTCCCTGCTCAGCATGCCGAGCGATTTCGGCGGCTGTCCCTTGGGCATGACGGCCCACAGCTCGAGGCTCTTCTGCGGCACGTGGATCGAACGATCGAGCGCCTTGACCCACAGCTGGTCGGAGTTGCGCCGGGCCGATACGATGAGCATCGGCTTTTGCGTCTTCGGGTCGGACAGCACGGCGAGATACGATGCGGGAAATTCGTTCGAGGGCACGCGCAGCACCAGCGGGGCAGGGGCGGGCTGCGGCGCAGGCGGAACGAACACCGTCACCGCGGCGAGCAGCACCGCCCCGGCGCCGCTCGCGATGAGACCCACGGCGCGCCAGAACGCGAGGCTGTTCCACAGGCCGCTTCCCGTGCCCGGCATGGTGCCCACCAGGCGCTCCTCGATCGCACGCCACACGCGGGCCGGCGGGCGCCGGCTCTGCACCGCCTGCGCCATCGGGACGAGACGCGCGCTCCAACGATCCACCACGCGCGCGAGCGCCGCGTCCTCGCGCAGCCAGCGGCGAAAGCGCGCGCGCGCAGGCCCACGCAGCGTGCCGAGCACGAACTCCGCGGCCAGCCGATCCTGCAGTTCCGGTTTGCGCCGGTATTCCATGTCGCTCCCGCGCGCCTCAGGCGCCTTCGCCCAGGCAGGCCTTCAGCCTGAGCAGTCCGCGCCGCACCCAGGTCTTCACCGTGCCGAGCGGCTGGCGCATGTGGCTCGCCAGCTCCGCATGCGACAAGCCGTCGTAGAACGCGAGCGCGATCGCCTGCCGCTGCCGCGCCTCGAGCGCCTGCAGGCAGCGCGCGAGCGCGCTGGCATCGGCCGAGCGCTGCAGCTCGGCGAGCGGCCCCGGATTTTCGCTCAGTGCGTTGTCGATCACGCTGCCGTCCTCGTCGATCACCTCGAGGCTGGGCTTGCGCAGCCAGTCCAGGCAACGGTTGCGCACGATGCTGGTCATCCAGGTCATGGGCGCCGACAGCCCCGGGCGGTAGCGGTGAGCGTGGCTCCAAATGCTGACGTAGCAGTCCTGCAACACCTCCTCGGCCCAGTCCTCACGCCGCAATATACGGATCGCGACCCCAAACAGTTTCGCCGACGTGGCTTCGTACAGGCGGCCGAAGGCCGCGCGGTCTCCCCGGCCGCAGGCCGAAAGCAGCTCGGCGAGGGGATCGGGGGCGCTCACCGGCCCGGCCTAGGACTTGCCGCGGTCGTGTCGCCACTGCACGTCGGGGCGACCGGCGTGGCGGTTTAGGGTACGGCCGGCGACGAACAGCAGGTCGGAGAGCCGGTTGAGGTACTGGCGCGCGCGCTCGCCGACCGGCTCGCGGCGCCCGAGTGCGACCAGGCTGCGCTCGGCACGCCGGCACACGGTACGCGCCAGGTGCGCCGCCGCCGCGGCGCGCGACCCGCCGGGCAGGATGAATTCCCTGAGCGGCGCGAGGTCGCGATTCCACTCCTCGAGCCGCGCGTCGAGCCGCGCAACGTGCTCCTCGCCCACCATCGCGTGGCCGGGAATGCTCACTTCGCCGCCGAGATCTAGCAGGTCCTGCTGCACCTGCTCGAGCGCCGCGCGCATCGCCGGCGGCACGTCCTCGGCGAGCACCACGCCGATCGCCGAGTTCAGCTCGTCGATGTCGCCAAGCGTCTGCACGCGCGCGCTGTCCTTAGGCACGCGCGTGCCGTCGCCGAGGCCGGTGTCGCCGGCGTCCCCGGTGCGCGTCGCGATCTTCGAGAGGCGGTGGGCCATGCAACGCTTCCCTTCGTGGGCGAGGGCGCATTATCGCATCGCGCCCGACCCGCGGAGGTACGATAGCGCTCGCCCGCCGGATGCGGGCGCAACCATCAGCCAAGGAGGAACCATGGCCGCTCGAATTCGCAAAGTCGACTATTTTTCGACCAAGGTGCCGAACCGCGCCGGCGCGGGCGCGAAGCTGCTCGCCGCGATGAAGGACGCCGGCGTGAACCTGCACGCGTTCACGGGATTTCCGGAGCGCGGCGCGGCGCAGCTCGATTTCATGCCCGACAACAGCGTCAGGTTCCGTCAGGCCGCGAAGCGCGCCGGGCTCAAGATCTCGGAGCGCAAGACCGCGTTCCTGGTGCAGGGGGACGATCGCGTCGGGGCGCTCACGGCGATCCTCGCGAAGCTCGCGCAGGCGAAAATCGGCCTGGTGGCGCTCGACGCGGTGACCGCCGGCAAGGGGCGTTACGGCGCGATATTCTGGGTGCGGAAGCAGGACGTCGGGCGCGCGGCGAGGCTGCTCGGCGCGCGCTGAGCGCTCAGGATCCTTTGCGCTTCGCTTCGCTCTCGATCCAGCCCTTGAACAGCGTCGTGACCAGGCGCTCGCCCTCGGCGACGCGCGCCGCGTCGCGCAGCACCTCGCCGCCGGCGTTGCGCGTGATGCTGTAGCCGCGCGCCAGCACGGCGTTGGGGTCGAGACTCGCGAGCCCCGCGCGCAGGCGCTCGATGCGGTAGTGCGCGGCGTCGACGCTGCGGCCGGCAGCCGATGCGAGCCGCGCGGCGAGCTGCGCCACCAGCTGGCGCGAGCTGCGGATGCGCTCGGCCGGATGCACCAGGCGTCGCGCGAGCCCGTCCACCGTCTGCATGGCGTACTCGAGGCGGCGGCGTGCCTCGCGCGAGGCGCGATTGCCCAGTTCGGCGATGCGCGCGAGCAGCTCGGCCCGCGGGGGGCTCACCAATTCCGCCGCCGCGGTCGGCGTCGGCGCGCGCTGGTCAGCGGCGAAATCGGCGATCGTGAAGTCGGTCTCGTGGCCCACCCCGACGACCACCGGGATGCGCGAGGCGCGGATGGCGCGCGCGACCGCCTCCTCGTTGAACTGCCACAGGTCCTCGAGCGAGCCTCCGCCGCGCACCAGAAGCAGCACGTCGCATTCGGCGCGCTCGCCGGCGGTCGCGAGCATGGCCGCGATGCGCGCCGCGGCGCCCTCGCCCTGCACCGGGACGGGATAGACGACCACCGGAATCGACGCATTGCGCCGCGCAAGGGTCGTCAGCACGTCGCGCAGCGCGGCCGCGGCGAGCGAGGTGACGATGCCGATCGCGCGCGGATGATCCGGCAGCGCGCGCTTCACCGCGGCATCGAACAGGCCTTCCCGCGCGAGCTTGTCCTTCAGGCGCAGGAAGCGCTCGTGCAGCGGGCCGAGCCCGGCGCGGCGCATGCCCTCCACGTTGAGCTGGAAGCGGCCGCGTGGCTCGTACAGCGTCACCAGCGCGCGCGCCTCGACCCGCATGCCGTCCTGCGGCGTCCAGTCGAGGTAGGCGGCGCGTCCGCGGAACATGACGCAATCGACCTGCGCGGCGTCGTCCTTGAGCGTGAAATACCAGTGCCCGGATGCGGCGCGCGTCAGGTTCGAGATCTCGCCCGCGACCCACATCAGGGGAAAGCGGTGCTCGAGCGCGTCGCGTACGCTGCGCAGCAATTCGGAGACGCTGACGACGGCGCCGACGTCGCTCGACGACATCGCCGAGTCGCTGTTTTTTCGCTGCATGAGCGCGCCTGCCGGGGTTAGCGGGAGCTTACACCTATCCACATCGGCGGCCGCGCTGCGACGGCAGCGAGCCGATGACCACGTGGAGCCCGATTCTATTTCGTAACGCGCTGTATCCGCTGGCAAAAATGCTGCTCAAATTTTGATCGCCACCGACTTTGCGGGTCACGTAAGACTCGTTTCTCGAACTGCTCAGAGAAAATCCACAAACTTATCCACAGGTTTTGTGGATAACGATTGCGCGCGCGAAAAAAAGTCCGCCGCGTCGGCGCCGCGCGCATCGCGCGCGGCGACGCATTTTGCGCCGCGGCGTGAACTTGCCGCGGTCCATCGCATTGGCTAAAGTGCGCGCAGCCCGCAAACCGCCGAGAACCCGGGAGACCGACCGTTGTTCGCCATCATCCAGGCCGCTGGCTGGCCGATTTGGTTTCTGCTGCTCGCCTCGGTGATCGCCGTCGCGCTGATCATCGAGCGCACCTTGACACTGCGCGAGGGGAAGATCGTGCCGCGCAACCTGCTCGACCAGGTGATCGCCGTATACAACCGCGACGGCATTTCCGACGACGTGGTCAACAGGCTCGCCAAGGATTCGCCGCTCGGCCAGGTGCTGGCGGCGGGACTGCGCAACTTCCACAGCTCGCGCTACGTCATGAAAGAGGCGGTCGAGGAGGCGGGGCGCAGCGTGGCGCACGACCTGGAGCGCTTCCTCACCACGCTCGGCACCATCGCCAGCGCGGCGCCGCTGCTGGGGCTGTTCGGCACCGTGATCGGCATGATCGAGATCTTCGGCTCGCAGTCGCCCGCCGGCACCAACCCGCAGCAGCTGGCGCACGGCATCTCGGTGGCGCTGTACAACACGGCGTTCGGCATCGCGATCTCCATCCCGTCGCTCATTTTCTACCGCCACTTCAAGAACAAGGTCGACGGATTCGTGGTGCAGATGGAGCAGGACGCGGCGAAGCTGGTGGACATCGTGCACGGCGAGCGCACGGATTACGCCCAGGCCCCGAAAGGCCGCTGACGCCGAGGCGGAGCGATCGTGAACTTCCAGCGCGGCAGGGGCAAGGAGCAGCCGGAAATCAACCTGGTGCCGCTCATCGACGTGATGATGGTGATCCTGATCTTCCTCATGATCACCACGACGTACTCGAAGTACACGGAGCTCCAGATCAACCTGCCGACGGCCGACGCGCAAAAGCAGCTGGAGCGGCCCGACGAGATCAACGTGCTGGTGAACGCCCAGGGCCAGTACGTCATCAACCACTTGCCCGTCGCCTACGCGGGGGTCGAGCCGCTCGCCGACGACCTGCGGCGCGCCGCCGGCGCCAGCAAGGAGCCGATCATCGTGATCAGCGCGGATGCGCAGGCGACGCACCAATCCGTGATCCGGGTGATGGAGGCCGCGCGCATCGCCGGCCTGACGCAGATCACCTTCACTACGCAGAGCCCCGCGGGAAAGTAGCCTAGCCGGGGACGACCCCATCGCCGCCCTCGCCCGACACTGGACTCACCGCGGCGCCGTCGCCTGGCTGCTGTGGCCGGCGAGCGTGCTGTTCCGCGTCATCGTCTTTGCCAGGCGGCTGCTCTACCGGCTGTACGTCCTGAAGAGCCGCCGCGCGGGCGTGCCGGTGATCGTCGTCGGCAACCTGGTCGCCGGCGGCAGCGGCAAGACCCCGCTGGTGCTGTGGATCGCGGAGCTGCTGAGATCCAAGGGCTGGACGCCGGGCATCGTGTCGCGCGGCTACGGCGCGCGCCTCGAGGCGCCGCGCGAGGCGACCATCGCGTCCGACCCGGGCGAGCTCGGCGACGAGCCGGTGGTGCTCGCGCGGCGCAGCGGCTGCACGGTCTGGGTGGGGCCCGACCGGGTGCGCGTATGCGAGGCGCTACGCGAGCAGCATCCGGAGGTCGACGTGATCGTGCTCGACGATGGCCTGCAGCATTACCGCCTGGCGCGCGACCTGGAGATCTGCGTGGTCGACGCGCGCGGCTTCGGCAACGGCTTCATGCTTCCGGCGGGGCCGCTGCGCGAGCCGCGCTCTCGCCTGCGCTCGGTCGATGCCGTGGTGGCGCACGACAGCGACGTGGTCAAGGGCTACGCGATGCGCCTGGAGGGCGAGCTGCTGCATTGCCTTGCGGATGCGCGCCAGCGCCGCGCGCCGAAGGAGTTCGCCGGACGGCGCGTGCACGCGGTGGCGGGAATCGGCGACCCGAAGCGCTTCTTTGTACACCTCGGCCGCCTCGGGATGAAGGTCGTGCCGCACCCGTTTCCCGATCACCATGCATTCGCGCCGGGCGATCTCGAGTTCGGCGACGACGCCCCGGTCATCATGACCGAGAAGGACGCGGTAAAATGCAAGCGCTTCGCGAAGCCGCATCACTGGGTTTTCCCGGTGCATGCGAGGCTCGATCCCGCGTTCGGCAATTGGCTGCAGGAGAAGCTCGGTGAGCGCCGTCGTTGATCCCAAGCTGCTGGAAATCCTGGTCTGCCCTCTGTGCAAGGGGCCGCTCGTGTATCGCAAGGAAGCGGGCGAGCTGGTGTGCAGGGCCGACCGGCTCGCCTTTCCGGTGAAGGACGGCATACCCGTGATGCTCGAGGACGACGCGCGCAAGCTCGACCCGACCGAAGAAGTCGCAGGCTGAGCGCGCCGCGGCCTGCCCCGCCATGGCACGCTTCTCGGTCATCATTCCGGCGCGCTACGCCTCGAGCCGCTTCCCCGGAAAACCGCTGGTGGACCTTGCCGGCAAGCCCATGGTGGTTCGCGTGTGCGAGCGCGCCGCGCAGAGCGGCGCGGCGCTGGTCGCGGTCGCCACCGACGACGAGCGCATCGCCGAGGCGGTGCGCCGGCACGGGCACCGCGCGCTGATGACGCGTGCCGATCACGCTTCGGGCACCGATCGCATCGCCGAGGCGGCGGCGACGCTCGGGCTGTCCGACGACGCGATCGTCGTCAACGTCCAGGGTGACGAGCCGCTGATCCCGCCGCAGCTCATCTCCGTGGTGGCCTCCACGCTCGAGACGAATCCAGAGGCCAGCGTCTCGACCGCGTGCCACCCGATTCTGGATTCGGCATCGATCTTCAATCCGAACGTGAACAAGGTGGTGCTCGACGCGCGCGGCTTCGCGCTGTATTTCAGCCGCGCGCCGATTCCTTACGCGCGCGACGCCTACGCCGGGGGGCGACGCGAGCCGCCCGCGGGCTTGCCCTGCTATCGCCATCTCGGCATTTATGGCTACCGTGGCGGCTTCCTGCAGCGCTATGCCCGCCTCGCGCCGTCGCCCCTCGAGCAGTTCGAGGCGCTCGAGCAGCTGCGCGTCCTGTGGCACGGCCACCGCATCGCGGTGAGCGTCACGCGCGAGGAGATCCCGCCAGGGGTCGACACATTTGCAGACCTCGAAACGGTGCGCGCGCTGTTTGACCGAAGCCCCGATTCCGGCTAAGGTCAGCGGCCTTTCTGGGGCCAGAAAGCGCCTTTATGCCGGCGCGCGACAACGAGCTATGCGTTTGATCCTGTTGGGGCCGCCGGGTGCGGGCAAGGGGACCCAGGCCGGCTTCATCACCGAGCGGTTCGGCATTCCCCAGATATCGACCGGCGACATGCTGCGCGCCGCGATCAAGGCGCGCAGCCCGCTCGGGCTCGCGGCGAAGGACGTCATGGATCACGGCCAGCTGGTGTCCGACGAGATCGTGATCGAACTGGTGCGCCAGCGACTGCGGGCGCCAGATTGCGAGAGCGGCTACCTTTTCGACGGCTTTCCGCGCACCATCGCGCAGGCCGACGCGATGCGCAGCGCGCGCGTGCCGATCGACTACGTGCTCGAGATCGACGTGCCCGACGAGGAGATCATCGCGCGCATGAGCGGGCGCCGCGTGCACTCCGCCTCGGGCCGCACGTATCACGTCGAGTTCAAACCGCCGAAGGTCGAGGGCCGCGACGACCTTACGGGCGAGCCGCTCGTGCAGCGCGACGACGACAAGGAAGCGACGGTGCGCAAGCGGCTCGAGGTGTACAAGGCGCAAACGCGCCCGCTCGTCGAGTACTTCCAGCGCTGGGCTGCCAGCGGCGACGCGCGCGCGCCGCGCCTGCTCAAGGTCTCGGGCACCGGCAGCGTCGACCAGATCCGGGATCGGGCCCTGGCGGCGCTGGAGAAGGGCGCGCGCGGGTAAACTAGTCCGCCAACCCGCCACCCAAGAGGTGAAGGGAGGAGCCATGCCACGCGCCAGACCCAGGAACGCGCTCTACGCCCAGTCGGGGGGCGCGACCGCGGTGATCAATGCGACCGCCTGTGGCGTCATCGAGGCGGCGCGCGGTGCGAGGGGCCGCATCGGCCGGCTGTATGCGGCGCGCGACGGCATCCTCGGCGCTCTGACCGAAGACCTCATCGACACCTCGAAAGAGAGCGCGGCGACAGTCCGCGCGCTGCGCCATACGCCGGGTGCGGCCTTCGGCTCGTGCCGCTACAAGTTGAAGGGAATCGACGAGGATCGGGCGAAATTCGAGCGCCTGGTGAAGGTGCTGCAGGCGCACGATATCGGCTGGTTCTTCTACAACGGCGGCAACGATTCCGCCGATACCGCTCTCAAGCTGTCGAAGATCAGCGGCGCCATGGGATATCCGCTGGCGGCGATCGGCGTGCCCAAGACCATCGACAACGACCTGGCCGTCACCGACTGCTGTCCGGGATTCGGCTCGGCCGCGAAGTACGTTGCCACCTCGATCCGCGAAGCGGGGCTCGACGTCGCCTCGATGGCGAGCACCTCGACGCGCGTGTTCGTGCTGGAGGTGATGGGGCGGCACGCCGGCTGGCTCACGGCCGCCTGCGGGCTCGCCGCCGAGCGCGCGGGCGACCCGCCGCAGGTGCTGCTGTTCCCGGAGCATGCGTTCGACGAGGAGCGCTTCCTCGCGCGCGTGACGCGAAGCGTCGCGCAGCGCGGCTACTGCGTGGTCGCGGTGTCCGAGGGACTGCGCGACGCCCAGGGCAGGTTCCTCGCCGAGGCCGGCACCATCGACGCGTTCGGCCATCGCCAGCTCGGCGGCGTCGCGCCGCGCGTCGCCGCGCTGGTGCAGTCGAAGCTCGGCTACAAGACGCACTGGGCGGTCGCCGACTACCTGCAGCGCGCGGCGCGCCATGTGGCTTCCAGGACCGACCTGGAGCAAGCGTACGCCGTGGGCAAGGCCGCCGTCAGGATGGCGCTCGAGGGCAAGAGCGCCGTCATGCCGGTGATCGTGCGCGTCTCGGACCGCCCGTATCGCTGGCGCATCGGCGAGGCGCGGCTGGACGAGGTGGCGAACAAGGAGCGGCCCCTGCCGCGCGCGTACGTGAGCGCCGACGGCTTCGGCATCACCGCTGCGGCGCGGCGCTATCTCGCGCCGCTGATCGCGGGCGAGGCGCCGCAGCCGTTCCGCGACGGTCTGCCGGCGTACGCGCGCCTGCGAAACGCCGCCGTGCGCAAGCGCCTGCGCGAGCGCTTCGCGCCGTAGCCAGGGACCGCGTCCGCCGCGGCTTTTCTGCTAAAATCCGCGCCTTTCCTGCGGGCGTCCCCGCCCGCGCACTCTAACGACGAACAAGGGGAGCAAGGCCATGTCCGGAGGCATCATCTTCGCGCTGGTGTGCGCCGTGATCGGCATCGTTTACGGTGCCGTCACCATCAAGTGGATCCTGTCGCAAGGCGACGGCAACGAGCGCATGCGCGAGATCGCCGCGGCTGTGAAGGAGGGCGCGACGGCCTACCTGAAGCGCCAATACACCACCATCGCCATCGTCGGCGCGATCCTGTTCCTGGTGATCGGCTTCATCCCGCAGCTGGGCTGGGCCACCGCCTGGGGCTTCTTCATCGGCGCTGTGTTTTCCGCCCTGTCGGGCATCATCGGCATGAACGTCTCGGTGCGCGCCAACGTGCGCACCGCGGAAGCGGCGCGCACCGGGCTGAACGAGGCGCTCAACATCGCCTTCCGCGGCGGCGCCGTTACCGGATTGCTGGTGGTCGGGCTGGGCTTGCTCGGTGTGGCGGGGTATTTTGCGCTGCTGTACGCCAATGCGCCGAACAAGGCCGACCTCGCGCACATCATCCACCCGCTGGTCGGCCTCGGATTCGGCGGCTCGCTGATCTCGATCTTCGCGCGACTCGGCGGGGGCATCTTCACCAAGGGCGCCGACGTCGGCGCGGACCTGGTCGGCAAGGTGGAAGCAGGCATTCCCGAAGACGACCCGCGCAACCCGGCGGTGATTGCCGACAACGTCGGCGACAACGTCGGCGATTGCGCCGGCATGGCGGCGGACCTGTTCGAGACGTACGCGGTGACCATCATCGCTACGATGCTGCTCGGCGCGCTGATGGTGAAGACCGAATCGCCCAATGCGCTGATCTACCCGCTCGCGATCGGCGGCTTTTCGATCCTGGCGTCGATCGTCGGCACCTGGTTCGTGAAGGCCAGGCCCGGCGACAAGAACGTCATGCCGGCGCTCTACAAGGGACTGTGGGTGGCCGGAATCCTTGCGCTGCTCGCCTTCTGGCCGATCACGCAGGTGATGATGGGCGACATCGTCGCAAACGTGCCGTTCGACATCGCGGGGCACGCCACCATGATCAAGGTCTGGAACCTGTGGGGCGCTGCCGTGGTCGGCCTGGTGCTCACCGGGTTCATGGTGTGGATCACCGAGTACTACACCGGCACCCAGTTCAAGCCGGTCCGGCACATCGCCGAGGCCTCGACCACCGGGCACGGAACCAACATCATCGCCGGCCTCGGCGTGTCGATGAAGGCCACGGCCTGGCCGGTGCTCGCGGTGTGCGTGGCGATATTCGTGTCCTACGCGCTCGCCGGCCTGTACGGGATCGCGATCGCCGCAACGGCGATGCTGTCGATGACCGGGATCATCGTCGCGCTCGACGCCTACGGCCCGATCACCGACAACGCCGGCGGCATCGCCGAGATGGCCGATCTGCCCGCGTCGGTGCGCGCGATCACCGACCCGCTGGATGCGGTCGGCAACACCACCAAGGCGGTCACCAAGGGCTACGCCATCGGCTCCGCGGGCCTCGCCGCGCTGGTGCTGTTCGCCGATTACACGCATGCGCTCGAGTCGGCCGGCAAGTCGTTCTCATTCGACCTGTCCAACCACATGGTGATCATCGGCCTGTTCATCGGCGGCATGGTGCCCTACCTGTTCGGCGCCATGGCCATGGAGGCGGTGGGCCGCGCTGCCGGCTCGGTGGTGGTCGAGGTGCGCCGCCAGTTCAAGGAGATCGCGGGCATCATGGAGGGCAAGACGAAGCCCGATTACTCGCGCGCGGTGGACATGCTGACGCGCGCGGCGATCAAGGAAATGGTCGTGCCGTCGCTGCTACCGGTGCTGATCCCGATCGTGGTGGGCATGATCCTCGGGCCGCAGGCGCTCGGCGGCGTGCTGATGGGAACCATCGTCACCGGCTTGTTCGTCGCCATCTCGATGACCACGGGCGGCGGCGCCTGGGACAACGCCAAGAAGTACATCGAGGACGGCAACTACGGCGGCAAGGGCTCGGAGGCGCACAAGGCCGCGGTCACCGGCGACACGGTGGGCGACCCGTACAAGGACACCGCGGGCCCGGCGGTCAACCCGCTGATCAAGATCATCAACATCGTGGCGCTGCTGATCGTGCCGCTGATGGTCTGAGGTACCTCGCGGTGGGCAGGCACCGAAGGGCAGCTGCGGCTGCCCTTTTGTTTTTCAGCCTCGGGGCGCTTGCCCAGCCCCAGCCGGAGCCCGGCACCGGCTGGCGCGACAAGTCCGCGGTCGTTGCGCCCCACGACATGGTGGTGGCGGCGAACCCGCTCGCGGTCGACGCCGGCCTCGAGATGCTGCGCGCGGGCGGCAGCGCGATCGACGCGGCGATCGCGGCGCAGCTGGTGCTCGGGCTGGTCGAGCCGCAGTCCTCGGGCATCGGCGGCGGCGGATTCATGCTGGTCTGGTCCCAGCGCGAGCGGCGCGTGCGCAGCTACGACGGCCGCGAGACCGCGCCCGCCGCGGCGCGACCGGGGCGCTTCCTCGATGCGCTCGGCCGGCCGTTGCCGTTTTTCGATGCGGTGGTGAGCGGTAAGTCGGTGGGCGTGCCGGGCCTGCTGCGCATGCTCGAGCTTGCGCACCGGCGCCATGGGCGACTCGCGTGGGCGCGGCTGTTCGAGCCTGCGCTGCGACTCGCCGAGCAGGGCTTCCCGGTGTCGCCGCGCCTGCACCGGCTGCTCGAGCACGACCGCTACCTGCGCGCCGATCCGGCGGCGCGCAGGCTTTACTACGACGCCGACGGCCACGCGCTGGCGATCGGCGCGCGCCTCGTCAATCGGCAGTACGCGGCGACCCTGCGCGAGATCGCGGCACGCGGCGCCGATGCGTTCTACCGCGGGTCGATCGCTGGGGACGTGGTGCGCGCGGTGCGCGCGCACCCGCGGCCGGGCGACATGACGCGCGGGGACCTGCGTGGCTACCGCGCGCTCGAGCGCGAGCCGCTGTGCGGCAGCTATCGCGGCCGGCGCGTCTGTGGCATGGCGCCGCCGAGCGCCGGAGCGGTCACCTTGCTCGAGCTGCTCGGCATCCTCGAGCGCACCGCGTTCGACCGCGCGCCGCCCGGCTCGGTCGAGGCGGTGCATCTGTTCGCCGAGGCTTCGCGCCTGGCCTACGCCGACCGCGCGCGCTACGTCGCCGATCCGGACTTCGTACCGGTGCCGGTGGCGGGGCTGCTCGACGCGGCGTACCTCGACGCCCGCGCCAAGCTGATCGGCGAGCGTTCCATGGGGCGCGCCGAGCCCGGCCGCCCCACCGGCGCGCGCGCCGCCGCCGACGTTGCGGAAACCGAGGTCTCCGGCACCAGCCACATGTCGATCGTCGACGCGCGAGGCAGCGCCGTGGCCATGACCACCAGCATCGAGAACGCGTTCGGCAGCCGCATCATGGTGCGCGGCTTCCTGCTCAACAACGAGCTCACCGATTTCTCGTTCTCTCCCGAGGCGCTCGGCGTGCCTGCGGCAAACCGCGTCGAGCCACGCAAGCGTCCGCGCAGCACGATGGCCCCGACGCTGGTGTTCGGGCGCGACGGCGGCCTGCGCATGCTGATCGGTTCCCCAGGCGGCCCGGCGATCGTCGACTACGTCGCCAAGACGCTGGTCGGGACGCTCGATTGGCGCCTCGATATCCAGGCGGCGATCGCGCTGCCGAACTTCGGCAGCACCAACGGGCCGACCTTCATCGAGCGGGGCTCGGCGTACGAGGCGCTCGGCGACGCGCTCGCGGGACGCGGCCACGTGCTGAATTTCGCGAGTCTCACTAGCGGCCTGCACGGCATCGAGCGCAGCGCCCGGGGCTGGCGCGGCGGCGCCGACCCGCGCCGCGAGGGCGTCGCGCGCGGCGACTAGCGCGCGCGCAGCGGCAGCCGCAGCACGACCCGGAGGCCGCCGCCGGGGGCGTCCTCGAGCGCGATCGATCCGCGGTGCCGCTCCACGACCTGCTTGACGATCGCCAGCCCGAGCCCGCTGCCTTCGGGAGCGTCGCCCGGGCGCCGGTAGAAGCGGTCGAACACCCGTGCGCGATCCTCGGCCGGAATGCCGGGCCCGCTATCGCTCACCTCGAGCACGGCCTCGCCGCCGTCGTGCGCGAGCGAGAGGTCGACGCTTCCGCCCGCAGGCGTGTAGCGCACGGCGTTGTCCACCAGGTTGGAAAGCACGGTGCGCAAAGCTGCGGGATTGCCCCGCACCGACAAGGGCTCCTCGCGCGCCACGCCGAGATCGATGTGCTTGCTCTGCGCAAGCGTCGCGTGCTCCGCAAGCACCTCACGCGCCAACTCGTCCAGCCGCACCGGCTCGCTCGGCGCCTGGGCCGACTGGTCCTCCTCGCGCGCCAGCGTAAGCAGCTGCTGCACGAGGTGGCTCGCGCGCTCGACGCCGAGCATCAGGCTGTCGAGCGCCTCGCGCCGCTCGCCGTCCTTCGCCGCCCGCTCCGCGATCTGCGCCTGCAAGCGCACCGCCGTGAGCGGCGTGCGCAGCTCGTGCGCCGCGTCGGCGACGAAAGCGCGCTGCGTCTCGAGCGCGCGACCGAGCCGGCGCAACAGGTCGTTCAGCGAGTGGACCAGCGGCTGCACCTCGCGGGGCAGGCCGAGCTCCTCGAGCGGCTCGAGGGCGTCGGGCGAGCGGCGCCCGACGTCGCGCGCCAGGCGCTCGATCGGCGACAGGCCCTTGCCCACCGTCAGCCAGATCAGCAGGGCGAGCAGCGGCAGCACCGCGACCAGCGGCCAGGCCGTGCGCAGCGCGAGCCGCGCCGCGAGGCGGCTGCGCACGGAATAGGGCTGCGCCACCTGGATCACGTGGTCGCGCAGCTGCACCGAAAACACGCGCCAGCGGCCGTCTCGGGCCGAGACATCCGCGAAGCCGAGCTGCGCGCGGTCCGGGATGCTGGATTTCGGATGTGACAGGTACAGGCGCACGCCCTGCTGGTTCCAGATCTGCACCAGCACCTCCTGCCCCCGGTCCGGATCGTCCGCGTGCGGGATCAGTCCGCTCGCGAGCGCGTGATCGCGGAACGACAACGCCATCTGCTGCAGCTGGTAGTCGGCCAGCGAGTTCGCTTCCTCGCGCGCCACCAGGTACGTCGAAACGGCGCCCGCCGCGATGGCCAGCGCGGTCCCGCCGAGCAGCCAGACCAGCAGCCGCCGCCGGATCGAGGTCATCGCGACTTGGGCACCATGTAGCCGGCTCCGCGCACGGTGCGGATGTAGTCCGCGCCCAGCTTCTTGCGCAGGCCGTGGATGAACACCTCGACGGCGTTCGACTCCACCTCCTCGCCCCAGCCGTAGATGCGCTCCTCGAGCTGCGTGCGCGACAGGATCGCGCCGGGGCGCGCGAGCAGCGCCTCGAGCACCGCAAACTCGCGCTGCGACAGCATCAGCGGCTGGCCATCGTAGCTCGCCTCGTGCGTGGCGGGGCGCAGCACCAGGCCGAGGTGCTCGAGCACCGGCTCGGCGCGGCCGTCGCGCCGGCGGACCACCGCGCGCACGCGCGCCGCGAGCTCGTCGAGGTCGAACGGTTTCACCAGGTAGTCGTCGGCGCCCGCGTCGAGGCCCCGGATCCGCTCGGGCACCGCGTCGCGTGCGGTGATCACCACCACCGGCACCGCGTCGCGCCGCGCACGCAGCCCGCGCAGCACGTCCAGCCCGTCCTTCTTGGGCAGACCCAGATCGAGCAGCACGCAATCGTAGCGCTCGGTCTCGAGCGCGAGCTCGGCGGAGCGGCCGTCCTGCACCCAGTCGACCGAGAAGCCGTCCTGGCGCAGGCCTTTCTGCACGCTCTCGCCGATCATGCGGTCGTCTTCGACCAGCAGCAGCCGCATCGCTCCGATTCCCCCCGGGAGCGCGCTATTTTACGCGCGCCTCAGGCGGGCCATTCGAACACCACGCTGTGATGTGCCGGGCCGACGACGATGTGCCGCTCGAGCTTGCGGTCCTTGTGCTCGGCGACCACGGTGTAGCGCCCCTTGGGCAGCTTGAGCAGCATGAAGGGGCCCTGGGACTCGGCGCTCAGCACCACTTTGCCATGGGCGTCCCGGATGGTGACCGGGACCTCGGCGGTGTACTCGGCCCGGGCGCCCTTGCGCGCGGGCTTGAGCACGAACTCGAGCGTCAGCGGGTAGTGCCTCGCTTCCTCGCGGAAGGCCTTCGCCTGGGATTCGCCGATGCCGCCCGAGAGCCAGGTGACGCCGTCCTCGGTCTTGGGCTGCGGCAGCAAGCTGCCGTAGGTGGCCGCATGGGCGACGCCGGCGCCGAGCAGGGCGACGAGAAACACGTTCGCAGTCTTGAAAGTGGAGTTCATGGAAATCTCCTTTCGCATGGGGTTTCGGAAGGACAACGCGGGGCGGCGCCGGCTCGGGGGGGGGTGCCGGCGCCGCCCGCTCGTCGCCGCTGGAGCTCTCAGCCGAGCTCCACCGGTACGAAGATCTTCGCGTCCTCGCGCTGCACCAGCAGCGCGACGTGCTTGCCGGACTTGGCGATGAGCGCACGCAGCTGCGGGACGCTCTTCACAGGCGTGCCGTTGACAGAGAGGATGACGTCGCCCTGCTGGATGCCGGCCTGCGCGGCCGGCCCGCTCACGTCTTCTACCAGCAGGCCGCCGTCGATCTGCGCCTGGTCGCGCTCGTCCTTGGTGAGGGCGCGCACCGCGAGCCCGAGGCGGCTGTTCTCGTCCGCGCTGCCCGCGGCGCTCGCGACCGCCTCGCCCTTCAATTCGCCGACCACGACGGTGAGCTCCTTCTTGCCTCCCTTGCGCCAGACGTCGAACGTCGCCTTGGTGCCCGGCTTCACGTTCGCCACCATCGGCGGTAGCTCGGCGGAACGGTCGACCTTCTGGCCGTTGACGGCGAGGATCACGTCCCCGGCCTGCATGCCGGCCTTGTCCGCCGGTCCGTTCTTCTCGACCGAGGAAACGAGGGCGCCCTCGGGCTTGTTGAGGCCGAACGACTGCGCGAGGCCCTGGGTCACCTCCTGGATCGCGACGCCGATGCGCCCGCGCTCGACCTTGCCGTGCGCGACCAGCTGCTGCTCGACCTTGGACGCGACGTCGATCGGGATGGCGAACGACAGCCCCTGGTAGCCGCCCGTCTGGGAATAGATCTGCGAGTTGATGCCGATGACCTCGCCGTTCATGTTGAACAGCGGTCCGCCGGAATTGCCGGGGTTGACCGCCGCGTCGGTCTGGAGAAACGGCACGTAGGTGCCATCGGGCAGCGCGCGCGAGGTGGCGCTGATGATGCCCGCCGTGACAGTGTTCTCGAAGCCGTACGGCGAGCCGATCGCCAGCACCCACTGGCCGACGCGCACCGAGTCGGAGTTGCCGAGCTTCACCGTCGGCAGGTTATTGGCGTCGATCCTGAGCACCGCGATGTCGGTCTGCTTGTCCACGCCCATCACCTTGGCCTTGAACTCGCGCCGGTCGGAGAGCTTGACCGTGACGTCGCTCGCGCCGTCGACGACGTGTGCGTTGGTCAGCACGATTCCGTCGCGGCTGACGATGAACCCGGAGCCCAAGCCGTGCATGGGCTGCTGCTGCGGTGCCGGGATCTGGAAGTGCCGGAAGAATTGCGAGAACGGATCGTTGCCGAAGTCCGGAAACGGCGTTTGCGCCGAGGTCTTCTCGTTTTCCGTCACCGTGATGTTCACCACCGCGCCGCGGTTCGCCTCGACGATCGAGGAAAAGTCCGGCAGGGTCTGGACGGCGGCGGGCGTCGCGCGCGGCGCCTGCTGAACGGCCGGCGTGCCGGCGTGCGCCTCGGACCACAACGCGTCGGCGTGGATGCCGCCCCACGCGCCGAGCGATACCAGCCCGGCTACAGCGAGAACGGCGACGATACCTCTGAGCTTCATGGCGATCTCCTTGTCCGCTCGATGCGCGCGTGGCGCGCGCTGTCAGGACAGGATGCTGTTCCCGTGGCCTTAACCCATCCTTAAGGCTGTGTCAGGGCGCGGACGATGTTCGCGACGCAACGCTCGGGTCGCTCGGACGCGTCGACGGAAATAGCGCGCGCGGGCGGCTCGAGCGCGGCGAGCTGGGTGTTGAGCAGCGATGCCGGCATGTAGCGATGCGCGCGCGCGCCGAGGCGCGCGCGGATCAGGCTCGCGTCGGCGTGCAGGTACACAATCTCGCAGCGCGCCAGGCCCTCGGCCAGCCGCTCGCGGTAGGACTGCTTGAGCGCCGAGCAGGCGAGCACCGCGCTCGTGCCACGCGCCTCGCGAGCGCGCAGCAACGCGTTGAGCTGCGCGAGCCAGGGCCAGCGGTCGGCGTCCTCGAGCGCGATGCCGGCGGCCATCTTGGCGACGTTGCCCGGCGGGTGGAAGTCGTCGGCGTCGAGGAACTCGCTGTGGAGCCGCGCGGCGAGCAGCCGGCCGACGGTCGTCTTGCCCGCGCCCGAGACGCCCATCACGACGACGATCACGGGCTGCGCCGCGCGCTCAGTTGCGCTTCACCGCGTGACCGCCGAACTTGGCGCGCATCATGGCGAGCAGCTTGCGCGCGTAGTCCGAGCGGCCCTGGCTCGAGAAGCGGCTCATCAGCGCCATCGTGATCACGGGCGCGGGAACGCCGAGCTCGACCGATTCGAGCGCCGTCCAGCGGCCTTCGCCCGAGTCGGCGACCACCGGGGCGACGTCCGCGAGCTTCTGGTCGGCGGCAAGCACCTCGGCGCTCAGATCGAGCAGCCACGAGCGCACCACGCTGCCGTGGCGCCAGGTCTCGGCGAGGCGCCCCAGATCGATGCCGAAGTCCTCGCGCGCCGCGAGCAGCGCAAAGCCTTCGGCGAGCGCCTGCATCATCCCGTACTCGATGCCGTTGTGGATCATCTTGGCGAAATGGCCCGCGCCGCTCGGCCCGCAGTGCAGCCAGCCGGAGTCGGGTGCCGGCGCGAGGATGCGCGCGAAGGGCTCGAACGACTCGATCGATTCCGGCGTCCCGCCGAGCATCAGGCAGTAGCCCTGCGACAGCCCGTGGATGCCGCCGGAGACCCCGGCATCGACGAAGCGCAATCCCCGCTGCGACAGCTCGAGCGCGCGGCGCATCGAGTCCTTGTAGAAGGCGTTGGCGCCGTCGACCACCAGGTCGCCCGCCGAGAGCAGCGGCAGAAGCTCGCGCAGCGACTCCTCGCTCGGCCCGCCCGCCGGCAGCATCATGAGGATCACGCGCCCGCCCCTGAGCCGTGTGCAAAGCGCCGCGAGTGCGTCGACGCAATCTATTCCGTTCTCGCCGGCCAGCGCCTCGCGCGCGGCGCGCTCGCGATCGAAGCCCACCACCCGCGCGCCACCGCGCGCCAGGCGGCGCGCCATGTTGCCGCCCATTCTGCCGAGTCCCAGGATGCCGATCTCCATGCGCCGCCTCCTTGCGTGCCCAATGATTCTATAATCAGGAACCTTACACACAGGGACCCGAAGACCATGAAAAAACTGCTGCTTGCTGCCGCAGGCCTCGCCTGCGCCGCGCTGTTCGGCGCCGCGATGGCCCAGTATCCGTCCAAGCCGATCAAGATCGTGGTGCCGTTCCCGGCCGGATCGGCGACCGATACCGTCGCGCGCATTCTCGGCGGGCCCGTGTCCGCCGCGCTCGGCCAGCCGATCGTGGTCGACAACAAGGCCGGCGCCGACGGCATGATCGCCGGCCAGGAGGTGGCGAAGGCGGCCCCGGACGGCTACACGATCTTTCTCGCCACCAACAGCCCGCTGTCCGCGGTACCGGCGATGAAGAATGTCGTGCCCTATGATCCGGTGAGAGACTTCACGCCGATCACGGACGTCGGGCGCTACACCTTCTTCCTCTATGTCAACTCGACGCTGCCCGTCAAGACGCTCGGCGAGCTGGTCGCCTACGCCAAGGCGAATCCAGGCAAGCTCAACTACGCCACCGGCAATACCACCGCGATCGTGTCGACCGCGCAGCTGCTGTCGCTCGGCGGCATCGACATGCTGTGGGTGCCGTACAAGGGCGAGCCGGCCGGCATCACCGACCTCATCGCGGGGCGCGTGCAGGTGATGTTCGCCACGCTGACCACCGGCGGCCCGCACGTCAAGGACGGCAAGCTGCGCGCGCTCGCCACTTCCCTCGGCGCGCGCAGCGCCGCCATGCCGGAGGTGCCGACGATGGCCGAGGCGGGCATGCCGAAATTCTCGATCACCTCGTGGGCAGGACTGTTCGGGCCCGCCAAGCTGCCCCCGGAGATCGTCGAGCGCCTGAACCGGGAGTTCGTCGCGGCGATGAAGCGCCCGGAAGTCGTCGCGGCGATGGACAAGCAGGCGTTCCTGCTTTCGCCGTCGACCCCCGAGGCGCTGGCCGCTTTCGTCAAGGAGCAGCGCGAGGCCTACGCCCGGTCGCTCGCCGCGGTGGGCTGGAAAAAGGACTAGGCGCTCAAGCGGGCGCCAGGCGCCGCGCCCAGTCGATGAAGGCCGCCGCGGCGCCTTCTTTGAACGGATCGAGCACGGCGTCGAGCGGCAGCGCGCGCAGCCAGGTGAGCTGGCGCTTGGCGAGCTGGCGCGTCGCGGCGACGCCGTGGTCGCGCAGCTTCGCGCGGTCGCGGCTGCCCTCGAGATACGCCCAGGCCTGGCGGTAACCGACGCAGCGCATGCTCGGCAGCGTCGCGTCGAGCGCGTAGCGCGCGCGCAGCGCGCGCAGCTCTTCGACCAGGCCGGCCTCGAGCATGCGCTCGAAGCGCTCGGCGATGCGCGCGTGCAGGCGCACGCGATCCTGCGGCACCAGTGCCAGCGTCATGAGGCGGAACGGCGGCGCGGCGCGCGGTGCCGTGTGCAGCGCCGACAGCGGCCGACCGCTCGCGCGGCACACCTCGAGCGCGCGCTGGATGCGCTGCGCGTCGTTCGGGTCGAGGCGACGCGCGGTCTGCGGGTCGAGGCGGGCGAGCTCGGCGTGCAGCGCGGGCCAACCCTTTTGACCCGCCTCGGCGTCGATCGCGGCGCGTAGCGCCGCGTCGGCCGCGGGCAGCGCGTCGATGCCCTGGGCGAGCGCGCGGTAGTACAGCATGGTTCCGCCCACCAGCAGCGGCAGGCGGCCGCGCTCGAGGACGGACTGCACCGCGGCGATCGCGTCGTCGCGAAAGCGGCCCGCCGAATAGCTCTGCGTCGGGTCGACCAGGTCGATCAGATGATGCGGCACCTGCGCGCGCTCGGCGGCCGAGGGCTTGGCGGTGCCGATGTCCATGCCGCGGTACACCTGCGCCGAGTCGACGCTCACGATCTCGACCGGCTGGCGTGCCGCGAGGCGCATCGCCAGCGCCGACTTGCCGCTCCCGGTCGGCCCGAGGAGGGCGAGCGCGACCGGCGCCACTAGCGTCCTCGCAGGAAGAGCCGGTCCAGGTCGGAAAGCGTCAGCTGGTACCAGGTCGGACGCCCGTGGTTGCAGCTTCCCGAGCGTTCCGTCGCCTCCATCTCGCGCAGCAGCGCGTTCATCTCGGGTAGGGTGAGCGCGCGATTGGCGCGCACCGCGGCGTGGCAGGCCATGCCCGAGAGGAGCTCGTCGCGCCGTGCCGCGAGCGCCTGCGCGGCGCCGTATTCGCGCAGCTCGGCGAGCACGCCGCGCGCGAGCGCCGCGACGTCCCCCGCGGAGAGCGCCGCCGGCGCCGCGCGCACCGCCAGCTCGTTGGGACCGGCGGCGCTGATCTCCAGCCCGAGCAGCTCGAGCGCGGCGCCGTTCTCCTCGGCGACCGCGACCTCGAGCGCCTCCGCGCGGAACACGCTCGGCACGAGCAGCCTCTGGCGCTGCACTGCGCCCGCATCGAGCGAGCGCTTCAGCCGCTCGTACACGATGCGCTCGTGCGCGGCGTGCATGTCGACCAGCACCAGGCCGGCCTGGTTCTGCGCCAGGATGTAGACGCCGTGCAGCTGCGCCAGCGCGTAGCCGAGCGGCGGCGCTCCCTGCGGCGCGCCCGCGGCGAGCGGCGCGGGCCGGGAGGCGGCGGCGATGAACGATTGATACGCCGCGGCCGGCTGCTCGATGCCGAGCGCGCGCTGCAGCGGGGCGCCGGCCGCGGGAGCCAGTGCGGCGTAGGACACCGGCGCCTCGGCGGCGCTGGGCGAGAGCGCGCGCTTGAGCGCGTGCAACACGAACTGGTGCACGCTGCGCCCGTCGCGGAAACGCACCTCGGTCTTCGCAGGATGCACGTTGACGTCGACGCCGCGCGGCTCGAGCTCGAGGAACAGCACGTAGGCCGGCTGCCGGTCGCCGTGCAGCAGGTCGGCCCAGGCCTCGCGCGCCGCGTGCGCGAGCACGCGGTCACGCACGAAACGCCCGTTGACGTAGAAATACTGCTCGTCGGCGCGGCTGCGCGCCGCCTGCGGGCTGCCGGCGAGGCCATGGAGGCGCAGGCCCCCGGCCTGCGCCACGACCGGCAGCGCGCTGGCCGTAAAATCCTTGCCGAGCAGCGCCGCGGCGCGCTCGGGCAGCGATTGCGGCTTGAGCAGCGTGCTCACGCGCGCGTTGTGCCGGAGCGACCAGGCGAGATCCGGACGCGCCAGCGCGGCGCGCCGGAACACGGCTTCGCAATGACCGAACTCGGTCGCCTCGCTGCGCAGGAACTTGCGCCGCGCGGGCGTGTTGAAATAAAGGTCGCTTACTGCCACCGTGGTGCCCGGGTCGCGCGCGGCGGGCTCCGGCGCGCCCGCGCCGCCGCCTTCGGCGCGGATGCGGTAGGCGTGCCGCGCGCCGCTCTGGCGCGAACTGAGCTCGAGGCGCGACACCGCGGCGATCGAGGCGAGCGCCTCGCCGCGAAAACCGAGCGAGCCGACCGCCTCGAGGTCCTCGAGCGAGCCGATCTTGCTGGTCGCGTGCCGCGCCAGGGCGAGCGCCAGCTCGTCGCGCGCGATGCCCGCGCCGTCGTCGTCGACCTGCACGCGGCGCACGCCGCCCTGGTCGAGGGTCACGCCGATCTCGCGCGCACCGGCGTCGAGGGCGTTCTCGATCAGCTCCTTGAGCACCGAGGCCGGCCGCTCGACCACCTCGCCGGCCGCGATCTGGCTGATCAGCAGCTCGGGCAGGACCCGGATCGCCGTCATGTCAGGCCAGCGCGCGCGCGGCGAGCTCGGCCGGCACGCCGCCGGTGAGGCGCACGAGCGCATCGAAGTCGAGCCGGAAGACGGCGTGCGGATGACCGGCCGCGGCCCAGATCTGAGCGTGTCTCGCGAGGTCGACGTCGATCAGCGTGCGGATGCTCTCCGGATGACCCACCGGCGCGACGCCGCCGATCGCGAAGCCGGTGTGCGCGCGCACGAATGCGGCATCGGCCTTGCCTGCCGGTTCGCCGACCAGCGCCTCGAGTCGCGCCGTGTCGACGCGGTTGGCGCCGCTCGACATGACGAGCAGCGGCGCCCCCGAGCGCGCGAGGCGGAACACCAGCGAGTTGGCGATCTGCGCGACCTCGCAGCCGAGGAAGCCGGCGGCCGCCTGCGCGGTGCGCGCCGCGCCGGCGAGCTCGACGACGTCGGCGTCGTGCCCCGCGGCGGCGAGCGCCGCGCGCACGCGCTCGACGCTCGGGGAAGAAAGGGCGGAGCCGGTCATGGCGATGCAGCGGGAAAGCGCACGATTATACGCGCGGCCCCGCTACAATCGCGTCATGGAAGTGCTCGCATCGCTGTGGGAGTTCGCGCTGCATCTGGACCAGCATCTGGCCGCGTTCCTCGCGCAGCACGGCGCCTGGGTGTACGCGCTGCTGTTCGCCATCGTGTTCTGCGAGACCGGCCTGGTGGTCACGCCGTTCCTTCCCGGCGACTCGCTGCTGTTCGTGGTCGGCGCGCTCGCCGCCACCGGCGGCATCGATCTGGCCGTCGCCGCGGCGACGCTGGTGGGCGCTGCGCTGTGCGGCGACAACGTCAATTACTGGATCGGGCGCTGGCTTGGGCCGCGCGTGTTTGGCTCGGGCGACGCGCGCTGGCTCAACCGGCGCCACCTCTCATATACCGAGGCGTTCTACGAGCGTCACGGCGGCAAGGCGGTGGTGGCGGCGCGCTTCCTGCCGATCGTGCGCACCTACGTGCCTTTCGTGGCTGGCATCGGCCGCATGCGCTACCTGCGCTTTCTCGCCTTCAGCATCGGCGGCGCGCTGCTGTGGGTGGGATCGCTCACGATCGCCGGCTACTTCTTCGGCAACCTGCCGGTGGTGAAGGACAACCTCACGCTCGCGATCCTGGGCGTGATCGGCCTGTCCCTGGCGCCGCTCGCGCTCGCCTGGCTGCGCCGCCGGCGCCTGCGCGTGGCGTCCTGAGCCCGGGTGCTCAGTTCAGCGCCAACGGCAATTGCGGCCGCGGCGGGTGCTTGCCGAAGTAGCGCTTGATGCCCGCGAGGATGGCGCGCGCCAGGCGGTCCTGGTAGGCGTCGTCGTTGAGGCGCGATTCCTCCTGCGGGTTCGAGATGAACGCGGTCTCGACCAGGATCGAGGGCACGTCGGGGGCCTTGAGGACCGCGAAGCTCGCCTGCTCGACGCGATCCTTGTGCAGCGTGTTGATGCGCCCGAGCTCGGACAGCACGGAGGCGCCCAGCTTGAGGCTGTAGTCGATGGTCGCGGTCTGCGACAGGTCGAGCAACGTCTTCGCCAGGTAGCGGTCCTTGACGTCGAGATTGACGCCGCCGATCAGGTCGGCGTCGTTTTCGCTCTTGGCGAGCCAGCGCGCCGCCTCCGACGTCGCGCGCCGTTCCGAGAGCGCGAACACCGACGAGCCGCGCGCGTAGGGGCGCACGAAGGCATCGGCGTGGATCGAGACGAACAGGTCGGCCTTCACGCGGCGCGCCTTCTCGACCCGCGTGGCGAGCGGCAGGTAGTAATCGCCGTCGCGTGTCAGCATCGCGCGCATGTCCGGCTCCGCGTTGATCAGCTTTTTCAGCCGCCGCCCGATCATCAGGGTCACGTTCTTCTCGTAGGTGCCGTGGCGTCCCTTGGCGCCCGGGTCCTCGCCGCCGTGCCCGGGATCGATCACGATGGTCGCCAGCCTGGCGACCGGCGGCTGCAATGCCGGGTCGCCCGAATACGCCGGCGTGAGCTTGCCGTCGGACTCGATCAGCGCCAGCACCGGGTCGGCGGGTACCAGCGGATAGACGTCGAGCACCAGGCGGTAGCCGTACTCCGCGATCGGCTTCAAGGCGAACACTTGGGGCTTTACCGCGCCCTTGAGGTCGAGCACCAGTCGCACCACGCCGGGACGATTGCGCGCGACGCGCAGCTTGCTGATGTACGGGTCGTCTTCGGTGACCTTGCCTTGCAGCGCGGCGAGCGCATCGTCCGGATCGACGTCTTCTAGATCGAGCACCAGGCGCTCTGGATCCTTGAGGCTGAACAGCTTGAACTTGAGCGGTTCCTTGGATTCCAGCGTCAGCCGCGTGTAGTCGCGCGCCGGCCAGATGCGCGCCGCCGCGATGGTCTGCGCTGCGAGCGCCGGCGGCGCGAAATACAGCGGCGCGAGCGCGATCAGTCCTGTGACCAGCGCCTCAACGCAGCGGCGAGCCAGTCCCGCCCGGCCGCGGAGCGCGGCGTGATGCGCGCCGTGCGCCCCGCGCCTGAAAACTCCAGCCGGATGTCGAGGTCTGGTGGCGCGAACGAGCCTCCCGCCCGCTCGGGCCACTCGACGATGCAGGCCGACTCTGGGTTGAAGTAATCCCGAAAACCTGAGGCTGCCCATTCGGACCGGTTGGCGAACCGATAGAAATCAAAGTGATACAAGTTTAAGCTCGAAACCTCGTAAAGTTCAACTAAAGAATAGGTCGGGCTCTTGACCCGCCCCGAGACCCCCAGTGCACGTAGAAGTCCTTGAACCAGCGTTGTTTTTCCAGAACCAAGGTCGCCCGAAAGGAATATCACGCGTCCCGGCCCGATCCCCGGCGCAAGCGCTGCGCCGAGCCTGCGCGTCGCGCCGGCGTCCGGTAGGGCCAGCTCTTCGGTCATCATCGCGGTCATGGATTACGGGGCGCTGGCCGCGCGCATCAAGCAATGGGGCGGGGAGCTGGGCTTCCAGGCGATCGGCATCGCGGACATCGATCTCGCGCACGCCGAGGGCCGGCTCGCCGATTGGCTCGCCCTCGGCTGGCACGGCGAGATGGATTATATGGCGCGCCACGGCGCGCTTCGCGCGCGCCCGGCGGAGCTGGTACCTGGCACGAGGCGCGTGATCAGCTGTCGCATGGACTACGCCGGCGCGCTGGAGGACGAATGGCCCGCGCTCGGCGACGGCCGGCGCGCCTACGTCGCGCGCTACGCGCGCGGGCGCGATTACCACAGGCTGCTGCGCACGCGGCTGCAGAAGCTGTGCGACCGAATACTCGGCGCGGTCGGAGAATTCCGGCACCGCGTGTTCGCGGACTCGGCGCCGGTGATGGAAGTCGAGCTCGCGGCCCGGGCGGGCATCGGCTGGCGCGGCAAGCACACGCTGCTCCTGTCGCGCGAGGCCGGCTCTTGGTTCTTCCTCGGCGAGATCTATTGCGACCTGCCGCTGCCGGTCGACGCGCCGGCCGCCGAGCACTGCGGCCGCTGCACTAAGTGCATCGACATCTGCCCGACGCAGGCGATCCGCGCGCCGTACCGGCTCGACGCGCGGCGCTGCATCTCCTACCTCACCATCGAGCTCAAGGGCTCGATCCCGGTCGAGCTCAGGCCGCTCGTCGGCAACCGGGTATACGGCTGCGACGACTGCCAGCTGGTGTGTCCCTGGAACGGTTTCGCGAAGATCTCGGCGGAGGACAGCTTCCGGGTGCGCAACGGGCTCGACAGCGCCACGCTCGTCGAGCTGTTTGCCTGGAGCGAGCAGCAGTTCGACGAGCGCATGCGCGGCTCGGCGATCCGGCGCATCGGCTACGAGCGTTGGCTGCGCAACCTGGCCGTCGGCCTGGGCAATGCGCCCCGCTCGGCGCAGGTGCTCGCCGCGCTGCAGGCGCGCGCCGCGCATCCGTCCGCGCTGGTCCGCGAGCACGTCGCCTGGGCGTTGTCGCGCCATGAGTGACTGGCGCCCCGATCCGCTGCTCGCCGGCTTCGAGGCGAAGACGCTCGCCTTACCGGCCGACTACGACGGCGAGGTGGTGGCCACGCTGGTGCGCCAGCCGGCGCGCAACGCGCCGCGCGGAGCGGTGCTCTACGTGCA
>Ga0316628_100000137_pt1 | contig 44041 bp, 46 predicted proteins | sample OWC_Aug_M2_C1_D5_FD_207648 | JGI IMG/M metagenome (GOLD analysis project Ga0316628, IMG submission 207648) | Wetland soil microbial communities from Old Woman Creek delta, Ohio, United States - OWC_Aug_M2_C1_D5_C | ecosystem: Environmental > Terrestrial > Soil > Wetlands | place: USA: Ohio...
AGTCTTCCAGCCGGTGCACGACGCCGTTGCGCGCCGCGATCACGCCCTTGTAGCGCTCGACCATCGCGGGCACCTGCTCGCTCTGGTCCGGATGGACGATGAAAACGATTTCGTAATGCCGCATGCCGTCTCCTTATGGTTTAAGCCGCCCGCCATGCGTCGCGGTGCAGCAAGGAAAAGGTGCGGATTATAAAGGAAAATCTAGCGCGCCGGCAAGGCTCGGCGGCGCACCGACTCGTAGAGCGCCACCCCCGCCGCCACCGACACGTTCAGGCTCTCGATCGCGCCGCGCATCGGGATGCGCACCAGCAGGTCGCAACGCTCGCGCGTCAGGCGCCGCATGCCCTCGCCCTCTGCGCCCAGCACCCAGGCGATCGCCGGCGGCAGATCCGCCTGGTAGAGGTCGTCCCGCGCGCCGGCGTCGGCACCGACGACCCAGATGTTGCGCTCCTTGATCTCGTCGAGCGTGCGCGCCAGGTTCGTGACCATGAGGTACGGGGTGATTTCGGCCGCGCCGCTCGCTACCTTGGACACGGTCGCGTTGATGCCGGCGGCGCGGTCCTTGGGGGCGATCACCGCATGAGCGCCCGCGGCGTTCGCCACCCGCAGGCAGGCACCGAGATTGTGCGGATCGGTGACCCCGTCCAGCACCAGCAGCAGCGCGGGCTCGGTGAGCTCTTCGAGCAGCTCGTCCAGGCTCGTGCCCAGGGGCTTCAGCTCGACCCGCGCCACCACGCCCTGGTGCCGGCCGCCGCCGTGGAGGCCGTCCAGGCGGCTCGCCGGCGCCCGCAGCAATCGCACGCCGGCGCGCTCGGCGGCGGCCGCGAGGTCCCGCGCGCGCGCGTCGTTGCGCGCCTCGTCCAGGAAGATCTCGATCACCGATGCGGGGTCCGCCCTCAGGCGCGCGAGCACCGCGTGGAAACCGAATACGACGCGCGGCTCGCGCTTCGCGCCTTGTCTCACGCCGGGACCAGGTCGATCTTGCGCGTTTCGAGGTCGACGCGCACGAGCTTCACCTTCATGCGGTCGGCGAGCCGGTGGCGCTTGCCGGTGCGCTCGCCGAGCAGCACGTGGCGCGCCGCGTCGAACTGGAAGTAGTCGCGCCCCAGCTCCGAGATGTGCACCAGGCCGTCGACGAAATAGTCGTCGAGGGTGACGAACAGCCCGAAGGGGGTCACGCCCGTGACGGTGCCCGAGTACGTGCCGCCCACCTGATCCTGCATGTAGAAACACTTGAGCCAGTTCTCGACGTCGCGGCTCGCGTCGTCGGCGCGGCGCTCGGTCTCGGAGCAATGCAGACCGAGCCCGTCCCAGTCGACCCCCTCGTAGCGCCGGCCCTCGAGGCAGGCGCGGATCGCCCGGTGCACCAGCAGGTCCGGGTAGCGCCTGATCGGCGATGTGAAGTGCACGTAGGCCTCGAACGCCAGGCCGAAATGGCCGGCGTTGTCGGGGCTGTACACGGCCTGCTTGAGCGAGCGCAGCAGGATGGTCTGCAGCAGCACGAAGTCCGGTCGCTGGCGGATCTTGTCGAGCAGCTGCGCGTAATCCTTCGGTCGCGGGATCTCGCCGCCCGGCAGCTGCAGCCCGAGCTCCGCGAGGAAATCGCGCAGCGCCGCGACTTTCTCGGGCGCCGGCACCTCGTGCACGCGGTACAGCGTCGGGTGGCTGCGTTCGATGAGGAAACCCCCGGCGCACACGTTGGCCGCCAGCATGCACTCCTCGATCAGGCGGTGCGCGTCGTTGCGCGTTTCCGGCACGATCTGCTCGATTTTGCCGCGCGCGTCGAACACCATGCGCGTCTCGATCGTCTCGAAGTCGATCGCCCCGCGTTGGCGGCGCTCCGCGGCGAGCCGCTTGAACACCTCGTACAGCGTCTCGAGGTGCGCGGGCGCCCGTTGCGTCGAGAGCATTGCCCACACCTCGGTATAGGTGAGGCGCGCGTGCGAGCGGATCACCGCGGGATAGAACTCGTAGCGCGCCACCGCGCCCTTCGGCGTGAGCGCCATCTCGCACACCATGGCGAGGCGGTCGAGCTCGGGGTTGAGCGAGCACAGCCCGTTGGACAGCTTCTCCGGCAGCATCGGGATCACGCGCCGCGGGAAATACACCGACGTGCCGCGCTCGCGCGCCTCGAGGTCGAGGGCGTCGCCATGGCGCACGTAGTGGCTCACGTCCGCGATCGCGACCCAGAGCCGGTAGCCCCTGCCGTCTCGCGTCGCGTGCACCGCATCGTCGAAGTCCTTCGCGGTCTCCCCGTCGATGGTGACGAACGGCAGCGCGCGTAGGTCGCGCCGACCCTTCAAATCCTCCTCGCGCACCTGCGCTGGCATCGCGTGCGCGGCCGCCTGCGCCTTTTTCGAGAACTCGTGCGGCAGGTCGAACTTGCGCAGCGCAATCTCGATCTCCATGCCAGGATCGGCGTACTGTCCGAGGACTTCAGCGACGCGCCCGATCGGCTGGGCATGCTTGGAGGGCTGCGCCACGAGCTCCACGGTCACGACCTGCCCGGGCTTCGCGCGGCCGCGCTCGGCGGGCGGCACCAGGATGTCCTGGGCGATGCGCCGGTCCTCCGGCACCAGAAACATGACGCCGTGCTCCGCGTGCAGCCTGCCGACGATGCGACGAGTTGCCCGCTCGAGCACCTCGACCACCGTGCCTGCCGGGCGGCCACGCGGGTCGCGCCCGGTGACGCGCACCGCGGCGCGATCGCCGTGCAGCAGCTGGCGCATCTCGACCGGCGGCAGGAACACCTGCGCGCTGCCGTCATCGGGAACCAGGAAACCGTGGCCGTCGCGGTGGCCTTCGACGCGGCCTGCGAGAAGCGCGATGCGCGTCGCCACCAGCAGGCTGCCGGCGCGGTTTTTCACGATGCTGCCCGAGCGCTCCAGCTCGGCGAGCGCCTTGTCGAAGGCGCGGCGCTCGCCGTCGCGAATGCCCAGGCGCACGGCGAGCTCGTCGGGCGTGAGCGGCGCGCCGGCCGCGTTCAGCGTTTCGAAAATGTCACGGCCATAGCCGGCGGGCGCGGGCGCCGGTCGTTCGGCGCGCGCGCGCCGGCGCAGCGCGGTCTTGGTTGGCTTTCTCTTTGACACCAATTGGCCCTGCAACTAAAATTGCGCTCCCCTGCCGAGGTGGCGGAATTGGTAGACGCACTAGGTTCAGGTCCTAGCGGTGGCAACACTGTGGGGGTTCGAGTCCCTTCCTCGGCACCAGACTCGGCAAGGCAAGATTCTATCTTGCTTCGAGCGCGGCCGCCGCAACGCATAATACGAAACAAGGCGCCCGGTTGACGAACGGAACATGCGATCAGTCCTCGAGCCCGCCCTGCAAGACATGGCCCAGCGCTCGGGCAAGTCGTTCGCCGTGCGCTTCTCGAACGGCCGCGAGCTGCGTTGCGGCAGCGGCGAGCCGACCTTCACCATCGCGTTCCGCTCCGGCACGGCGGAGCTCCGCACCGCCCTTTTCAGGCACATCGGGCTTCTAGAATCATACTTCGACGGCCAGCTCGACCTCGAAGGCAGCCTGCGCGAAGCGCTCGCTGCCGGCATGATCGGCAACTTCAGCGCCAACAACTGGCTGGTCTCGATCCGCAACCGCTGGCACGAGCTGCGCTTCTCGAACGCGAGCTGGGAGCAGGCGAAGAAGAATGCGCGCTGCCACTACGCGCTCGGCACCGAGTTCTACCGGCTGTGGCTCGACGATCCCCTGATGATGTACACCTGCGCGTACTGGAAGGAAGGCACGCGCAGCCTCGAAGAGGCGCAGCGGAACAAGATCGACCACGTGTGCCGCAAGCTGCGGCTCGCGCCCGGCGAGAGCGTGGTCGACGTCGGCAGCGGTTTCGGCGGCTTCATGTTCCGCGCGCACGAGCGCTGCGGCGTGCACGTCACGGGCATCAACGCCACCACCGAGCAGGTCGCCATGGTGCAGGATGAAATCTCGCGCCGTGGACTCGGCCACGCGCTCGAGGTGATCGACACGGACTTTCGCGACGCGCGCCGCGAGTACGACAAGGTGGTTTCGATCGGCACGCTCGAGCATGCCGGACGCGATCAGCTCGTCGAGGTCGTGAAGGCGCACGCCAGGTTCCTCAAGCCGGGCGGCTTGGGCATGCTGCACTTCATCGGCCACGTCGGGCGCTTCGAGACCGAGTTCTTCATCCGCAAGCACGTGTTCCCGGGCGGCTGGATTCCGAGCCTCGCCGACACCATCGCGGCCATGGAGCAGGCCGGCCTGGAGGTGGTCGACATCGAGAACCTGCGGCGCCACTATGCGCTTACGCTCGATGCCTGGGCGGAGCGTTTCGACCGCAACTGGGAGAAAATCGCGGCTCTCGACCCCGCGCGCTTCGACGAGCGCTTCCGCCGCATCTGGCGCATCTACCTGTACGGTTGCGCGGAGATGTTCCGCGCGCCAACCGGCTACACTCACCTTTTCCAGATCGTGTTCAGCCGGGGCAACATCACCCCGACCAGCTATCCGATGAGCCGCGCCCACCTGTACCGCGAGACGGCGTGAGCGATCCCTTCGCCCTGTACGCCGAGAAACGCGACCGGCTGGCCGCGCAGCTGCACGAGGGCGAGGGCATCGTCGGGCTCGCCAAGGACACCTCGAACCTGTTCCGCGATCGCGCGGCGATCTCCAAGCGGGCGCTCGACGTGCGCGGGTTCAGCGGCGTGCTGCAGGTGGATCGCGACGCCGGCTTCGTCGATGCCGAGGGGATGGCGCCCTACGAGCTGCTCGTCGACGCCTGCCTCCGGCACGGCGTCATGCCGGCCGTGGTGCCCGAGCTCAAGACCATCACGCTCGGCGGCGCGGTGGCCGGCGTCGGCATCGAGTCGTCGTCGCATCGCTACGGGTTGGTGCACGAGACGGTGCTCGAGCTGGAGGTGCTCACCGGCGACGGCCGCGTTCTGGTGTGCAGGCCCGACAACGAATACGCCGACCTGTTCTACGGCCTGCCGAATTCCTACGGCACGCTGGGCTACGCGCTGCGCGTGAAGGCGCGCACTGCGCCGGTCAAGCCCTTCGTACACCTCGAGCACCTGCCGTTCACCGATCCCCAGGCGTTCTTCGAGGAGCTCGCCCAGCGCTGTCGAGCGGACGACGCCGACTTCATCGACGGCACGGCGTTCGGACCCGATCGCCTGTACCTGACGCTCGGACGCTTCGCGCAGGACGCGCCCTACGCCAGCGACTACGGCTACAAGGACATCTACTACCGCTCGATCCCGAAAAAGCGCGACGATTGGCTCAGCGTGCGCGACTTCATCTGGCGCTGGGACACCGACTGGTTCTGGTGCTCGAAGAACCTGTATGCGCAGTACCCCCTGGTGCGCCGGCTGCTGGGGCGCAAGCGCCTGGGTTCGCGCACCTACACGCGCATCATGCGCTGGAACAGCCGCGTCGGCCTGACCCAGCGGCTCGAGCGCATGCGCGGCCTGCATTCCGAGTCGGTGATCCAGGATATCGACGTGCCGCTCGCGCGCGCCGCCGAGTACCTCGAGTTCCATGCGCGCGAGATCGGCCTTTGGCCGATGTGGATCTGCCCCATCGGGCCGCGCGCGAACGCCGGGCGCTTCGCGCTCTATCCGCTGCAGGACGAAACCTACGTGAACTTCGGCTTCTGGGACGTGCTGCGCACGCGCGTGGCGCACCCGCCGGGCCACTTCAACCGCATGATCGAGGATCGGGTGCTCGAGCTCGGCGGCATCAAGTCGCTTTACTCGCAAAGCTACTTTGCGCGGCAAGACTTCGATCGCGCCTACGGCGGCGATGCCTACTACCGCCTGAAGGAAAAATACGATCCGGGGCGTGTGTTTCCCGAGCTCTACGACAAGTGCGTGCTAGGCCACTGAGCCTAGTGGTCTTCTATCCTCGGGACGGATTCCTCGGCCGGCTCGCCCGTATCGGGATCGATCCAGTCGGCGACGCCGATCTCGGATTCCGCCTCTTCCAGAGTCTCGCCCGGCTCGTAGTTGCCGCCGCTGGCGGCCTGCAGCTCGGCGACCGCCTCCTCGAGCGTCGGGAACGGCCCAAATTCCTCGCCGCTGCCTACGTCGCGCCAGTAGAACCCGTTGGGCCGTTCGATGATGCGCGTGCGCTCGTCCTCGGGTGGATGTTGCGGGATCTTGCGGGTCATTGCCTTGCCCTCTTGGCCTCTTGCGTTCAAGGCCAATCCTACGCCCTGATGCGCGCTTCGCAAAGACCCTAGATGGCAGCCGCGAACGGGTGGCGCAGCACGATGGTTTCATCGCGCTCGGGGCCGGTCGAGATCAGGTCGATCGGCACGCCTGTGAGCGCCTCGATGCGTGCCAGGTAGTCGCGCGCGGCTTTGGGCAGCGCGCCGTGGGACTTCACGCCGACGGTGCTTTCCATCCATCCGACCATTTCCTCGTACACCGGCACGCAGAGCGCCAGCTCCTCGGCGCCGACCGGCAGGATGTCGCTCAGCTTGCCGTCGATCTCGTAGCCGACGCAGATCTTCACTGCCTCGACGCCGTCGAGCACGTCGAGCTTCGTGATGCACAGCCCCGAGACGCCATTCAGCTGGATCGAGCGCTTGAGCGCCGCCGCGTCGAACCAGCCGCAGCGGCGCGCGCGCCCGGTCGTGGCGCCGAATTCCGCGCCGCGGGTCGCCAGGTAGCGGCCGACGTCGTCGGTGAGCTCGGTCGGGAAAGGTCCGCCGCCGACGCGCGTGGTGTACGCCTTGGTGATTCCGAGCACGTAGTGCAGCTGCTGCGGGCCGATGCCCGCGCCCGCGGCCGCGGCGCCGGCGACGCAGTTCGACGAGGTGACGAACGGATAGGTGCCGTGGTCGATGTCGAGCAGGCTCCCCTGCGCTCCCTCGAACAGCAGATTCTTGCCCGCGCGATTGGCGTCGTACAGCGCGCGCGGCACGTCGGCCACCAGCGGCGCGAGTCGCGGCGCGAGCGCGAGCGACTCGTCGAGCGTCTTCTTGAAGTCGACCTCGGGCTGCTTATAGTAGCGCTGCAGGACGAAATTGTGGAAGTCGAGCAGCTGCTCGAGCTTCTCCGCGAAGCGCACCGGCCTGAACAGGTCCTGCAGCCGGATCGCGCGACGCGCGACCTTGTCCTCGTACGCCGGTCCGATGCCGCGCCCCGTGGTGCCGATCTTCTCCGTTCCCTTGGCCGCCTCGCGCGCCTGGTCGAGCGCCGCGTGGTAGGCGAGGATCAGCGGACAGGCCTCCGAGATGCGCAGCCGCGCGGCCACCTGCACGCCGGCTGCCTCCAGCTCGTCCATCTCCTGCACCAGCGCCGACGGCGACAGGACCACGCCGTTGCCGATGTAGCACTCGACCTTGTCGCGCAGGATTCCGGAGGGGATCAGGTGCAGCACCGTCTTCTTGCCGCCGATGACCAAGGTGTGCCCGGCGTTGTGCCCGCCCTGGAAGCGCACCACCCCCTGGGTGTGGTCGGTCAGCCAGTCGACGATCTTGCCCTTGCCCTCGTCGCCCCACTGCGTGCCGATGACGACTACGTTTCTCGCGCTCACTTCGCCTTCCCGATTCGTCTGACCACCCACGCGCCGCGCGCTCGCACCAGCTCGCGCGAGCAGCCGAGCTCGCGCCGGTAACGCGCGTGCCCGGGAAGCTCCTCGATCACGACTTGACCCGCGCGGCGCAGCGCCTCGATTTTCGCGGCCAGCTTGGCGTTGCCGTTCGCGCACGGCGCGAGGATCGGATCGCGCGGCCGTAACGGCGCCGCGGCGCCGGCAAGCGCCCGCAGGTCGATCGAGAACCCGGTCGCCGGGCGCGGGCGCCCGAAAGCCTTGCCGACTTCGTCGTAGCGGCCGCCGCGCGCCACCGCACCGCTCACCCCCGCGCAATAGGCATCGAATACCACGCCCGAGTGGTAATGGTAGCCACGCAGCTCCGCAAGATCGAAGCCGACCGGCAGCTCGCTGTAATCGGCGAGCGCGCGCAGCGTCGCCAGCGCGCGTTTGAGCCCCGGGACCGCCGGCAGCCTGCGCGCCGCAAGCGCCAGCACCTCGCGCCCGCCATAGAGCTCGGGAAGCAGCAGCAGCGCCTCGCGCGTGCGCTGCTGCAGGCCGCGCGCCAGCGACCTCAGGGCCGGCAGATCCTTGCGCTGCAGGGCCTCGAACAGCTCCGCCTCGAGCTGCGGCCCGATCGCAGCCGAGAGAACGATCGAGCGGAACACCGCGACGTGGCCGATGTCGATGCGCGCGTCCTTGACCCGTGCCAGGCCGAGCGCGCGTCCCAGCAGCCGCTGGATCTCGATGTCGCTCTCGACGCCCGCATGCCCGTAGATCTCGGCGCCGATCTGCAGCGGCTCGCGCGTCGCCGCCAGCCCGGCCGGCCGCGCGTGCAGCACGCTGCCGCAATAGCAAAGGCGCGTCACGCCCTGGCGGTTGAGCAGGTGCGCATCCAGGCGAGCCACCTGCGGCGTGATGTCGGCGCGGATGCCCATCATGCGGCCCGAGAGCTGATCGACGAGCTTGAAGGTGCGCAGGTCGAGGTCGCGCCCGGTGCCGGTGAGCAGCGACTCGAGGTACTCCAGCAGCGGAGGCGTCACCAGCTCGTAGCCGCAGCCCGCGAACAGGTCGAGAATGCGCCGGCGCAGGGCTTCGATCCTCGCCGCCTCGGCGGGGAGGATGTCCTCGATGTATTCCGGCAGCAGCCAGCGCATGGCGCGGGACACGGTCAGCGCGCGAGAAACAGCACCAGCAGCCCGATCAGCATCGAGGTCAGGCCGATGAAGCGGATCTGCCCGTCGCTCAACTGGGTGATGCGACGGAAGGTATCGCGCCAGAGGTTAGGCGCAAGAAAGGGAAGCGCGCCCTCGATGATGAGCAACAAGGCGAACGCCAGGAGAAAGGTGGTGCCCATCGCTCATTTTTTGCTCGCGGGCGCCCGTCCATTCGGGTCTCTCAGGTAGCGGAAGAAATCCGAGTCGGGGGCGAGCAGCATCAAATCGCTCTTGCCGCGGAAGGTCGAGCGGTACGCCTCCATGCTGCGGTAGAAGGCGTAGAACTCGGGATTCTGCGAGAACGCCTTGGCATAGATTTCCGTCGCCTTGGCGTCGCCCTCGCCCTTGACGCGCTGCGCGTCGCGATACGCCTCCGCCAGGATGACCTCGCGCTGCCGGTCGGCATCGGCGCGGATGCGCTCGGCCTCGGCCGCGCCGGTGGAGCGCAGCTCGTTCGCCACGCGCTTGCGCTCGGCCTCCATGCGCCGGTACACCGACTCGCTCACCTCCGGCGGCAGGTCGACGCGCTTCAGGCGCACGTCGACGATCTCGACGCCGATGCGCCGCAGGTTCTGGTCGACCTTCTCGCGCACCACCGCCATGATCTCGTCGCGCTGCCCCGAAACGACGTCGTGCACGGTGCGCCGGCCGAACTCGGCCTGCAGGCTGTCGGAGATCGTCTGCCGGATGCGCGTCGCGGCGCGCAGCTCGTCGCCCTGTACGCTGACGTAAAAGCGGCTCACGTCGTTGATGCGCCACTTGACGTAGGAATCGACCAGCACCGGCTTCTTTTCCGAGGTGATGAAGCGCAGCGGCTCGGCGTCGTCGTAGCTCAGGATGCGCATGTCGAAGTAGCGCACGTTCTGGATCATCGGCCACTTGAAGTGCAGGCCGGGCGCCTTGACCACCTCCTTCACCTCGCCCAGCTGGAACACGATGGCGTTCTGCCGCTGGTCGACCGTGAACAGCGCCCCCGAGAGCACCAGCACCACCGCGACGAGCGCGGCGATCAGCGGTCCGATGGCTTTCACGGGCGCTCCCCTCGGTCGCGGCCGCGCAGCGTGTCGCGCGAGCGCGGGCTCGTGTCGGCGCGCGACGACTCGGGCATCGTGTCGCGCTGCGAGGCGGTCGATTCGGTGTCCATCGCCGAGCCCGACTGCTGCATCAGCTTGTCGAGAGGCAGGTAGAGCAGGTTGCCGCTGCCCTTGTAGTCGAGCAGGATCTTAGAGGTCGACGACAGCACGTGTTGCATGGTGTCGAGGTAGATCCGCTCGCGCGTCACCCCGGGCGCCTTGGCGTATTCCGCCAGCACCTGCTTGAAGCGCGAAGCCTCGCCTTCGGCGTTGGCCATCACGCGCTGCTTGTAGCCTTGCGACTCCTGCTGCAGGCGCGAGGCGGTGCCGCGCGCCCTGGGAATCACGTCGTTGGCGTAGGCCTGGCCCTCGTTTCGCTGGCGCTCCAGGTCCTGCCCGGCCTTGACGGCGTCGTCGAACGCGGCCTGCACCTGCTCGGGCGGCTGCGCCGCCTGGATGGTGACCGAGCTCACGGCGATGCCGGTGCCGTAGCGGTCGTGGATCTCCTGCATCAGCTTGCGCGCCTTGATCGCGATGTCTTCGCGCGATTCGTACAGGATGCCGTCCATCTTGCTCTTGCCGATGACCTCGCGCATCGCCGTCTCCGCGATCTGCATCGCGGTCTCGTCCGGGCGGCGCACGTTGAACAGGAAGTCCTTGGCGTCCTTCACCGTGTACTGCACCGCGAACTGCAGGTCGACGATGTTCTCGTCGTCGGTGAGCATCAGCGACTCGCGCTGCACCTTGGTGCGCACGTTGTTACGGTAGCCGACCTCGAGCGTGCGCACCTGCGACACGTTCACCAGCTCCTGGGACTGTATCGGCCACGGCATGCGCCAGTGCAGGCCGGGGGCGGTCTCCTCGGCGTACTTGCCGAAGGTGAGCAGAACGCCGCGCTGGCTCGCATCCACGATGTAGAAGCCGCTTGCGAGCCATACCGCGAGGACCAGGCCGATCAGCACGAGGGCGCCACCGCCGATGCGGCCCGGCGAGGGCGGCTCGACCTGGCCGCCGCCGTTGCCGCTGCCGCGCCGGCCGAACAGATCGCTCAGCCGACGATTGAACGAGCGCCACAGTTCGTCGAGGTCGGGCGGGCCCTGGTTGCCGCCGGACGGCCCCTGTCCGCGCGGGCCGCCTCGTCCCCAATTCGGGTCGTTCAACGACATGAATGTGAATGAAACCAGCAGCTCAGTGAGGTTGGAGGAAAAGCGCTTCAGGAGCGGGCTTGCCGCGGTCCGCTGTCCGGGCACGCGCCGCCTCGGTGATTGCCGCGCGCAACTCGCCCAGTCCGGCGCCGGTCCGCGCACTTACGCGGACGCGCTGGATCTTACCATATTCGTCTCGCTCGACGCCCGGCTCGAGGCGCGCAAGGTCGATCTTGTTCCACACCATCACCTGCGGCACGCCGTCGGCGCCGATCTCGGCGAGCACCTTGTTCACCTCCTCGATCTGCCGCTCGCGCACCGGCGCGGCCGCGTCGACGACGTGCAGCAGCAGATCGGCGCGCACGGTCTCCTCGAGCGTCGCACGAAACGCCGCCACCAGGCTGTGCGGCAGATCGCGGATGAAGCCCACCGTGTCCGACAGCACGACGCTTCCCGTCTCGGGCAGCCAGATGCGGCGCGTGGTCGTGTCGAGGGTGGCGAACAGCTTGTCGGCCGCGTAGGCGCGCGCCTGGGCGAGCGCGTTGAACAGCGTCGATTTCCCGGCGTTCGTATAGCCCACCAGCGATACCGAGAGCACGTCGCCGCGCGCGCGCGCGCGGCGCTGCACCTCGCGGCGCCGGCGCAGCTGCTCGAGCTTGCCACGCAGCAGGCGAACGCGCTGCCCGATGTAGCGGCGGTCGAGCTCGATCTGCTTCTCGCCCGGGCCGCCGGTCTTGCCGAGGCCGCCGCGCTGGCGCTCCAGGTGCGTCCAGCCGCGCACCAGCCGCGTCGAGAGGTGCTCGAGCCGCGCCAGCTCGACCTGCAGCTTGCCTTCGCTGGTCTGCGCGCGCTGCCCGAAGATATCCAGGATCACCTCGGTGCGGTCCATCACCGGGACGTTCAGCGCGCGGCCGAGGTCGCGCTGCTGCGCAGGCGAGAGCTCGTGGTTGAATACCACGAAGCCCGCGTTCAGGTCCGCGGCGGCGCGCGCGATCTCTTCGGCCTTGCCGCTGCCGCAATAGAGCTTGGGGTCCGGGCGCCGGCGCCTTCCGCGCACCAGCCGGTGGCGGCGCACGCCCGCGCTCTCGACCAGGCGCACGATCTCCTCGACGCCGTCTTCGTAGCCGGGGTCGCCGAAATCGAGGCAGACGATCACTGCGGCCCGGGGATCGCCGGCCGCGGAGGGCAGTTCGGTCATCGAGTCGGTGTCGCGGACACCGGACGGGCGGCGGCTATGCTTCGGTTTCCTTGTCGGCCCCGAGGCTGACGGCGCGCGACGGCACCACCGTGGAGATCGCGTGCTTGTAGACCATCTGCGTGACTGAATTGCGCAGCAGCACCACGTACTGGTCGAACGATTCGATCTGGCCCTGCAGCTTGATGCCGTTCACCAGGTAGATCGAGACCGGGATGTGCTCCTTGCGAAGAGTGTTCAGGAATGGGTCTTGTAGCAGCTGCCCCTTGTTGCTCATGTTGTTCCTCGCGCGGAGTGGTTGTAGCGATACTCTAATTGAATTTGTTGGGGTTTTCTAGCTGCGGGAGGCTCAGCGCGCCAGGCCGGGAATCGGCTTGGTCGGCGGCTCGAGGTCGCCGCACTGCGCGCGATGCCGCAGCGCGTGGTCCATCAGGACGCACGCGAGCATCGCCTCCGCGATCGGCGTGGCCCGGATGCCTACGCAAGGATCGTGGCGACCCTCGGTCTCTACCGTGACCGGCGCGCCGCGTACGTCGATGGTTCGCCGCGGCAGGCGAATGCTCGAAGTCGGCTTGAGCGCAATCGAGACCGTGACGTCCTGCCCGGTGGAGATGCCGCCGAGCACGCCGCCGTTGTTGTTCGACAGGAAGCCCTGCGGCGTCATCTCGTCGCCGTGCTCGCTGCCCTTTTGCGCCACTGCGCCGAAGCCCGCGCCGATCTCGACGCCCTTGACCGCGTTGATCGACATCATGGCCCACGCGATGTCGGCGTCGAGCCGCCCATAGACGGGCTCCCCCCAGCCCACCGGAACGCCCTCGGCGACGACGTTGACGCGCGCACCGCACGAGTCGCCGCCGTTGCGCAGCTCGTCCATGAATGCCTCGAGCCGCGGCACCAGTCCCGCGTTCGGCGCGAAGAACGGGTTCGCGTCGACCGCGTCCCAGGATTCGAAGGGAATGTCGAGCGCACCGAGCCGGGCAAGATAGCCGCGCACCTTCACGCCGTAGCGTTCGGCGAGCCACTTCCTGGCGATCGCGCCGGCGGCGACGCGCACCAGCGTCTCGCGCGCCGAGGCGCGTCCGCCGCCGCGCGGATCGCGCACGCCGTATTTCTGCCAATAGGTGTAGTCGGCGTGTCCGGGACGGAACTTCGACGCGATCGCCGAGTAGTCCTTGGAGCGCTGATCCTCGTTGCGCACCAGGAAACCGATCGCCGTGCCGGTAGTGCGGCCCTCGTACACGCCCGACAGGATCTCGACCGTGTCGGACTCGCGGCGCTGAGTGACGTGCCGCGAGCTGCCGGGCTTGCGCCGGTCGAGCTCGCGCTGCAGGTCCGCGGCGGACAGGGCCAGCCCGGGCGGGCAGCCGTCGACCACGCCGCCGTACGCGATGCCGTGCGATTCGCCGAACGAGGTGACGCAGAACAGCGTGCCGAAGGTATTGCCGGACATGAGCTGGAGCTTACCTCAGGCCGGCCAGCTCTTGATGTACCCCTTGAGCATCTTGTTCTCGAAGTCCTGCTCCTCGAGCACCGCCTTGGCCACGTCGCGAAACGAGATGACGCCGAGCAGCTTGCCCTCGTGCAGCACCGGAAGATAGCGCGCGCCGCTCTCGAGCATCGTGCGCCGCAGCTCGTTGACCTCCATCTCCGGCACCGTCGTGACGGGGTCGCGCAGCATGATGTCGCTCACTCGCAGCTCGCCGAGCGCGCCGTGGCGCCGCGCGAGCGCCTGCATGATTTCGTGGAACGTGAGTATGCCGACCATCCGCCCCTGATCGATCACGACCAGCGAGCCCAGGTTCTGCTCGGCCATGGTCTGGACGGCTTCCGCGGCACGCCCGCCCGGCTCGATGCTCAGCAAGCGGTTGCCCTTGACGCGCAGGATCTCCTTGACTTGCATGGTCGCCCTCCTCAAGTCCTGGCCGTCGAAATGGTAGCCCTTTGAACGGGCGGCGCAATACCCCCGTTGCGCGGCGCGCGCCCCGCTAAGGGGCGCGCCGTTCCGGGATGCGCAGCTCGCGGCGCGTGCGCTCGTCGCAACGGGGGTGCTGCACGATGTAGTTGCGCAGCACCAACCTGAGCGCGAGCTCGCGCATGCGGTCGCCGCACGCCGCCGCTGCCGCGATGTCGTCCCGGATCATCGCGCGGATGCATTGCTCCCCGTTCGGGGCGTGCACCAGGTAATTGCCGAGTTCCGCGGCGGCCATCTCGGGAATGTGCTCATGCTGCGCGATGGCGAGGATCTCCTCCTCGCTGAGATCGCTCAGGGCGATACAATCTTCCAGGCAAAGCATGCTTTTACCCCAGTGGTGCGTCCATGAAACATCATGCGCGGCCGGCCTCGTTTGATCTAGCGCAAACATGACCCCCGAGCACGCGAAGACCGCTCTCGTCACCGGCGGGGCGCAGGGCATCGGCAGGGCGACTGCCCGGCTGCTGGCGGCGCGCGGCTACCGCGTCGCGATCGCCGACGTCGACGTCGAAGCCGGCCGGGAGGCCGAGGGCGAGGCCGGGCCCGGGGAGATCTGGTTCGTGTCCTGCGACGTCTCGAGCGAGCCGTCGGTCGAGGCCTGCGTGCAGGCGCTCGTCGGGCGCTTCGGCAGGCTCGACGCGCTGGTCAACAACGCCGGCATCAGCGGCGCGGCGAGCGCGCCGCTCGAGAAGCTCTCGCTCGCCGAATGGGACCGGCGCATCGCGACCAACCTGACCGGCGCGTTCCTGACGGCGAAACACTGTGCCGCCGGGCTGCGAAAGTACCGCGGCGCGATCGTCAATGTGGCCTCGACGCGCGCGCTGCAGTCGGAACCGAACACCGAGGCCTACAGCGCATCCAAGGGCGGCGTGGTGGCGCTCAGCCACGCGCTCGCGATGAGCCTCGCGCCCGAGGTGCGCGTCAACTGCGTCAGTCCGGGATGGATCGACGTGCGCGCGTGGAAGAAATCCTCGCAGCGCGGCGCCGCGCCGCTGCGCGCCGGGGACCACGCGCAACATCCGGTCGGGCGCGTCGGCCAGCCGCAGGACGTCGCCGAGATGATCGCTTTCCTGCTCTCGCCCGCCGCCGGCTTCGTCACCGGACAGAACTTCGTCGTCGACGGCGGTATGACGCGCAAGATGATCTATCTGGACTAGATCCGCCGCCTCACAGACCGGCCGCGTCGGCGACCAGCTTGCGCAGCTCCTTGCGCAGGCCGCGGGCGGCATCCGCGTAGGCCGGCTCGCCGATCACGTTGCTGATCTCGTACGGATCGCCCTCGAGATCGTAGAGCTCGTCGACGCCTTCCTTGTGCACCCAGTGGATCAGCTTGTGGCGCTCGGTGCGCACCGCCTTGTAGGTCATGCCCACGATCCAGGGCCACGCCGACTCGTTGAAGTACTCGATCAGGAACGACGCGCGCCACTTCCTGGCGCGGCCCTTCATCATCGGCACCAGCGAGCGGCCCTGGATGTGCCGGCCGGGCCTGCCTCCCGCGAGATCGATCATGGTCGGCGCGATGTCGGTGGCGAGCACCATTTGCGCGAAGCGGGCGCCGGGCGCGATGCGCCGCGGGTAGCGCACGAAGAACGCGGTGCGTATGCCCTCCTCGTACGCGAAGCGGCGCTCGGCGCCGAGGCCGTGCTCGCCGAAGAAGAAGCCGTTGTCGCCGAGGAACACGATCGCGGTGTCGTCCAGCTTGCCGACGCGCTCCAGCGCCTCGAGCAGGGCGCCGACGCCCTCGTCGACCGATGCCATCATGGCGGCGCGCTCCCTGATCTCCTCCTGCGTGCCGACGTGCAGGGCGTCGAGGAACGGCCGGTTCGCCGGATCGTCGCGCAGCGCGAACAGCTCGCGCCACGCGGGCTTCTGCGCGAGCACCTGCTCGAGCGGCAGCACGCTCGGGCGCATCGGATAGGTGCAGCCGCGGTACAGGTCCTTGTGCCGCGCCGGCAGCACGTAGCCCTGCATGGTGCTCGCGTCGATCGAGCCGTCCTGCTTCTGCTGCACGTCCGGGTGCACCGCCTTGTGGGCGAAGAACAGCGCGAACGGGTGCTGCCTGTTGCGCCCGACGAAATCGACCGCGCGCTCGTTGAGCAGGTCGGTGACGTAGCCGCTCAGCTTGTGCTCGCGGCCGTTCTCCCAAAAAACCGGATCGGTAATCATCCCCTGGCCCCGGAAGCTGATCCAGGTGTCGTAGCCCGGGCGCGGGCTGGGGTCGTTGCCCATGTGCCACTTGCCGATGTGCGCGGTCTCGTAGCCGAGCTTTTTCAGCTCGAGATGATAGTTGGCCAGGCGGTGGCTCATCGCGTCGCGGCCGACGTTGTCGATGATGCCGTGCCGTGAAGCGTACTGGCCGGTGAGGATCGAGGCGCGGTTCGGCGAGCACAGCGGCGTGGTATGGAAGGCGTTCGCGAACGTCGCACCCTCGTTCGCCAGCCGGTCGATGTGCGGGGTCTTGAGGTAAGGATGCCCCGAGGCGCCGGTCTCGTCGAAGCGCAGGTCGTCGACCAGGATGACTATCAGGTTGGGCTTCATTTCTGGCTCGCGAAAGGCGGGGGCCGCCGTGGCACAATGTAAGCGATGGGCGCGCAAGCCATCAACATCAGGCTCGCAGAGCCGCACGACGCGCAGGCGATCGCGCTGATGTCGCGCGACCTGGTGGAAGCCGGACTGGGCTGGAAGTACGATGCCGCGCGCGTGCGGCGCGCGATGCGCGACCGCGATACCCTGACGCTGGTCGCCGAGGAGCGCGGCGGCATCGCAGGATTCACGATCATGGAGTTCGGCGACGAGCGCGCGCACCTGGTGTTGCTCGCGGTGCGCCCCCTGAAACGGCGCGCCGGCATCGGCCGGCGGCTGCTCGACTGGCTGATGGAGTCCGCGCGCACGGCCGGCATCGAAAGCGTGCATCTCGAGCTGCGCGCCGGCAACGAAGCGGCGCGCGGCTTCTATCGCGCCATGGGCTTCTCCGAGTCGGTGACGGTGCCGGGCTACTATCGGGGGCGCGAGGCGGCGCTGCGCATGCTGCGCGTGCTGCGCGTGCCGGGACCGGCGTCCTACACCTGGCGACCGCCCACGCTCGGACAGAAATGAGGGCGCTCTACGAGTTGGGTGCGGCCGAGCTCGCTCCCATGCTCGAGCGGCGCGAGGTGAGCGCAGAGCAGCTGGCGCGCGCCTGCCTGGAGCGCATCGCCGAGCGCGAGCCCGTGGTACACGCCTTCGCGCACATGGATCCCGAGCGGGCGCTCGCCGGCGCGCGCGCCCTGGACCGGGCCGCCGCGCGCGGGCCGCTGCACGCCCTGCCGGTCGGCGTGAAGGACATCATCGACACCTTCGACTACCCCACCGAGCACGGTTCGCCGATCTACGCCGGCAACCGGCCCGCGGCCGACGCGCCCTGCGTGGCGCTCGCGCGCGCCGCGGGCGCGCTGGCGCTCGGCAAGACCGTGACCACCGAGTTCGCGACCTTTCCGCCGGGACCGACCACGAATCCGCACAACCCGGCGCACACGCCCGGCGGCTCGTCCTCGGGATCGGCCGCGGCGGTCGCCGACCGCATGCTGCCGCTCGCCTTCGGCACGCAGACCGGCGGCTCGATCATCCGCCCCGCGGCATTCTGCGGCATCGTCGGCTACAAGCCGAGCTTCGGGCTGCTGCCGCGCGTGGGCGTGAAGGCGATCTCGGACTCGCTCGATACCGTGGGCGTGTTCGCGCGCTCGGTCGAGGACGCGGCGCTGTTCGCCGCCGCGCTCTCGCGGCGCGAGGCGCTTCGCATCCCGCGCGAGCTGAGAGCGCCCCGCGTCGGGCTGTGCCTCACGCCGCAATGGCCCGCGGCGCAGCCCGAGACGCAGAAGCTGTTCGAGGACATCGGCGGGCACCTGGCGCGCAGCGGCGCGCGGGTGACGCGCGTCGCCCTGCCGCCGGAGTTCGACGCGCTTGCCGACCTGCACGCCACGATATGGGACTTCGAGATCGCGCGTTGCCTCGCCGATGAGCACCTGCGCCACCGCGACCGCCTCCGCGAGCCGCTGCGCGGCCAGCTCGCGCGCGGCTGGGCCGTGAGCGCGGATGCCTACGACGCGGCGCAGCGCACCGTACGCAGCTGCCGGCACAAGCTTGCCGACGCGCTGCGCGACTGCGACGCGCTGGTCGTGCCTGCGGCGCCGGGCGAGGCGCCGGCCGGCCTCGGCTCCACCGGCGACTCGGTGTTCAACAGGATGTGGACCTTGCTGCACGCGCCGTGCGTCTGCGTGCCGGTCGGGCGCGGCCCGCTCGGGCTGCCCCTCGCGGTGCAGGTCGTAGGCCGCATCGGCGAGGATGCGCGCGCGCTCGCGTGCGCCCACTGGATCCAGCTCAGCGAGGCGCGCCGATTCTAGGGCGGCGCCGGCCGCGCGGCGAGCAGGTCCTTGGAGTCGGCGAAGCGCTCCACCAGGAAATCGACGAACAGCCGCACCTTGGCCGAAAGGTGCTTGCGGCTCGCAAACACCGCGTAGATCGGCAGCGGCGGCGCCTGGAAATCCTGCAATAGGGGCACCAGCCGCCCGGCGCGCACCGCCTCTCCGACGATGAAGGTCGGCTGGTAAACGATGCCCGCGCCCTGCGCCGCCGCCTCGGCGAGCAAATCACCGTTGTTCGAGTGCAGATTGCCCGAGACGCGCGCGATGCGCTCGCGCCCGTCACTGTCGAGAAAGCGCCACTGATTACGCGGCGGGACGTACTCGTAAGTCAGACAATTGTGCTGCTCCAGCTCTTCGGGCGTGCGCGGCGCGCCGTGGCGCGCCAGATACTCTGCCGATGCGCACGGTACCACCACGGTCTCGCCGAGCCTGCGCGCCACCAGCGTGTCGGAGCCTGGACTGCCGATGCGGATCGCGACGTCGATGCCCTCCTCGACGAGGTCGACCATGCGGTCCGAGAGCGCGATGTCGAACTTCACTTCGGGATAGCGCTCGAGGAACGCGGCGATCGCCGGCGCGGTATGGCGCACGCCGAAATTCACCGAGGTGCTGACCTTGAGCGTACCGCGCGGCACCGCGGCGGACTTCGCCGCTTCGTCCTCGGCCTCCTCGAGGTCGTGCAGCAGCTGGACGCTGCGCTCGTAGAACAAGCGCCCGGTCTCGGTGAGGGTCACGCGGCGCGTCGTCCGGTTGAGCAGGCGGTTGTGCAGGTGCGACTCAAGGTCGGCCACATGGCGCGACACGGCGGACGACGATAGTTTGAGTCGCTCCGCGGCGCGAAAAAAACTTCCAGATTCAACGACTTGCGCGAAAACCCGGATGGCGAGGAAGCGGTCCACGCCAGGATATTATCCCGATTTTGACAATAAATAATCCATTCTTTTGGTCTTTATCTCGACAATCGCAACCTTCATGATGCGAACTAGGTAGCATGTTGCATTGCAGTACCGGTTAACCAGATGTCCAAAAGCAAGGAAACGAGCATGAAATCGACGTTGCGCAAAGTCCTGGTCCTAGTGGCCCTCGCGGTGTTGTTTTCGCCGACCTACCCCGTGCTCGCGTCGCTGATCAACCAGCCCCGGCAGGACCCCGAACTGTCTGCAATCCAGGCCGAGTACTACGACATCGCGCCGACCATTGATCGGCTGCAGTAAGTACGCGCTAACCCGTGCGCAGGGCGCGGCCCTAGCCGCGATCGTAGAGCTTGATCACCGCGGTGGTGTCGAGCTCCGCGTGCCCGAGGTGCGCGAGCATGCGGTACAGCGACAGCGCCTGCGCGGTCATCGGCGTCGGCGACTTGGTCGCCGCGGCGAACTCGTGCACCATCTCCAGGTCCTTTAGCAGCTGCCGCACGTAGCCCTGCGGCGCGAACTCGCGCCGCACCATCCGCGGATAGAAGCGCTGCAGCAGATTCGAATCGGCCAGGCCACCGGCAAGCGCGCCGGGCACGCTCGGCGCGTCGATGCCGCTCGCCTCGGCGAGCACGATCGCCTCGGCCAGCATCGCGTGGCCGATGCCGACGATCAGCTGATTGATCATTTTCGCCGCCAGCCCGGACCCCACGGGGCCCAGGTGCGTCACGCGCGCCGCGACGTCCCCGAGCATCGGAGCGGCGCGCGCGAAGTCCTCCATCGCTCCGCCCGCCATCACGGTGAGCGTGCCCTCGCCCGCGGCCGGCGGTCCGCCCGAGACCGGTGCGTCGATCCAGCCCGCGCCGGTCGAGGCGCGCAGCTTGCCCGCCAGCTCGCGCGCCGTGGCCGGCCTGATGGTAGAGAAATCGACGACCAGCTGCGGCGCCTTCGCCACCGACCCTAGCCCGCGCTCGTCGAGCACGACGCGCTCGACCGCCTCGGTGGTGGGCAGATTGAGAACGATGAACTCCGCGTCGCGCGCCGCGTCGGCGACCGAGGCCGCGATTCGTGCGCCGGCCCGGCGCGCCGCATCCATCCGGTCGGGCGCGATGTCGTAGGCCACCACCGGGTAGCCGAGGGCGACCAGCCGCGTCGCCATCGGCAATCCCATCAGTCCTACACCGATATAGCCGATTCGGGCCTTTGTCATGGTCGCCTCTCCAGAGCAATGCTAATCTGCGCGTCAACTTATCAGAAGAATGCCATGCAAGAGCTCGGCGCAACCATCACCGGCACCGCCAACGCGATATTCGACCGCCTCGTCACCTACCTGCCGAGCGTGCTGGGCGCGGTGGTGGTGGTGTTCTTGGGCTGGCTGCTGGCACGCCTGCTGCGCGCGCTCACGGTGCGCGGCGCACTGCTCGCCGAGACGCTGCTGATGCGCGTGCTCACGCCCAAGGCCACCGATCGGCTGCGCGTGGGACGCTCGTCCTCGGTGCTCGGCACGGTCGTCTTCTGGATCGTGCTGCTGTTCTCCGTCACCGCCGCCACGCAGGTGCTGGGACTGCAAACGTTCACCGACTGGCTGGGCCGGCTGCTCGATTACCTGCCGACCTTCGCCGCCGGGCTGTTGATCGTCGGCGCCGGCTACATCCTCTCGGCCTTCGTCGCGGATCTGGTGCGCGCTGCGGCGACGCGCCTGGCGCCGCCGCAGCGCCTGATGCTGGCGCGCGTCGCGCAGGGCGCGATCCTCGTCGCGGCGATCCTGGTCGGCGCCGAGCAGGTCGGCATCCGCATCACCTTTCTCGCGATCCTCGCGGCGGCGATCTTCATGACCGTCGCCGGGGGGGTGGCGATCGCCATGAGCCTGGGCGCGCGCGGCTACGTGTCGAACCTGATCGGCGCCCATTACCTGCGGCAAAGCCTCGAGGTCGGCCAGCGCATCCGCGTCGCGGGGCACGAGGGGCGCATCCTCGAAGTAACCGCCACGGGCCTGATGCTCGAGACCGCCGAGGGGCGCGTCCTGCTGCCCGGCAAGCTCTACCACGAGGAGCCGATCGTGCTGCTCCCCGCCGAGCGCAATCATGGCTGACGCGGAGCGCCTCACGCTCGCCTTTCTCTCGGGGCACCCCGCGGACGCGGCGCGCGTGCTCGAGCGCATGCCGGTGGCCGAATCGGGCGCTCTGTTCGCGCGTATCCCGGCGCGCGCCGCCGCGCCGGTACTCTCGGCGATGCTGCCCACCGCGGCGGCGCGCAATCTCGGCGCGCTCGAGGACGACGCTGCGATGGCGCTGCTCGCCTCGCTCGGCGCGCAGCCCGCGGTGCTGATCCTGCGCCACGTCTCCGAGCCGCGCCGCACGCGGCTGCTCGAGGGATTGCCGACGGCGACCGCGGTCGCCTCGCGGCTGCTGCTCGGCTACGCCGAGAACACCGTGGGCGCCTGGGCCGATCCGGACGTGACCGCGCTGGTGGCCCAGGCGCGCGTCGACGACGCGCTCGAGCGCCTGCGCAACGGCTCCGACGGCCCCGTCGAGCGCGTCTACGTCATCGACGCCGACGAGCGCCTCATCGGCACCATCGAGATTGCGACGCTGCTGCGCTCGCCCGCATCCGCCCCGCTCGGCACGCTCGCGGTCAAGCCGCCGCTGGTGATGGCCGCCAACACCCCGCTCGCCGGCGCGCTCGAGCACCGCGGCTGGGAGCGTTTCGCCGCGCTGCCGGTGGTCGAGCGCAGCGACCGGCTGATCGGCGTGCTGCGGCGGCTCGCGCTCAGGCGCGCCCTGGCGCAGGGGCTCGGGGCCTCCGGCGAGTGGCAGAGCGACGACGATCTGGCCACGGCGCTCGGGCGCGGTTACTGGAACGCGGTTTCGGGCCTGTTCGCCGCGGCGCTCACGGTCCTGCCCCGGGTCCCGGCGATGCGCAAGTCCGCCGATGAGCGCTGATCCGAAACCCGCGGTCGCGGCGCTCAACGAGCGCTACCTGCTCGACTACCCGCGCGAGGCCGCGCGCCAGCTCGAGACCATGTCGCCGGGGGAGGTCGCCGAGCTGCTCGGCGCCTATGCCCCGCACGCGGCGGTGCGCGCCTGGGAGGCGCTCGCGCCGGATGCCGCGGCGGCGTCGCTGGAGCTCGTCCCGGACGCGCTCGCGCGCCATTTCCTCACCGAGGCCGAGCCCGCGGTCGCGGCCCAGGTGCTCGCCCAACTCAAGCCCAAGCTGCGCAAGCGGCTGCTCTCGTTGCTCGAAGCGCAGGTAGCGCGCGAGCTGCGCGCGCTGCTCGATTACCCGGAGGACTCGGCGGGACGCGTCATGGACCCGCAGGTGACGCCGGTGCGCGAGGACCAGACCGTGGTCGAAGCGCTCGCGCGCCTGCGCGCGCTCAAGCGGCGCGGCATGCGCGAGATGTTCGTGGTGAACGGCGAAGGCGTGCTCGTCGGCCGCGTCGAGATCCAGGACCTCGCGGTAAGCGAGGACAGCCAGCCGGTGCGCGAGCTGACGCGCGGGCTGGTGGCCGCGGTGCGCGACGTCGACCCGCGCGAGGACGTGGTGAACGTGTTGCAGCAACACCCGATCTCCGCGCTTCCGGTGATCAATCACGCCGGCCGCCTGGTCGGCGTGATCCGCCAGGCCGCGCTCGTGTCGGCGATCGAGGAGGAGGCGAGCGCCGACATCCTCAGCATGGTGGGCGCCAGCCCCGACGAGCGCGCGCTCTCGACCCCGATGTTCGCGGTACGCAAGCGCCTCGGCTGGCTGCAGATCAACCTGCTCACCGCCTTCCTCGCCGCCGCGGTGGTCGGCATGTTCGAAGGCCTGATCGCCAAGTTCACCGCGCTCGCCGTGCTGCTGCCGGTGGTGGCCGGCCAGTCGGGCAACGCCGGCGGGCAGGCCCTGGCGGTGACCATGCGCGGGCTGTTCCTGCGCGAGATCAGCCTGCGCCACTTGCCGCGGGTGCTCGCCAAGGAAGCGGCCACCGGCCTGCTGAATGGCCTCGCCGTCGCGGCGACGACCGCGATCGGCGTTTACCTCTGGAGCGGCTCGACGGGCCTCGCTCTCATCTGCGTAATCGCGATGGTGGTATCGATGGTCATCGCGGGTCTCGCCGGCGCGCTGGTGCCGATGCTGCTGCAGCGCTTCGGCCAAGACCCGGCGACCGCCTCGACGATCATCCTCACCACGGTGACCGACGTGACGGGATTCTTCTCCTTCCTGGGCACCGCTACGCTGCTCGCCGCGCTGCTCGTCTGAAACCGGGAGTCAAGGCATGGATCTAGGAATCGCCGGCAAGACCGGCCTGGTCACGGGCGCCTCGGCGGGCATCGGCCGCGGCATCGCGCGGGCGCTCGCGGCCGAAGGCGTGCGCCTCGCCATCACCGCGCGGCGCCGCGACCGGCTCGCGGCGCTCGCCGACGAGATCGCCGCGGGCGGCGCGCCGCGCCCCGCGGTGATCGAATGCGACTTCATGCGCGAGGACGCGCCGCAGACGATCGCGCGCGCCGCGCTCGACGCGTTGGGAACGGTCGACATCCTGGTGAACAACGCCGGCGGCAGCCGCAAGTTCGAGCTGCACGCGAGCGAGTCGCAGTGGCAGGAGGCGCTGACGCTCAACTTCACGCGCCAGCGCCAGCTCACCGACCGGCTGATCGACCAAATGACGGCGCGCGGCTGGGGCCGCGTGATCAGCATCACCGGCAAGTCCGAGCCCGAGGGCATCAACGGCGCGTTCTGCGCCAAGGCGGCGATGCACTCCTGGGCCAAGGGCCTGTCGCGCGAGGTCGGCAAGCACGGCGTCACGGTGAACTCGATCCCGCCCGGACGCATCATGAGCGAGCAGATCGAGCGCAATTACCCGCCAGAGTTCCGCAAGTGGCAGTCGGAGCACGAGATCCCGGTGGGCGAGTACGGCCAGCCGGAGGACATCGCGCACCTGGTCTGCTTCCTCGCCTCGTCGCGCGCGCGCTATATCACCGGCGCCGTGATACCCGTGGACGGCGGACTGCGCCGCTACCAATTCTGATGGCGCTCCGCAGGCGCTTCGCCCGCCGCGAGGATCTCGGCCTCAGCAAGGGCGAGTTCGCGGTGCTCAGGCGCCTCGACACGCCGGCGAAGATCCAGAGCTTCCTGTTCCGCGTGAAGCAGAACTTCGAGCCCGACGGCGACAGCTGCCGGCCGGTGCGCGTGGTGCTGCGCGAAGGCAACGCGCACTGCATCGAGGGCGCCATGCTCGCGGCGGCCGCGCTCTGGATACACGGCGAGCCGCCGCTGCTGATGGACATGCGCGCCGAGCGTGACTTCGACCACGTGGTCGCGCTGTTCCGCCGCAAGGGGCTCTGGGGCGCGATCTCGAAGACCAACGGCGCGTACCTGCGCTGGCGCGACCCGGTGTACCGCAGCCTGCGCGAGCTGGCGATGTCGTACCTGCACGAGTACTCCAACAAGCGCGACTACAAGTCGCTGCGCGAGTACTCGCTGCCCTTCGACCTGCGCCGCGTCGACCCGGCGATCTGGGCCGCCGGCGAAAAGGACGCCTGGGAGGTCCCCGAGCGCCTCGAGGAGCTGCGCCACTTCCGCCTGGTGACGCGCGCCCAGGCGCGCGCGCTCACGCGCCGCGATCCCTTCGAGCGCAAGGTCGCCGCCCTGCTGCAGTACCGCAAGCCGCGCAGCAAGCTCAGGCGAGGTTCGTCCTGAAGAAGGCGACGCTGCGCTGCCACGCGAGCTTCGCCGCCGCCTCGCGATAGCGCGGCGTCGAGTCGTTGTGAAAGCCGTGCTGCGTGCCGGGGTACCGGTGCATCTCGTAGCGCGCCCCCGCCGCTTTCAGCGCCGCCTCGTAGCCCGGCCACATGCCGTTGATGCGCGGGTCGTTGTCCGCGAAGTGAAGCAGCAGCGGCGCCTTGATGCCCGGCACGCCCGTCGCCTGCGGCGCCGCGCCGTAGAACGGCACGGCCGCCTGCAGATCCGCCCCGAGAGCGACCGCCAGCTCATTGACCATGCCGCCGCCCCAGCAGAATCCGACCGCGCCGAGCTTGGCGTTGGACAGAGAGTGGGCCTTCACGACGCGCGCGCTATTGAGCATGTCGGTGCGCAGCTTCGCCTGATCGAGCTTCGCCTGCAGCTCCCGCCCGTCGTCGTCGTTGCCCGGATACCCGCCGACCGGCGCCAGGCCGTCGGGCGCGAGCGCGAGGAACCCCTCCACCGCCAGCCGGCGCGCCACGTCCTCGATGTACGGATTGAGCCCGCGGTTCTCGTGTATCACCAGCACCGCGGGAAACGGCCCCTGCTTCGCCGGCTGCACGAGGTAGCCGCGCATGGTCCCCGAATTTCCGCCCGGCGAGGGGTAATCCACGTACCGCGCCTTGAGGCGCGGGTCGGTGAACGAGATCGTCTGCGCCGCGGCGTAGCGCGGCAGCAGCGCCTGCGCCATCGCCAAGCCTCCGGCCACGACCGCGCCCGCGCGCTTAAGGAATTCCCGCCGGTCGATCCGGCCGTGGCAGTACTCGTCGTAGAGGTCGTAGACTCGTTGGTCGATATCGATTCGCGTCCTCACGCTCATGAATGCCTCCACTGGTCGGCGGGGCGCGCTTCGCCCGATTCCAGAAAGGTGAACGGCGCCAGGGACTTGCCGGCTGTTACAGGAGCTTACACTCGCTCGCAGACGTTAACAGGGTTCGTCTCGACAATGCTCCCATGCCTGCAGTGCCGGGGCAGTACACAACGAAAGGAGCGAGACATGAAACCGACCAGACTTTCGATCGCAGCCGTCCTGGGTGCTACGCTGCTCGCGGCCGCGCCGGCCTTCGCCGACCCGGGTTACCGCGGGCACGAATACGGTTACCGCGGCGATTACTGGAATCGCCACGATCACGATCGCCGCGTCATGGTGATCCGCGAGCGGCCGCGCTATGTCGAGCGCGAAGTCGTGGTCGTGCACCGGGCGCCCGTCGTCTATCAGCCGGCGCCGGTGGTCTACGGTCCGCCCGCGTACGGCGACGTCTACTACGGCGCTCCGGCGGTCGGCGCGCTCTTCGGCGCGGTGCTCGGCGCCTACGTCGGCCACGAGATCGCTAGCGGCCGGTAGGCGCGGGCTGCGCCAGGCTGAGGTCCTCTTCGAGGGTCCTGCCCGGGAAGTGAAAGCGCACCGGGCCGTCGGGCAGCGCGTGCATGAATTGCTTGAGGTAGGGATCGTCCGAAGCAGCCACCTGCGCGGGCGTTCCCTCACCGGCCACCACGCCGTCCGAGATGACGTAGACGTAGTCGACCACCTTGAGCGACTCGCTCACGTCGTAGGTGACGATGATGGAGGTGGTGCCGAGCGCGTCGTTCAGCCTGCGGATCAGCTCGGCGATCACGTTGAGCGTGATCGGGTCGAGACCCGCGAAGGGCTCGTCGTACATGGTCAGCAGCGGGTCGGCCGCGATGGCGCGCGCGAGCGCAATGCGCCGCGACATGCCGCCGGAGAGATCTCCCGGCATCAGGTCGCGCGCGCCGCGCAGGCCCACCGCCTGCAGCTTCATCAGCACCAGCCGCCGGATCAGCGCCTCGGGCAGCTCGTAGTGCTCGCGGATCGGAAACGCGATGTTCTCGTACACCGACAGGTCGCTGAACAGGCCGCTCGACTGGAACATCATCCCCATCTTGCGGCGCAGCTCGTACAGCTCGCCGGTGTCAAGCTCGTGCACGGTCTTGCCGTCGACGCTGACCTTGCCGCTCGCGGGGCGCAGCTGGCCGCCGATCAGCTTGAGCAGCGTCGTCTTGCCGCAGCCGCTCGCGCCCAGGATCGCGACCACCTTGCCGCGCGGGATCGTCAGGCTGATGCCCTTGAAGATCCGGGTGTCGTTGTAGGCGAAGTGCAGATTCTCGACTTCGACGAGGTTCGCGGAGCGGCCGGCCGGGTCCATGGCAGGAATTCGGGTTCGGGGCCCCAAGTCTAGCGCAGCGGCGCGCGCACCTCGACCCTCGCGCCGTCCTCGAGCGCATCGGACGGGTAGACGATCACCGTGTCGCCGGCCTTGAGCCCCTCGTCGATCATCGCCTCGGTGCCGTTGCGCCGCGTCGACTTCACCTGGCGCAGTACCGCGCGATCGCCCTCGAGCACGAATACCGCCCAGCCTTCGCCGCGCCGGAACAGCGCCCCCACGGGAGCCTGCAGCGCGTCGTCGGCCTTCAGCGTCACGATGTGCGCATCGACGCGGAAGCCGTCGCCGATGGTCTGCACGCGATCGAGCGGCTCGACGAAGTCGAGCACCACGTTGACGCGCTGCTCCTCGACGCCGAGCGCGGAGATCTTGGTGAACGCCGCGGGCTCGACCAGCCGCACGCGCGCCGCGAGCGGCGGCACGCCGCTGCCGAGCTCGATGCGCGCCGGCATGCCGGGCCTCACGGCGACGCCCTCCTCCGAGAGCACGTCGACCACCGCCTCGAGGCTGCGCGGATCGGCGACCTCGACGAGCGGCGCGCCCAGCGCCACCACGCCCTCGCTTTCCTGCACCACGCGGAGTACCGATCCCCTGATCGGCGACCTCACCTCCCAGCGCGCGCCGGTGATCTTGCCCGCGCTCTCGGCGCGGTAGCGCACCAGCGCGGCGCGCGCCTGCTCCACCTCGTGCATCGCCGCGTGCTCGGCGAACTTCGCCGCTTCGTGCCCTTTCTGCGCCGTCAGCAGCGCGAGGCGCGCCTGCTCGAGCGCGTTGTCGGAGACGAAGCCGCCCTTGGACAGCGTCCTGGCGCGCTCGAGGTCCGAGCGCGCCTGCTCCACCTGCGCGTCGGCCTTCTGCACCTCGGCCGCGGCGCGCAGCCGCTGCGCCTCCGCGGCGCCGACGCGCGCCTCGAGCTCGCGCGCGGTGCGCGCGTCGAGGAACGCCGGCATGCTCGGCGTCAGCACCGCCACCACCTGGCCTTCCTTCACCGGGTCGCCGGCCTTCAGCTGGATGCGGTCGACGCGGCCGGAGAGCGGCGCCGAGACCACGTAGCGGTCGCGCACGCGCGTCTTGCCGTCGTCGGACACCGTCTGCTCGAACGGGCCGCGTGTCACCTTGGCGGTCTCCACCGTCACGGGCTGCGGCTGCAGCGCCCAGATGGCGAGCGCCGCGAGCGCCGCGGCGGCGACTCCGAGCGCAAGCTTGTTTCGCGTTCTCATTCCCGTGTCTTCAGCACGCCGACCAGGTCCAGATTATCGATGCGGTTCCTCACCACCAGCGCGCTCGCGATGCCCGCCGCGACCGCCACGGCGCCGGCGAAGAGATAAGTATGCGGCCAGATCACCAGCGGGAACTCGAAGGTCTCCGGGATGATGAGCGAAACGATCAGCGCCGCGAGCCAGTAGCCGAGCACGAATCCCGCCGGGATCGCCGCCGCGATCTCGAGCGCGAGCTCGCCGAGCAGCAGCAGCGAAACCTCGCCCCGCGTCAGCCCGAGCACCCTGAGGCTCGCCAGCTCCCAGGCGCGCTCGGCGAGCTGGATGCGCGCATTGTTGTAGACCACGCCGACCACGATGGTCGCGGCGAACGCCGTCAGGATGCCCGTAAAGAACAGCGCGTTGCGCGCGGTGGTCCTGCGGAAAGTATCGAGCAGCGTGCGGGTCACGATCACCACCGCGGCCGCTGGAACGGCTTTCAGGCGCTCGAGCAGCCCCGGCTCGTCGGCGCGATCCACCAGCAGACCGGCCGCCGAAACCAGCGGCCCGTCGCGCGCCAGGCGATTGAGGTCATCGAGCCGCATATAGGCGTTCATCCCCGCCATCTCGCGCACCGTGCCGGTCACGCGCAGCATCGCCTTCACGCGCCTGCCCTCGAGCAGCTCGGCGAACACCGTATCGCCCGGGCCCACGCCGAGCCGCGCGGCGAGCCGCGACGTGAGCAGCACGCCGCCCGGCGCGGGCGTGTGCACGCGCAGCCGCCGGTCGAGGACATGTTGCAGCTGGGCGCCATCTGGGAGCCCGGTCAGCGCGGTGCGATAGCTCCTGTGCCCCGCGCGCAGCACCACCGGGATCGCGCGCATGCCCTCGGCCCACTTTACCCCCGGCAGCTGCGCGAGCTCGCGGATCGCCGAGCGATCCACCGGCTCGGGGAAGCCCACGAACACGCTCGCGCGCTGCACCATGTTGAACTGCACGTCCATGAAATAATCGAGCGAGTCGTACCAGAACGCGGAAGTGATCAGGATCGCGACCGACCCGGCTACGCCGATCACGGTGAAGGCGGCGCGCAGGGGCTTGCGCTCGATGTTACGCAGGATCATGCGCTGTCCGGGCGTAGCGAGCCGGGCATAGCCGAGCCGCTCGATGAGCAGCGGCCTGAACTCCGCCGGCGCCGGCGGACGCAGCGCCTCGGCTGCCCGTAACCTCACCACGCCGCGAATCGCTGCGACCGTGCCGCCGTAGCCAGCCAGCAGGGCGATGCCGGTCCCGGCGAGCGCGACCAGTGGCAGCACCCTGAACTCGAAGCTCGGGAAGTGGAAGAAGTCGCTCAGCAGCCCGGTCATCGCCTGCCCGAGCCAGTCGCCGACGCCGAAGCCGGCCACCGCACCGAGCAGCACGATCACGGAAGCGAATCCCAGGTAGTGCCAGGCGATCGCGCGGTTGTCGTAGCCGAGCGCCTTGAGCGCGGCGATCTCGCCGCGCTGCGCGTATACCTGCCGGTGCAGCACCACGTTGAGGATGAACGCCGCGACCGCGAGAAAGATCACCGGCAGCACGGTGCCCCACACCCGCTGCTCCTCGATCTCCTGCGACACGATCTTGTGCGAGACCTGGTCCTCGCGCCCGACCGCGCCCAAGCTGCCGTAAGGCTCGAGCAGCCGGTCGAGCTGCGCGATTACAGCCTGCTCCGAGGTGCCATGCGCCAGGCGCAGCAGCACCGAGTTGAAGGCGCCCGTCATGTCCTGCGCAGCGGCGAGCGCCTCGCCGTCGGTCCAGAGCACGGCGAACCACTCGTCGTCGGGCATGCCGCCGCCGCGCGTGGCGTAGATGTACTCCGGGGAAAGTACCGTGCCCACGATCGTCAGGTGCTCGAGCTTGCCGTTCACGAGCACCGTCGCGCGGGCGCCGAGCCCGAGGCGCCGCGCCTCCATGAAGCGCTGGTTCACCACCACCTCGTTCTTCGCGCCCGGCGCGGGCCAACGTCCGCTCCTGAGCGTCAACCGGCTCATCGCGGGCAGGTGCGCGAAGTCGATGCCGATCAGCCGCGCGATCATCGGCGGCAGGATTCCCTCGATCGAGAGCTGCGCGTCGAGCACCACGCGCGTCTCGACCTCCGAGACCCCGGCGATCGCGCGTATCGTCGGCACGAGCGACTCGGGGGCCCGCTTGACCTGCGAGAACACCTGCGGGAAGCGCGCCACGTCGTAGTAGCGCTCGCGCGACGTGAGCAGCGAGTCGTGCGTCGAGAAAGCCGCGATGAAGGCGCCGATGCCGCAGGCGATCACGAGCGCGATCGAGACCACCTGCGTCTTCATGGCCCACAGGTCGCGCGCGAGCTTGCGGTGGAGCGCCCTCACCAGGAAATCTCCGAGGGGCTGAGCTTGCGCGCGTTTTTTTGCTCGCCCGCGATGCGCCCGTTGGCGATCCGCAGCACGCGGTCGGCGATGGCCGCGATCGCGGCGTTGTGCGTGATCACCATCGCCGTGGTGCCGAGCTCGGCGTTGACGCGCACGATCACCTCGAGCACCAGCTTGCCGGTCTCGTAGTCGAGCGCGCCGGTCGGCTCGTCGCACAGCAGCACCTGCGGACGCTTGGCCACCGCGCGCGCAATGGCGATGCGCTGCTGCTCGCCGCCCGAGAGCTGCGACGGAAAGTGGTCGAGCCGCTCGCCGAGCCCGACCATGCCGAGCGCTTCCTCGGCGGACATGGGATTGGTGGCGATGTCGGTCACCAGCTCGACGTTCTCGCGCGCCGTGAGGCTCGGGATCAGGTTGTAGAACTGGAACACGAACCCGACGTGCTCTCGCCGGTAGCGCGTGAGCGCGGCCTCGTCGGCCGCGCTCAGCTCGTGATCCTCGAAGCGCACCCGGCCCGCGGTCGGCGTGTCGAGACCCCCGAGGATATTGAGCAGCGTCGACTTGCCGCTGCCCGAGGCGCCGAGCAGCACGATGAGCTCACCCGCGTCGACGTCCAGGTCCACGCCGCGCAGAGCGTGCACCTCGACCTCCCCCATGCGGTATACCTTGGTGAGGCCCCTCGCCGTAAAGACCGTGGTCATGACCAATTACACAATATTCCGCACGCCTCCGCGCCGGTTGACCCAGGTCAATGCGAACGTCCTGGCCCGGGCCCGGTCAAATGCGGGATACTTCCGCCGCCCATGAAATCCCTACTGCGACTCGCGCTCCTGCTGCTGCTCGCGCTCAGTGCGGGCGCCCAGGCGCAGCACCGCTTCCGCGACGCCGAGCACTGGGCGGCGCAGTTCGACGACCCCGCGCGCGACGCCTGGCAGAAGCCCGACGAGGTGATCCGGGCGCTCGCGCCCGCTTCGGACGCGGTGATCGCCGACATCGGGTCGGGTACCGGCTACTTCTCGGTGCGCCTGGCGCGCGCGGTACCGCGCGGCCGGGTGATCGGCGTCGACATCGAGCCCGACATGGTGCGTTACCTCGGGCAGCGCGCGCGGCGCGACGGGCTGGAAAATCTCTCGGCGCAGCTCGGCGCGGCGGACGACCCGCGGCTTCCGGAGAAGGCGGACCTGGTGCTTCTGGTCGACACCTACCACCACATCGCCGCGCGGGAGGACTACTTCCGCAGGCTGCTCGGCTCGCTCAACCCGGGCGCGCGGCTGGCGGTCATCGATTTCCGTCCGGACTCGCCCTACGGCCCGCCGCCGTCGGCACGCGTACCGCTCGCCCAGGTGAAGCGCGAACTCGGGCGCGCCGGCTTCGAGACGCTCGCCGAGCACGATTTCCTGCCGTACCAGTATTTCCTGGTGATGCGCGCCCGGCAGCGGCTACCCTAAGGCGCAAGGAGGCCCACATGAACCGACGCGTGCTGCTCAAGTCCTTCGCGGCCGCACCGCTCGCCGCAATGGCCGGACCGGTGCTCGCCGCGACCCCGAAGGGAGGAATCGACGTGCAAGAGCTGCAAAAGGACTGGAAAGCGCTGCTTCCCGCGGGAGCCCAGGTGCCCTCCCCGGGCGAGCCGCTCAAGCTGACGAAGGACGAATGGAAGAAGCGCCTCGACGCGGCGCAGTTCCGCGTGCTGCGCGAGGAAGGCACCGAGCGGGCCGGCACGAGCCCGCTGAACGAGGAAAAGCGCCCCGGCGTGTTCGCCTGCGCGGGCTGCGGCCTGCCGCTGTTCACCTCGGCGATGAAGTACGACAGCGGCACGGGCTGGCCGAGCTTCTTCACCGACATCCCCGGCCACCTGCAGACCAAGCGCGACTTCCGCCTCATCCTGCCGCGCACCGAGTACCATTGCGCGCGCTGCGGCGGGCACCAGGGCCACGTGTTCGACGACGGCCCTCCGCCCACCGGCCAGCGCTGGTGCAACAACGGCGTGGCGCTGCGCTTCCTGCCGAAGGAGGGCGGCGCCTGAGGCCTGCGGCGGCGCTAGCGGCGGCGCCGCCCCGCGTCGATGTCCGGGTCCCAGGCGGCGCGCTCCGCAGAGCGCGCCTTGCTGGCGCCCTTTTCGGCGGGCTTGCCCCTGGCGCGCCCGGGCATGATCACCACCCAGAGCACGATCCCGCCGATCACGGCGGCGATGGCGCCAAGGCCGAGCAGCTCGAATCCGGTACTCATGGCCGATCTCCCGCTCGCACGTGCGACATGCGACATGCGACGCTGATGTTCCGCGCACGCGCCGGGCGCGCAAGCGGATTTACCAACTGTTGCAATTCCTTCACCGGGCTTGCGCGGCGTTCAGCCCGTAGAATGCGCGCATGCCGCAGGCCGATCCGCATCCCTACTCGCGCCTGACGCCGGACGCGGTGCTCGACGCGATCGAGAGCGCGGGACTGCGCTGCGACGGCCGCCAGCTCGCGCTCAACAGCTTCGAGAACCGCGTCTACCAGATCGGCATCGAGGACGAAAAACCGGTGGTGGCGAAGTTCTACCGGCCCGGGCGCTGGAGCGACGCGCAGATCCTCGAGGAGCATGCCTTCGTGCTCGAGCTCGCCGCGCACGAGATCCCGGTGGTGCCGCCGCTCGAGCTCGGCGGGCGCACCCTGCTCGAGCACGGCGGCTTCCGCTTCGCGGTCTATCCGCGCCGCGGCGGGCGCGCCCCCGAGCTCGAGGATCGCGCGACGCTCGAGTGGCTGGGCCGCTTCATCGGGCGCATCCACGCCGTGGGCGCGCTGCGGCCGTTCGCCGCGCGGCCGGCGCTGGACATCGCCGGCTTCGGCCTCGAGCCGCGCGACTGGCTGCTCGCGCACGATTTCATCCCGTCGGACCTGCTCGTATCCTGGCGCAGCGTCGCCACGCTGGCGCTCGAGGGCGTGGCGCGCTGCTACGAGCGCGCCGGCGCGCCGCGCATGCTGCGGCTGCACGGCGACTGCCACGCAGGCAACGTGCTGTGGACCGACGACGGCCCGCATTTCGTCGATTTCGACGACGCGCGCAACGGGCCGGCGGTGCAGGACCTGTGGATGCTGCTGCCCGGCGAGCGCGGCGCGATGGCGGCGAGCCTGAAGCACGTGCTCGAGGGCTACGAGCGCTTCTTCGCGCTCGAGCGGCGCGAGCTGCACCTCATCGAGGCGCTGCGCACCCTGCGCCTGCTGCACTACTCGGCATGGATCGCGCGGCGCTGGGACGACCCGGCGTTCCCGGCGGCGTTTCCGTGGTTCAACACGCAGCGCTACTGGCAGGACCGCATCCTCGAGCTGCGCGAGCAGGTGGCGCTCATGGACGAGCCGCCGCCCGCCGCATGAGGCCGGCCGACCTGCGCTTGTGGCTGAAGAAGCTCGGCCCGGGCCTGATCACCGGGGCGGCCGACGACGATCCGAGCGGCATCGGCACGTACTCGCAGGCCGGGGCGCAATTCGGCTTCGGCACGCTGTGGACGCTGCTCTTCACCTATCCGCTGATGGTCGGCATCCAGATGGTCAGCGCGCGCATCGGCTGCGTCACCGGCCGGGGCGTGGCCGCCAACATCCTGCGCCTGTACCCGCGCTGGGTCCTGCATCCGCTAGTGGTCCTGCTGCTCATCGCCAACACGATCAACATCGCGGCCGACCTCGGCGCCATGGGCGAAGCCCTGCGCCTGCTGATCGGCGGGCGCACGCTCGCCTACGTGGTGCTGTTCGGAAGCCTCTCGGCGCTGCTGCAGGTGCTGATGCCCTACCCGCGCTACGCGCCGCTGCTCAAGTGGCTGGTGACGGCGCTGTTCGCCTACGTCGGCACCGTGTTCGTGGTGCACATCCCGTGGCGCGAAGTGGTCGCCGGCACGCTGTGGCCGGGCATCAGCCTGACCCGCGGCTACGTGCTGGTGGTGGTCGCCATCTTCGGCACCACCATCAGCCCGTATCTCTTCTTCTGGCAGGCCGCGCAGGAGGTCGAGGAGCAGAAGGCCGCGGGATTCCATGGGCCGCTCGCCATCGAGCGCGCGCGCGAGCAGCTGCACCGCATCAAGGTCGACACCTATCTCGGCATGGGGTTTTCCAATCTCGTGGCGTACTTCATCATGCTCACCGCCGCGGTCACGCTGCATCGCGCCGGCATCACGGAGATCGACAGTTCCAGCCAGGCGGCCGAGGCGCTGCGCCCGATCGCCGGCGAATTCGCGTTCGTGCTGTTCGCTGCGGGCATCATCGGCACCGGCATGCTCGCGATCCCGGTGCTCGCCGGCTCGGCGGCCTACGCCGCCGCCGAGACGCTGCAGTGGCGCTCCGGCCTGGCGCTCAAGCCGCTCGAAGCGCGCGGCTTCTACGCGATCATCGTGGCGGCGATATTGATCGGCGCCGGCATCGATTTCGCGCCGCTCGACCCGGTCAAGGCGCTGTTCTGGAGCGCGGTGATCAACGGCATCGTGGCGCTGCCGATCATGATCGTCATGATGCTGCTCGCCGCGCGCCGCGAGGCGATGGGGCCGTTCGTGATCAGCCCGCGACTCAAGCGCCTCGGCTGGCTCGCCACCTTCACCATGGGCACCGCCATCGCGCTGCTGCTTTACACTTCCTATTTTTAGGCTACCAGGCGCGCGCATGCTCCCACCCCTGCAAAAGGCGGCCGGCATCGGCTACCGCGAATCCGGCCGGCGCGAAGCGCCCGCCGTGGTGCTGCTGCACGGCATCGGCTCCACTTCGACCGGATGGCGGCTGCAGTTCGGCCCGCTGGGCGAGCATTACCGCGTGATCGCGTGGGACGCGCCGGGCTACGCCGACAGCGCGCCGCTGGCGCGCGAAGTGCCCGAGGCCGGGGACTACGCGCGCGCACTCGCGCAGCTGCTCGACGCGCTGGGCGTGGCGCAGGCGTTCCTGGTGACCAATTCCTGGGGCACGCTGATCGCGATCGCTTATGCCGCGCTGTTCCCGCAGCGCGTGCGCGCCATGGTCCTCGGCGGGCCGGCCGCGGGCTGGGGCGCGCAGCCGGCCGAGGAACGCGCCAGGCGCATCGCCGAGCGCATCGCGCGCATCCGCGCGCTCGGCCCCAAGGCGATGCGCGAGCAGGACGCCCCGCAGCTGGTCGCGCCCGGCACGCGCGAGGAGGTGCTCGGCTGGCTGCGCGACTCGGGCGAAAGCCTGAGCGTCGCCGGCTACGCGCAGGCCGCGCACGTGCTCGGCCAGAGCGACGGCGTGGCGATGATACGTGGCCTCGATTGCCCGGTGCTATTGATCGCCGGCGGCGCCGACCGCAGGACCCCGCCGGAGGCCAACGCCAAGCCGCTGGCCGCCGCGGCGCGCCACGCCGTGCTCGAGCTGTTCCCGGGTTGCGGCCACCTGCCGCACCTCGAGTTCCCGGAGCGCTTCAACCAGGCGGTGCGCGCCTACATCGCCCATTCGACGTAGGTATAGATGTAGTTCGAGCCGCCGTCGACGTTGCCCAGCAGCTGCGAGCTGCCGAAGATGCCCGAGCGGTGCGAAGCGCCGACGCCGAAATAGGTCTCGCGCAGCGAGCGCACGCCGAATATGTCGCCGACGCTCACGTCGATGGTCGGGTCCAGGTAGACGAGCAGCTTCGAGGTGACGCGCCCGCGCTCGGCCTGGTCGCGCGCCTCGACGTACGGGATGCTGAAGGCATAGGACAGGCCGAAGCCGAAGCCGAGCCGCGTGCGCACGTGCTCGTCCCAGGGAAAGCCGTAGTAGAACGCCTTCATGTCTGCGTGCACGGCCCAGGAATTCGGCTGCAGGCCGCGGTCGTCGTGGTAGATCGCGCCGGCATAGCCGACGATGTCGACCGGCCAGTCGTTCAGTCGCTCGATGAACGGCCGCCCGAGCTCGAAGCCCATGATGCGCGTGTTGTCGACGGTCGAGGTCGAGGTGCACTGCAGCGCCATCACCGGCAGCAGGTTGCAGTCGGTCGACTTGCCGTACAGGACCTTGGCGTTGAGCGGCCGTCCGCGTTCTTTCCAGGCGTCCTTCTCGGGCGAGAAGTCGTAGGCGACGCCGGCGAGCGCCTTCAGCTGCGTGCCGCCCGAAACGATGGGGCTGTCGGCGACGCCCCTGGACCACTGCGTCACCGACAGGCCGCCGAGCAGGCGCCAGCGCGCACTCAAGTGGTAGTCGGCGTAGATGCCGAAGTCGAGATTGACGCCGCTGCCCGGCGCGTAAGCGGGCCGCGCCGCAGTGGCCTCGCCCGGCAGCACGCCGTAGTAGTAGTCGTTCAGCGTCGCGTCGCGCCACGACAGCGTCGCGTACGGCCGCAGGCGCAGGCCGTTTCGCTTGTGCTCGTAGAAGTAGCCGAGGCGCGCCTCGCTGCCGTTGGAGGCCGCCGAGACGTCGTGCAGCAGCTCGCCGAACAGCGCGCCCCAGTCGCCGCGCCGCTCGTAGCTCAGGCCGAAGTCGGTGCCGGTGTCGCGCCCCGCCATGCCGGCGAGGCTCGCGGGTATGTCGTCGTAAGGAAAGCCCTCGAAGCGATGCGAGAAGAATACGTCCAGGGTCTGCTCGGGCTTGTCGTAGAGCTTCACGCCCAGCCGGTAGCCGTGCAGGTAGAGATACTTGCTCTCGTACAGGAGCAGCGGCAACAGGTCGTAGCGCACGCCGACATCCTTGTACATCGAGCGCTCGATGCGCACCGCGGCGCCGAGCCCCGCGCTGCCCTCGCCTTCGAGCAGGCCCACCAGCGGATCGCTGGTGGCCGCGGCCGAGGCCGAGACGAGAAAAAGGCAAAGCGCGAGGGCGGCGGATCTGAGCATGGTCGGTGCGGCGCGCCGCGAAGTGTAACCGATGCGGCGCATTCAGCCCGGCAGGTCGTCCAGCGCGCCCTCCAGATGCGAAACCTCGGCCCAGGCCGCCACGCGCCACGCGCCGCCCGCGACCTCGATGCGGTTGAGCGCCGCGTTCGGGATCTCGAAGTCGCGCGCCGAGGACAGCCCGCGGCCGGTGGCGTGGCGGTACACCATCTCGAGCACGCCGCCGTGCGTGAACACCAGGATGCTCTCGCCCGCGTGGCGCTCGACGAGCGCCGCGACGCAGGCGAGCGCTCGCTCGGCGAACGCCCTGAGGCTCTCGCCGCTGACGAAATCGAAATCCAGGTCCTTGTCGCGGAAGCGCGCGTACTCCGCCGGGTAGCGCTCCTTCACCTCGACGTAGGTGAGGCGCTCGAACATGCCGTAGTGCCGCTCGCGCAGCGCGCGCTCGAGCCGCACGCCGAGCCCCAGGCGGGCGGCCGCAGGCTCGGCGGTCTGGCGCACGCGCGCGAGGTCGCTCGCGTAGATCGCGCCGAAGGATTCGCCGGCCAGCGCGGCAGCCACGGCGCGCGCCTGCGCAAGCCCGACGGCGCTGAGCGGCACGTCGAGCTGCCCCTGCACGCGCCCCTCGGCGTTCCAGGCGGTCTCGCCGTGCCGCACCAGGCAAAGCCGGGTGACGCTCACTTCAGCGCCTCGGGGTTGAGCAGGCGCAGCGGCTTGCCGTCGAGCCAGGCCTCGACGTTCTCGACCGTGTCCTCGTAGAACATGCGAAAGCCCTCCGCGGTGACGTAGCCGAGGTGCGGGCTGAGCGTGACGTTCTCGAGCGCGCGCAACGGGTGCCCGGCGGGCAGCGGCTCGCGGTCGTAGACGTCGAGCGCGGCGTGGCCCAGCCGGCCGCTCTTCAGCGCCTCGATCATCGCCGCCTCATCGACGATCGGCCCGCGCGAGGTGTTCACCAGGATCGCGCCGCGCTTCATTCTCGCGAACTCGGCAGCGCCGATCACGCCACGCGTGCGCTCGCTCAGCACGAGATGGATGCTGATCACGTCGGAAGTCGCGAGCAGCTCGTCCTTCGGCAGGTACAGCGCGCCCGACGAGATCGCGCGCTCCTGCGTCAGGTTCCCGCTCCAGGCGACCACGTCCATGCCGAAGGCGCTGCCTACGCGCGCCACGCGGCCGCCGAGCTTGCCCAGGCCGATCAGGCCCAGGCGCTTGCCCTCGAGGATCGCGCCGCCCGCAAGCCCCTCGTGCCAGCGGCCGGCGCGCATGCCGCGCTCGGCCCTGGCGAGGTCGCGCGCCGCGGCGATGATCAGGCCCCAGGCGAGCTCCGCGGTCGAGGCGCCGCTGTTGCCGGCGCGCGTATGGCTCACCGGGATGCCGAGCTCGGCGCACGCCGGCGCATCCAGGCTCGGCGAGCGCACGCCGGTGAGGGTCACGAGCTTCAGCCGCGGCAGGCGCTCGATGAGCGCGCGCGGAAAGGGCGTGCGCTCGCGCATCAGGCACACGATGTCGAACGGCGCGAGACGCGCCGCGGCCTCCTCGGCCGAGGCGAAGGGCTCGTGAAACGCGGTGACCTCGATCCCGCGCCGGCGCAGCCGCTCCCAGTCGGCGGATGCGAGGGCGACGCGCTGGTAATCGTCGAGTATGGCGAGCTTCATGCCGGGCCCTAGGCGGTGCGCAATTTCGCGAGTTTAACGATTCCCACGGCGACGAGCGGCAGCGCGAGCCCGATCAGCGTCGAGGCGACCAGCAGCTCGCCCAGCTCGGTGTAGTCCGCGGGCACCAGGATCGCGCCGCTCGCGTGGTTGCGCACCTCGCGCGTCACGACGAAGATCTCGTTGAGGTACTCGGTGCCGAGCTGCGCGGCCGACAGCGCGAGGTTCGTGAACGACGCCATCACCGCGAAGTAGGTCGCCTTGAGCTGCGGCGGGGCGGAGTTGGCGATCCAGGCGAGCATCGGGATCATGGCGATCTGCCCGAGCGGCGACTCGAGCGCGGTGTCGATGAGCGCGATGAAGCGCGCGTCGACGATGCCGCCGGTATGCACCGCGGTCCAGTGGTGCAGGCCGTAGTACATGCCGACGATCGGCAGGCCGAGCGCGGTCCCGGCGAAGGTCAGCATGACGATGATCTGCGAGATCGACTTCTCGGCCATGTAGCGGCGAAAGACGAACATCCCGGCGAGCGTGAGCGCCGAGGCGATCAGCGACAGCTCGGCGAGGAACGCCTGGTCGAACTTGAGCCGGTCGATCATCCACCAGGTCGAGCCCGCGCCCGGCCCGGGAACCGCGCGGTAGACGAACAGCACCAGGGCGGTAGCGACCAGCACCTCGCGCGAGGCGGGGTCGAGCTCCCGCGCCAGCCGCCAGAGCAGAAACAGCAGCACGCCGAGCGAGCCCGCGAAGATGAGCTCCTGGCCGTAGCGCAGCGGCGACAGCCCGACGGCGATGGTGACGGCGACGAACACCAGGCTGCCGCCGAGCACCCACCAGTTGGGCGCCGTCTTCTCCTCGCCGTGCACCGCGAGCAGCCGCTCGATCTCGGCCTCGCCGTGGCCCTGGGCCCGCAGGCGCGCCCACTGCCTGCGCCGCAGCACGCCGGCGAGCGCCACGCCGAGCAGCGACACCGCGGGGATGAGGAGCGCCAGCTCGTAGATGTCGGCGTAGAGCGCGGCCTTCTGCGCCTGCGGCAGCGCGTCGGCCCCCTGGAACAGCGCCACGTTGGCGAGCGCCACCAGCACGCTGCCGCCGATGATGGCGACGCGACCCAGCGTCTGCATGGTGGTGTGCATGAGCTTGCGCTCGCCGGCGTCGTAAGGCCGGCCGGCGGCGTCCACCCGCGGCACCGCCTCGACCGTCATGGCATCGGCGACCGCGTCCTGCACCATGTAGCCAGTCGGGGCGAGCAGCGCCGCGAGCACGTACCAGTGCGCCACGGGCATCACCGCGCGCATCGCCTCGGTGTGCTCAATCAGCCCGACCATGATCAGCAGGCTCGCGGCGATCAGCGCGGCGCCCGCGTACACCAGCCACGCCTTCCAGCGCCAGACGAGGTCGACGAGGTGCCCCACGGGCATCTTGAGCGCCCACGGGATGCCCGCCCAGAAGCCTAGCGCGGCGAGAAACGCCGCCGACAGGCCCAGGTACTCCTTGACGAAGAACGTGCCGACGATGCCGGTGAGACCGGAGATGCCCGCCGCGACGTACACCATGAGCGGCGGCAGGTACGACCAGCGCAGCTCGCGCCCCAGCTCGACGACATTGCGCTGGAGCCAGCCGGCTACGGCGCTAGAAATGGACGTTGTTGCCGCCTTTCAGCTTGAGCATCTGGCGCGCGTCGTCCGGCGTCGCGATCACCAGGCCGAGCTCCTCCAGGATGCGGCGCACCTTCCTCACCTGCTCGGAATTCGAGCGCGCGAGCTGGCCCTTGCCGATCCACAGGCTGTCCTCCAGCCCGACGCGCACGTTGCCGCCCATCACCGCCGAGAGCGCCGCGATCTGCATCTGGTTGCGCCCGGCGCCGAGCACCGACCAGAGGTAGGCGTCGCCGAACAGACGATCGGCGGTGCGCTTCATGTGCAGCACGTCCTCCGCGTGCGGCCCGATGCCGCCGCGGATGCCGAACACCGACTGGATGAACAGCGGCGGCTTGAGCAGCCCGCGGTCGAGGAAGTGCGCCGCGGTGTACAGGTGGCCGATGTCGTAGCACTCGATCTCGAAGCGCGTCATGTTGTCGTTGCACGAGCGCAGGATGTGGGCGATGTCCTTGAACGTGTTCTTGAAGATGCGGTCGTCGCTCTCCGCGAGGTAGGGTTTCTCCCAGTCGTGCTCGAACTCCTTGTAGCGCCCGAGCATCTCGTACAGGCCGAAATTCATCGACCCCATGTTGAGCGAGGCGACCTCGGGCTTGAGCTTGAGCGCCGGCTGCAGCCGCTCGTCGACCGTCATGGTGGGCGCGCCTCCCGTGGTCAGGTTGATCACCACGTCGGAGTTCGCCTTGATGAGCGGCAGGAACTGCATGAACACCTCGGGATCCTGCGTCGGCCGCCCGTCCTCGGGCATCCTCGCGTGCAGGTGGACGATCGCCGCGCCCGCCTGCGCCGCGCCGACCGCCGCCTCGGCGATCTCCTCCGGAGTGATCGGCAGGTGCGGCGACATGCTCGGCGTATGGATCGCACCGGTGACGGCGCAGGTGATGATGACCTTGCCCTGGGCTGCAGCCATTTAATCCTCCCGTCCTGTTCTTGTCGTCCCTATACCATGTAACGCACCCCTCCGCACACCGAGATCGACTGCCCGCTGATGTGCCTGCCCGCGTCGGTGGCGAGGAACAGCGCCGTGTTCGCCACGTCCTGGGACGAGACCATGGTGCGCAGGCTGACGCTCTCCAGGAGCCGCCGGCGCATCTCGTCGTTGCCGATTCCCAGGCCCTTCGACTTCGCCTCGATCACGCGCTCGACGCGATCGCCCTCGACCTTCGCCGTCGGCCCGGCGATGCCCGCGTTGTTGACCAGCACGTCCAGGCCGCCGAGGGCGCGCTGCGCGTCCTTGAAAAGCCGCTCGACGTCGTCGCGGCTGGCAACGTCGGCCCTGGTCTGCGTCACGCCGGGCAGCGCTTTTTTCGCTGCGCCGAGCGCCTAGTCGTCGACATCGCAGATATGCACCCTGGCGCCGTGCTCGGCGAACGTCTTCGCGATCGCAAAGCCGATTCCCGCCGCCCCGGCGGTGACCAGCACGCGCAACCCCTTGGCCGATGTCTCCATGCTCGCCTCCGCTCTTCCGGGCGAATAATACAGGGCAGCCGGGACGCTATACTCGCGCCGGCCTGGCACCTCGGGAACGACATGACCGCCATCACCGGACGCAGCGCCTTTCTCCAGCTCCTCGTCGACGAGGGCGTGACGCACCTCTTCGGCAACCCCGGCACCACCGAGCTGCCGATCATGGAGGTGGTGCCGCAGTTTCCGCAGCTGAAGTTCGTCCTCGGCCTGCAGGAGGCGGTGGTGGTGGCGATGGCCGACGGCTACGCGCGCGCCTCGCAGCGCCTCACGGCGGCGAACGTGCACGTCGCGCCCGGCCTGGGCAACGCCATGGGCGCGCTGTACAACGCCAGGTTCTCGGGCTCGCCGATCATCCTCACCGCCGGCCAGCAGGAGCAGGGCCACGGCCTGCGCGAGCCGCTGCTGTACGCACCGCTGGTGCCGGTGGCGCAGCCGTTCGTGAAATGGGCCGTCGAGGTGACGCGCGTCGAGGACCTGCCGCTCATCGTGCGGCGCGCGGCCAAGCTCGCGCTCACGCCGCCCACCGGGCCGGTGTTCATCTCGCTGCCCGGCGATATCCTGGAGCAGCAGGCGGAGCTCGACATGGGCCGCCCGACGCGGGTGGACGCGCGCACGCGCCCCTCCGACGAGGCGCTCGCGCGCGTGGCGGCGCGCGCGCTCGCCGCGCGCAATCCCGTGATCCTCGCCGGCCAGGAGCTCTCGGCCCACGACGCGTTCGCCGAAGCGACCGAGCTCGCCGAGCTGCTCGGCGCCGCCGTCTACCAGCAGCCGGTGCCGTACGCGGCGCAGTTCCCGACCGCGCACCCCGCCTACCTCGGGGCGCTCACGCGCAACCAGAAGCAGGTGCGCGCGACGCTCGAGCCCTACGACCTGATGCTGTGCCTGGGCGCGGACCTGCTGCGCATGTCGGTGTACAGCCCGATCGATCCCCTGCCGCCGCACATGGCGGTGGTGCACGTGAGCGAGCGCGACTGGGAGCTCGGCAAGAACAACGCCACCGAATTCGCGCTGCAGGCGAACGTCAAGGAGACGTTGCGCGCGCTACTGCCGCTGGTGCGCGCGCGCCGCGGCGCCGAACATGCGAAGCGGGCCGCCGCGCGCCTCGCCGCGCTCGCGCCCGCGAACTGGAGCGCGCTGCGCGACAAGGCGCGCCTCGCCGCGCTCGAGGCGGCCGAGGAAAAGCCGATCGACCCGCGCTACCTGATGCTGCGCATATCCGAGTCGCTGCCCGCGGACGCGGTAGTGGTCGAGGAGGCGCTCACCTCGTCGACCGCGCTGCCGCAGTTCCTGCCGCTTCGCGACCCGCACTGCTTCTACGGCCTGGCGAGCGGCGGGCTGGGATTCGGCATGGCGGGCGCCGTGGGCGTGAGCCTCGCGCTGCCGGATCGGCCGCTCGCCGCGATCATCGGCGACGGCAGCGCCATGTACGGCATCCAGGCGCTGTGGACCGCGGCGCACCTCGCGCTGCCGATCACCTACGTCATCACCAACAACCGCAGCTACCGCATCCTCAAGGAGCGCCTGATCTCGATGCGCAAGACCGATCGCTTCGTCGGCATGGACATGCGCGACCCGGCGATCGA
>Ga0316628_100000138_pt1 | contig 43998 bp, 37 predicted proteins | sample OWC_Aug_M2_C1_D5_FD_207648 | JGI IMG/M metagenome (GOLD analysis project Ga0316628, IMG submission 207648) | Wetland soil microbial communities from Old Woman Creek delta, Ohio, United States - OWC_Aug_M2_C1_D5_C | ecosystem: Environmental > Terrestrial > Soil > Wetlands | place: USA: Ohio...
GCTCGACCAAGGCGTGGCGCGGGTCGCGGCGCCGGAACCCGGCCGCGAGCGCCTTGGAAGAAGCGGCCGCCGAGCCGACGAGGGCGCTCCAGCGCAGGAAGCCGCGGCGGCTCATGGCCGACGTATCGAGGGGCTTCCGGAGAGGTCCCGTCATGGCCGGCCATCCGACGGAAGGGAACGAATGTGAGCGGACGGCGGAAGTCCGGTGGAGATACACGGAACCGGACTTCTGCGAAATATCCGAGAAGAGTGCTTCTCGAAAACCTTCTCAGCTCCCATTTCAACCGCCTTTACCCAGAAGGCCCCGGCCAGAGCCTCGAGCAGGATAGCCCGGATCGGGTTGACGAGAGAGAGGATGTCGGTGCCGGGCACGGCCAGGTCGAGAAGCTTGAGCGAAGCGGCCGTGAGACCGGCCAGGAAGACGGCGCCGCCTGTGTTCGACCGGGCTGCGGCCGCGGTGCGGCCCATGACCAGCACGGCGAAGGGGATCATGACCAGACCGGGCAGGCCGGGGACGCGGGCCAGGTGAAGGAGGTGGCCGAGCGTGGCCTCGCCCAGGCCCCAGGCCGCGCCGCCGATGAGGGCCGGCCCGAGCAGGCCCCGTCCGAGCCCGCCTTGTTTTGTCATCCCGTTCATTCTATCAATAAGGCCGGACCCGTCAAGGCCGGGCCCTCGGTCTTCGTAACCTGGATTATTCACGGATCGAGGCGGCCCTCAGATGCGAGGCCCGAGGGGTGAAGCTGTACTCTTCAGTACTGCGAACCCCGAGAACGAAGCAGATGGGGCCGGATCGGTCCGCCCGCAGGGTAAAAACGCCCTATAAGAAAAGAACGGAAAGAATAAGGGCGTTTTTATGAATAATTCAGGTTTAAGCGCTTCCGCACGCCGGGGCGTATCAGCTAAGATGAAGACGCCCGACGTCCTCGTCCAGGAGGTTATGCCGTGAGAGAAAAGGCCCGTCCGGCGCTGCGGCTGGCGCTCTGTCTGGCGCTGGCCGTCCCCGCCGCCTATTCGCTTCCGCCGCAGGCCCCCCAGCCTCTTTGGTCCGTGACCTCGTTCGGGTCGAACGATTTCTTTCAGGAACCCTCCGATATCGAGGTCGATGAGGCGCGCGGGCTCATCTATGTCGTCGACGCCGGGAGCTCGCGCATCCTGGTCTTCGACCTCGAGGGACAGTTCCTGAGGGCGATCGGCCGCAAGGGTCAGGGACCGGGAGAGTTCGCGAGGGTCACGGGAGCGTGCCTGCTTCCCGGCGGAGGCCTGGCCGCGACGGATTTTGGCGGCCGGCGGATCGAGTTCTTCGACGCGGCGGGGACGTTCGTCCGGCTGGTGAACGTCACGGACGCCCAAGTCGCCGATCTCGTCGAGAGCCGCGGGCTCTTCTACACCGTTCCGTCGGCGGGGCGGAGCGGCTACGCGGTCGCGATGGGCGACGCCTCCGACAATCAGCCGCTGGTCAACGTCCTCGACGGGCAGGGGAAGAAGGTCGGCGAGATCGCGGTCCCCGATTACCCCGAAACGCAGCCTTTCATCAGGGCCATCAAGCACCGCGTCATCCCGGCCCTCTCGCCGCAGGGCGAGCTCTTCCTGACGTACTCGGCGGCCAACCGCATCCAGGTCTTCAAGCCGACCGGAGAGAAGACGGGGGACTTCTCGCGGCCGCTGCCGTTCAAGCCCATCGTGCCGGCGCTCGTGGCGCAGCGTTCACCGGAGAAGGGTGTCGTCCAGATGCAGGCCGAGATGGACTTCGTGTGCCTGGGGGCCAAGTTCGGTCCCGACGGGAAGCTCTATATCCTGACGGTCACGGAAAGCCAGGCCGACATCCGGCGCAAGAACCCGGACCTCGATCCGCTGCCGGTGCGCTTCGACGTCATCGATCCGGCCGCCCGGCGGGCCGTGGGCTCGGTCGCGTGCGACGCCGGGGCCGTGGCGTTCGGCCTGATGAGCGGCGGACGCCTGGTCTACGTGTTCGAGGGCGCCGACGGAGAGCTCACCCTCCGCTGCGTCCGCTATTGAACGGGACCGGCCCTAGACCTGCGTCGTCAGGAAGATCTGCAGGCCCATCTGCTGGATCTGGTCCTGGATCTCCTCGATGCCGTCGATGTGGTCGTCCTCGTCCTTGAGGATGGCTTCGAGGATCTCGCGCGTCGCGTAGTCCCGGACGTTGCCGGCCAGGATGATCCCCTCGTTGTAGCCCTTGATGGCCGTCTCCTCGAACGAGTGGTCGCTCCCGAACATCTTGGGGATGTCGGCGCCGATCGCGAGCTTCCGGAGCTCGCCGACGACCGGCACGCCGTCGAGGAAGAGGATGCGCCCGATGAGCTTCTCGGCGTGCTTCATCTCCGCGATGGCCCTGGCCTCGATCATCTTGTGGAGCTTCGTGTAGCCCCAGTTGGCGCACACCTCCGAATGGACCATGTACTGATTGATGGCCGTCAGCTCGTCGGCGAGCAGGGAATTGAGCGTCTTGATGAGTTTCGGGTCGCCTTTCATCGTCCCCTCCTATGGCGGATTGTCCCCCGGCGCTGGCCCGGGCAACCATTGTAGGCCCTCGCTCGGGGAAAGGCAAGTCGCCCCGAGGGCGGAAGCGGGCTGGTGAAGAGGACCGTTTTTGGCTAGAATACGGTCATCTCGCAAGGAGGGACACATGAGACGCTCGATCCTCATGGCCGCGGTCCTCGTCGCGGCGCTCGTCCTCGCGTCGTGCGCCCCGGGACCCAACAGCGCCGAGAAGACGCCCGACGGCGAGGGGCACACGGCCGGGTTCCTGCTCGGCCTTTGGCACGGCTTCATCTCGCCCGTCACCTTCATCATCTCCGTCTTCACCAAGAACGTCCGCTTCTATGAGGTCCACAACAGCGGGACCTGGTACAACTTCGGCTTCGTGCTCGGCGCCGGGCTGTTCCTGAGCGGCGGCGTCCTCGGCCGGAGGAAGAAGAGATCTTGACCCTGGTCGCGGCGGTCCTCTTCGTCGCGGCTTTCGTCCGCTCCGCCCTGGGCTTCGGCGACGCGGTCGTGGCCATGCCCGTCCTGGCCATGGCTCTCGGGCTGCGCACGGCGACGCCCCTCGTCGCGTTCGTCGGCCCGACGATATCGATCCTGATCCTGGCCTCAAACTGGCGGAAGATCGAGTTCAAGTCGGCCGGCCGGCTCGTCGCGGCGACGCTGCTGGGCGTCCCCTTCGGCGTCTACGGCCTGTCCCGGCTGCCGGAGGCGCCGCTCAAGATCGCCTTGGCCGTGATCGTCCTGGCCTACGGGGTCATGGGGTCGGTCAAGCCGCCGGGAAGGATCGTCCGGGAGCCCGGCCACTTTCCTTGGATCCTCGGCTGGGTCGCGGGCGTGCTCGGCGGCGCCTACAACACCAACGGGCCGCCGATCGTCGCTTACGGCATGCTGCGCGGCTGGCCGCCTGAATCGTTCCGGGCCACGCTCCAAGGCTATTTCCTGCCGACCGGCCTGGCCATCGCGGCCGGGCACGGCCTGGCCGGCCTGTGGACGCCGGTCGTCTTCCGGACCTATCTTCTCGCTCTTCCGGGGATCGTTCTCGGGGTCTTCCTGGGCGGCCTCTTGAACAAGAAGATCTCGCACGAGCTCTTCGGGAAGCTCGTCTACGCCTCGCTGGCGCTCATGGGCGCGGCCATGCTCCTCCGCGCGCTTATTCCAGGCTGACGGTCTTGGCCGGGCCGTAGTAGATGCCGTTGAAGAGGAGCTTGAAGGTGCCGTGCGGCTGGCCCCGGAAGGCGATCTCCGGGCCATAGAGGAACACCTTCCCCTTCCCGACGGCCGCCTCCGCCACCTGCACGCTCCCGCGCAGGTAGGTCTCGCCCCATGCCCAGCCGCTCCTCAGGAGCCTGCCCTCGTCGAACCAGGCCACTGGCCGGACCCCCTTCAGCTCAGCGTCGGGGTGGAGCGTCCAGGCCGGCGTGTTGTCGAAGAAGACGTCGACCGTGTCCGGCAGGCCGTGGGCCAGGGGGTTGGCGCTATCCACCCGCGCCCGCAGCAGCGACCCGGGAATGTAGAACTTCTCCGGCCGAAGCGGCACGTCCGCTCCGTCCTCGGATTTTTCGACGAGGGCGTTCGAAAGCGGCAGCCCCAGGTGATCGGCCAGAACGGTGGCCGAATCGAGGGCCAGGATGGTGCCGCCCGCCTCGACGAACTGCCGGAGGAGGGGGATCGTCTTCTCGGCCGTGATCCGGCCGATCCGGCCCCTGAACTCCTCCGGGATATCGGCCGGCGTCTGGGGCTGGAAATCCCTCATCCCTCCCCTTCCCTCCTGGCCCGCGGCGGCCAGGCGCGGGATGGAGCCGCCGACGAAGATGAGCACGTCGAACTTGTCGTTGAGCCCGCCCGCGTCGAGCGCCGGCGCGAAGACGAGCTCGAAGGGGAACTCGAACTGCTCGAGGAGCCAGCGGATCCAGCCGGAGGCCATCGATCCGCCGTAGCTGTCCCAAAGCCCGATCCGGACGGGCCGCAGCTCGAAGGCCTCCGCTTTGGGCGCTGCGGCGACGCCCTGGATCCTCAAGCCCAGCTCCCGGGCCGCTTTTTCGACGATCCCCGCCGTGGCGGCCGAGGCGGGGACCCAGATCGCGCCGGGCCCGTAGGACCGTCCCGCGATCTCGACCGCCTCTTTCAGCCAGAAGACCTTCTCGCCGCCCTTGAGAAGCCGGTTGACGGCCACGAAGGTGTCGTTCGCGCGGTGGTCGAGCAGGAAACCGGCCGCTCCCTCGCCGGCCTCGACCGTCCCGGCCGGAGGCTTGGCCATGTCCCTGAGGGTCTCGAAGGGGCCGCCGAAATCGTCGAGAAGGCGGTCGAAGACGACGCCCATTTGGTAGGCCAGCGTCCAGCCGGCCGCGTCGTAGGGAGGCCGCGGCGGCCCGCCCGGGTACGGGATGTCGTTCGGATGGTCCTGGGGCTCGAACATGCTCAGGACATGGGGCCTGAAGGCCTGGGCCGTCTTCACGACGTAAGAGCCCGCGGGGTAGCTCTTGCCGCCGGCCTCGAAGGCGGACTTGGCCCGCTCCACGGCGACGCCGCTTTCGATGAGGGCGTTGACGAACTTGGTCGCGGTCGGGAAATCGGGCTGGTCCGAGGGGATGACGTAGCCCCGCGGATCCCGGGTGGCCTTGTCGAAGACGGCCTGGTAATACTTGATGTCCGCGCCGCGGGCGCGGCCGAAGCCGCCGCCGCCGGTCCCCGCGGACGGCCTCTCCGCCGTTCCCCTCCCCGGCCCTTGACCTGCGGCCCGGTCCCGCTCGATGGCCGCCTGGACGGCGGCCACCGTCCCGGGGACGATGGTCCAGGAATCTCGGCTCCCGGCCTCGATCCCGTGCTTGCCCATGAGGTAGCGCCGGTAGAGGAAATCCTCCCTGTTCTTGGAGGCGACATCGAGGATGGCCATGTCGGCCGTGATCATGTACTCGATGGACTGGCGGAAGTGCCATTTCTGCGGGGCCACGGGATAGGGATAGTCCTGCTTGGGCAGGAGCCGGTCGGGGACGAAGGGGATGTCGACCGGCGTCGGGTTGCCGATGGCCTCGGTCAGGATGCCGATGATGTTATGGAAATAGCCGGTGCTCCGCAGGCCGCCGTTCCACCAGGTCGAATAGCCTGAGCCGGAGCGCATGGTGGCGCCGGGTTTCCCCTCGGTGACGAAGCGGTTGTGCATGGCCGCCGAGACGAGATCGATGCCCATCGGCACGAGCGGATCGAAGTCGTAGTTGAAGGGATCGCGGAAGGGAGGGGCGAACAGAACCGTCCCGGCCGGACCGGTCTGGTGCTGGTTGTAGAGGATCTGCGGGTGCCATTCGATATAGAGCTGCCGGCTGATGGCCTTGGTCTCCGGCTGGGTGTTCATGTAGAAATCGCGGTTGTTGTCGTGGCCGATGTACTTCTGGTAGAGGACGGGGATGCCGCCCGTGGACCGCTTGGCGGGGTCCTTCTCGCGCATATACCAGTCGGCGACGAGGTCGAGCCCGTCGGGATTGACCGGCACGGCGAGCAGGATGACGTCGTCGAGGATGCGCCGGGTCTCCGCGTCCGTCGCGCTCGTCATCCGCCAGACGAGCTCGATGAGCTGCTGCGAGCCGAGGATCTCGGTCGCGTGGAGACCGCCGTCGATCCAGACGACGGCCTTGCCCTCGGCGGCGAGCCGGCGGGCGTCGGCGTCGGTCAGGCCCTTAGCCAGGGCCAGCCGCGCGGCGATCTCCTTGTAGCGGCCGAGGCGGGCCCGGTTCGCGGGCGAGGTGATGACGGCCATGACCATCGTCCGCCCCCCGGCCGTGCGGCCGATGTCGACGAGCGTCAGCCGGTCGGACTCGGCGTCGAGCTTCTTCCAGTAAGCGACGAGCTGCCGATAGTTGACGAGCTCGTAGTCGTCGCCGATCGAGAACCCGAACTCGTCCTTGGGACTGGTGATCCGGGCCGCGGCGGCGGGCGCGCCGAGGGCGGTCAACGCGCCGGCGATCGCCAGGACGGCGAGAGCGATCCGGAATGGGAGCCGAAGGCGGGATGGATGGAACACGGCCAAGCCTCCTCGAAGGAACGGTCGGACGCTATATATCAAAGGAAGCGAGAGGCTGTCAAAAAGCGGAGGACCGCGGCGGCGCCGGGGTCACCAGAGGCCGGGCACGAGCATGGCGCGGACGGTCTGCTTGTACTCGGAGTACCAGAGGAGGCCCTTCGTCAGCAGCCGGTCCTCGAGGAAAGCGCGGACGACGAGGAGCAACGCGGCCAGGCCCTGCGGGACGAGAGCCCAATACGACCCCAGGATGATCGGCGTCGAGAGACCGAACAGGAGGCCGCCGAGGTACCCGGGGTGCCGGCACAGGCGGTAAGGGCCGTCGCGGCAGACGGTCTGCCCCCGGTCGGCCTGGATGCGGACGACACTCGAAAAGAACGGGTTCGCCTTCTTGGCCCAGAGGAACAAGGACTGCCCCGCGACATAAGAGGCCACCGCCGCGGCCAAGGGAACGGCGCCGGGCAGCGAGCTCCAATGACGGCGGCCGCCGTCGATCGCGGCCAGGACGATGGCCCCCATGTAGAGCGGTGTCGAGAGGAGGTAATAGCCCTTGTCCCACCAGACCATGCCCCGGCCCGGGCGCAGCCGCTCGGAGACGAGACCCGCCTCGTGCCGCAGGACCCACGCCGTGGCCACGAAGAAGAGCGCGCTGACGGCGAGATAGAGCCAGCCCCGCCAGTAGTCGAGGCGCCAGGCCGGGAGGAAGATGAGCCCCGAAAGGAAAGCGGTCCCCCACGCGACCCTGACCCAGGCCCGAACCTTGGCGTTCATCCCGCGTTCATCCCGCGTTCATTATCCGGTGGGACGGCTGGATATTCAATAGGAAATATGCGAGACTCTCGAGCGCGGGACCGGCCGGGTCCGGCGGAGGGATTCGACGTCCGGCCCGGACGGCCGACTAATATCATGATCGGCGGCGCGCTCCGCCGTCGAGGAGGTTTTGTCCGATGTCGCTCAAGCGCGTCCTTCGTCCCGTCCTCGTCCTGACCCTGGCCCTGTTCGTCCTTTCGGCTTCCGCCTTCGGCCAGACCCGGCGGCACGATCTGTCCTTGGCCTATGGCTTCTTGTCCATCGACCAGGTCACGGATATCTTCACCGACGTCGTGACCATCGTCCTGACGTTCGGCACGTTCGACAAGAGCGGCCAGGAGTTCACCGGCGTGCCCTTCCTGACCTACCATTATTCCGCCAACTCGCGCTTTGGCTTCGGCGGGGCGATCGGCGGCTACAGCTCGCGGGGGGATCTGCGGGTCCTGGGAGAGAACGTCGGCACCTTCAAGGAAAGGAACACCGTCGGGGCCGTCGAGCTCGACTATCACTGGGTCATGAGGCCCGGCTTCCAGGTCTACTCCGGGGCCGGCTTCGGCATCCGCTTTCGCCACGGGACCTACGTGACCGCGGAGACCCGCACCGCCAACAAGACGATGCCGACCTTCCACCTCAATGCGCTCGGGATCCGCTTCGGCCACACGGTGGGTTTCTTCTTCGAAGCGGGCATCGGCTACAAGGGCATATTTTCGGGCGGCCTGAACGCCCAGTTTTAGACGACTTGGAGGACCGGCCGGCGTCCCGGAGAGAGGGGCGTCCGGGGCCGGTCGATCGGAGACGGCCATGCGGAGATGGTTGGCAGCGGGCATCCTGACGTCGCTCGTGGCTCTGGCGGGGACGGCCGCCGCGCGGGGCGGGCAGGCGGCCGAGAGTCCGTCGAAAGCCATCCAGTCGATCTCCTGGGACGCCTGGCTCTCGGCCAAGGTCAAGGCCGAGGAGAACGACGCCGCGGGCAACTTCGTTGCCGCCCTGCAGTACTACCTCGAGTACGCGCGCCAGGCCCAGGGGCTGAACAATCCCGCCCGGGTGGCCTGGGGCAAGAACAACGCCGCCTACATGATCATCAAGATGCACAGACAGGACCCGACCGTCGACCTGGCCCCGGCGGAGAAGCTGCTCAAGGAGGGCCTGGCGGTGGATGGGGCGACCGAGGAATGCCGCAAGGTCCTGGCCATGAACCTCGACTACGTCAGGTCCGTGACCGGCACGCCGCGCTGAGCCGGCTTCCCGCCCGTCCCGGTTTCCCTCCCTCACATCGATAACGCTGCGCTACAGCCTCCGGGACGGGGGCCGGACGCTCGTCGCCGAGGAGGCGTTCCGCGGCCCGATCCGAAAGTACGACAACCTCTGGGTCGCCGATCGGAAGCCCTGAGCCCGGGCCTTGTCCGGGAGCGCGTCCTGGCGTAGGATGATGGCCAGGAGGCGCGTCATGGCGAGAAGGGTCGTGGCGGACCAGCGGACGGGGGCGGTCGGGCGATGAGATGCAAGGTCTGCGGCAAGGATTATCCGTCGCTCTATCATTTCAAGACGGCCGACACTTGTCTCGCCTGCTATGAGGCCATGAGCGAGGACGAACGGGCCCAAGCGGCCCGGCCGTCGCCGATCTTCCAGATGACGACCACGGCCTTCACCCTGGACGGCTATCGGGTCGTCAAGTCGTTCGGCGTCGTCCGCGGCATCACCGTGCGCTCGCGCTCGGTCTTCGGCACGATCGGGGCCTCTCTCCAGACGATCGTCGGCGGCAACATCACCTTGTTCTCCGAGCTGTGCGAGCAGGCCCGGGCCGAGGCCTTCGAGATGATGGTCAACCACGCCGTCGAGCGCGGCGCCAACGCCGTCATCGGCGTGCGCTACGACGCGACCGAGGTCATCCAGGGCGCGACCGAGGTCCTCTGCTACGGCACCGCCGTCCTCGTCGAGCCGCTCCCATAGCCTTCACCTTTTGACGTCGCGCGCCACTTCGAGGTCGACGTCGTAGTAAAGGGCGCTCATCGGCTTTCCCGAGACGGGCTCGACATTGTCCGCCCGGACCAGGGCGTGATACGCGCCCCTCTTGAGCCCGGCCGTCAGGACCTTGTTGACGAAGGTTTGGGCCTTCCCTCCCCCGGTGACCTCGACCCTGAGCCAGGCCGGAAGCGAGCTCGGATCGACCCGCCAGGGCGGGAGCTCCGAACGGCCCATGTTCCTGACCGTGACCTTGCCCGTGAGCAGTTCGGGACGGGCGGACCCGGATCTCAGTCTGAGGAGGAACGTCTCCACGGTGAGGATCGGCGGGATCGGGAATTCGTTCTTCTTCGAAAGGCGGAGAAAGGCGACGTCGTTCGGTGCCACGGAGACGGTGGTGCCTCCGGCCTCCGGCCCGCTCGTCGTATGCTTCCAGATGTCCCGGACATAGAACGCGTCCCGAACGTCGAGCCCGAGCTCCTCCCAGGTGATCCGCCTCGAGGCCCGGGACCGGCCTTGATTGAAGACGAGCACGGCCTGGCTGCCGTCGAAGAGCGGCTTCCCGGCCCAGAGGCTGACGTTCGCGTCGTTCCAAACGACCCGTCCCTGGACGCCTAGGGGATCCTGGTCGACGGCGACGGCCTCGAGATTCGTCAGGATGTCGATCGTGGACCTGTCCGTGGCCCGCAGGTCGTTCCCGGCCATGAGCGGAGCGGCCATCTGGCACCACAGGCTGAAGAGGCTCCGGTTCTGGGCTTCGGTCAGCCCCGGCATGCCGACGACCATCATGTCCGGATCGTTCCAATGCCCGGGGCCGGCGAACTCGGCCAGCTTCTCGTTGGCGAAAGCCACGCGCAGGGCCCGGGCCCAGTCGGCCTCACCCGGGGCGCAGATGTCGGCCGTCGTCCGCCACATATGGCCGACCGCGCCGGCCCAGACCCAAGGATACCCCTCGCCCCAAGAGCAGAGGCTATGGACGACCGGCCGGCCGGCGGCCCGCTGGGCCTTGCCCAGTTCCGCGTAGGTCTGGACGATGTCCTGGCCCCGGCTGTTGCACCAATCGATCTTGATATAATCGGCCCGCCAATCGGCGAAGGCCTTCATGTCCTCGAATTCATGCCCTTTCGTGCCCGGCATGCCTCCGCTGCAGGTCATCGTCCCGGCGTCCGTGTAAAGGGCGTATTTCAGCCCCTTGGCATGAATGACGTCGCCGAGGCCGCGCAGCCCGGACGGATAGCGGGACTTGTTCGCGGTCAGCTTCCCGTCGGCCCCCCGCGAAAAGCAGACGCCTTCGTCGGGCCCCAGGTAGACATAACCCGCGCCCTTCAGGCCGCTGGCGACGAGCGCGTCCGCGATCTCCGCGATCAGCCGTTCGTTCTGCGGCGCCTCGCCGAACGTATTCCAGGGATACCAGCCCATGGGCGGGGTCATGGCCAGCCCGTCGACCTCGGCCTGAGGGCGCGGCGGCAGGTCCTTGGCCCGGGGCGCTTGGCTGGCGGCCGCGGCGGCCAGGACGCATAGGACGAGGGGGACGGCCAGCCGGGTCCGGCTCATGCGTTCCATGGCTCCTCCTTCGCTCATCGCCGGTCGAACGGCCGGTCGCGGGCGCGGCTCAAACCGCGCGCATCATAGCATGCGGCCGGCCCGGCCGACAACGGCGGGCCCCAGGCGGATCCCCTGAGAGAGGCCCGGGAGCCGCCGGGGACCGGAGGCCCCGATTGTGCGAGGGGGAATGACTATCGTATAATCGTTTCCGCTCGACGACGCGAAGATGGGCCCGGGTGGCGGAATAGGTATACGCACGACACTTAAAATGTCGCGGCCGTAAGGCCTTGCGGGTTCGAGTCCCGCCCTGGGCAGATCGTCCTTCCCCAGTCCCCCGCTCGCCGCCGGGCCGCGGACGATCCAAGGCGGCGCTGCCGCTTCGCCAAATACGCCAGGGCCCGTTCCAGCACGACGTCCCGGCCGGCCACGAGATCTTCGATCGTCGGCGCGACCGGGAAATCCGGCACCAGGCCCCGGTCCTTGGGATAGCCCTCGACGGACATCGTATACCGGCAGAGGGGGATGCGGACCTGGAGGCGGCTGTGGGGCAGGGTCACCGCGACCATGAAGCCCGACGTGTTGCCGTAATAGCCCGCGCCGCATTCCTCGCCGAAGAACGCGGCCTTCTTGTAGTAATGAAAGGCCGAGCTCGTCTCCCCCGTCGCCGAGAAGCTTCCTCCGTCGATGAGAATGGCCACCCGCCCCGTGAACGTCGGCTTTTGGGGCGCCTGGAGACCGCGGTTGGGATGACCCATGACGTCGAACCAGCCCCTCGCGTTCCGCCGGAGCGGCCGGGCCAGCTCCTCGGCGGCGGCCGGGGTCTCGTCCGTGTAGCGGAAAAGGTCGTACCGGTCCTTCTTCGTCTCGAGGGCCCAATAATAAAGGAACGGGCGGTCCATGACGTGGGCGAAGAGGTGCTTGGCGTATTCGTCGAACCCGCCGCCGTTGTCTCTGAGATCGATGATCAGACCCGGCGTCTGTTTTTCTTCGAGCGAACGGAAGGCCCCGCCCAGGAATTCGCCGAAGCGCGGCCGTGTCTTGTCCGGATCGTCCCCGAATTGCCGGATGGTCATGATGGCCGTCGAGCCGCGGAAGGACAGCTCATAATTCCGCCGGAGCTCCGCCATCGCCGGGTACCTCTCCCGCAGAAGCCGGCCGAGGACCGCGGCCGCGATCCCGGGGACCGTGAGCTCCTTGATCTCCCGGCCCCCGAACGGACGGACGCGGATCCGGAAGGAGTCGCGCGGGCCGTACCGCAGCGCGAGCAGCCGGCCGAAGGCCTCCAGCTGTTCGAGCCGTCTCATCCGCGCGGTCCTGATCCCCGCGTCGGCCGGGACGAGCCGCAGAAGCGAGGGGAGGATATCCCGGAAGGGCCGGCCGTCGATCGCCAAAAGCTCCGCCCCTTCCCTGACGCTCGGATCGGGGCTCAGGTCCATGATGATGTAAGCGCGATCCCCGAGGAGACGGAGCCCGAAGGGGAAATGGATGGGCCGGGCGTCGAGATAGGCGGCCGCCGCGGAGGAGAGGGCCAGGCGCGTATGCCCGTCCTTGATCTCGGCGATGAAGGGCAGGAGCCGGGTGTAGAGATCGAATTCCGTCAGAGGTCCGCTCAAGCCGCTGCGGATCGCCTCCCAGCTCTTCTTGAGCGCGTCCACCGGCGTATAGCGGTCGAGCCCGCCGTGTCCTTCCTCCAGGACGGCCCAGAGGACCTCGAGATCGGCCCGGAGCTCTTCGACGGAAAAGGTCTTTTGCGGATCGAAGTCGGGGGGAGGCGCGGCGGTCTGCCCGGCGGCCGAGAGGATGAGGGCGGCCACGGCCAAGGCCGCAAGGGCCGGAAGCCCGATCCGGATGGCCGTGAGCCGCAGGCTCTTCATCGCTTGTCCTCGTTCCTCCCGTCGTTCAAGACGATGTCCCCTCGCTCGACGCTCCAGTCGTTGCCGAACCAGCCGATGGCCCGGACGCCGTCCGTCCCCGAACGCAGGGTCTCGGCCGACCACACAAGAACGTCGGGGAAGCCGGCCCCGCTGATGAAGTATTGGGCCGGCGAGGCCGCCATCCACCCCGCCGGACCCGTCCAGGCGACGACGCCCACCGAGGCCGTATCGCTTCCCGGCCGGGGCCGGACGAAACAGGCGGCATACTCTTTTCCCTTGAACGCCCTCTCGCCCACCCGGGCCAAGCCGCTTCGGATCTCGACCGGCGACCCGGCGAGAAGCCCGGGCCAGGCGGAGTTCGTGTCGGCGTTGCCGTAGAGGATTACGCTCCGGTCCCGATAATCGTTCGGGACGAACGCCCTGTCGGGGATGATCTCGACGCCGGCGTTGCCCCGGACCCAGAAGGTCTCGGCGTCGAAGCGGGCCTTGCCGAGGGCCCGGAGATCCTCGACGTCGTCGCCCCGCGTCCCGTAGACGAGGACGAAGCGGTGGCGGAAGGCGTCCTTGAAGCCGCCGGAGCGGTGCGGGCCTTTGTCGCCGGGCCTCGGCGGCGGGACCAAGGCCCAGCCCGCCTCGCCCCGTTCGAGGTAGACCCGCGACGTTCCCGGGGGCGGGATCGCTTCGACCTTCGAGCCGTCGAGGGCGACGGTCAGCGGCTTTTCCTGGCCCGCCGCGGCGCCCGGGGCGGCCGAAGCCGACCCGGCAAGGACGGGATCGGCCGAGAGATCGATCGCCGCCCGTTCGACGTTCTCCGTCGTTCCTTTGAACGATCTCCCCGTCGCGTCCCGCTCGATCGCGATCCGGCTGTACTCGAGCGGCCGCTGCTGGGCGAGGACCTCGACCCAGCGCGACTTCGACGAGATCCCCGGGTTGGCGGTCACGAACTCGACCCGCTGGACCTCGCTCGCCGCCGGCCGCGCATGCTCTCTCAGGAATTCGAAGAGCGGAGGCCAGTCCACGCACTCGTTTCCCCACCAGTGCCCGGCCCCGGGCCGCTCATAATAAGAGAAATCGGCATGGAACCGGCCCAGGAGCTCGCGCATGGCCCGGGCCTCGCTGACGGGGACGTTGTCGTCCTGGTCGCCGTGAAGGACATAGACGCCGTAATGGAGGAGGTTGCGGGCGAGCTCCGTCGTCTCGCTCGGATCGTTGGCCCGCAGGAGCATCTTCTCGACCGGCGACGGATCCTTGTACGTCGCGCCCCCTCCGTAAGAGGTGAAGCTGCGCCAGCCGGCGCTCGGAGCGACGGCCGCCCACGGACCGGGCATGGTCGCCCCGACCTGCCAGGCGCCGTGTCCGCCCATGGAGTGCCCGGTGAGGTAGATCCGGGCCGGGTCGGGGCTGAAAAGCCGGGTGGCCTCGGCCAGCGCCTCGAGCGCGTCGAGGCGGCCCCAATCCTCCCAGTCGAAGCCATAGGGGCGGCGGTTCGTGGCGGCCACGATCCAAGCCCAGTCCTTGGGCTTGTAGGCCCGGGCCTGTCCGATGGCTTCAACGCCCGCGCCATGGAGGGTGAGGACGAGGGCGGGTCTCGTGGGAGGCGTCCCCCCCTCCGTCGAGGACGCTCCGGCGCCGTCGCGGAGAAGCGGGGCCACGGCGAAATATTGGACGCTGCCGTCGATGTCGCTGACGAAGGTCCGGCTGTGATGGCTCGTCGCCGCGGCGGCCTTGAGCTCGAGCGGGAACGGCGGCGTCTCGATCGCGCGTCGCCCGGCCCGGGCCCGGGTCCTGATCTCGACCTTGGCCGTCCCCCCGGCGGCCGGGACCTCCACGTCTAGGCGGACGGCCAGCTTCTGGGTGAGGTACGGCGCGACCGAGCCGCTCACCGATGACCGCGTCTCCCGCCGTCCGTCCCGGACCAGGATCTCGATCCGCTCCAGCCTCTCCCCCGTCGCGTTGACCAGCCGCAGCCCGGCCCAGACCGGCCCCGTCTCGCCGACAATCAAGTCCGGCAGGGTCATATCCTTGTCGGTGAAGAAGACCTCGGCCGGCGGGGCGTAGAGCCGGCCTTTGAAGCGGCCGCGCTCGCCCCTGACGAGAAGGACGTTCCTGCCCTTGGCGAGACGCACGGGGTGGCGTAGATAGTCCGCCCCGTACTTTTCGCCGCCGCGCGGCTCCCAGTTGACCCAGGCGACATAGAAGCCCGTCGCGTCGAGGATCATCGTCCGGGCCGCCTCGGAGTTGACGACCATGAACAGGTATCCGCCGGCCAGGGCCCGGCTCTCGATGAAGCCGTCCTTTCCCGCCTCGACGGCCGTCCAGGCCTGCTCCTCGCCCTTGGCGTTCTTGCCGACCACGAGGCCGATCTTCGGCTCTGGCATCGTGCCCATCGCGAGCTGCCAGGCCAGAAGGTCCGACGGCACGGCCGAGCGCCCATAGGCCCCGATGAGACCGACAGCGAGGCCTTTCGTCAGGGCCAGTTCCGAGTCCTTCACGCCGAGCTTCAACGCGGGGGGTTCGGCGTCGCGACCCGAGACCTGATCGGAGGCGATCGTCCCTGCCGTGAGGATGAGGATGAGGGCGGGAAAGGCGAGCGACATGAAACGGCGCCGCATGGAGGCCTCCTTTCGCATCCGGAGCCGGGCGTTCGATGAGGACCCGCGCCGCTCAGCGGTAGCGCGGCTTATTCCTCTTGACTTCCTTGAGCCGGGCGGCGAAGTCGCGTCCGGCCGACTTCTCATGCCGGCGACGCGCTTTCTCGTCTTTTCGGAGCTCGAGCGAGCGGAGCTCCCGGCGCAGCTTCAGGTAGCTCTGCCACCGTTCGGCGGCGACGAGCCCGGCCTCGACCGCCTGACGCACCGCGCAGCCAGGCTCGTTCTCATGGCGGCAATCGGGGAACCGGCACTGGGCGGTCAGACGGTCGATCTCCTCGAAGGTCCGGTCGAGCCCCTCGTCGTCGGCCCAAAGGCCGAGCTCGCGCAGGCCGGGGGTATCGATGAGGAGCGCCCCGCCGGGGAGACGGACGAGCTCGCGCGAGGTCGTCGTGTGGCGGCCCCGCCCTTCTCCCGCGTCGCTCATGTCGGCCGTCCGGAAGCGGTCCTCGCCGAGCAGGCGGTTGATGATCGTCGACTTGCCGACGCCCGACGAGCCGAGAAGGGCCACGGTCCTGCCCGAACGGAGGTAGGGGGCCAGGGCCTCGAGCCCGCGCCCGACTCGCGCCGAGGCCGTGACGATCGGCACTCCGGGGGCGACCGCTTCCACAGCGGCCAAGACCGCCTCGAGATCGTCGCGCAGGTCCGCCTTGTTCAGGACGATGACCGGCTCGGCCCCGCTCGACCAGGCCGTCGTGACGTAGCGCTCGATCCGGCGGAGGTTGAAATCGCCGTCGAGACCGCTGGCGAGGAACACCGTGTCGATGTTGGCCGCGATGACCTGGGCCTCCGCAGCCTCGCCGGCCGCCTTGCGAGTGAAGGCGCTGCGGCGCGGCAGGAGGGCCTCGATGAGGGCCCGTCCCCGCGCGACCGGTCGGATCGCCGCCCAATCGCCGACGGCCGGGTAATCGGCCGGGCCGCGGGCGTCATGACGGAACCTCCCCGAGACTTCAGCCGCAACCTCGCCTCGCGCCGTGACGAGCGTCGAGAGATCGCGGAGCTGTTTGACGACCCTGGCCGGAGCCAGACCCTGCTCCGCGAAGGGCGCAAATTGTGCGGCCAGGACGTCGTCCCAGCCGTATTCACGCATGTCCATGGATGATCGTCTCCGCTGATCGCCGCGGGAGGCCGGGGGGGCACTCCCCCCGCCGTCCGCGGTCCTTGTCCGCGCCGGAGCGACGTCAGGCCCGCAAGCGTTCCGGCCCTTCGGTCCTCAGGCGGCCCGCCTCACGTGACCCGGAAGACCTTGTCGCCTTCCCGGACGTGCTCCTTGACCTTCAGGCCGGCCGAGCCGCCCTTCTTCACCTCGGGCACGGCCAGGTGCTCCTGCTGGAGCGAATCGACGGCCTGGGTGAAGTCGCTCGTGTGGCCCTTGATCCGGATGGTCTCTCCCACCTTCAGCGAAGCGGCCGTGATCTCGATCACGGCGACGCTGATCTTCGGGAAGAAATGCGTGATGTGCCCGATCTCCTCTTCGGCCATGGTCCCTCCTTTCGTCTATGGAACGCTCACCGGACCGGCAGGAACGCGTAGTCCCGCCCGTACCGGAGCATCTGCTCGACGTAGCCTTCCTCGAGCGAGATCTTGACGTCGACGATCCGGCCGTTCTCCACGACCGGCGTGTAGACGGGGTTGACGAAGCCGCTGTACGGCGCCAGGTGGAGCTTGGCATAGCGCTCGAGCACTTCCTTGTGGAGGGCCTGGTCGACCTGGACGCCGTAGTCCTCGACCAGCTTCTTGGCGGCCTCGTAGTCCCCCTCGCTCGTGATCCGCTGGACCTCGGCCAGGAGCCGGCCGTAGAGGGTCCGCAGCTTCGCATAGTCGTTGATGACGAAGTAGGTCTTGCCGTCCTTGGCCACCCGCTCGACGACGTTCTCGGGCCGGCCCATCTCGTAGACCCAGTGGGAGACCAGGGCCCGGGCCCGCATGTGGGCCTCCTCGACGGTCTTGCCGGGCTGGATGCGCGTCAGCTGGGTCATCAGGCCGTTGCGGATCTGGAGGTCGTACTCGGCCTTGGCCGCGTCGGCCTTCGGCAGCAGGCCGAGCTCGATCATCTTGTCGTCCATGATGTAGTAGAGGCCGAAAAGGTCGGCCCGCGCCTCCTCGACCGTCGAGTGATAGTTCTTGAGGGATTCCGAGCCGACGCCGGGCAGGAGCTGGCCCGAGCCGTGGCCGAGGACCTCGTGGAGGTCGGTGTGGATGTTCCCCGCCAGCGGCCCGTAGGCCTTGGCCCGCTCGAGGAGCTCGGCCGAATAGGTGAACTCCGGCCCGAAGGGCGACTTGAGCGAGGACTGGTCATAGGCGTAGGTGATGTTCTCGATGGTCACGGATTTCGAGCCGTAGTCCTTGCGGATCCAGTTGGCGTTGGGCAGGTTGATGCCGATCGGCGTCGACGGATAGCACGCGCCGCCGAGCATGGCCGCCGTGATGACCTTGGCCGAGACGCCCTTGACCTCCGTCTTCTTGAATCGGGGGTCGACCGGCGAATGGTCCTCGAACCACTGGGCGTTGGCCGAGATCGTGTCGGCCCGCTTCGTCGCCGCCAGGTCCTTGTAGTTGACGACCGACTCCCAGCTGGCCTTGAGGCCGAGCGGATCGTCGTAGACCTCGATGAAGCCGTTGATGAAGTCGACGAGCGAGCCGAGGTCGCGGACCCAGAGGATGCTGTAGGCGTCGAACCGGCGGAGGTCGCCCGTGCGGTAATAGGCGATGAGGGCCTCGATGACCTTCCTCTGGGCCTCGTTCTCGGCCACGCCGGCCGCCTTCTCGAGCCAGGGGACGATGTGGGCGATGGCCGGCCCATAGAGACCGTCGATCGAGGCGACCTCTTCGACGACCCGGCCGTCTTTCTTGACGAGGCGGCTGTTGAGGCCGTACGAGATGGGGGTCGGGTCCTTGGGGTCGACGAGGCGCTTGTAGTAGGCCTCGACCTCGGCTTGGGTGACCCCGTCATAGAAGTTGACCGCGGAATGGACGACCAGGTCACTGGTCGAGTCCTGGGAAACCTTCTTGGGGGCCACGGCCGGATCGAACAGGATAGGCGTCAGGAAGGCGACGAGGTCGTCGACCGATTGGCCCGCGGCCAGCGGGAAGGCGGCGCCCTCGCTCCCCTTGACCAGCTCGGCGAAATACGCCGCGTCGAACCCCGGCAGGATCTTGTCGTTCGAATAGTGATGATGGATGCCGTTGGAGAACCAGACCCGCTTGGCATAGGTCATGAACTCGCCCCAGCGGGGATCGTTCCGGTCCCCCTTGTAACCGGCGACGACGGCGTCCAGCGTGTGGCGGATCCTGAGGTTGTACTTGTAGTTCTCGTCGAAGAAGATGTCCCGGCCGCATACTGCGGCCTCGCTGAGATAATAGACCAGCTCCTTCTCGGCCGGAGTCAACGACTCGAAGCCCGGGACCTGGTAGCGCAGGATCTGAAGGTCGGCGAACTGGTCGATCTTCCAGGGGAACTCCGCCACGGCCGGGGTCCCGGCGGGCGGCTGAGGCTCGGCCCCTTTCTTCTTGCAGCCCGAGGCCAGGCTGATCAGGCCGGTACAGAGAACCAGGAGAAGCGAGCTCTTCAGGGGCACGTTCATGCGGCGGGACCTCCCCAGGCGGAATTCGGTCGAGGCCTCATAATAGCCGAAACCGTAAGAAGGGGTCAAACCGGAAGAAATCCGGCCAGGGAACGTCTAAACGCTCGGCCGCATTTCCAGGTGGAGGTATTCATGAAAAAGAACGTTCTGGCCGTCGTCCTCGTCTTTGCCGCCCTCGTCGGCCTCAGGGCCCAGGGGCCGCCGCAGCAGCCGCAGATGAAGCTCGAGGACGTCGAGAAGGCGCTGAGCCTGGTCGACAAGCCCCAGCCGGCGCCGGACAAGTTCAAGGCCGGCCTCGAGACCATCACGGCCAAGGATTCCTTGGCCATGCTCGCCTACATCTCCTCCGACCTCCTCGAAGGGCGCGAGACCGCGACCCGGGGCTATGCCCTGGCCGCCGAGTACGCCGCCTCGTTGTTCAAGATGTGGGGCGTCAAGCCCGCCGGCGACATGCCGCCGATGGGCGGCGGCTTCCGCATGGGCGGCGGCCGCAGCCAGACCCCGCCGCCTCCCCGCGAAAGGACCTACTTCCAGGAATTCGCCATGCGGGAGACGACCGACTCGCAAACGACGATCTCCATCGAGACGAACCGGGGCGGCCTGGTCAAGAGCCGGACCTTCCGGGGCGGGCTCGATTTCGCTCCCTACTTCGGGGGCATGGGCGGCGCCTCGGAAGGATCCGTGAGCGCGCCCGTCATCTTCGTCGGCTACGGCATCACCGAGCCGTCAATCGGCTTCGACGAGCTGAAGGGACTCAACCTCAAGGGCAAGGTCGTGCTCCTTCTGACCGAGGCGCCCGGCAAGGACAATCCGCTCTCCCCCTTCCAGGCCAAGAAGGAGCTCAAGGACAAGTATTTCCCGGCCGGCCCGCAGGGCGACCGGATGGCCATGATGATGCGGGGGGGGCCGCAGCGCTTCAACAAGATCGCCGAGATCGCCAAGCTCGGACCGGCGGCCATCGTCCAGGTGATGAACCAGGGCCGCGACGCCGCGATCTACAACGGCCTGTCCATGGTCCGGACCCCGGGGGATGAACGTCCGATCGTCAACAAGCCCCGTCGCAGGCTTTCGCTCGCCGGCGTCGGCGGAGGCGAGATGGGCGGCCGCGGGGGCGCGTCGGCCACGACCATCACCCGCGAGATGGCCAACGCCCTCCTCGAGGGGATGGGCCAGACGATCGACGACCTGCAGAAGAGGATCGAAACGACGATGAAGCCGGCCTCGATGGACATCCCCGGGGCCAAGCTGACCATCGTCACGACGGCCCAGACCGCCCTCGTCCGCGGCACCAACGTCATCGGCGTCATCGAGGGCTCCGATCCGAAGCTCAAGGACGAGTACTTCGTGGTCGGCGCCCACTACGACCACAACGGGGCCTGGGACGGCTACGTCTGGAACGGCTCGGACGACAATGGCTCCGGCTCGGTCGGCGTCCTGAACATCGCCATGGCCATGGCCGCGAGCCCGGTCAAGCCCAAGCGGTCGGTCGTCTTCGCCCTGTGGACGGGCGAGGAGGAAGGCCTCCTCGGATCGCGCTACTACGCCTTCGACCCCGAGTTCCCGATCGAGAAGACGGTCGGCTATCTCAACTACGACATGATCAGCCGTCCCTACGACGCCGAGATGCTGACCCGGACGATGCGGGCCTACAGCGTCCCCGGCGCCGAGGAGATCGTCAAGAAGGTCCGGGCCCCCTGGTTCGTCAGCGTCAACCTGACCGAGGGCACGCCCTTCGCCGACATAGCCCGGGAGATGAATCAATACGTCGGCCTCGACCTGGCTTTCCGCTTCAACGCCCTAGGCGTCGGGAGCGGCGGCTCCGACCACGCCTCGTTCGCCGCGGTCAAGGTCCCCTATGTCTATTACATGGCGGCCATGACCCCGGACTATCATCAGCCGAGCGACAGCGTCGAGAAGGCGAGCGGCGACCTCATCGCCAAGATCAGCCAGCACGGCTACCTGACGGTTTACGCGTTCGCCGACCGATAAGCGCTCGTGCCGGGGATCAGGTCTTTGCCCAAGCAAGGACCTGGTCCCCTCTTTTCTTTATCAAGATGGGGTCAGACCTGAATTCTTATACTTTTCGCGACAAGGAACTCTTGCCAGGCGGGCGAAAACCCTAAGAATTCACGTCAGACCCCCTTGGGGAAGACGAGCCTGAAGGTGCTCCCCCGCCCCGGTTCGCTATCGACTTCGACGTGTCCGCCGTGGGCGTCCATGATATGGCGGACGATCCTCAGCCCCAGCCCGACGCCGGTCGGGTCGTGCTCGACGGCCCGGCGGGACCTGAAAAAGGCCTCGAAGATCCTCTCCCGGTCCTCGGGCCCGATGCCGAACCCTCTGTCCCGGACGGCGATCGCCGCCGCCTCCCCCTCGCGCGCCAGGCGGACCGTCACATCCTTCCCCTCGGGGCTGTATTTCAAGGCGTTGTCGAGAAGATTGAGCAGCGCCTGCCGCACGGCGTCAGGATCGGCCCGGACGAGGACCGGCGTCTCCGGCGCCTCGACCTGCACGCTGGCCCCACCCTCCGGCTGGCTCTCGCGAACGAGGTCGACGACCTCCCGGACGAGCGGGGCGAGGTCGGTCTCCTTCAGCTCGTAGGCCTTGACCTCGCCCTCGATCTTGCCGAAATCGAGGACGTTCCTCAGGAACCGGGTCAGCCGGCTGCACTCTCCCGCGAGGAGCGCGAGCAGGCGGTCGCGCTTGGCCGGGTCGCCGATCTTGCCCGAGCGGAGAAGGCCGGACAGGCCGTTGAGGGACGTCACCGGCGTGCGCAGCTCGTGCGCGACGGAGGAGATGAACTCGGTCTTCAGCCGGACGAGCTCCTCCGATTTCTCGCGGGAGGCCCGCTCGTAGATCATGGCCTCCTGGATCCGGATCCGTCCCAGGTTGAGCCCCAGCTCTCCGGCCAGCGTCTCGAGGAGATCGATGTCCTCCCTCGTAAAGCGGTGGCCGGAAAGCTTAGGGCCGAACGCGAGAAGGCCCTGCGGCGATCCGGCGGCCCGGGGAAGGGCCATCACGACCTCGACGCCGGCCGAGGCGAGCTCGCCGTCGCGGGAAAAGTCCAGCCCCTCGCCGAGGCGGACCCTGTCCCGACGGGCCCAGATGGAGCCGTCCCCCGCCCATAGCGCCGCCAGCTCGCCGACGGCGGCGGAAAGACCTTCGCATCGGCTCGTTTCCCTCGGCTCGCGGCCCGGTTCGCGGAGAAGGACGCCCAGCCCGGCCATCGGCAGCACGTCCCTCAAGGTCCCGGCATAGAGGGTCATGAGGTCCTCCGCGCTGGCGATCGCCGGAGCGGCGGCCTTGAAGCCGTGCACGGCCTTTCGATAGTCATAGGACTGACGGAAGAAGAGCTTGTCGACCACGTTCTGGACGGCATGCCGGCCCGGGCTGAGGACGAGGGCGATGACGACGGCCGCCGCGACCACGATGCCGACGTCGCCCGTGGCCGTGGCTCCGGGAAACAACCGCCGCAGGCCCTCGACGGTCAGGAGAAAGACCCCCAGGGTGAAGACCGTGAGGATCGAATAGACGAGGCCTCGATGAAAGACGATGTTGATCCGCAGCAGTCGGAACTGGAGGATGGCCGTGACCATGAAGACGGGGACCAGCACGAAGAAGACCAGGGCGAAGTTCTCGGCCAGGATCGGCTGGTCCATGACGACCAGAGGCAGCTGATTGAGGGCCAGGAACGGGCCGAGCCCGGCGGCCAGGGCGATGAGGTACCACTTGATCTGGGTCCGGTCCTCCTCCGAATCGGTGTGGCGCAGGGCCTTGGCGAACTCGAAGAGGGCGGCGACGCCGACGATGATCACGTAGAAGCGGAAGCCGTGCTTGAAGACCTCGCGAAGGCGGTAGGCCTCGATCGAAGGCCCGATCTCCGCGACGAGGAAAACCGAGCCGAGCAGGATCGACCAAAGCGCCGCGATCCCCCAGAAGACCGCCGGCCGGATCCGCGGCCGGGCGGGCGCGTAGCTCTGGGCGAACCAGAGGAGCAGGGCCAGGGTCACGGGATAGGCGATGTTGAAGAGCAGGCCGGGAAGGATGTTCGCCATCTTCCCCTGCAGTCCGTATGTGCCGCCGCCGATCACGACCGTGGCCCCGAAGCTCAGGCTGAGCCAATAGAAGATCCGTGATCGCCGGTCCGCGGGACGAAAGAGCAGGACCACGAATCCGGCGAGGAAGCTCACCCCGCCCATCAGAATGAGAGCCAGGGGGAAGGGGCGCTGCGAGTAGTACGGGATGAGCGTATCGCGGACGACCTCCGGGCCGCCGTCGGCCCCGAAGCGGATCTCGACCGGGTCGCCGATCGCCTTCCGGCTGAGCGCGAAGCGGATGTCCGCCGCGCCCCGGACGTCGAAGGAGTCCACGCCCACGATCTTCCGGCTCATGTGCTCGGCCCTGATCGCGGGACGGCCGGTCAGGTTGACCAGCCCGAACAGGGTCACGGCGAGGACCGCCGTCCCGGCCAGGAGCGGCGGCCCGAGAGAGGGCTTCGTGGACCCCGGCGCGTTCATCGCTGGGGAGATTATATACCACGAGGGACTCTTTACGGAATCTTGACATCTTCTTAACAGCTCGTCTCTCGGGCCCGCCTATGGTGGAAGCGGGGTCGGGAACCCGGGAAAGGGGGCCGCCAAGAAGGCCGGAAAGGACCATCGCCATGACACGAGCAGGGACTCCCACGTGCGTCATCACGGGCGCCGCCTCAGGGCTCGGTCTCGAGGCGGCCCGACAGCTGGCCGGGCGCGGGCACCTCGTCATCGGGATCGGGGGCACCCGAGAGGAATGCCGCGTCGCCGGGGACGCCGTCCGCCGGTCCGCGCGGCGGCCGGAAATCCTGTTCATCCCCGCCGACCTCTCGTCGCTCGCGGGGGTGCGGCAGGCGGCGTCCCTCATCCGAAGAGAGCTGCCGGCCGGCCGTCTGGACCGGCTCGTCCACGGCGCCGAAGCGATCGTTGGCCGGTACACCGCCACAAAGGACGGTCTGGAGCTCCAGTTCATGGTCAACTACCTCGCGGCCTTCCTCCTGACGCGCGAGCTCTTCGCCGCGCTCGTCCGGCCGGCCGAGTCCAGGGTCATCGCCGTCTCGTCGGGATCGCACCGCGGGACCGAGATCCGCTGGGACGATCCCTTGCTCCGCAGGCGCTACGACGGCGCCAGGGCTTATCGGCAATCCAAGCTGGCCCTCGTCCTGTTCGCGCTCGAGCTCAACCGGCGGGTCCTCGGCCGCTTCCCGGTCCGGGCATTCGGCGTCGAGCCCGGCCCCGCCGCGCCAGCCCGCAACGCCCGGAGGATCAGCGCCGCCGACGCCGCGACGGCCATCGTCCGGCTGGCCGCGGATCCCGCGTCGTCCATCGCCGCGGACTATTGGCGGTTGGGCCGTCCGGCCGAGCCCAGCCCGTATGCCCGTCGCGGCGACGCGGCCGTCCGGCTCTGGACGCTCTCGGAGAAGCTCATCGGCGGCGGCTTCCTGTAGGCCGGCCGCGCCTCGGGTCCGCGGCGCGGATTGTCCTTGCAGAGACAGCGGAGATTCCTTTAGAATGAACGCGGAGGGACTCGGGACACCGCATGAAGAAGCTCCGTGTCGCGCTCATCTATAACGCCTACACGGACTCCCAACCGGATGAGAAGGCCGACACCGGGAGCCTGCATTACCTGCGGCAGATGATCCGCGGCATCGCCCGCGGCCTGCGCCGTCTGCGCCACGAGGTCGTGGTCATGCCGCTCGCCGGCGACCTGTCGGTCCTCCAGCGCAAGCTCGACCGCCTGCGGGCCGACGTCGTCTTCAACCAGTACGACGACGTGGTCCACGGCGCCCTCTACGAGATGCGGGTGGCCGCCTTCATCCGCATGCTCGGCTACCCGATGACCGGCTCCCCCGCGCTGGCCCTCGGATTGAGCCGCTACAAGTACATGGCCCTGAGCCTCCTCAAGGGGGCCGGCCTGCCCATCCCGCCCTCGACGACCCTCATCGAGCGTCTGGCCGACCTCGGCGAGCACAAGTGGACCTTCCCCCTCATCGTCCACGCGGCCCAGGAGCACGCCGGCATCGGCCTCGACCGGAACTCCGTCGTCGAGACCCGGACGGCCCTGCGGGACAAGGCGCGCGAGATCCTCAAGACCTACAAGCAGCCGGCCCTGGTCCAGCACTTCCTTCGCGGGCGCGAGTTCAACGTCGGCCTCGTCGGCGGCCGCTCGCTGCGGGTCCTGCCGCTGGCCGAGGTGGACTACTCGCGCCTGCCGCGGACGATCCCGCCGATCCTGTCCTACGCGGCCAAGTGGGTCGAGACGTCCATCGAGTACCGGCGGACCGAGGTCATCTGTCCGGCCCGCGTCGACGCGGAGATGACCGCGCTTCTCAACAAGACGGCGGTCAAGGCCTTCCGGGCCGTGGGGGGCTGGGGCTACGGCCGCGTCGACGTCCGCCTCGACGAGAACGGCGAGCCGGTCATCCTCGAGGTCAACTGCAACCCTTGCCTCGACAGCGGAATGGGCCTGGCCCGATCGGCCGAGCAGGCGGGGATGACCTATCCGGAGCTCCTGCAGTGCGTCGTCAAGGCCGCCTTCGAAGGGCCGCCGTACGACATGCACCTGCCGATCTTCGCCCCGCCGAACGCGGTGATCCCGCGGGGCCGCTAGGCGGCGCGGCTCAGCCGGTCAGCCGGCCGGTGTAGGCGTAGTCAAGGGCCAGGGCGATGACGAGGGAAACCACGTCCATCAGCCTCTCCCCTTCCGCGCCCGGCCGGTAGCTCAGCCCGAGGGCGGCGGCCCGGGCCTCGAGCTTGCGCACCAGCGCCTCGGCCTCGGCCGGCGTCAGCACGGACCAGTGGACCACGCGCTCGACGAGCCGGTCTCGGTATCGCTTGATGAGGGCGGCCGCGGGACGGAGGACCTGGCCGCGGGAGGCCGGGAACGCGTCGTGGAGGCTGTCGTCGACGTAGCCCCGGGCGTCGCGGCGGAAGCGCTCGGCCTTCTTGCCGTAATGATCGGCCAGGGTCAGGTTCATATGATCGGCGGGGCGTAGATGGCGGGCCCGGCGGCTTTCCGGCGCGGCGCCGCGGATGTCCTGCATCAACCGGTCGACATAGAGGAGCTTGCGGATGACCGGCCAGTTCCGATATCGCCGGCGCCAATCCGAGCGGGGGGTCAGCCAGACGGCGAAGGTCTCGGCGAAATCCTCGTCCGGGTGCTTCTGGGCGTAGGTGCGGCCGTAGGTATGGGCGGCGATGTGCCGGACATAGTTGCGACTGGACCGGTCCGGCCGGAAGGCGTCCCGGTAGGGCTTGGTGAAGGGGCCGAAGAGCTCGCCCCAGCTCGGCCGGCGCCAGAGACGGTAGGCGTAGTTCACGGCGTGGCCGGCCTCGTGGCGGAGCAGCATCATGATCGTGCGGGGGTCCTCGACGTCGCCGGCCTGCTCCTCCTCGAGGCGGGCCAGGCGGGCGTCGGCCAGGTAGAACGGGACGCCGATGACGGGGGTGCGGTCGGGACAGCCCCAGCCGTCCGTCAGGTAGACCTCGGGCTTGAAGCGGAGCCGCTTCCTCTCCATCTCCCGGCGCAGGCGAACCACATAGGGCTCGAGCGGCGAGCCCTCGACCTCGAGGCCCAGGTCCGAGATGCGCGTCTTCAGGAGCTCGAAGCGGACCGTTTCCCAGCTCTGGACGAGAGAGCGGATGGTCTTGGGGGTCACGGGAGGAGAAAATAAGGCAAGGAGGAGGGCTTGTCAAGGCGGCCGGCCGGTCCCGGAGGGCCCGGCGGCCCTTGAGGAGGGCCCGGGATTATGGTAAAATATTGTTTTTATTAGTTCGCCGGATACCATTGTCAACGAAGACCGTTCCCGCCCGAGAGCTTCCCGGCCAGGGAGGCGCCCCCGGCACCGGCCAGGTCCAACGAAGGAATCGACATGCTTTTCACCGAACTCGGCCTCGACCCGAGGCTCGAACAGGCCATCGCGGATAGGGGTTATACCGAACTGACCCCGGTCCAGGAGCGGACCCTCTCCCACTCGCTCGGGGGCCAGGACGTCGCCGTGCAGTCCCAGACGGGGACAGGCAAGACGGCCGCCTTCCTGATCACCCTCTTCGCCCACCTTCTCAAGCACTCGAAATCGTCGCGGCGCAAGGCCCTGATCATCGTCCCCACGCGGGAGCTGGCGGTCCAGATCCAGGGCGAGGCGCTGCTCCTCAACCGGGCCCTCGGGCTCGAGATCGGCTGCTTCTACGGCGGCGTGGGCTACGCCGTCCAGCTGGCCCAGATCAAGGCCGGCCCGGACATCATCATCGGCACGCCGGGGCGGCTCCTCGACCTCGCCGAGAAGAAGCGCCTCGACTTCAAGGAGTGCGGCTTCCTTGTCATCGACGAGGCCGACCGCCTGTTCGACATGGGCTTCCTGCCCGATCTGCGGGACATCGTCCGGCAGATGCCCGAGCGGACGCGCCGGCAGAGCATGCTCTTTAGCGCCACCCTCAACAAGCTCTCGCAGCGCGTGGCCCAGGCCTACCTCAACGACCCCGTCTTCATCGAGGTGACGCCCGAACAGATGACCGTGGACACGGTCAACCAGGAGCTCTACCACGTCGGCAGCCATATCAAGCTCAACCTGCTGCTCGGCCTGCTCGAGCGCCGGACGCCGAGGAACGGACTGATCTTCACCAACATGAAGCACACGGCCTTCCTGCTCTCGAAGCAGCTCCAGGCCAACGGCCACAAGGCCAGGTTCCTCAACGGCGACCTGCCGCAGAGCGAGCGCCTCCGGATCATCGAGGACTTCATGGCCGGCCGCTTCCCGCTCCTGGTGGCCACGGACGTGGCCTCGCGGGGGCTGCACATCGACGACCTCGAGATGGTCGTCAACTACGACGTCCCCGAGGACAGCGAGAACTACGTCCACCGGATCGGCCGCACGGCCCGGGCCGGGGCGACGGGGCTGGCCATCACCCTGGCCAGCGAGAAGACCTCGGACCGGATCGAGGCCATCGAGAAGTTCATCGGCCAGAAGATCCCGGAGGTTCCGGTGACGAGCGGCATGTTCGTCCGCGACATGAGCCTCGAGAGGCTGGCCGGCCAGGATCTCGAGCGCCGGCGGCCCCCGCGCGGGCGGGACGGCGGCGGTCCCGGCGCCGGGCGGGGGCCGCGGCGGGCGGGCGGCGGCCGTCCGCACCGGTCTCGTTGACACGCTCCGGCCGGCTCGCATAGAATGGGCGCCCCGGGGGGGCCCGGGAAGTCTCGAGCCGAGGTCGTCCATGGAAAAGAAGCCGCTGCCCGAGTTGGACAGGATCTGCGCCGCGTTCGACTGCCCGGGCGCCTGGATCTCGTCCTGCCCCATCCCCTCGGGCCACATCAACGACACCTATTGCTCGGAGTTCGAGGACGCGGGGCGGCGGGTCAAGTACGTCAATCAGAGGATCAATCATCTCGTCTTCCGCGAGCCCGAGCGGGTCATGGAGAACATCGAGCGGGTGACGCGCTTCGCGCGGGAGCGCATCATCGCGGCCGGAGGCGATCCCGAGCGGGAGACGCTGACCATCGTCCCGTCGCGCGACGGCCGGAGTTATCACCGCACGCCGGAGGGCACGTATTGGAGGACGTTCCGCTACATCGACGGGGCCCGGACCTACGACCGCGTCGAGGACATCCGCCACGTCTACGCGGCGTCCAAGGCCTTCGGCAATTTCCAGAAGATGCTGGCCCGGCTGCCCGGCGGGCGGCTCCATGAGACCATCCCGGACTTCCACCACACCCGCAAGCGCTACGGCGCGTTCCTCTCCGCCGTGGAGCACGACCCGGCCGGCCGGGCCGCCGGGGTCGGGCCGGAGATCGCGTTCGTCCGGGCCCGCGAGAAGGACACCGGCGTCGTGGTCGACGGCTTGGCCTCGGGCCGCCTGCCCGAGCGGGTCACGCACAACGACACCAAGCTCAACAATGTCATGATCGACGACCGCACGGGCGAGGGCATCTGCGTCATCGATCTCGACACGGTCATGCCCGGCTCGATCCTCTACGACTTCGGGGACTCGGTCCGGCTCGGCGCGGCCACGGCCGCGGAGGACGAGCGGGACCTCGACAAGGTGGGCTTCGACCTCGGGATGTTCGACCGCCTGGCGGCCGGCTACCTCGACGCGACCCGCGACTTCCTGACGCCCGCCGAGACGGAGCTCCTGGCCTTCTCCGGCAAGCTCCTGACCCTCGAGTGCGGCATCCGCTTTCTCACCGATCACCTCAAGGGCGACGTCTATTTCAAGATCCACCGGCCGGGGCACAACCTCGACCGGGCCCGGACGCAGTTCAAGATGGTGGCCGAAATCGAGCGGCAGACGGCCGCCATGGAAGCGGTCATCCGAAGATACCTCTGATCCGGAGTCTCTAGCGCTGGGTCACCGCACGGAAAACGGCGGCGGCGATCTGGATGTCCTGGACGGCGACGCCGGTGAGGTCGGCCACGGTGATCTCGTCGTCCGAGGCGCGGCGGAGGCCGGGGTCCTCGATCACCCGGCCGAGCTCGACCAGCCGGTCGCGCCCGATGGCCCCCGCGCTCACCGCCCGGTAGACCTCGCCCCGCAGCTCCGACTGGCTCAGGCTGTCGACGACGACGCGATCCGCCTTGGCCAGGATGGCCGGGTCGAGCTCCTGCTTCGACGGCGTGTCGGAGCCCATGGCCGTGATGTGGGTCCCCGGGCGGATCCAGCCGGCCTCGAGGAGCGGCCGCGTCGACGGCGTGCAGGTGACGATGAGGTTCGACGCCGCCGCCACGTCCTCGGCTCGGCGTGTCGTCCGGATCGTAAGCCCCGGCGTTTCCATGTCATGGCGGAAGGCCTCGAGCTCCGCGTCGTCGACGCCCCAGACGACGGCCTCGTCGAAGGTCCGGACGCGGCGCAGCCACTCGAGCTGCATCCGGCCTTGGACGCCGGCCCCCAGGATGCCCGCCTTGCTCACCCGGCGCGGCGCGAGGTATTTGGCGACGACGGCGCCGGCGACGGCCGTCCGCAGGTTCGTCAGATAGCCCTCATCGAGCAGGATGGCCTGGAGGACGCCCGTCCGCTGGTCAAAGACGAGCATGAGCCCGTCGCCGGACGGGAGCCCCCGCTTGGGGTTGTCATAGAAGCCCGAGGCGATCTTGATGACGTAGATGTCGCCGCCCTTGATGTAGCCGTACTTGATGTGGACGTCGCCGGGCGGGTCCTCGAAGACGAGCTCGCCGACGGGCGGCACGACGGCCCGGCCGCGCGAATAGGCGACGAAGCCCTCCTCGATGAGCGGCAGGGGGTCGATGCCGCGCAGGGCGCCGCGGATCTCGGCGAGAGGGACGACGGCCGGCATGGCGGGGCTCCTTCCTTGGGGCCCGCCGGCTCCGCTCACAGCCGGCGGACGGACATGCCCAGCTTCTCGAGCGACTTGACGGCCGTCTCGAGCATCTGGTTCTTGACGAACACGTGGTCGGTCGTGTAGGCCGAGACGGTGAAGATATTGACCCCGGCCTCGGCCAACGCGCCGGAGACGGCGGCGAAGAACCCGACCAGGCTGAGGGGCAGCACCATGTCGAAGGTGATCATCCGCCAATCGCCCTCGAATCCCAGGAACTTCTGCGAGCCGAGCTTGGACTCGTCGATGATGCAGGTCGTCTCCCGGTCGTCCTTGATGACCGCGAAGGCATTGACCAGGGCCCGCTTCGTCTTGACGATGGCGAAGGTCCCCGGGGAGACCACGGCCCGGCCGTTCTTGAAGTACGTGCGCAGGTCGCTCCTCTTCATGGCTTCCCCCCTTGCCGGCCCGCCGCCCTCTTTCGGGCCCGCTCGACGGCCCAGCCGGGCTTCTCGACCTGGCGGGCCCTGGCGATGGCCAGGGCCCCGGCCGCCACATTCTTGGTGATGGTCGAGCCGGCGGCGATATAAGCGCCCCGTCCGATCTCGACCGGGGCGACGAGCTCGGTCCCCGAGCCGATGAACGCGCCGGCCCCGATCCGGGTGGGGTTCTTGGCGACGCCGTCGTAGTTGCAGGTGATCGTCCCGGCCCCGACGTTGACGTCCTCTTCGACTGTGCTGTCGCCGATATAGCTCAGGTGCTGGGCCTTGGACCTCGGGCCGAAGACGGTGTTTTTCATCTCGACGAAGTTGCCCACCTTGGCCCCGGCGCAGACGCGCGTCTTGGGACGGAACCGGGAGAACGGGCCGACCTGGACGTCGGCCTCGAGGATCGTGTCTTCCATGACCGTGGAGCTCAGGACCCTGACCCGGTCGCCGAGCGTGGAGTCCATGATGTGGACGTGCGGGAAGAGGCGGGCGTCGGCGCCGATGCGCGTGGCGCCCTCGACGACGACGCACGGATAGACCACCGTGCGCGGCCCGATCGAGACAGGCCAGTCGATCCAGGCCGATGAGGGATCGAGAAAGACGACGCCGCGGCGGGCCAGCGCTTCGTTCTTCCGCCGGCGGAGCTCCTGGGCGGCGCGGCCCAGGGCCAGGCTGTCGGCCACGGAGAGCGCCTCCGCGGCGTCAAGGCACTCATAGAATCCGACCGTCTTACCGGCTTGTGTCAGGCGCCGGGCCAGGTCCTCGAAGCCGGCGCGCGCCCGGCCGCGGGCCGAGGATCGAAGCAGCGGGAAGACGTCCGCCGATCGCAGGACCAGGACATCGGCGAGCCCCGCCTCGTCCGCCCGGCTCAGGAACGTCAGCGAGGAGCCCCTGGCCTGGTGAGCGCGGAGGAGGGCCCTCAGGGTCCGATCGCGCAGCAGGGGCCGGTCCGCCGGAACGGCCAGGATGTCGCAATCGGGATAGCGGGCGAAAAGGGCCCGGGCCGTGAACAAGGCCTCCCATAGGGCCCGTCGCGGATCGCGAGAGCCCTTCGGGCCGGCCAGCCGGAAGACGGCCGTCGGCGTTTCGACCGTCCGGACCAGGCCGTCCCAATCATCCCGCCCCGGCGCTTCGGGGCCCGAGAGGATCACGATGGCGTCGGGCCTGAGCCTCGAGGCCGATTCGAGCGTGTAGGCCCCGAGGGGCCGCCCCAGGACCGGCTGGAAGACCGCTCGTCCTTCTCCCTCCGGCAAAAGAACGACGGTCCGGCGTTTCATGCGAGCTTGGTGATGAGCTTGAATTTCTTGTCTTCCCAGAGCGGCTCGAAGTCGGGCTCGTTCTGGGCCAGGACGGCGAAGTTCTTGTCCTTCTGAACGGCCTTCTTGAGGAACTCGAGCGCCTCATCGGCCTGTCCCATCTGGCTCCGGGCATCGGCCAGCAGGTAATAGACGAGACCCTCTTTCTCTTTATACTCCAGGGCCTTCTCGAGGACCTTGACGGCGCTCGGGTAGTCCTTCTGGTTGATCTTGGCGGCACCATATCGGTAATGATCCTCGAAGCCCTTGAGGGACACGCTCTCCTTCTTGGGCCGCTTCTGGGCGATCGCGAGGTAGGCCCTGGCCCGGTCGACGACCTCTTTGTCGGCGGGGAATTTCTCGATGAAGTCCTTGAACGAAGCGGCGGCCTTCTCGAATTCGCCCTTCTGGAACTCCTTGACGGCGGCGGTGAAGGCCGTCAAGGCTTTCTGGTACTCGTCTTTCCTGGGTCGTTGTTCGCGCACGGTTGTTCCTCTCGATGACGGATGAAGTGCGTTTATTTTACACGAGATGCCGTTTTTTGACAACCTCTGTCAGGTGCCGCTCCTCTCGCTGATAAGGACTCCTCTGCGCGAGATGTGCCGACGGTCGTCTAGGGTTCTTCCTCCCTCGGCGTCACCCCCCGGCCGTGCTCGCCGCTCCAAAGCGCTCCGGCGGCATCAGCGGCTCCGCGCGGACGGGGGGCCCCCCACGCCGTTGCGTCATCGCCCTTCGACTCCCTCAGGCATCGCCCCTGCGCCATTGTCCTCATCGCTCGAGCCAGCGTGGCACCTGGCATCGGGGACAACGCAAACGGCTTGGCATCTGTGGTAAAATGGCCGGGATGAAGAAGCGGCTGGAAGAGGTCCTGGAGAAGGTCCGGGCCGGCAAACTGACGCCCGCCCGGGCCCTCGACGAGCTCGAAGACTTCCCCTACTGCGATCTCGAATTCGCCAAGGTCGACCACCATCGGGAGGTGGCCAAGGGCACGCCGGAGATCGTCTTCGGGCTCGGCAAGACGCCGGCCCAGATCGGGCGGATCGCCCGGGAGATCCTCAAGAAGGGCTCCAACCTCCTGATCACGCGGGTCGAGCCGGCCGCCTGGGCCAAGATCCGGGCCGGCCTGCCCGGGGCCGTCTACACCGAAGCGGCCCGGACGGTCCACAAGATCCAGACCAAGCCGCCGGCGGGACGGGGGGCCATCGTCGTCCTGACCGCGGGGACCTCGGACATCCCGGTCGCCGAGGAAGCGGCCGTGACCTCGGAGGTCCTCGGCAACGCGACGGAGCGCATCTACGACGTCGGCGTGGCCGGGCTGCACCGGCTGCTCGGCCAGTATGACCGGATCCGCCGGGCCCGGGTCATCATCGCCGTCGCCGGCATGGAGGGCGCCCTGCCGAGCGTCGTGGCCGGACTGGTCAAGGTGCCGGTCATCGCCGTTCCGACGAGCGTCGGCTACGGGGCCAGCTTCAAGGGCCTGGCCGCCCTCCTGGCCATGCTCAACGCCTGCCCGGGAGGCGTGGCCGTCGTCAACATCGACAACGGCTTCGGAGCGGCCTTCCTGGCCAGCCAGATCTGCCATTCCTAGCCTGGAAGAACGGGCGGCCGCCGTCCGAAAGAATAATGGATTGAACATCTTGACAAGGTGAGGCGGCGTCCCTATATTCTATAAGAATACACGAGCCAAGATATTATCTATATGGAGATCATTGACCAGGTCCGGCAGGCCTCGTCCATCGTCGAGATCGCTTCCCAGTACACGACGCTCAAGCGGCGAGGGCGCAAGTGGGTCGGGCTGTGCCCCTTTCACACGGAAAAGACCCCCTCGTTCACCGTCGACGAGGACAAGCAGCTCTACCATTGTTTCGGCTGCGGCGTCGGCGGGGACATCTTTTCCCTGCTCATGGAGCGGGAGAACCTGACCTTCCCGGAAGCGCTCAAGAGCCTGGCCGAGCGCTACCACGTGCCGCTCCCAGCCTACCAGCGCGTCCGCCCGGAGGTCCTCAAGCTCGAGGACAAGCTGTTCAAGATGAACGAGCTCGCCCTCGGCTACTTCCGCAAGAACCTCACCGGCACGGCCGAAGGAAAAAAGGCCCTGGACTATCTGAAGAAGCGGGGCCTTTCGGACGAGACGATCCAAACGCTCAAGATCGGCTACGCCCTGAACGCCTGGACGGCGCTCATCGACGCGTTCAAGTCGAAGGACGTCCCCGTATCGCTGCTCGAAAAGGGAGGCCTGGCCCTGGCCGGCACGAGGCCGGGTGAGTTCCGCGACCGCTTCCGCGGCCGGGTCATCTTCCCGATCTTCAGCCTGACCGGCCGGGTGGTCGGATTCGGCGGCCGGACCGTGTTCGACGCCGAGCCCAAGTACCTCAACTCGCCGGAGACGCCGCTCTATTCCAAGGGCAAGCTCCTCTACGGCCTGAACTTCACCAAGGACGCCGTGCGGAAGGAAGGGACGGCCATCCTCGTCGAGGGCTACACCGACTTCTCCTCCCTCTACCAGGCCGGCGTCACCAACGTCGTCGCCTCGCTCGGGACGGCCCTGACGCCTTGGCAGGTCGGGCAGGCCATGCGCTTCGCCTCGCGGCTCGTCGTCAACTACGACGGCGACAACGCCGGCCGGACGGCCGCCGCCCGGGCCGTGCCCCTCGGCCTCGAAAAGGGCCTCAACATGGACGTTCTCGTCCTGCCGGACGACCTCGATCCCGACGGCTTCCTCAGGAAGCACGGCCGGGACAAGTACCTGGCCCTCTTGAAGAAACCCGTTCCGGGGATCGATTTCCTGATCGATTCGCTCACTGCCGGAGCCCGCATGGACATCCCCGAGGAGAAGGGCAAGGTCGTCCGGGCAGTCCTCAACGAGATCATGAAGGTTCCGAACCCTACAGCACAGAGCGAGTACTTGCGCCGGGCCGGAGGCAAACTCGGGGTCTCCGAGGATCATCTGCGCAAGATCGTCGAGAATAAGATGCCCGTCAAGGGACCCGAGGAGCCGGGAACCCTTTGTCCTGCGGAGAAGCGTCTCTTCCAGATCCTCATGAGCGACCCGGCCCTGGCCCCCTATGTCTTCGCCGAGTGCGGCGAGGAGATCTTCCAGGGCCTGAGGAGCGAGCCGGCCTTCCAATACATCCTGGGCTGCTTCAAGAAGGACGAAGGCTGGGATTTCCACGCCCTGCAAGGCAAGGTCCCGCCGGACCTGATGTCCCAGCTCGCCAAGGCCCTGTTCGAAAAGGCCGCGGCCGGTACGATCGATGAGGCCCAAGAGAACCTGAAAGCCCTGCGCAAGGTCTACCTGAACCGGAAGAGGAAGGGGCTTCAGCAGAGGATCTCCAAGGCCGAGAAGGACGGCGATCGAGAGGCGATCCCCGAGCTGCTTTACCAGATGCAGGACGTGACCAAGCAGCTCCTGTCGCTCTCCTAGAGGAAGAAACAGAAAAGAGGTGCGTTTCGTGTCTCCGGACAATAAGTTCCACAAGGACGAGATCTCCCAGCTCATCTCCAAGGGCCGCAAGCAGGGCTACCTGCTGTTCGAGGAGATCGACAAGACCTTCACCGAGGACCTCGACTCCGAAGAGGACTTCGACGATTTCCTGTCGTCGATGGGCGATTACGGGATCAAGATCCTCGATTCCCGCCAGAAGGAGATGATCCCCCAGCGGCGCAAGACCGACCTCGTCTCGACCCACGGCCTGGAGCGCACGACCGACCCGGTCAAGCTCTACCTCCGGGAGATGGGCAACATCTCGCTCCTGACGCGGGAGGGCGAGATCGCCATCGCCCGCGAGATCGAGCGCGGCGAGAAGAGCATCATCAAGGCCCTCAGCCGGACGCGCCTGGTCCTCAACCAGGTCCTGGACCTGGAGGACAAGATCAAGGAGAACCCGTTCATCATCCAGGAGATGTTCGACGTCTCCGAGGAGGACATCGCCGAGGGCAAGCTCGAGGAGAAGAAGAAGCAGCTCCTGGCCAAGGTCAAGAAGATCCGGGAGCTCAGCAGGAGGCTCGACCGCATCCCGGAGAAGAAAAAGACCATGGTCAGCCGCGGCCGGGTCATCGTCAAGATCAGCCGGACGATCCGGGACCTCAACCTCCGCTCGGCCCACCGCGAGAAGATCATCGACGAGCTACGGACGCGGCTCAAGGTCATCAACGACCTCGAGGACACCCGGGATGACTGGGCCTCGGCTCTGGCCAAGAAAAAGAAGGAGGACCCGGCCCTCAAGCTGAAGGTCCGCGACGCCAACCGGGAGCTGCGCCGCCAGACGTCCGAGATCGGCCTCGACCCGGAGTCGCTGCGGCGGGCCGTGCGGGCCATCACGGCCGGCAAGAAGGTCAGCGACCAGGCCAAGAAGGAGCTCGTCGCGGCCAACCTGCGGCTGGTCGTCTCGATCGCCAAGAAGTACAGCAACCGGGGCCTCCAGTTCCTGGACCTCATCCAGGAAGGCAACATGGGCCTGATGAAGGCCGTGGAGAAGTTCGAGTACCGCCGCGGCTACAAATTCTCGACCTACGCGACGTGGTGGATCCGCCAGGCCATCACCCGGGCCATCGCCGACCAGGCCCGGACGATCCGCATCCCGGTCCACATGATCGAGACGATCAACAAGCTCATCCGCGTCTCGCGGGCCCTGGTCCAGGAGATCGGGCGCGAGCCGACGAGCGAGGAGATCGCCAAGAAGATGGACATGCCGGTCAGCAAGGTCCGCAAGATCATCAAGATCGCGCAGGAGCCCATCTCGCTCGAGACGCCGATCGGCGAGGAGGAGGACAGCCACCTCGGCGACTTCATCGAGGACAAGCTCATCCCCTCTCCTCCCGACACGGTCATCCACATCAACCTGAAGGAGCAGATCGAGGAGGCCCTCAAGTCGTTGACCGACCGCGAGGGCCGGGTCCTCAAGATGCGCTTCGGCCTCGGCGACGGCAACGAGCACACGCTCGAGGAGGTCGGTCAGCAGTTCAAGGTCACCCGCGAGCGCATCCGACAGATCGAGGCCAAGGCCCTGCGCAAGCTGAAGCACCCGAGCCGCAGCCGCAAGCTCAAGAGCTTCACCAACAACCACTGACGATTTTCGTGCCCATCGCCGGAATTCGAACGGGATAGTCCCTCTTAATTGACGCGACATCAATATTTTGTTATAACGGGGGGCCGAGGGCCTATAGCTCAGCGGTAGAGCCACCGGCTCATAACCGGCAGGTCCCAGGTTCGAATCCTGGTAGGCCCATGGGAGCGAGAAACGAGGATCACCGGATAGTGGACATCGACTTCGACTTGATCATCGAGCTCCAGCGGCTCGACACCGAGATCCACAACGCCTGCCTCGTCCTCGAAGGCATCCCCCGCCTCGTCCAGGACGTCGACAAGAGGATCCAGGCCACGGACCGGCTCGTCGCCGACGCCAAGGACAAGATGGCCCGGAACCAAAAGAAGCGCCGCGATCTCGAGAACGAGGTCAAGGACCTGAAGGTCCAGATAGGCAAGTACAAGCGCCAGCTCAACGAGGTCAAGACCAACAAAGAGTACACGTCACTCCTCCACGAGATCGAGGAGGCCCAGCACAAGGTCGACACCCTGGAAGAGTCCATCATCGCCGAGATGCTGGCCGCCGACGACGTCGAGGAGGAGATCAAGGCCGCCCTCCACCGTCAAGGCGCGGAAGAGGACCTCCTCAAGAAAGAAAAGATCGTCCTCGACGAGAAGATGAAGGAGACCGAGGCCCGCCACGCGGCCCTGGCCAAGGAGCGGGAGGCCCTGCTGCCCCGGATCCCCCGCGAACAGCTCAAGCTCTACGAGGCGATCTTCCAGAAGAAGGGCGGCACGGCCCTCTCCCCCGTCACGGGCGACTTCTGCGCCATGTGCCACATGCGCGTCCGCCCGCAGATGCTGAACGAGCTCAGGGACCGGACCACGGTCATCCTCTGTGAGGCCTGCGGCCGGATCCTGTACTGGACGGCCAAGCCCGAGCCGGTCAAGGCCGAGCCCTCGGCCGAGAAGTGAGCCGGCCGGCGCGTCAGCCGACCGTCCCCCCGTCGTCGCGCCCGTTCTCGGCGTCCTCCCGGTAGAGGGCCTCGATCGCGGCCTGGTACTCGGCCGTGACATTGGCCCGCCGGACCTTGAGGGAGGGCGTGATCTCCCCCTTCTCGATATCGAAGTCGCGCGGCAGGACGACGATCTTCTTGACCCGCTCGTAGGAGGCCAGGAGCGGCGTCGCCCGGTCGACCTCGCCCTTGAGGAACTCGACGATCCGCCGGTCCCGGCACAACTCCTCCAGGGAGGCGAAGGCGATCCCCTGGGACTGGGCGTACGCCTTGAGCTTGTCGAAATCGGGAACGACAAGGGCCGCGACGAAGCGCCGGCGGTCGCCGATGACCACGGCGTTGGCGACGTAGGGGCTCGTCTTGAGCAGGTTCTCGATCGGCTGGGGCGCGACGTTCTTGCCGCCGGACGTGACGAGGAGGTCCTTCTTGCGATCGGTGATGACGAGGAAGCCGTCCGCATCGAAATGCCCGATGTCGCCGGTGTGGAACCAGCCGCCTTGCATGATCTCCCGCGTCTCGGCCTCCTTTTTGTAGTAGCCCTTCATGACGTTCGGGCCCCGGGCCAGGATCTCGCCGTCTGCGGCGATCGTGATATTGATGCCGGGGGCCGGCTTGCCGACGGTCCCGAGGCGGATGTTCTCGAAGGTGTTGACGGACAATAAAGGCGACGTCTCGGTCAGACCATAGCCCTCGAGGATGACCAGGCCGATGGCGTAGAAGAACTCGGCGATGTCCTTGGAGAGCGGCGCGCCTCCGGAGACGAAGAAGCGGACGCGGCCGCCCGTCCGAGCGATGATCTTGGAGAAGACGACCTTGGCCGCGATCGACCGCCGGATCCGGAGGCCGCGCGGCACCGGCCTGCGGTCGAGCGCCAGGGCCCCGTACTCCTTGCCGACCTTGAGGGCCCAGAAGAAGATCCTCCGGCGCAGGGCCGGGCTGGACAGGACCTGGTCCGTGACCTTGGTGTAGATCTTCTCGAAGACGCGGGGCACGCTGACCATGATGTGCGGCCGGACCTCGAGCAGGTTCTGGGCCACGGCCTCGACGCTTTCGGCGAAGGCCACCGTGCAGCCCTTGTAGATGTAGGTGAACATGACCATGCGCTCGAGGATGTGGGACAAAGGCAGGAAGGAGAGGACGGTGTCCTCGGAGGAGAACTCGATGATGTCCGAAGCCGTCTTGATGTTGCTGAGAAGATTGTCATGCGTCAGGATGACGCCCTTGGGCACGCCCGTCGTGCCGGAGGTGTAGATCAACGTCGCCTCGTCGCCGGGCTTGACCCGGGCCACGAGCCGGTCATAGAGGCCCGGCTCCGCGGCCGCGGCCGCCCGGCCCTTGTCGATGACCGCCTCGAGCGTCAGGGCGCCCGCCGGGGCCTCCTTGGCGAACGTGATGTAATGCCGGACCTTCGTCAAGCCGGCCCTCAAGGGCTCGACCTTCTTCCACTGTTCAGGGCCCGAGACGACGACGATGGAGGCGTCCGAATCGTCGACGATGTAGCGGATCTGCTCGGGGACGAGGGTCGTGTAGATGGGCACGGTCAGCCCGCTGGCCGAGAGGGCCGCGAAGTCCGTCATCGTCCATTCCGGCCGGTTCTCGGACAGGATGCAGAGCTTCTGCCCCGGCTCGAAGCCGAGGGCCCTGAGGCCGAGGGCGAGGTGCTTGACCCCATCGCCGAACTCGGCCGCAGAGATCGGTCCGTAGGCCCCAGCCCTCTTGACTAGCATGAAGTCCGGCTTGGGGTAGGTCGTCACCGAGTGAACAAGCAACTGGGCGAGAGACTGAACCATGGTCGTCCTCTCTTCGGAAAAGTGGCCTGATTTTAGTTTTTCCGGGAAAGCCCTGTCAAGCGCGGCGTACTTTGGCACGCATCCTGCACAGGGAACGATGGGGCGTCATGATGAGAACGACGGGTCCGGGAGGACGGACGATCCTCGGGGCGGCGGGCTTGTCGGCCCTTCTCTGGCTGGCCGGCTGTGCGGCCGGTCCCATGAGGACGGCCTCGCGTCCCGGCCCGGCCCGGCTCGCGGAGAAGCCCGCCCCCTGGGGCACCACGATCGCGCTCTATGACCCGCTTCTCTACGGGCCCGAGGTCCCCCTGGCCAGGATCGTCGCGGCACGGCACCTTCGTCTCAAAGACGGCCGGCTTCGTCACGCCAGGATCCTCGTCAACAAGGGCCAGAGGCGGCTCGAGCTCTGGATCGGCCGGCGCATGGTCAAAGCCTACAGGATCCAGCTCGGATGGCACGCCCGCGGTCCGAAGATCCGCCAGGGAGACCAGAGGACGCCCGAGGGGACTTATTTCGTCTGCGCGCACGCTCCATCGGCCTATTATCTCGGGCTCTGGCTGTCCTATCCGGACCGCGCCGACGCCCGCCGAGGCCTCATGTCCGGACTGATCGATGGCCGGCAGCATCGCGCCATCCTGAAGGCCCTGGAGGCCGGCCAATGCCCGCCCGCCGATACCGGCCTCGGCGGGGCGATCCTCATCCACGGCCAGATCGACGAGCTGACGGCCGAGATGACAAGAAGGCACGCCGCCGATCCGTCCACCCTCCCGCCCGGCCTGCAGCCCGGCGACGCCATCCCGGCCGAAATGCGGGAATACGAGGATTGGACCAACGGATGCATCGCCTTGTTCAATCCGGACGTCCGGGAGCTCTCTGAGTTCATCGCCGACGGGACCGAGGTTATCGTCGTCGCCAACGCCGCGGTGACCCGGCCCAAGCCGCTTCCGCCGCGCTGAACGGAAAGCCGCTCCCTCAGCTCTTGCCGTAGACAGGGATGACGGCGCCGCTCGTGACGGCGGCGGCGTCGGAAATGAGGAAGACGATGACCGCGGCGACGTCGTCGGGAGGGGCCCACTTGGACGGGTCGCCGCCGGTGATCTCGGCCCGGTTCCGCGGCGTGTCGATGGTCGCCGGGACGATGCAGGTCGCGGTGATGCCGGACCGCCGCGTCTCCTCGGCGATGGCCTGGGTCAGGACGATGACGCCGGCCTTGGAGACGGCATAGGCGCCCGACTTGGCCCGGCCCCTGCTCTCGACGGCCGGACGGGCGGCCACGCTCACGATGCGCCCCCGGCCCGCCTTGGCCATGACCGGCAGCACGGCCCGGCAGCAAAGGAAGGCGGATCTCAGGTTCGTCCGTATCAGGAAGTCCCAGTCGTCCACGGCCGTGGCGGCGATCTCAGACCCGCCGCGATAGGCTCCGACGAGGTTCAAGATGGCGTCGATGCGCCCGTGCCGCCGAACGACGGCCTCGACGAGGCCTTGAACGTCCTCTTCGGACGTCACATCGGCCTTGAAGCCTGAGAGGGCGTTCTTGGCCTCGCCGACGAGCTCGACGAGATCGCGGTAGCGCGCCTCGTCCCGATACGCGGCCGCCACGGAGGCCCCCGAGTCGAGCAGGCGCTTGACGACGGACCGGCCCAGCCCGCCGGTGGCCCCGGTGACCAGGACGACCTGCCCCTCGAGCGGCCCGGCGGGCATGGACGTCTCGATCACCGCTCGGGGAACGAGCGGCGCTTGCGAAAAGCGTGCCCTCCCCGCTTGGGCCTGGTTTCGAGGGCGGCCGGCGCGGTGTGGCTGCGGACGGGGGTCCGGGCCGCCTTCGAGGGACGCCGCCGGTTTCCGGCGCCGGGCTTCATCGGACGCCCCGGGTCACTTCTTGTTCTTGAGGACCTGGTCGAGGATGTAGCGCGAGACGAACCAGGTGTAGTGGAGCTCCTCGATGGTCTTGCGGTCGATGGCGAAGACGGCGAAGGGCATCCACAGGGGCGGCGCGGACGGGTTGTTGGTGACGATCTCGAAGCGGACCCGGTTGAAGTTCTTGAAGCGCTTGTACATCTGCTGGATCCTCGGCGTGATGTCCATGGCGAAGTCGGTCTCGTAGTTGGACTCGTCGACGTCATAGTACTGGTAGGTGATGATGACTTCGCCGTTGTCCCCCTGGCTGAAATCCGAGACGCCCGAGTGGTCGTCCCTGGCCGTGCCGAGGACGGTCCGGACCTCGCTGAGGGTGACCTCGTTGATGGTCTTCTCCTTGACCGGGGGGGTTTGAGGCTTGGCCTGGGCGGCGGCCGGCACGACGGCCAGGGCCAGGATCACGGCGACGATCAGGGTCACGGGGAGCCATAATCTCTGCTTGGTCATGGGTGACCTCCTTTTCAGTTATCTCAGCATCGTTCCCCAGGAATTATACAAGAATTGTGCCAAGAAGCCGAGAGGCCGCCCCTCGCGGCCGAGGGGACCTGAATGCCGTACGGCGAGAAAAAGTCCTGACAGAAGGGAAACTGCGCCAGGCGGGAAGGGGACGCCAGCGAGGCCGGATTGGCATATTTCTTGGACTGGTCAAGGGGCGCGTGCCGGATCGCTCGAGCCGGTCTCCGACCCTCGCCCCGGCAGGCGGCGATTTTTCTGTCAGGAGGGCCAACATGATCGAGGTCATCAAGAGGGACGGGACCCGGCAGCCGTTCAGCGAGCGGAAGCTGAGGAGCTCGATCGAGAACGCGGCTAAGGAAGCCGAGATCCCGGCGAGCCGGATCAAGCAGGTCGTCAGCGACGCGGCAAGGGAGCCGCTCCAGATGGCGAAGGGGAGCAAGCCCGTCGAGACGAAGACGATCCGGGACAGGGTCCTGACCCGTCTCGACACGATCGAGCCGTCCGTCTCGGAGGCCTGGCGGAGCTTCGATCAGAGCAACAAGAAGACGGCCTAGAGCGGGCTATTTCATCTCCTCCCAGAGCCCGAAGACGTTCCCTTCGGTGTCCTTAACCCGGGCATAGAAGCCCCAATCTTCGTAGGCCTCTTTCTCGAGGATCACCTTCCCGCCGGCCCGCCTGACGGCCGTGAGGGCCCGGGTGATCGAAGGCACGAGGACGACGACCATGGGCTTTTCGTCCTTCGAGGCGCGCCGGTACATCTCGCCGTTGATGGCGCCCCTTTCCTTGGGCACCCAGTTCTTGTCTTCGGGCACCGTGATCACGCCGTAGGAGCCGTCCCAGGGATAGATCTGCCAGCCGAACGCCTTCTTGTAGAAGGCCGAGGCCCGCTTCACGTTGGTCACGGGCAGCTCGAACATGATGACCTTGTCCATCGCCGCTCTCCTTTCGCCGAATGCCGGCAGAAATAACTGCAAGCCCCGTGCCAAGGAGGAGGACGGCGGCGGAGAGGGCCGTGATCATCGAGGGGTCGGCCCGGATCGGTCAAGGCCGAGCATTTCCGCCAGTCGCCGGCCGTCGAGGACGGCATAGCCCCGGTAGTCGTTGTTGAAATAGACGAAACGCTCGGAGGCGCGGAGACCGCGGATGATCGCCGCCCATTCGGCGAGCTCTTGCTCGGAATAGCTCGAGTCGTAGCGGCCCGACGGGCCGTGGAAGCGGATGTAGGCCACGTCGGACGTCTCGACGGGGGTGCTCGGCACGCGGCCGGACGGCACGATGCAGAGCGCCGTCCGTTCGCGGCGCATGAGCTCGAAGACGCGCTCGTCGTACCAGCTCGGGTGCCTGAACTCGATCACGTTCCGATGGCCCTTCGGGAGCGTCCTCAGGAACCCGGCCAGGAGATCGAGGTCCAGGGCGGCCGAGGGCGGCAGCTGGAACAGGATGCAGCCCAGCTTGTCCCCCAGGAGATCGGCGAGTCCATAGAAATGGCGGACGTCCTCCGTCACCCCGCGAAGCCGCTTGAGGTGAGTGATGAGGCGAAAAGCCTTGAGGGTGAAGCGGAAGTCGGGCGGCGTCTTCTCGAGCCATCCCTTCAGCGTCCCCGGCGCGGGAAGGCGGTAAAAGGTCATGTTGATCTCGACCGTGAGGAACCGTGCGGCATAGAACTCGAGCCATCTCTTCGACGGCAGATCCGGCGGGTAGAAGATCCCCCGCCAGCCCGGATAGCTCCAGCCCGAGGTCCCGAGATGGATCATGCCGGCCTCCCCTTTCCC
>Ga0316628_100000139_pt1 | contig 43975 bp, 32 predicted proteins | sample OWC_Aug_M2_C1_D5_FD_207648 | JGI IMG/M metagenome (GOLD analysis project Ga0316628, IMG submission 207648) | Wetland soil microbial communities from Old Woman Creek delta, Ohio, United States - OWC_Aug_M2_C1_D5_C | ecosystem: Environmental > Terrestrial > Soil > Wetlands | place: USA: Ohio...
GAAATCCCGGATTCTTTTGGACAGCCAGCGGATGTACTCGCGGAGGAGCTCCCCTTTCCGGCCGAGCTTCTCGTCGACGTTGTTGATCAGGGCGTGCGGCAGGACGTCCACGCCCTTGATGATCATCTTGTCGGCGTTGGTGTAGCGGTCGTCGCCGGTCTGGCCGAAAATGGGAACGCGCTCGGCGATGACGGGGAGGCTGTATTCCTCGCAGATGATCTCGGCCATGAGCCGGTGGCGGTCGAAGGCCCGGGCCTGGAGAAGCGCCTGGGACAGGCCGTACCGGACCGCGGTGTGGAGCCGCTGGCCGTCGAATTCCAGATTTTCGAATTCCTCCGCCATGGTCCGGAAGGGGCCGATTTCCCGGCCTTCGAGCAACGGCCGGATCCGCGTCTCGAGCAGCGGCAGGTAATCGGCCGCCAGGAAGAGCGGATCCCTCCCGCCCGCGCCGGAATACTGGACCGCGGCGCAATCGCCCCCGGCCACAGCCCCGTTTTCGAGGATGAGCAGGATCGACAGGGTTTCGCCCGCGACCCGGACGGACTTGAAATGCGGCGTGGCCGTCTTGCCGGTGTAGAAGAAGCCGTCGTGGCCGGCCCCGGCCTTGATCGCCCGCTGGTCGTCGAAATAGAAGGCGGACGACCCGGGCACGAACAACGCTTTAACGATTTTCATTTCGGCCTCCCGATCAATTTGCTTTTGCTGATGGCGTAGATGTCGTCGGTCACCATCTGGAAGGTAACCGGCCGGCCTTCAGCCTTGGACCGCTCGGCCAGCCGTTCCTTATGGAAGGACATGATGTCCTCGCCCAGGGGAAGGTTCCCCTTGGCGAAGAGCCGGATGAAGCCTTCGTTGTCGCGGGCCGGCAGGACCCGGCCGCGATTGTAAATGCTGGGGGCGAAGGGAACGTCGAGCAGACCGCCGGCGAAAGCCCGGCAGATGCCCTGGACGGGATCGCCGCCCGAGGCGCTTTCCACCGCGTCCATGAGACTGGCCACTTCGCGCCGGATCAGGTCTTTTTCGCGGCGGATGATGTCGTTGTCGGCGCAGATTTTCTGGTCGGCCAGCATCGAAAGAATCTGGCGGGTCGCCTTGAGCCCCGAGGCGTTGGCCTCCTTGGTCGGAATGCCCATGGCTTCGTGGGGCGACTTGACGATGATCTTTTCCACTTCGGCCGCCGCGGCCACAAACGACCCAAGGCTGATGACGGAGAAGGCCTTGGCCTCATCCTCGGGGAAGCCGCCCATCCACTGATGGAACACGATGGTCAGGTCGTAGCCCTTGAAGCCGGCTTTGGCGAAGTACTCCTCCGCCAGCTCCCGGAGGGAGGCCAACGCGGCCAGATCCTGGAGGACGTTGCCGCCCTGGCCGTAGCCGAGGGTGATGGATTTGACGCCCTGCTCCAGGGCCAGCAGGCCCTCGAGGATAGCGATGGTGTGGCCGATGAACGGGGGCAGCAGCGTCCCGGTCAGCGGACCGAACGGCTCGCGATTGATGGAGATGCCGTTTTCCTCGTAATAGCCGACCAGGCGGTCGACGTAGCGCCAGGCCCGGAGCGAATCGCCGAGCTCGACTTTCTTGGCATAGGGGATGTTGTAGGAGATCCCGCCGCCTTCGTAGCTTGTGAAGCCGCCGGCCAACGTGATTTCGGCCAGCAGCCGGGCGTCCGGCGTGCCGTGCCGGACCTGGATCGGACTGGCGACCGCTTCCGTGACCCGGCGGCATCCGGCCAGCCCGTGGTTGACGGCCGGAAATCCGTTGAGGAGGGAATGTCCGGCGGCGACGGACCTTTCGATGCCGACGGCCGCTTCGGCGTACCGGTTCTGCCGGGTGTACGCGTCGATGGTCGTCGGGAGAAGATCCGCGGTTCCTTCGGTTTCCAGGTAGCGCAGCAGCCGGATATGATCGTCGATGAGGGCGACGCCGGCGCGCGGCTGAATCAGGGTCTTCCGGCCGGCCTTGGCCCGGTTCATCGCCTTGGCGAAATTTTTCGCCGCGGGGATGTTCCTCTGGTAGCGCAGGCCTTCGTCGAGATCGACGTCCTTTCCGGTCGGCCAGGTCTCGAGGACCGTTTTCCGCTGGGCCGTGAAATCCTTCCAGGCCATGGGTTCGTATCTCATGCGTTCATCCTTTTCCGGAGACGGCGGATCCATTGAGCTTTCGGAGTCCGCCGACGGCCGTCCGGGCGGCTTCGAGCGGGAAATCCCCTACCAGGTTCGCCAGCAGGGGGATGAGATATCCTTCATCGGCAAAGGCCTCGGGGGAAACGGGGAGCAAGGGCCGGGAGTCGACATCGGCGCTTTCCGGGGCGCAGGCCTCGAGAATCGGTCCGGCGCTTTCGATCCGGGAAAGGTAACCGCCCGTCCCGATCAGCCGGGTGACGCGGCGAAGGTCCTTGCCCCGCTGGACGAGGAAACCGCCCTGGGACGTGTAGACCTTGCTCAGGACGCCGGCGTGACGGATGGCGGCCGCCCGAACGCAGGCGGCCGCCATTAATTTATCAAAATCTTCCTCAGTGGCGTTTTCGGGCCGCGACTCGGGCCGGGCCGAAACCGAATGGATATAAGCTTCGAATTCTTCAACCGGACGGCCGAGGGACGCGAGCCGGGAGGTCAGGAAGTCGCGCTCCGATTCCCAGAGGGCCGCGGCCGAAACGCGCAAGCCCAGGTCGCCCTCGACCGTGCGTTTCAGAAGCGGCTCATGGAGGCCCCGGAGCAGGACCGAATCGCCTCCGGTGAAGGCCTCGGTGTGGGAATAGAAATCCGTCGTCGCCCCGCCCATGTCGATCATCCCGAAATCCGACCAGCCCGGCTGGGTCGCGCCGATTTTCCCGGCCAGCTCGAACACCGCCAGCGGCGTCGGCCAGGGATCCCGGCCGATCTCGCGGACGACGTTCGACAGGCCCTTGCCGTCGACGATCCGCTCCAGGAAGATGCGGCGGATGATTTCGCGGGCCGGCTCGATCTGGATCGTCCCGACTTCGGGCATGACGTTGTCCGCGATCGCGGCCGCCTTGCCTGCGAGGAGGGTCAGAACCTGATCGCGGACTTTGCGGTTCCCGGCGTAGAGGATGAAGGCTTCGGTCTTGGACCGGCCGAGGAGCTCGGCGTTCCGGAGAACGACGGCGGAGTTGCCGCCGTCCGTACCGCCGGTGAACAGGATGATGTCGGGATGGAGGCTTTCCAGGTCGGCGATCTCGTCGGCCGAAAGCTCGTAAGCGTAAGTCCGGACGACCTTGCCTCCAGCCGAATAAGCGGCCATCCGGGCGATCGAAAGGGTCAGGTCGGCGGTCAGGCCGAGGGCCGCGATCTTGAGCCCGCCCCGGGCCGACGAGCTGAGGTACACCGGAAGCCCGGCGGCGGAAGCGCGGCCGGCGGAAAGCTCCGCCCGGACGCGGCCGAAGCCGTCGGCCAGGTTGTCGACCGTCGTCGGGATCTCGGACCTGGCCATCAGATGAAAGACTCCCGCCTCCAGGGCGAACAGGGCGCCCTTGGTATAGGTCGACCCGATGTCGACGGAGGCGAAGAGCGAAGGGGCCATGGATTTCACGCCAGGTTGAGCTTGGCGATGTCGGCCTTGAGAAGCTTAACGACCTCGGCCAGGTCGCACTGGGGTCCGAAAACCCGGTTGAAGCCCATATCCAGGAACTTCTTTTCGACGTCCTTGTACGGCATCTTCCCGACGACCAGGTTCCCCCCGACGTAGAGGAGGATGCGGTCCAGGCCGCGCTCAATGCACTTGGCCCTGAGGCCTTCGCAATCGATCTCGCCGTGGCCGTAGAGGGACGAGACGAGGATGGCCGAGGCGTCCGTTTCGACGGCGGCGTCGATGAACTCGTCCTGGCTGACCATGACCCCGAGGTTGGTCACATGGTATCCGGCCTCGTTGAAATAGGCGTCAAGGATCTTGTTTCCGACCGAGTGGCAATCGGCCCCGATGACGCCGAGAACGAGATGGGAGGGATTCATTGTCCGTTCCTTTTCTCCTCGTCCAGGAGCGACCGGAGGCGCTCCTCGACATGAAGGAGCGAGCCGCGCTCGATCTGGTAATCGAAGGGGATGATGATCCCGCCGCGCTCGGTGAAAGCCTGGAGGGAGGCGAGGTGCTCCCGGTTTTTCTGAAGGGAATAACCGGCGGGCACAATGATCGCGTCGAGCGAGGCGATGAAATCGTCGAGGCGGTCCAGCTGCGACACGAACAGCGTCTTGACGCCGGCTGCGGGGATGTCGAAGGTCCGGAGATGGTCCAGGATGATCGCCTGGAATCGTTTCGATTCGCTGAGGATGCCGATCCGCTGGGCCGGAGTCAGACGGGCCAGGCTGACGATGGACGTCCGGGTCGGGGCCACGGCCACCTGGACGGCCTTGTTCCGGATTTCGGGAAACCGGTCGATCAATTCCTGGTAATGCGTCGTCGTCGTCAGGACCAAGTCGAAGATCTCGAGGCGCGCGGCCGCGCCGGCATCCTCGAAGAGATCGTCCAGGTCGATCTTGGCCAGGTTGACGTTGGGGATCAGGAGGAACTGGCGCTCGAAAATCGTCAGGGTCTCGGGATTGCAATCGACGGCGGCCACCGACAAATTCCGGAGGGAGTCCTCGCGGCCCAGCAGCCGGAGGTCGAAAAACATCCGGATGTCCTGGGCCGAGAACTTGAGGCGGCCGAGCTGGTCCAGGAGCTGGTCGATCAACCGAACGGCTTTGTCCTTGCGGTCCTCGACCGGGGCGACCGCTTCGGCGGCGACGAACGATCCGCGGCCGGAGAAGGCTTCGACTAGGCCGCGGCGGACGAGCTCTTCGTAAGCCCGTTTGACCGTTCCCCGGGCGGTGCCGATTTCGGCGGCCAGGTCGCGTTCCGGAGGGAGTTTTTCCCCGGACCGGAGGATATGATTTTTGATCTGTTGATCGAAGAAGGAAATGATTTGCTGGTAGGCGGGAGGCGCGGAAAGGCTTTTATCCAAACTTATTTTGTCCATTTTTCCTCCTTTGGACTATTCCAATATATAATGGACTATTCCTTATATATACCTTTCGCAATGGCCTGTCAAGGCCTTCTCGCTAAATGGTCTGGACCTTTAGTTAAAAGGTATTGGAAATGCCTGGTCCAAAGCGTATAATGTTTTCATGAAAGCGCCCTGGAAATCCATTTCGACCTCAGCGCCCGATCCGGAAACCGCCCGAAAAATCCTCGGGGCGGCCGAAGCTATGATCGCTTCGGGCCAAATTCGAACCGACGACGCCCGCTCCTTTTTAAACTTGACCCCTGTCCCCGCTTTCCTTCGGGCTCTCGGGGAACCTGCGCTCCTGGACCGCTGGGCGGAAGCCGCCTTCGCCGCCATCCGCCTTTCCGGATATTCGCTTCTCGACATGTTCGAAAGCCGGGTCCGGGAAAATCCGGGCAAAATATTCTTCCAGGACATGTCCTCCTCCGACCCCGTCCAATGGACCTACGAACAGGTCGACCGGCGGCTGCGGGAGCTGGCCGGGGCGTTTTACGTCATGGGCGAGGAAGACGGAACGCCGCCGCGGGTGGCGATTTATGCCGAAAACAACGTCGAATGCGCCGCCGTCGACCTGGCCTGCTTGTTCTACGACATCCTCGACACGCCGATCAATTCCCATTTCAACGTCGACAACCTCGTCAATATCTTTGACGCCCTGGCGATTACGATCGCCGTGACCGACCGGGACGACAGAAAAAAAATCCTGGCCGAGGTCCGCCGCCGGACGGCCCGGCCGTTCCGCATCCTGACCATCGCTCCGAATCACAAGCCAGAGCAGGAAAAGGACGGCGTCCTCCTCGAATACGTCAAACGCCTGCCGCCCCGCCGGCTGGAAACGACGCTCGCGGGCCGCCGCCTGCGGCCGATCAACGAAGTCGCCACGGTCATGTTCACTTCGGGATCGACGGGCAAGCCCAAGGGCGTCTCCTTCTCCTCCTACAACCTGACGGCCAAACGCTTCGCCCGGGCGGCCGCCCTCCCCGACGTCGGTGACGAAGAAGTCTTTCTGAGCTTCCTGCCGCTTTATCACACCTTCGGCCGCTATTTCGAGCTGCTCGGGGCGATCTTCTGGAGGGGAACGTATGTCTTCGCCGGAAATCCCTCGGCCGAAACCCTCTTCACCCTCTTTCCCAAGGTCAATCCGACGGGATTCATCAGCGTTCCGGTGCGGTGGACGCAGCTTTACGAACGGTGCCTGGAGAAGCTCGACGAAACCTCGGGAGGAAACCGCGAAGCCGTCATCCGCTCGATCGTCGGGCAGCGGCTCCGCTGGGGCCTTTCAGCGGCCGGGTACCTCGATCCCCGCGTTTTCCGATTTTTCGAACAGGCCGGGATCCATGTTTCCAGCGGATTCGGCATGACCGAAGGCACCGGCGGTATCACCATGACCCCGCCCGGCCGCTATGTCGACAATACCCACGGCCTCCCCTTGCCCGGGATCCGCCTCCGGCTCAGCCCGGACGGCGAGCTCCAGGCGTCCGGCCATTACGTCGCCCCGTACCTGGAGGACAAGAAGCCGGGGGACATCATCCCCTTCCCGGAAAATCCGGAAACGGACTACTGGCTGCGGACCGGGGACATCTTCCGGAAGCTGGCCAACGGCTATTATCAAATCGTCGACCGGATCAAGGATATCTACAAGAACAACCGGGGCCAGACCATCGCCCCGCGCAAAGTCGAGGATAAGTTCATCGGCGTCCCGGGCATCAAGCGGACGTTCCTCGTCGGGGACGGCCGGCCTACCAACGCCCTCTTCATCGTTCCCGACCGGAACGACGCCGTCCTTTCGGCGGCCCTGGCCGCCGACAACGGCCGGGAATACTACCGGCGGATCGTCTCCGCGGCCAACGCCGACCTGGCCCCGTACGAGCGCGTCGTCAATTTCGCCGTTTTGGACCGGGATTTCGACGCCGCCTGGGGCGAGGTCACGCCTAAGGGATCCTATAACAGAAAAAAGATCGAGGGGAACTTCTCCGGCCGGATCGAGGAATTGTATCGCAAGCCCTATCTCGACCTGCCCGGCCCGGGCGGAACGGTCCGCATCCCGTTATGGTTTTTCCGCGACCTCGGCATCCTCGAGGATGAAATTTCCCGCGACGCCCGGGGGCTCTTCGACCGGAACCGGAAAATCCGGCTGCCGCTGCGGGCCTCCGGCCGGCCGAAGATCTGGCGGATCGGCGACCTGGAGTACGAAATTCAAGGCCCGGTGATCGATTTAGGCCTGCTCGCCCGCCAGCCGATCCTCTGGGCCGGCAATCCGGCCCTGGTCCGCTTCTCCCCCTGCAAGGAAGGATGGGACCTGCCTCTCGAGCCGGCGACGGACCGGGTCATTCTTCCGGCCCGCGGAACCCGCGTGGCGGCGAAGGAAAACATCTTCCTTCCGGCCCAAATCCGGGATCCGCGCCTCCTCCGGCTCCACGAAATCCTCGTCCGGGTTCTCTTCTCGGCCCGAGAGCCGTCGGGCGCGGTCCTCAACGAGCTGGAAAAGAATTTCCAGGAACCCGACCTGCGGATGACGTCCCTCATCCGCAGCCGTCTCCGGGCTCTTTCCGGCCATCCGAACGAAAACGTCCGCTGCTGGGCTTACCGGCTCCTCCTTCTCGACAATCCCAACGTCGACTACAGCCGGCTTCTGCCGGCCTTCGTCCATTCGGGCAAACCCTTCCTTAATGCCCGGAGCATCGAGGAAATCGTCTCGGCCAAGCTGGGCAAGAGCCGGCTGGACGCGCTGCGCCGGAGGATGATCGCCTACCGGGAAACGATGGCCTGGCCGGCGAGCCCGGTGACCCGTCTCCAATTCGAGCGGATCCTGAAATTGTTCGCCGACCTGGCCAGCGTCCATCCTGAATTCACCGTCCCGGTCCGGGCGGAGCTATCGGCTTGGGCTCTTCATGAAACCGACCCGCGCCTGGCCGCCGCGGCCGAGGCCCACCTGGTCCGTCTCGGCCGGGAAATCGAAGCCCGCGGGAAGAAATTTCCCGCCCGGACTTCGAAGAAGGAAAATCCCTTCGTCTTCGAGGAGGGGATGGGGCCGGGCGAGATCCGCCGGTTGAAAAAACTGTTGGCCGGAACGCCGTTCCTCCACGAATCCATCCAGCTCGCTTACGGGCAGGAAGACTTCGATCCAAAAGACATTCCGGCCGGAAGCGTTTGGATCTCCCGGCTTCCTTCGCGGACGGCCATCCCCGACCATCGGATCAGCATCAACACCTCCGCGGGCCGCCATTACGACCTTAAGCTTCAATTGAAAGGCAGGCCCTGGACGAGCCGGGAGCGGCGGACGATTCTCTGGTCGGCGGCTCTGGCCGACCACCCTGGGGAAATCCGCCTCTATTCGCCGCTCGGGGCGATCCGCTTCAAGGACGGCGCCGTCTCCCGGCGATACGTGGACGATCTGACGCTCGGCGAAAGAATCCGGGATTTCGCCGGCCGGCGGGCGGCCGGCGCCCCGCCGCCGGAGCCCGCAATCTGGCGAAAGCTCTATATCGAGGCGATGTCGGTGTTCATCCGGGCCTGGAAAATAAGCGGCCGGCGGATCGTGCCCGGCCCCGCCTCGCCAGCCAATGTCGTTGTCCCCGAGCTCGATTTCCGGGACGAAACCCTTATCGCCGGCCTGAAGGAATTCGCTCCCTATCGGAACACGCTATCGCTCGTCCGGCCGCTGACCGATCATTTTTATCGCCGGATCGCGGCCGAATACCCCTGGATCCGGGAGCAGGTCGAATGGGAATGGATCTTTGATTCCTGTTATGACGCGCTGGGGCGGGACGAAGCCGCCGCCTTTTTCGCCAGGCTCGAGGCCGACCTTCGGGCCGCCCGGCCCGGCGCCGCGACGAACGAGGAATGGGCGCGGCTGTTGCCCGAATACCGGGCCCGCTTCGAAAAAAGCTACCAGATCCCCTTGCCGGGCCTCAGCGCCGTTCGGGCTTACCAGGAATGGGAAGCGGCCAATCCGACTGCCGATTCGCGGGATCGGGAGCGGAAAGTCCTCGATCTTCACCGGAAGTACGACCTGGGCCGTTTCCCGGAAATCGTCCGCTACTATCTCTACCGCCAGACGTATTTTGCCGGAAGAAGCGAAAAGGCCGAGGCGCTGTTCGACCGCCTGCTCGGGCTGATGGCGGAAAATCCCAAAGCCCCGGCCGTCCGCTTCGTCGAGATCTCCGACCTCCAGGCCGCCCTCGACGACGAGAGGGACCGGGCCGTCTTCAGCCGGATGATCTTCCCCCACCTCGAGCCGGACCGCCGCCTGGATGTCGTCGTCGAGGGCGAGGAAGGCGCGGAACGGGTCATCGTCCGGAGCTTCCTTCTCGACCGCAGGGGCGAGACCTACGCTTTCAGCGAGACGAGCGATCCGGCCGACATCGGCCGGCTCTACCGGCTCTTCTACAAGGAAAATTTCCCCAAGGTCATCTCCCAGCAGGACCGCCATTTCGTCCTTCAGGACTCTCAAAGCCGCGTTGTCGGGGGATTATGCTACCGGATCATGTCCCGGTCCGCGGTCTTCATCGACGCCGTCGTCGTCACCGCCCGGCTCAAATCCAGCGGCCTGGGCGGGGCGGTCGTGGACGAATTCTGCGGGCGGATGGCCGAACAAGGCTATACGACCGTCCTGACCCATTTCTACCTGCCCGGATTCTTCCTCCGCCGCGGCTTCCGCCTGGACAAGAAATGGGGCGCCCTGGCGAAAGCGATTGGGTAATTGAGTATCTTCTTGATCGTAGGATTGAAATCGAAAATATTAATTTTCTGCCGAATATGTCCAAGTACTAAAGATTTTAAGAAATTTCTATCTTTTTTACCTCTTTTGAATAACATCAATGAATTTAAATATATCCTTTAAATCCTTTTCTATCTCTTCTGGTCTAGGTAATGCGACAGGCGCTTCGTCTGGCTGAGAGTGTTCATACCGCGAATAAGTGGTCATAATGTTATCCACAAACTTGCAGTCATCGAGCGTGATCTTCGCGAGGTGTTCGATTTTGCCTTTTGTTTGGATTTCCGGGCTATAGCGTCGAACGATACCCGCCAAGAGATCGGATTCGACGATTTGCTCCATGAGAATACGAATATTCCGACAAAGAGCCGTCGCCACTTGTTCATACGCGGCGTCACCATCACTAAACGCCTTCTTGGCTGAGGCAATACCTTCGTTGAGTAGGCGATTCGTCGCGGGTTTTGTCCTATCCAAATCGATAGGCAGGCTCGCAATATCACCGATTCTTATGCGGCTCAGACATACAACAGAATTGGCGATTTGTTCTTTATCGCCGTATTTCTTCAGCATTCCGACAAGCGAAAGCCGGTGAGTGAAGACAATGACTTGCCGGTGCGTGCATAGAGCTACGAGGCGTTTAGCTGTAGCCTCTTCGTAAACGTGATCCAAAGATGAAATGGGATCGTCAAAAACAAACGTCGTTTTCGAATCTCGACCCTCGGTATCCGCTAAAAACGCGGCGAGCGAGACTATACGAAACTCACCTTCGCTCAAGATATCGGAGGTGCGAACGTCGCGAATAGCGTTACGGAGAATGATACGATGGAAGACTCGACCGATCTCTGCCCTAGTTTTTTTGATTTCCACGTGAAGGTGAGCCGCTTTGAGCTTCGAAAGCTCACCCTTGAAACATTCGATATAAGCAGTCGTAATCAACTTATCCGCTAAGGCTGATTTCTTACGCGAGAGCGCGGCCGTATTGGTAAGGTCCTGGGCTTTACGTAGCTTCCGGATTTTGCCGAGCCGAGAAATCTCGCTGTCAATCGCTTGCCGCTGCTGGTTCAACCATTTCCGCGCCGAAAATTCCTTCTGTTGGGCTTCGAGTTGCTGCCTATTGGCTCCTTTTGCGTCCTCGTCGCAAACCGCTGCCTTCTTCTCAAGCTCCGCAGCAAGTGCATCAAGGCCCTGAAATACCGCTGTAACGGGTAACGCGGAAAGTTCTGCGGCATCCTGCGCGGCTAGGCAGGTTGTTTGGCGCTTTGAAAGTTCGGTAACGAACTCCTGTATTCGGCGCCTGTCCTCTGCCCCAGATACACCTGCGGCATCCATTTGCACGGCAAGAACCTGATCGTCCGGGAATTGCGGCAGGGCAATTTGTAGAGTCTGCAGTGTTTCTATCGCGTGAGCGGCTTGTTTCTGCAACTCGCCCATGACGAAGTTCTCAAAGGATTGAAAACGTTCCCGGCTATCTTCGTCAAGTTCACGCTGGCACAAAACACAACGGGCGTCTGCGGCAACGTTTGGGAACAGCGCAGTGCGATAGGCAAAATCGGTTGAATACGTCCTTGCCGCTTCCCACAAAAGCCGCCACGATTCCGACCCGACACCGTCAAGCGGAGCCTTTTCAAAGACTTTCTTTGCGTCTTCGTCAGCGGCAAGGCGCTGCGCATTGGCGGTTTTCTTAGCTTTAAGATACTCGCAGCATTTCTCTGCCGAAAGGCCGTCAAATTTTGTCCGTAAACTAGCCACAAAATCTAGAACAGACGTCTTCTGCCGACGCAAGAGTATCGCTTTTGTCGCCGGATTCGCCTCGGCCAACCTCAGGTTGAGCTCATTTAGTGCAGCCTCGTCCTCTGCTCCCCACGCACACTTCTGGTCCACCTCTGCGGTCGCGATACTCGCCGAAAGACTCGAATACCACTGGCCTGACGTCGTCGCGGTAAGGGCAGACGGAAAAGCTGGCTTGCCCGATACGCACAACTGAATCTGTGCTTCGATTTGTCTGTTTAGATTTTCGCATGCGATCGTGATTTTGGTGAACAAACGAAGAAGCCAAGGTTCAAACGAAACTTCGTTTTCATCGTTTACGTACACCAAACCGCTAGCAGTATCGTATATGTCCACGCCTTTGAGTTCGGCCACGGGCTGCCCGGACCATTCCACCGTTCTCTGCTGATTGTTGAATGAGCAGCCGATTATTGCAGACTGATGCTGAGGATTTTCCGCGAAGATGTTTCCGAGAATTTCGCCAGGGCGGCGTACTCCGCAAGCGTGTTTGAGCAAACGCACATAACCGGATTTCCCCGCACCGTTCGGGCCATAAACGATACATAGAGGAGTATTTCCGAAGCCCAACGGCTTGGTGGGGGAGAGCGCGTTGATCCCTTTGACATCGGAAATGAAGTCAAGTTTCAATGGTTTGGATGTGTCTTGGACCGAAAGACTTCCTGCGGCAATACTGGTGAAAGCAACTGTCTGCCCCGAGCTCTCTGCAACGCACATGGCTATCAGGTCATCGAAGTCCTGCTCGGTTAGCTCTCCGTTCTGCACCAACCTGTGAGCCGCGTCTTGAAGCCATTTGGGCCGATCTTGAAACCATTTCTCAATCTCTTGCACGAAAGTCGTCATAGTTCCCCTCAAAGGCTCCCTCTATCCAAACGGGTAATAATGCATCGTTTTTTTTGCCAATAATGAGATCAGAACCGGATCGGAATGGAGCATCTTCAAGCTCAGTGTCTTTTCCCGCCCGTTACATAAAGGGAGAAAGGGCGTATCTCTACCATAATTATTTGTTGGTTTTCCTCCTTATAATTGCTAGTACTAAAATGATTCTTCTTGGGAACGACCACATGATAAGCAGAAATTCTCGTTCGAGAGAACATTACCATCGCAGAACCTACAATGGGATCGACTAACTTGGAAAGTAATACCGCATGCATAGCATTTCAAGCTCGTAGATATTGGAGTATTTTGCTCTAATTGAGCCACCTTGAATTTTTCTTCACAATCGCACTGAGGACATATATAGAAACGTTTTTTTGGGCTGATGCCGAAATGGCGTTTGACTAGAGCCGGACCAATGAGCCTGAGTGTTTGAAGTATTTCCCATGAAATCCAATTGTTCACATAATCCGTAGAAAATATAACTGCCTCATGGTTGCGCTCAAGGTAGGCCCGCCTTTGCCCAAGCCATCCTTGTGGTTGCACCAAGGAATCATGGACCAGAAGAATATCAGCAATAACTTGTTTAGGAGCGAGATGGGCATTTTGCACTACTGAGTGCATATACCGATTCCGCTCAACTCTTACACGGTCGATGACTGAGACGAAGCTTCTATCGAGTCGGAATGAAGCTACCGTATTGAAAGCCTTTGTCAAGTCCTTGGAATCAAGCGAATAAAAATCGGAGAAGCTTGAGTCATGCGAGTCACATCGTTTTGGCCAATGCTGGGGTTGATTTGCAATTAGAAGAAAAGGGCTAACTTTGCAGATATGGCTCTTCATAAGCAAGTCCGAGCCTTGATGCAAGAGGGATAATGATAAAATAAGCGGTTGTTGGGCTGCCTCCCAAAATTCGGAAGTAACCTCGCCTTCGGTATCCCATTTGCCAATCTCAACATCTTCTAGTAGGCGTAATAAATCCAAGATTGTTGACATAGAGAGATTTAAATAGCCAAGGCCAGAACTCTGAAAATGATTGTACGAAGGAATATCAATAATCATGCGATCATCCTAATTAATTTTTATATGTTCACTCAATATTCCGTTCCTCTTTATTAATTTATCAATAGTCTTATATTCGAATGATTTTCTTCCATAAACGTTCGCTTCAATTATCGAATGATCCTTACATTTAATTAAATGCATGCTTACGCTAGAGGCCTACTTGCGAAGTATCTTCAACTGTCCATATTTCGGGAAGCCCTTTCGCTTGTTCCAACAAGGCCTGCATCGCATTTTCTTGTTTAACGGGCGGGTAGCTATACTTGCACAAAATACGCTTTAGATATGCATGCAGTTTAGCCCGGACATTGTCGGGGATTATCAAACCGATTTTGATTTTCTTATGGACAGTCTCGATAGCACGGTTTTGATATTTGCATATGGCCTTTTCGAGCAATCCAACAAAGGAATACGCCTGGAAAACGTTTTTATGCTCGGCCGCGTCCATGTTGTTACGCAACGCATCGGCTGCGGCCCAAAGTTTAGCCTCAAAACCGAGGTTGGCGGTAGTGTCGTTTTTCTTGGGAGTGCTCTTTGCCATGGGCTTCCTTATTGCGTCATCGTCGACACGTGAATTCTTCGAAGCGCGGCTTTAGCTTGCATTACAAGCATGCCTCCAATAGCGTGAGTACAGGTATACCACATCCTTCATTCTAATGGAAATATGAACTACCTCTACTATTTTATCAGCAGAAAAAAAATCCGAGAAGCGGCGTTTCCTACTCGTATCTTTCCGGGTCGAAGATATACCGAATCCTTTCGGAAGGGCCGACCGGCTCTCCGGCGAATCTCACCCAGAGCGAGAGAATCTCGTCGGCGACGTCGCGAGGAAGCTTGCGGCCGTTGACCTCGCATCGCGACGATCTCATCATCAGCTCCACGCCCTCGCCTGGCGAAAGAAGCTTTTTCCCGGCCAACAGCTCCCGAACCTGTTTCTGGAAGGCGGCTCCGTTCAGTTTCTTGACGAGCGGATCGAGGATATCCCGGTTTGACGGCGAAGCCTGGGCGAGAAAAGCATCGAGGTCCGACAGAAGCTTATCCAGCTGCCGGCGTTTTTCAAGGTCCAACGGCCCGAGAGATTTGAGGCCTTTCTCGATCGAATCGATCCGGTCCTGGAAATCCCTGATCCGTGGGTATTCCAGGGCTTTCAAGAGTTCCGCCCGGTATTCGCCAAACCGGTCGGACGGCATCTCCTTGTCGTTGACGGAGACGGATATAATCGACAGATCGCTTTTCCGGTAGCGAATGACCGTGACCTTGTTCTTGCGGAGGAATCCCGAATTCGTAATGATGACCTTCCCGATATCGCCGGTTTCATCCTTGGCCTCCTGGACGGTCGCTCGATCCGGAACGATTCCCGGGTTCGCGGCGGTAAGAAACTCAAAAGAGCCCGAACCCAGGAGCAAGAGCGCCAAAGTGAACCGACCTATTCCAGCCATCACGTTATCCTCATAACACCGAGAGACCGCTATTATAACGCCGAATCCGAGACTTGGATGCTTCCGGGCCGCGAATCCCTCCGGTTATGGTCCACCTCAAGGCCGGCGGTCTTTCGGGATACTTGAACCCTTCGATCCGTCGAATCCCAGGGAAAACACGGACGCGACCCGGCCCGACGCGTCCCGCTCAAAGACGATTTTCGTGGTCTTGTTTCCCTCAAGGATGAAGGTGTCGGCCCCCTGGAAGATAAGGGCCGTCTTGGTCCCTCTCGGATCGATCGCCCAGAGCCTCCCGCTCTCGATCACGATCCGGAACGGACCATAGGTCCCCGCATAGGCTTCCATCCCGGCCGGGGAGATCTCCTTGGGTTCGGCGATTCCCCGCTGATAATCGAGAAGACTCTTGAGCCAGGCTTTTTTATTTCCGGAATCGGGCGTCCGGTCATAAAGCCGGGATAAGGCCAGGGCATAGGCTTTGTCCAGGGCCTGATCGGCGGGACAGGCGACGTCCGGCGCGACGCCCTTCCCTTCCCAGTTGGTTCCGGTGACCGGATTAACGGCCCGGCCGTTGGGCACGGCGAATTCGATCTTCAGGTCCGCATTCCAGACGCGGGTGACGGTATGGCCGCCGCCGCCCGTTGTTTCGCCGACGACAGTCGCCCTTTTCCGGCTCTGCAGGTCATAGGTGAACTCCTCGGCCGCCGAGAACGTCCTCCGGCTCGTCAAAACATAGACATCGGCCTTGTCCAAGCGGGGGCCGAGGACATACGCCGGCGTCCAGCCCTGGACGGTTTTTCCCTCCTGGCGGTATTCGACGTCGCAGACGTTCACGGCGTCGTCGAAAAGATAGCTCAGGAGCAACAGGACCAACGATCCGTTCCCTCCCCCATTGGCGCGGAGGTCGAAGATCACGGCCTCGCAGTTCCCCAGGAAATTCATGGCCGCCACAGCCGTGTCCCCCGCATAGCGGGCATCGATGAATTCGTCGAAACGGAGATAGCCGACGTTTCCTTCCAGATGTTCGATTTTTTTGAACAAGAAATTGTCCAGCCGCCAATTGTAAAGCTCGAGCTCGAGACGCCGGCGCTCTTCCTCCGCGTTCTCCTTCTTATCCCGGAAAGAGGACTCGGTGGCATATCGAACGCCCATGTGTTTGTCGTGAGCGACGCCCATCAGGTCAGTCGTCAAAACCCTGGCGAAGGCGGGAAGGTCGGCGATGGAGTCATAGACCCCGGACCCGAGCTTGTCGCGTAGGGTGGCGGCCGCCTTGGCCGCGACCTCGGGAAAGACATAGATCTCGTTCAATTTATTTCCGATCCATTCGATGATGAGGGCCTTGCGGGCCCGGTCCATTGAAGCCGGCTCCCCGGCTTTTCCCATTTGGGATTGGAACCCCGAAAACAATGCGGAAGCCAGAAAGAATAACGCAACTGACGTCATCGCCGCCTTCCGGCCGCCCGTCCAAAAGCGAATCGTATTCCAGACTTTCATCATGCACTCCTCGTTAGAAAATGGGCGCGACGGGACGATTATAGGACGTGTCAACGGGATCGGGGGGAATATGTCCCGCCCGGCCTCCGGGCCGGCCCAAGATCCGGTCTTTCGGCCGTCAAAGGGCCGAATCGCGTCATTCCGGTTTCGCGGCCGCCTTATCACGATTCATGCCCGGATGGAACGGGTTGGCGGCCAAAACCGTATTTTTCGATTGGAATCATCTATAATGAACGCGGAGCGCACTCCCATGCCGAAGGGAACCGGCCGGATACCGAACCTGGAGAAGATGGCGATCGCTCTTGCCGTTCCCGCCGCTTATTTTCTTTCCCTGCCGGGAGGGGACCGGCCGCTTTTCATGGGCGCATTCAACACCCTTGACGGCAGCTTGTATGCCGCTCGGGCCGTATCCGCGGCGGCGGGAATCTCCGTCTTTTTCGTCGTCGCGTTTTATGCCTTTCCCTCGCGCCTTGAGCTCCGGCGGATCGCGCTTTTCGGAGCCGCGTGGCTGGCCGCGGTCGCCGCGGCCTCCCTGGCCGAAATAGGACTTCAGCTGGTGGTGAAATGGTTGTTTAACCTCCCGATCGGGCCGATGGCCTTGTCGGACAAGCAGCTGGCCTATCCCCTGCATGCTCGCATCAGTCCGGCCGTCTTTCCGAGGAACTCCCTCGTCGGCGGAATCGCCTTCCTCTACGGATTGGGACGCGATTGGCTGATCAAAAGCCGGAACGCGCGCCGGCTGGAAGCGGAAAAAATGAGGGCCGACATCGCCCTCTTGAGAAGCCAGATCAATCCCCACTATTTCTTCAACGCCCTGAACAACGTCTTCGCCATCACCCAACGCAACGACGACGAAGAGGCCGGACAGGCCATCCTCAAACTGTCCGAGACGATGAGGTATATGATCTACGACATCGACGTCGAGGCGATCAGCGCCGCCAGGGAAGTCGAGCATATCCGGAACACGATCGAGGTCTTCCGGCTCCGCTTTGCCCCCGAAGACAATCCGGAGATCCGGCTGCGGACGGCCGGGGACCTGGAGACTGTTCTGGTCGCGCCGTTGCTATTGGTTCCCTTCGTCGAAAACGCCTTGAAGCACGGCCTGGACAGCCTGGGCCGGGGAAAAGTGGAGATCGACATCCGCCGGGAAGGGGCCTGGCTCGATATGCGGGTGGAAAACACCCGCCAGGCCGGAGCGGCGACGATGCCGAAACCGGCCGGCATCGGCTTGGACAATGTCTGTAAACGGCTGGCGCTTATCTATCCGCGCCGGCATGAGCTGACCTTGGAGGAGACGAACGAGGTGTTCCGCGTGCATTTACGGCTGAAACATGAAGAGGGAAAGCGATGATCCGCTGTATTATCGTCGACGACGAAGCCGGGGCGATTGAAGTCCTCACCCGCTACGTCGGGAAGACCCCGGGCCTCAAGCTGCTTAAATCCTTCCGCGCCGCCGTGGAGGCGTTGTCCTTCCTGAAAACGCACGAGACGGATCTCGTTTTCCTCGATATCGATATGCCCGAGTTGAACGGGCTCCGATTAGGGGAGATGATCGATCGGGGGAAAACCCGGATTATCTTCTGCACGGCCTATGCCGAATTCGCCGCCCAGAGCTACGATTTGGAGGCCCTGGACTATCTCCTCAAACCCATCTCGTTCGAGAGGTTTCTCCAGGCCGTTTCGAAACTGCTGTCGTCCGCGGCTGGAGCGGCGACGGGCGGGACGGCCGAGCGGAGCCGGCCGGAATCGCCTTCGCTTCCGTGCCTGTTCGTCAAGAGCGGACCGAAAATTCTCCGGCTGAACTTCTCCGACATCCTTTACATGGAAAAGGACGGCCATTATATCGTCTTCCACACGACGACCGGCCAGGCGCTGTCCCGCATGAACATGGCCGAGCTTCTGGCCGCCCTGCCGCCGGGAAAGTTCGCCCGCGTCCACAAATCATTCGTCGTTCACCTGTCCAAGATCGACGCCATCGAAAAACATACGGTCATCATCCGCGGCAAGGAAATCCCCATCGGCGACGGCTACCGGGAGGAATTCCTGCGCCATATCCAAACCGCCGGCGATTGAAGGCCGGCAACCTTTTCGAATTCTGCGCGTATATATACTGGTAAGCAGTATTACATAGGAGATTGAAATGACGCGCCCGACTTCGACTTATGCGATGATCCTTGCCCTCGTTTTCGTTTTCGGTTTGATTCATACCGGCACCGGCGGCCAAGCGACCGAAGATCAGATCCGGAAGACCCTCAACCAGGCCCAGGACCTCGGCGACACGGGAAAATTCGAAAAAGCCTTGGAAATGGTCCGGCCGCTGGTCGAGCAGGCCGGCCGCTTCCCCCAAAAACCCGAACTCCAGTATGAAGTCCTCGATTACCAGCACTTCTTGCTCTTGAAAACGGGCGCCTTCAAGGAAGCGGTTCAGACCGGCTTCAAAATCGAGGAGCTGGGCCGGAAGATCGGCGATCGCAAGTCTCCCTGGGACTGCCTCAAGATCGCCGACGCCTACATGGGGCTCAAGGAATACGACAAGGCCCTGGATTGGGTCGAGAAAGCGGTCAAGGAACGGGATTTCACCAAGCTCGAGACGCTGCAAAGCGAGGGACTCGCCCCTTTGAGGGAATATCCCCGCTTCAAAGCGCTCTTGGCGGACGTCGAAAAGAGCCTGGGCATCGGGCAAACAGCCCGCGATTTCCGGATCACGATGTTGGACGGCACGTCCTTCGTCCTATCAGAGCATAAAGGCAAAGTCGTGCTGATCGACTTCTGGGATGTCCGTTGCGTGCCCTGCCGCAAGGCAATGCCCCACCTCAAGGAGCTCCACCAAAAGTACGCCGGCCGGGGACTGGAGATCATCGGCATCAGCCTCGATACCGAAAAAAAGCTTCTTGAAGACTATCTCCGGAAGATGGAGCTCCCCTGGAAGATGGCCTGCACCTTTAAGGGATGGAGCGACGAGACGGCCAAGCTCTACCGGATCAGCGCGACGCCGTCGACCTGGCTGATCGACCGTCAAGGGATCGTCCGCTCCGTCAACTTGACGGGCGACAAGCTGACGGAAGCGATCCTCGGTCTCCTTTAAGATATTTCTGCCTCGTTTATTTCTTTGAGATATCCGCCGAGGAGGCGAGGAACTCCCGGATTTCCCTCATGAATGGGACCGGCTTCTCCTGCCAGAAGTGGCCGCATCCTTCGATCCAAGCCGTCGCGACCTTGGCCGCCGTGAGGGCGGCCCGAATCTCGCCGGCCGTATCCAGGCCGATGGGATCGTCCACGCCCTGGAGCATCAACACCCGCTTTTTCAGCCCGGCCAGATCTTTCGTCAGATCATAGCCGGAGACGGCTTCGAATGTCATATTCATGACCGCCTCATTGAGATCGGGGAGCAGCTCGACGGCCGGCTTGAAACGGGGATCGGAGAGGTAGGCGGGATAGATGTCGGCATGCCTTTCCATCTTCCTGTCGATCACCCCGGCCTGCATCAGCTCGATGACGCGGGCGCGCATCTTAGCGAGGAACCGCAAGAGGCTTTGGTGGGTGACGGCTCCGCTGCCGATCAGGATCAAAGAGCGCACCCGCTCCGGGTGAACGGTCGCGTATCGCAGGGCGAGGATGCCGCCCCAGGAGTGCCCGAGAAGATGGAACGATTTGAGGCCCAGCGACTTGCGGATCGACTCGATGTCCTCGATATATTTTTCGAACGTGAAGCCGGATTTTTCCAAGACCGGCGCCGAAGAACGGCCGACGCCCCTCTGATCGAAGGTGACCACCGCCAGGCTTTTCCCGGCAAGGTTCTCCAAGTCGGTCATGTACCTGCTCGAAATGCCGGGGCCGCCGCTGAGCGCGAGAAGGGCGTTGCCGCTTTCGCTCTCGCCGGCGACGCGGACGAACAATTCCACGCCGCCCGACGACACGCGGACCTCTCGGACCGGCGCGATCCGCCTGAACTCGAAAGCCTTCAAGCCCGTCTGCAAAGTCACGAAGAGGCTTGCCGCCCGGCCGCCGCCGTCTCGGGAAATCCTCCCCGGCAATCCTCCCGCAAGCCACATTCCCGACAACGTGAATCGCTCTTCCGCGAAAACGATCCCGACGGACATATCGTTAATCCGGCAAGCGAATCCCTTGCCGGCGTCGTGGTCGATCGCGATCCGGCCGAAAACAGGATTTTCGTAAACGCCGCAAATGTCCCCCGGCGAAGGCTCCTTCGCACCGCCGGGCTCGCCCGTCTTCGCGGCTGATCCGCGGCTGATATTGGAGAAGGCTCTCATCGGGGCGAGACGCTCCAGGTAATGCGCGTTCCAGTCGACGGCTTCCAGGCCGAGCAACCGGTCGTAGATCTCCCGGCTCAGGCTGTGTCCAAGGAAGTTTGTCTGGGTGTTGGTGAGAACGGCGACGCCGATCCCCTTCCCGGGAAGAAAGCTGACCAGCGAGCCGAACCCGTCCACTCCACCGTGGTGCTCGACCACGCCGACGCCCCGATGCTCGTCGACAAACCAGCCGAAGCCGTAGCCGGAGTCGAGGACGAACGGCTCTACCGCGCCCCGGACGATCTGGATCTGGGCGGTATGCAGGGTTCCGATGGCCCGCTCCGAGATCAGTCTCCGGCCGTTGATTGTCCCCTTATCGAGGTTGAAGAGGAGCCATTTCGCCAGGTCCTCGGCGTTCGAATTGAGGCCGCCGGCCGAAAGAAGCGCATCGGGATCGCGGAAAGGAATCCGCGCCCAGCTTTCGCCGGCCGGGACATACGGCAGGGAATGGTCCGGCGCGGCCTGCAAAGCGGCGAAAGAGGCGCTGGTCCCGGCCATGCCCAACGGTTCGAGGATCCGCTTGGCGATGAATTCCGCATATTCCGCGCCTCCGGCCTTCTCAATCAGCCGGCCTAAAGCGGTATACATCAGGTTGTTGTACTGGAAAACCTTGCCGAGAGCTTGCGTCGGTTCCAGCAGCCGCAGCCGTCCCATGATTTCGCCGTCGGCCAGGGCACGGTCCGTCAGCCACATCAAGTCGAAACCGGGGACGCCGGTTCGATGGGCCAGGAGGTCGGCCACCGTGGCCTTCGCCGTCAATTCGTCGCTGAAGAGACGGAATCCCTCGAGGATTCGGGCCACGGGGGAATCCAAGCGTAGCGCCCCCTCGTCGGCCAGCATGCCGATGGCCGTCGCCGTAAACGATTTCGTCGCCGAGGCGATCGGGAAGACCGTTTTCGCGGTGACAGGGAGCTTGTCCTCGACGTTCCTGAGGCCGTAGCCTTTGACAAGCAGGACCCGCCCATCCATGACGACGGCCAAGGCCACACCCGGCACACGCCACCGGGCCATGGACGACGCGATATAGTCGTCGATCCCGGCGAGCTTGTCCTGCGCCCCGCGGTTTGGCATCGCCGCCACGAGAGAGAAGGACAGAAATACAAGCAATAGGACAGCCGAAATTCTTGATGATAACATCTTATTCTTTCCTTGATTTGAAATAGAAGCTTATGGGATCGGGGACCGAGGCGACGGCTTCCTTCGGCAAATGCCTGAGGATTTCGATCGACTCCCGGCACCATTCGATCATGGCCGAGATGCGGTGGATGCCAAACCGGATCGTGATCAGCCAGTACGGAGTCAGCGCGTGATGGTCGTAGTTCCGCACGTGCCAGTCGTCGATTTCCTTCAGCTCGGCCAATACCATCTCGTTGGTTTCCTTGAGTGTCTCCAACTCCTTGATCTGCTCGCTGACATCGCTCTTGCCACCAAAGAAGACCTTCAAGAGCATCTCGTTTCTCTTCTTCTCGACCGTTGCCGGAAGGTCCAGCCATGCTCGAAAAACCTTCAACCCCTTGTCGGTGATCGAATAGACGTGCCGGTCCGGCTTGCCCTTCGACCGCCGGCTTTGCCGGGACACATACTTTTTCTCAAGCAGCTTTTTCAGGGTAGGATAGATTTGCCCATAGCTTTCCTGCCAGAAATATCCCAGGCACTGCCCGGCGGACTTGCGGAAGTCGTAGCCCGACATCGGCTGCAGGGAGAGCATGCCGAGTATCGCGAACTGCGTTCTATTCTTGTCCATTTTGATACCTCTAACAGATATATATCATTAAGATATTCATAAGTCAAGCCCCCAACTCAAATTTCTCCGATCGTTACCCTCCCCCCCTTTCACGTCCGGACCAGGGCCGAATTCGCTGATCCTGGAAAATGGGCGCTGAGGATCATCGATTTGAATCCTCGGGGTGATGTTGATGGCGAAGCGAAATCCGAGAAGCAAACCGCCGGTCGGCTTGAAAGGAAGGAGGAGGTATGGTACACATTTTTCATCCCTCAAAGGGGGGCCGTTTTGAAATTCACGAAGCTCCGCGAGCGGCGGCGTCCTTTCCCGATCCTCGTTTCCCACTTTTTCGGCCGGTTTTTCCGGAACGAGATCGTCGACTTCGAGGACCAGATGAAGGAACGGTTGATCGCCGTTCTTTCCGTCCTCGCCATCATTGTCGCCTGGATTTCCAAGGACATTCTCTTTAAGTATATCTTCGTCCCCGACGCCAACCTCTCCTGGCAGGATAAAGATTACATCCTGATTCTCATGATGATGATTTTCGGCATCATCACGCTTTTCGAATGGGAGACGCTTTTTCTGGATCGCCAGGATTTTCAAAATCTCACGCCCTTGCCGATCAAGCTTCGGACGATTTTCGGAGCCAAGCTCGCCTCGTTTATCGCTTTTGTCGGCCTCTTTTCCCTGGCTATGGCCGGCCTCTCCTCGATTCTCTTCTCCATTTATCTGTGGCATTGGCGGTCCCCCGACGGATTTTTTACGGTCCGGTATGTTTTCGCCCATCTCGTGAGCGCGTTCGCCGCCTGCCTCTTTGTCTTTTTCGCCTGCGTCTTTCTCCGATTTTTCATGATGGCCGTCCTTCCCTTCCGTTTCTACCAGCGCGTCTCCCTCGGGATTCGATTTCTTCTCATCACCTTGTTCGCGTTCTTCTTTTTCGCTTTCCTCCTCGATCCGTCCGTTGTCGGGGGGTCTTTCCGCTCCCTGGCCCGGTTGAAAGACGCCGGAGATCCTTTCATCTATTTATTCCCGCCGCTCTGGTTCACGGGTCTCTATGAATTCATCCTGGGCAATCGGGATACCGTTTTCCGCGCCTTGGCCGGAAGGGCCGGGCTGGCCCTTCTCTTCTCCATCGCCGCTTTCGTGCTGGCCGGAGGTTTCAGCTATGTCCGTCACGTCCACAGGACGTTGGAAGTCGCGAAAGCCCGAACGAAGGGATTCCGGGCCGGGGAACGCATCGGCGAATTCGTCCGAAACAGGATCTTCCGCCATCCCGAAGAAAAAGCCGTCTCGGATTTCTTCTCGAAGACGATCCGGTCCGGAGCCAAACAACGGATGACGCTGGTGAATTTCGTCGCGGCCGCGGCCGCCTTGGATTTGCTGCTTTTGGCCATGAATCGAAGGAGCTTATGGGCCCTGACCCCGGACAACACGATTCTCCTGGTCCAACCGATTCTCTTCTCTCTGGTCTTGCTGATCGGGATGAGGGCCGTCGTCGTCATTCCCATTGCGCCGGAAGCACGATGGATTTTCCAGATCACCGAAACGACCCGCCGGACGCGATATGTCGCGGGCCTGAAAAAAGCCCTCTTCTTCAAATGGCTTCTGCCTCTCGACGGGCTCGTTTTTTTCTCCCATGCCCTTCTCTGGCGCGATGGGCGTTCGGCCTTCAACCACGCCCTCTTCGTCATCATGGTTTCCGGCCTTGGAACCGAAGCTGTTTTTTTCCGTTTCCGGAAAATCCCTTTCGCCTGCCCTTATGTCCCCGGAAAGATGAGGATCGAAACCCGGGGCATTCCCGCCGTTGTTGCATTCTGCGCATTGCTGGCCGGCCTGGCTTTCGTTGAGAAAGAGCTCCTGAGGAATCCGGGATTGTTTCTCTATGCAATCCCCGTCTTCGCGGCGGCGACCGCGGCCTTGGGAATCCAAAATCGCCGATTTCTGCGGAATCATTCCCTTCTCTATGACGAAAAACCCGAGCCGATTATGGTTACGCTGGGGGGAGGCCGATGAAGCCGAAGATTCTTATCATTCCAGCGGCGATGATCCTGGCCCTTGTCTCCTGCCGCCCCGATTCCGAACCGGGCGCCGGACGCCAAACGAAGGTCGTGGAGCTCGCGGGTCCTCAAACGGAAATCATCGTTTATTCGGCCAAGGTTCCAGGGTATTGGACGAAAAGCGCGGGCGGGCAGGGACGCTTCTTTCTCTTCCTCTTTTCCCGCGAAGATTCATTCAAAAAGGGAGATCTCCTGACGGTGGAAGGCGAGCTCGGAAAAGCCACCGCCGCCATCTTCGACGACGAATCCAGGGCCTATTTCAGAATGGCTGAGGTGATCATATTCGCCGCGTGGAAGGCGGAAAAATACAAAGGCCCGGGACAATGATTCGCGGCCGACGGATCCTATCTTCCGTCTTGCTCGTCGGGCTTCTTGTCTCGCTGAACGGATGTCAATCGTCATGGAACAGGTCCGCAACCGAAGAAAAGCTCGATGTCCAGATTTGTTCGGACGTCTTATCCGTCCGGACCCGGATGGGCGATTTTCTAGAGGGCTACGTGGCGGAGGAAACGTCGAATTACCGGAAGCGCCGCTTCTTCGTCGCCCTCGAAATCCCGAAATATGAAAAAGGCGAAAAGCTGACGGTCCGGGGAATTTTTACCGAAGATCTTGTCCGCTTTTCCGCAACGGACAAGCCTCCATCCGAATATCGCGTTTTCGTCATCGAAACAGCCTCGCCCCGGGAGATCGAGAATGAAACCGTCCCCCGGCCCTATTCCAAAACCAACGATCCCAATTCGGGGAGCAAGCCCCCATCGCCTAAAAAGGAAGGGTGACGAAAGGACGATTGCGACATAGGGAAGAAGAGTTAAGCGTTGAAATCGCCTGCCGCCTCGGGCTGGTAGAGAACCTTTTTGATCTTGAATCGGCGGAGGCCGCCCGGAACCTTCCATTCGACGACGTCGCCCTTGCGGAATCCGATGAGGGCGGTGCCCAACGGGGCCAGGACGGAAATTTTTCCCTGACTGAAATTTTCGGCCATGGGGTAGACGAGGGCGTATTCGTTTTCCTCCCCGGAATCGAGGTCCTGGATCCGGACCTTCGAGTTCATCGTCACGATATCGGGATCGATTTTCTTGGAGTCGACGATGATGGCCCGCTCAACTTCCGCCCTGAGATCTTTGAGCAAGGCCCGATCGGGATCCGCACCCGTCACTTCGACCGAAACCAGGGCCATTAGCCGGTCGTAATCCGTTTTGGTCAGGTGAATGCTCTTGCCCATGGAAGACTCCTTGTTGGGGAAACCAGGATGATTATCAGGAAAAGACACGCCGCCTCTTCAATATAAGGCGGAACAGAATAATTGGCAAGTTAGTGGTAAAATTAGAGAAGGTCCGGTTCACAATGAAAATGGGAAAAAGCCCCCCCGCCTTCAAGGGCCAGATCCAAATCTATACCGGAGACGGGAAAGGCAAGACGACCGCCGCCTTGGGGCTGGCGTTGAGGGCCGCGGGACGAGGATACCGGACCTATTTCGGCCAGTTCATGAAAGCCCGGCCGTCGGGCGAACGCGCCGCCGCCCGCAAGCTCGGCGGCTTGATCACCTTTGCCATGTTCGGCCGGGCCGGCCTGCTCAAGATGAAAGGGCGGCCCGATCCGGAGGATATCCGGTTGGCCAAGCGCGGGCTAAATCTCTGCCGAAAGGCGATGCTCTCCGGCCGGTACGACCTCGTCGTCTTGGACGAAGTCAACGTCGCCCTGCATTTCGGCCTGCTCCAAATCTCGGATGTTCTGGCTCTGCTCGACGAGAAACCGGCCGCGATCGAGCTCGTTCTGACCGGCCGCCGGGCTCCTGTCGCCCTCATCCGCCGGGCCGGCCTCGTCACCGAGATGAAGCCGGTCAAGCATTATTTCGACGCCGGCGTTCCCGCCCGCCGCGGAATTGAAGACTAATCTGGGGTCGGACCTCAGTAAATCATGGAAAATTTTCGGATTCTTATCCGGGATTTTGACCGGGAAGGCGTTTTCAGGTAAGAATTCCCTTTCACGGAAGGTTCGACAAGGAGAGGCCCGCCATGAAGCGCAATATCGTTGTCGGATTCCTCGTTCTCACCGCCGTATTCGCGCTGGCCGCCGGATTCGCCGCGGCCCAGCAAACGCCCTGGCTGTACTGGACCTTGCTCCCCCGCGAGCAGATGGACCTGATCGTGGGCGAAGCATCCGGAGAAACCGCCCGCCGGACCATCATGGACATCAACGGCTACAACCGCGAGCGGCTCGCCTCCGAATTCGCCGGAAATTTTTGGGAAACCCAGGTCATTTCCAACGCCCTGAAAAGCTACGGCTTCGACAACGTCCAGATCGTGACCTATCCCTCGGGCGAGGCCTGGCGCGGCATCAAAGGCGAGCTCTGGGAAATCGCGCCCTTCCGGCAGAAGATCGCCTCTTTCCAGGACGACGTTTCCATGCTCCTCAACGGCAGCGAGAAGGCCGATGTGACCGCCGAGCTCGTCTGGGTCGGCGGAGGAACCAAGACCGAAATCGACGCCGCCCAGGTCGCGGGAAAAATCGTCGTGACCGAGGGGAGCGCCGCATCGGTCCATAACGAAGCCTGCCTGAACCAGGGCGCTTTGGGCGTCGTCGTCATCGCCATGAGCCGGCCTTATTTCGATCCTCTTCAAATGCCATGGAGCGGCCTCCGCGGCCGCCGACCCGGCGCCGCTGCCGAAGCCGCCCCGAAGCCGAAATTCGCCTTCCAACTCCCCGTCCGCGAGGGGGATTATCTCAAGAAGCGGCTCCTGTCCCGGGAAAAGATCACCGTGCACGCCGTCGTCGACAGTAAGACCGAGACGGCCGACCTCGAGGATGTCCTTTGCCTCATTCCGGGAACGGACCCGGCCGCCGGTGAGGTCATCCTCTCCGCCCACCTTTTCGAGGGATTGGCCAAGCAGGGAGCCAACGACAATATCTCCGGAAGCGCCGGGATTCTTGAGGTCGCCCGGACGCTCAACGCCCTGATCAAAGACGGACGTCTCCCCAGCCCCAAGCGAACCATCCGCTTCATTTGGGGCCCGGAATTTTCCGGCATCGGCGCCTGGGTTCGGGAAAATACGGCGGTCATGGAAAAGACCCTCTGCAACATCAATATGGACATGGTCGGCGAATGGCTGACCAAGAACCAGGCCTTCTTCTGCCTGATGCGGACGACCTACGGTAATCCCCACTACATCAACGACGTCATGGAGAATTATTATCGATACGTCGGGGAAGGGAACCGGGAACGCATTCAGAACAGGAGCAACGCGTATCGAGTTCCCATCCGCATCGTCAGCCCCTTCGGGGCCGACGAGCCGTTCACCTACTCCATCGAGACGCATTACGGCGCCTCCGACCATGAGGTCTTCAATGATTGGGGGGTCGGCGTTCCCGGGATCATGATGATCGCCTGGCCGGACCGCTGGTACCACACGACCGGCGACGTCTCCGACAAATCAGACGCCACCCAGCTCAAGAGGGTTGCGGCCATCGGCGCGGCCGGAGCCTATACGATCGCTTCGGCCGACGATGCCCTGGCCGGCCGGATCGTCTCCGAGATCTCCGGCAACGCCGTCCGCCGACTCGGGCAAGCCCTGACCGTCGGGATTCAAATGCTGAATTCCGCGGAAGCGAAGACATTGACGTCCGCTTACGCCGCGGCGCGCAGCCAGGTGGAGGCGACAGTCATCAACGAAAAGGAAACACTCGACAGCGTCCTCGAGCTGGCCGCCGACAAAACCGCTCTTGCCGCCGACATATCCAAAGCCAAGCAAGCCGTCGACGGCGTCGGAAACGCCGGCTTGGCGGAACTCAAGGCGCGCATGGAATCGATCGCCAGGGAAACGAAAATCCCGCCGGTCAAGCTCGAACTTTCGGCCCTCGAGAAAAAAGCGGCTGGAATCGTTCCCCGTCCGACGGCCAAGGTCAAAGCCAAGGGTTATAGCGGCTACACGGCACTCATCACGGCCGTTCCAGCCGAAATCAAGGCGAAATATCCGTACGGGCGGAACACCGAATTCGCCGTAGCCAACACCGCCGAGCTGCAGCTCCTGGCCAACGGAACCCATAGCGTTCTGGACATCAAGAAGATGCTCGACGCCCAGAATGAAAGGCCGACATCGCTGCAAGGGATCCTGAATTGCCTGGAGATCCTGAAAGCCGCCGGGCTTGTGGAATATTAAATTCCGGGGTCGGACCTCAGTATTTCGTTTCCAAAGACCGATCGGGAGTCAGCGAGGAAGATCCCAAACGACGCGATAGCGTTTGACGAGAGGATTCCCTTCGGCGTCTTCCTCCAAGCCGTACATCATTCCCTTTTTCCAGACAAAAGGCCGGATCTTCGCCGGAATCGGAATTTTGGCTAGATAAAGGCCGTCCTGGTCGAAAACATCATAAAACACGGACGATTTATCCTTGCTTTTTTCAAACGTCCCGGCGATCAGGCGCCCCTCGTCGTCGGCCAGAAGGTCTTGAACGGCCGGATGAACGGCGGGGGCGTCCAGCGTCCGTCCCTTGAGGCGCTTTTTCGCCTCGGCCAGCTCTTCGGGCGATATCCTTACGCGATTGCCGGCTTTTTTGATCGTCATCCTGGTCGAATCCCGGAGCCCGAAGACTTCGATTTCGTATTCGGGCTTATATGCGAGCGCCAGCCTTTCGCCAGTCGTAACGGCCCAATTGAAAGGAGGGGCGAACGGCCTGAAGACGTCGGGATCGGACGGTACGGAAGGAATGAACAACAGCGTTTTGATTGTTTTCAAATCAACGTCGCAGTATCTGATTTCCTTCCCGTTGACGCGGTCCTTTTGCGCATTGACCCGGATCACGGCCCGGCCGTCCGGCAAGATACAGACGTTGATCATCCAGCTCGCCGGAACGAACCGCCTGAAAGAACCATCCTTCCCGAAATAATTCAGTCCCTTGATGTAATCCTCGAACACGAGATCGAAATTCTCCAGAACAAAGATGTCGTCGGGATTCTCAAGCTCGCCCGGACCTTGGCCTCTGCGCCCGATGCTCCTAAGAAAATCGCCGGTCTTGGAATAGATCTTGACGCAATCGTCGCCCTGGTCCATGACATAGATCTTTCCCTCGGCATCGACGGTGATGTACCAGGGACTGATCAGCCCGCTTGTTTTTCCTCCCATCGCCCCGATGGTCAAGTCCTCTTCCAGCCGAAGGATCTCCCCTTTATAAAGGGGGCTCTCGGGATTCGAAACGACTGTCAACCCGTTCCGATATTCCCGTGTCCCTTTCCATGAGGACGCTTGGGGAACATACGGCTGAAGAACGGCGGGAGAAACCAACGCGAGAGAACATATGGCCAGGCAAATGCGTATCGGGATTTTCATATGTCCTCCCCTACCCCGTGGAATGAAAAGATGGGATCATCTTACCCGAAAAGTCGCGGGCCGAGCAATACGGGACTTTAATCAAGCTTTCAAGAGGTACCGATGGTTGCAGCAGTCGTCACCCTGCATCAGGGTCTTGGTCCGGGCCAGTTCGATGCGCGGATTGAACGATTGGGCCGACTGAAAATCTCCGAAACAGACGGCGGCATATCCCAGGTCGCCGACTTTAGCTTCGAGGAAAATCCTGGCCCATAGGCATTCCGTGACATGGAGCCGGAAGACGCGGTCCGTGCTTTCCGGCACCGTGAAGGTCATAGTATTCGCGAAATTCGGATTGGCGGGATCGAAATATTTCCTGGCGGCTTCAAAATCGTTCGACCCGAGCCTTTTGGCTAAATTCGCGGCCGCCGCGGCGGCTGATTCCGCGGCGTAAGCCTTGAGCATCTCCACGGTCTTCTCTCGGCCCAAGGTGACGGCGCAGTACTTGATAAAGGGGATAAAAATCGAGCCGTAGCGTTGGGCGAAGAGTTGCCGCATCGTGAGCTTGTTCGGCATTTCCGCGTCGAATTTGTTCTGGGCCGGCGATGGCCGTCCACCGATGGACGGCATCCCAAACAGAGGGACCGACGAACATCCCAGCAAGGACGCGGCACAAGCCGGCAGGCTTCGACCGAGAAAGGTCCGGCGGTCGAACGACTTTTTAAAAATCTCGCTCATGTGAGCCTCCTGAGTGATGGATGGCGGAGCGGACCCGCCGGCCGGCAGCGGGTCCGAACATCACGCTTTCATCCCGTAATACGGTCGGGTACACCGCTTCGCCATATGACAACTGTCACGTTTTTCCAAAATCGGCTTTTTTTATCGACGCATCTTCCGTACCTCGAAGACGGCCGAGGGACTGCGCCGTCACCGGGGACGGAATCTCCGCCCCCTGCCGCCCACTTCCCGGCCGCTTTTATTGGAGAAGACGGCCTGTGATACGATAGGGCCTGCCGATGACGATCTTTCTTTTCGGTTATTATTTATTATTTTTTGCGGCCGGTCTCACCCTGCTCGTGGCGACCTACAGACGATACCAAAGGACCGGGGACCCATTGCTTTTATCCTATACGTTTTACCTCATCTCCGTCAGCGTCACGGTTTTCGAAAGCGCCATCGGGGAATCCTTCCTTTCTCTGATCTCAAATGCGCGCGGCCTCTCGGCGGCTTCGGTCGAATCGACCAGCAGGATTCTATGTCTTTTCTCCGTGCCCCTGTGGTTCATCAGCTGGTATTTTTTCTTAAAGATGATCGCCCGGCTGTCGGGCCGGGATATCAGCCGGCCGGTCTGGACCGTGTACCTGGCCGGCCAGATCTTGGCCGCGGCAGCCTTCGCCGTCATGATCGGTTCCTTCGCCTCGCCGCCAAATCCGACGGCGTCCCACGCATTCTCAACCGCATTTTCGATCGCGCGCTGGATAGGATTTTTCCTTCGCTTCTGGGCCCTGACCCAGATCGTCTTCTCCCTCGGGAGTCTTGCCGATCCCTCAAGGCGGCGACTGGTTCTGAGGTTCGGAGGAATGTCCGCGGGCCTTCTCGCCATATCTTACGGACTGTGGATTCTTCGGCCGCAACAGACGATATTCAATCTCGTCTACCCGGTTTCGTTTTTCCTGAGCGAGTATGCGCCGCTCTTTTACCTGCTGGCCGTCCTGCGGCGGGAATTTCGCGGAATCCCGGCCGATTCCCTGCAGCCAAGCACCCTGAACCGCCTGGTCCAAGCCGAAGGGCTTACCAATAGAGAGCGGGAGATTTTCGAGCTCATGCTGGCAGGGAAAAACAATGTCGATATTCACCGGGCGCTTTTCATTTCCCCCGGCACGGTCCGGAACCATGTTTCGAGCATTTACAGAAAGCTGGGATTGAAGAATCGTTATCAGTTGCTGGCCTTGGCCCGCCAAGAAAACGGAGACGGACGCGAGAGGTCCTGAATTACCTCGAGATCCTGAAGGCCGCGGGCCTGGTCGAATTTTAAAAAAGAACTTCCCGCTCCTGGCCCTCGCTCAAGGAAAAATCCTTGAGCTTGATCGCGGCCTTGTTCTTGAGGGAGAAAGTCTTCAGCGTCAGCGCGCCCGATAAGACGCGGATCGTGGCCTTGCCGCTTTCGATTCGCACCGTGCCCCAGGCATAGCCGTTGCTCCAGAAATACCGTCCCGGCCGGGCGGTGAACGTCATCGACTGGTCCACGCCGGAATAGAGAAATCCGGTCAGGGCCGGAACCGCGGCCCAACTGGCCATGGCCCGGGCATAATGGTGCCCGCACTCGGGCTCGTCGAAGGGGTTTCGCTTCTCCCCGTCGAATCGCTTCCGGATGTTCTCGATGCATTTCAGGCCGTCGTCGATCCGCTCTTCATAAAGCATCCCGATCGCCGCGGTGTATTCGAACCCGGTCATGGACTCCGCGAAATAGGGAAAGGGGACTTTCAGCCGGCCCTTGGGCCAGCCGGCCATCACCAGCCCGGCCTCGTCGCCCAGGACGTATGACCGCATGTTGTTGAACCGTTCGCCGAAGCGCTCGACGGAATTGTATTTCAATACGGATTGGAGGGCCGTCCGGATGTTTTCCGGCTTGGCCAGGTAGCCCAGGCCGCAGACGTGGGCCAGGTACTGGCCGGCCAGCTGATCGACGAGGCATCCGGATCCGAGTTGAAAAGGGGGGATCTCGACGGCGGGATTGCTCATATCAAGGAACGCGCGCGTCTTCGGATCAGTGATTTTGTGCTCGTAATACTCCCCGTTGAAAAGATTCCCGTCCACCCAGCGGCTCCCTGCCTCGAAAATCCGCCGGCATTTCGCGGCGAAGGCCTCGTCGCCCATCGCCCGGGCCATCTTTTCGGAAGCCTTGAGGGCCCCGAAATACCAGAACTGCATCTGGGGATTCGGCCCGTAGTAATTGACGTCCATCGTGTTGAGCTGCTCGCCTTCCTCGACTCCGTCCTGGTCGGCGTCCCATCCGTTTTCGATCCAGGCATAGGACATCGCCGCCTTGACCCGGGGCCAGTATTTTTGAAGCCACGACATGTCGCCCGAATGCTGCCATTCCCGGTAGAACCGGATGACCGCCCCCATTTGCCCATCGGCCGCGGCGACGTGGTCATAGGTGAAATTGGATTCGAGCGGCAGGTGGACGCGGTTGATCATTTTCCCGGAGGCCTTGGTCCCGTAGGTCAGCTCGACATCGCGCATCGTCCGGGCCAGGTCGCCGAACAGGAACGGGAGGGCGTTCTCGTAGTTCCAGACGTGGGTGCAGTTGCCGAAGCACGAGCCGACTTCGTCCATGACGCCTTCCCAGCCCATCAAATGGCTGGAGGGGAGGCGGAAGACGGTCTGGGAGCGCAGGGTCGAGAGATTGAACAGGGCGGCTTCCTTGACCGCTTCGGGCAAGTCGCTCCCGACGAAGGCCTCGACGAACGCGATCGTTTTCCGCTCCAGGTCCGGAAGGCGCGGGGCCTCCTTTTCGATCACATCCCAGGCATCCCGGTATTTCGTGGTGTAGTAATTGCCGACGATTTTTCCGATATAACCGAAGTCCCAGGCCCCGTTCCAATCGCGCCGGTTGGGGAAATGCCAGGCCAGGTAGAACGTAAACGTCGCCACGGACCGGCCCGGAATTGATTTCATGACCGCCAGGGACGCCATGGGATTGTCGTCGACGATTTTCTCCTTGTCGGTGAGGAGGCCGTCGGCGCTGAAATCATCCCAGAAATCCAGGATGGCGTTCTCCCAATCGTTGGGCGTGGAGGAGCGCCGGTACGTGATCCGGCCGCTTTCCGGCGTGGTCAGGGCGACGGTCCCCCAGGCCGAGTCCTCGGTAGGCACGCCGCGGCTGGACATGAAAAGACCTTTGACCGAGCCGCTTTCCCGGAAATCGTTTTGGTTCTCCTTGGCCCCGAAGGGAACGACGTCGCCCTTCCAGTTCTTCTTCGTCCGGCTTCCGTCCTGGCCGATGAAGTTCCGCATCGTCCCGCATACGGACGCCTCGATCGGGCTGTCGCTTAAATTGGCGACCTCGTAGCGGAGGACGGCGATGGGGACACTGGAATCGTCGGCGTTTCCCGGAATCAAGGGATTGAATCCCTTGATCTTCACCGAAACGGGCAGACCGGGGTCGGACAAACTCACCTGGCCGAAGGGATAAGCGGCGGCGAAAGACGCGTGGGCAAACCGCGGAAGGCCGTGGTTGTTGGCCGGGCGGCCTTCATAATGCTGATATTCCTCGGGACGGAGAGGGCCGATCAAAGCGCGTGTGACGGGAGCCGCGCCGGAGGATTTCACATAAAGGGCGAAAAACGGCGCATCGTTCCCCGTCGCGACGGTGCTGAATCCTTTGCCCGGCTTGTTCATGATCTCCCAATCGCGAAGCTCGCCCCGTCCGCCCAGGGAAACCGTGCCCGTCCCGATTCCGCCCAGGGGCAAAGCGATTTGAGAAAGATGGTTTTGGTCATAGCGCTTGAGGACGGGCCAATCCTGCGTTTGGCCGACGGCAGGCCAAGGCGGGAGAAACAAGGCCGCAACGAGAATCATTTTATTAAGTTGTCGGTCCGGCTTATTGATTTTCCGGGGTAGGACCTCAGGATGCTTAGTTTTTTCAACACAATACGATGTATTCATGGCCGTTCCGTTTATATCAGCCCTTTATCGACGGGCTTTGACCGTAAACATCTGAACGACTTTCCCGTCTTTTCCGGAGACCGTGACCCGGAGCTCGGCCCGGTCGGCATCGACTTTGGCCACCTGGTCCTGGCCCAAGGCGAGAATCGGAAAATCATTTCCCGCTTTCCCGGCCGGAGTGATCATCAGCCGGTGAAAATGCCCGCCGATCACAAGATCCACTTTTCCCTTGTTGGCCAGGGCCGTCCATTGAGCTCCGCGATCGCGGACCCAACCCCAATTCGGCTGATGGAGAAGGATGACCCGGAAGGGGGCATCGGCCGCCCGCGGGTCGGAGTCGAAATGCTTTTCCAGCCAGGCGAGCTCCTCCTCCCGGTAAGCCTCGACCCGGTTGAGGTCGGCGTACACGTTCGTCTCGTCGGCCTTGTCCTCGCCGGTGTCGAGAACGACCAAATGGAGCGGCCCGTGGTCCCGGGCATAGTAAAAGCGGCCTTCCGGCGTCGGAACATAGTCGAAAAGCCGGCGGGCGAACGTTCCCCGCATCTCGTGATTTCCGCGGACGAACATCAGGAGCTTCCCTCCGGCCGCGGTTTTCTCGGCCGGGCCGAGCCAGCGCCCGAAAATCTGGTCCTCGCTCTCCACCCCGTGGAAAGCGTCGCCGAGTTGAACGACGAAATCGGACCCCGCCCAGTCCACGGCCTTGAGCAAGTCGGTTACCCGGGCCGCGTCCTCGTGCGTGTCGGTGACGGCGCTGAAGGAAACCGAGGGCTTCGACCGGTCGAATGTGGTCAACGTCCGCTCCGGACTCTCCGCCGCCAGCCCCTTCTCCGGCCAGTAAGCCTTCATCTTCACGACCCGGACGGCCACGGCCTTATAGGCGTAAGCACGGCCGGGTTCCAAGCCCGAAAGATGCACCGTATGAAGCACGCCGATGGGCAGGAATCCATGTCGGGCGTTTTCCTGTTTCCGGCTCAGGGCTTCCCCCTTCAATCCGTAAATGACTTTCGCCTGGCAGGGCGTATCGGTCAGCCAGACGATCGTCGCCTCCGTTTCGGAAAGCGACGTCAGGTAGGGCCCGGCCATGATGACCGGCTTCGTGTCGTGGACGATATAGGGCTCATTCTGGGCCTGGGCGGGAAGCCCCATGGCAAACGCCGCGGCGACGGCCAGGATGACGGGAAAACGAAAAACGCGGTGTTCCATTCGTCGGCCTCCTCCACGGGGTCTGAACGACCCGGTCTCTTCGACTCTCGGCAAATATTCTACTCCAGACGATTCATAAAATCCCTTGCGAGGAGATATTTCGGATCTTTTCCAAGCCGATTGAGAGAGACGGCGGCCCGATTAACAAGGCCGATACAGGGTCTGCGCGAATCCCGGGGGAAACGAGCCTGCCCGGGGACGCCGTCGGCGTCTTCTTCATGGCATCGCCTGGAAGAGATCCGTCTTTTTGAAAGTCGGCTCCGCTTGCGTTATCATTCCGGCCGTCAACGAAATGAAGAAACCGACCCTTATCTTCCCGCTTCTTGCCGTCCTCGCCGCCGGCGCGACCTCCGAAACCCGTCTTTATCAGGAACGGACGGGACCGAAAACGATCGTCCTCGAATGGGCCAGACAGCCCCTTCCAGTCGGAAGCCGCGTCACCTTAAAATCCTTTTACGATCTTTTTTCATTTGAGTGACATTCCTCGTTCCGCATTCCCCTACGATGGGATCGGAGGACAAAAATCAATGAAAAGGGAAATCATCGACCCCGCCGCTCGGCGGCCGAGACCGAAGATTCATTTCGCCCTCTTGACCGCTTTGGCCTTCGTTTTCACAATCGGGCTGACGTTCGCATCCATCGAAGTCCCGCGCCTCCTGGACGAGACCTTGGCCCGTTCGATCGACGCCCCGGACGTCGCCACGGGATCGGGGCCCATGGATGCGTATAAAACCGAGCTCTATCTCCGCCATTTCCATATCCGTCTGATCGGATGGGTTTGCCTGGGCCTCGTCGCGGCCATGATCGCCGCCGGGTTCATCACGGGCCGGAGCGGCTGGACGTCCGCCGGAGCCTTAGTCCTGTTTCTTCCCGTTTTCGGTCATTTCGCTGCGACCATGTTCTTTTTAGGAGGCCTGGGACTTCTCCGGCTCTTGTGGCTGCCGTTCCTGGATGCCTCGTTCCGCCTGTTCCGTCTGGGCGCCATCATCGATCTCCCCTACAACCTCCTCAACTCCCTCTACCTCCAGACCGGACTCGACCGGCGGGTCCCCCTTTCGGCCTTCATCACGGGGCTGGGGCTTCTCCTCTTCTTTCTCGGAACCCTGACCTGGTTTTATGCCCGGGCGGGGAGGAAGAATTTCGCCGACCTCTGGATCTACCGTTATTCGAGGCATCCCCAATACCTCGGCTGGATCGTCTGGAGCTACGGGGTGATGTATTTGCCCGGAAGCAACATCAAGCTGAGCTATGAGCTGTCCAACAGCCTTCCCTGGCTCCTCTCGACGCTGATCATCATCGGCGTGGCGATGCTCGAAGAGTTGAAAATGAAAAAGGCTCACGGCGAAGCCTATGAATCGTATCGCCGGCGGACGCCTTTCCTTGTTCCCCTGCCGCGCTTCATCGCCTCGGCTTTCGCCGCGCCGCTTCGGCTCATGTTCAAAAAGCCCCGGCCGGAGCGAAAACGGGAAATCGCGGCGGTGCTCGCATTTTTTCTCGCGCTGTCCCTGGGGGGTTCGGCTTTCTATGGAGGGCTGGTTCGACTCCGCGCGGCAAAGACGGAATCCTCGAAACCGGGGATCGACGAGCTTGTCCGCGTCTTGAAAGAGGCCGGCAACCGGGCCGAGAAGCGCCGGGCCGCGGAGATTCTGGCCGGCCTTGGAGAGCCGGCTGTGGACCCACTCATCGCGCAGCTTGCGGATCGCGACGCGATCGTCAGGGCTTATGCCGCCACGGCCCTGGGCAGCCTGAAGTCGGAACGGGCGGTTTCGCCGCTGATCGCCCTGCTCTCCGACAAGGATGCTTATGTCAGGAGATCCGCGATCGAATCCCTGGGCCGAACCGGATCGCGCCGGGCCATCCCGGCACTCGCCGCCACGCTCAAGGATCCGGCCCGGGAAACGGTCGCGGCCGCCCGGGCCCTGGGAATCATCCCCTATCCCGACGCCGTTCCGCCGCTCATCGAAGCCCTGCAAGACGCGTCTTCGAATACCGTCGGCGCCGCGGCCCACGCCCTCGGCGCGCGGGGCGCCCGGGAAACGATCGAGCCGCTGGTCCGGTGCCTGGAGGACAATCCGAATTGCGCCTATGACGCGGTCGGCACGGCGCTATGGAAGTTAGGCTCCGAGCGGGCGGTCGATGCCTGGATCGCCGGCTTGAAAAAGGGGTCGTGGTGGTATCCCCGGGCGTTCTGTGCGGCCGAGCTCGGACGCAATAAATCGGAAAAGGGTTTGATCCCCCTCCAGAACGCCTTAAAGGATGAAAGCCCTGAAGTCCGGCGGGCCGCCGTTCTGGCCTTGATGGATATTCGAAATGAAAAATCGATCGCAGCCCTTAAAGACGCTTTGAGCGACAAGGACCTGGAAGTCCGGATTTATGCCCGGGAGGCCTTGAAGCAAATTACGGCGATCTCTAAATAACACGATATTTTGTTTAGAATAAGCAATTAAGACGCCAGCATGCCGTCGAAGAGACGTATCGTCCGCTGGGAATGGGCGGCGATCCGGTCGTCATGGGTGACCATGACGATGGTCCGCCCGCCCTTCCAAAGATCGGAGAGGATGGTCATGATCTCTTCGCCGCTTTTGGAATCGAGGTTTCCCGTCGGCTCGTCGGCCAGAATCAGGGGCGGATCGTTGGCCAAGGCCCGGGCCAGGGCGATCCGCTGCTGCTGCCCGCCCGAAAGCTCGGACGGCCGGTGCTCCTTCCAGTCCAGGAGTCCGACTGAGCCGAGGAGCTCGGTCACGCGCTGCCTCCGCCGCCGGGCGTTTTTCCCGTTGAACAGAAGCGGAAGCTCGACGTTCTCCCAGGCCGTGGCGTACGGCAGCAGGTTGAAGTTCTGGAAAACGAAGCCGATCGTCTTGTTCCGGATCTCGGACAACTGGTCGAGGGTGAGGCCGGCGACATTCCTCCCCTCGAGGATGTAGTCTCCGGCCGTCGGCGTGTCCAGGCAGCCGATGATGTTCATGAGCGTCGATTTGCCCGAGCCCGAAGGCCCCATGATCGAGACGAACTCGCCCCGACCGATGGTCAGGGTCAGGTCGCGCAGCGCCTCGAGCGTTTGACTTCCGGTTTGATAGGCCTTCCGGATGCCGCGGAATTCGATCATGGCCGCACCTCGTTCATTCATAGCGGAGGGACTCGATGGGATTGAGCTTGGACGCCCGGACGGCCGGGAAGATGCCCGAGAGGAAGATGAGGACGCCGACCACCGTCAGGAAGACGAACAGCGTCCGGAGGGAAAAGACGGGGCGGAGGAGATATCCGCCCAAATCAAACGCGTCGTAGTTGAGAGGGATGCGCCTGATCAGATGGATGATGTTGAAGGCCGCGAGGAATCCCCAAAACGCCCCCTTGACGAATATGAACAGCGTTTCCAGGACGATCTGGAAGATGATGACCCGGCGTTTGGCCCCCAGCGCCATCTTGATGCCGATCTCCTGCGTCCGCTCCTTGACCACGGCGTACATCAGGTTGGTGACGCCGACGGCGCCGATGAGGAGGGTCAGGGCGCCCATGATGCCCAGAAAAAGCTCGATGCCCCGGAAAATGCCCAGGAATTCCTTCGAATCCTCGATCGTGTTCCAGACGCCGATGGCGTATCGGTCGTTCGGGTCGAACCGGTATTTCCGGCCCAAAAGCGTCCGGACCCGTTCATCGATGAGCAGGGATTGCCGGGGATCGCCCGGCCGGATATGGATGCGGGAGAGGAAGGGTTGGCTGTTGATCTGGCCGAAGGAGGAAAAGGGAACATAGATCTGGTCGGCGTCGGGTCCCTGGTAGGTCGAATCCTGGAGCTTTCTCTCCAATACGCCGACGACCATGAAGGGAACCCGGTCGATGAAAAAGATTTTTCCGACGGGATTTTCGCTCCCGAACAGGTCGGTCGCGACTTTCCAGCCGAGGAAAGCGACCTTGCGGGCGTCGCGGACATCGTCCGGGTTGAGGAAACGCCCGCCGGGCTTGGGAATCTGGGTCCGCATCGGGGCGAATTCGGCCGTCGTCCCGTGGACCGTCCGATTGAGGTCCCGCCGCCCGGCCGAGACCGCGAAGCCGTTGTAGGACTCGGGCGCGATGAGGCCGATCTCGGGAATTCTCTTTTGAAGAAATTCGATGTCCTCCGGATAAAGCTGAATGCGGCGGCCCTTGGGCAGCCCCTGGTAGGCCCGGGAGGTTTGTCCCCCGGTGAACATGATCAAGTCTTCGCCCAGGCCGCCGAAGCTGATCCGGGCCTGGGAGGTCAGGCCCTGGCCGAAGCCGAGAAAGAGGACGACGCACATCGTCCCCCAGAACAGGGCGAACGTGATCAAGGCCGATTTCTTCCGGCGCTTGCCGTATTCGTTCAGAAAAAAGCGGAAGAGGGCGGCGTTCATGTCACTTTCTCAAGGCGGCGATCGGATTGGTCGAAGCGGCCCGGCGGGCCGGGATGAAGCCGGAGATCGTGCCGATCCCGAGCAAAATGAAAATCGTCGAAAGGACGACCGCCGGGCTCAAGGCCGGGGTGCCGATGAAATCGGTCACATCCTTCATCGGAATGGTCTGGACGATCCGGATCACCAGTGCGGACAGGGCGAATCCGACGACGCCCCCCAACAGCATAAGGACCAGCGACTCGCCGAAGAACTGGGCGAGGATCGTCCGGCGCTTGGCCCCGACGGCCAGCTTGACGCCGATTTCACGGGTCCGCTCCTCGACGACGACCATCATGATCGAGGCGACTCCGATCCCGCCGACCAGAAGGGTGAACGCCCCGAGGACTCCCAGGAAGACGTTGAAAGCCAGGAAAAAGGCGCCGAACCTTCGATCGTTTTCCAGGGTGTCCCAGACGAAGATCGCGTCCGAGTCGTTGGGGTCGAAGCCGATCAGCCGCGAGAAATGGCGCTGGATGTCCCGGGTCACGGCGACACTCCGGCCGGGATCGAGCGGACGGAAAATGATGTTCGAAACGTATTTCTGCCCGTAGAGGGCGGAAAAGGTCGTCCAGGGGATGAAGGCGCAGCGCTCATCCCTGTTGCCGTTATAATTGGAGTTCTGGAGCTTGGCGCCCATGACCCCGACGACCGTGAAGGGGACGCCCTCGACCAAGATCTGCCGACCCAAAGGATCGGTCCCGGAAAAGAGATCGGCGGCCAGGACGTCGCCGATCATGCAGACGCGGCGCCGCTCCTCCAGGTCGAGCCGGTTGATGAACCTCCCCTTCGCCGGGATCGTGTTGCGCATCAGCTCGAACGAGGGATTGACGCCGCGGATGGTGCTCAGGAATTCCTGCCGCTCGAAGCGGATGCGCCGGCCCTGGATGAACTCGGGGCTGAGAAGCTCGATGCCCGGGACTTTGCGGACGACATCCTCGGCCTGCTCCGGAGTGATGCGGATGGGCTTGCCTTTCTGCAGCCCCTGGTAAGGAAGGGTCGTTCGCGAGGGGAAAAGCAGCACGATCCCGCTGCCCATGCCGTGGAAGCGCTTCATCTGGGCCCGGCTCACCGACTCCCCGAAAGCGACCAGGAGGACGACGGAAAAGGTCCCCCAGATGACGCCCGAAAGGGTCAGGGCGGTCCGCAACGGCTGCCGGATCATATCCCGGATCAGGTTGCGGAAGAAGGCCGCGATCATCGGATCTCCCGGGGCGGACGCTCCATCACCGCTTCGCCCTCGGCCAGGCCCCGGACGATCTCGACGCGAAGCCCGTCGGAGAGACCGGTTTCGACTTCCTTCCTTTCGACGACATCGCCCTTGCGGATCTCGACGAACTTTTTTCCGTCTTCGAACAAGAGAAGGCGTTCGGGCAGGGTCAGGACGTCCTTATGCTCCTGGACGGTGACGGTGGCCGTGGCCGAGTATCCGGCCCGGAGCGGCTTCCCGCCCGCATCGACGACGAGGATCTCGATGTCGAACAGCGTCGCGTTTCCGTCCTTCCGGGCCTTGGGGTAGATCCGCTCGACCCGGCCGGCGATCCGGCTGTCGGGCAAGGCCCCGATCTGGATGTCGGCGGCCATGCCGACCGTGACCTTGCCCACGTCGATCTCGTCGACCGTTCCCTTGAACAGGAGATCCTTCATGTCGGCCAGCGAACACAGGTCGGTTCCGGGCTGGTAATTGGTCAGGGGGACGATCGGATCGCCCTCGAAAACTTTCTGGGAAAGGATCATGCCCTTGATCGGCGATTTGATGATCGAGTCGATGTCGCGGTTCGATATCCGGATCCGTCCTTTTTCCATGAGCTCGAAACGCTCCAGGGCCATCTGGTGTCGCAGGCTCGCCTCGCTGAAAGACGATTCGATCGCGTCCATCTCGGCCCGGGAGACCAGGGCGGATCGGAAGAGCTGAAGCGTCCGTTCCCGGTCGGTCCTGAGCTTATCCAGGGTGACCTGGGCGACCTCGATGTTCCGCCGCGCCTCCACGTATTCGACCGGGGTCGGGTTGGGCGTGATCTTGAACAGGGGGCTGCCGGGCATGACCTGATCCCCGACCTTGAACATCACCTCGGAAACGATGCCGGGGATTGTCGATTTGACCTTGATCTCCTTGTCGGGTTCGATGGTCCCCACGGCCAGGGCCTTTTCGCTGATCGTGCCCCGGACGACATTGACTTCCTTTAGGGGCGCCTCAGCCTTCCGCCCCGAAACCAGGAGGTAAATAAAGACGCCGACGAAGGCGACGCCCAGGATTCTCCAGACCCATTTTTTCATGGAACACCTCTCTCTATTCTTAGGGACGAATATTTCTCCGAAAAAGTTCTTCTTCATTCCTTTAACACTTCAGATAAGGAAAAAGCGCACCCGGATCAAAAGCTTCGATTTCTTGACTTTTCAGGCGGGGAAATGCAAAATATCACTTCCAAACCCTTGCTTTATAACGACTTCTAAAGCGCAAAGGGAACACGATTCTGGAGGAATCATTCATGACCCTTCTTGAACAGCTCAAGGAAAAAGCCAAGGCAAATCCGCGCCACATCGTTCTTCCCGAGGGCGAGGAGCCCCGGACGATCAAAGCCGCGGTTCAAATCGTCAAGGAAAAGCTGGCCAAGGTCACCCTGGTCGGCAACCGGGAGAAAATCGAGGCCGTGGCCAAGGAACAGGGCGTTGATATTTCCGGCATTCCGTCCATCGACCCGGTGAAATCCCCGAAGTTCGAGGAATACGTCCAGGCGTATTACGAGATCCGGAAAGAAAAGGGGATGACGCCCGAGGAAGCCCGGAAGCTTATGGCCGACACCGTCTTTTACGGGACGATGATGCTCCACAAGGGCGAAGTTGACGGCCTCGTTTCCGGCGCCCTCCACTCGACCGGCGACACGATCCGCCCGGCCCTCCAGATCATCAAGACCAAGCCGGGGATCAAGATCGTCTCCAGCTCCTTCGTCATGATCGTTCCCGACTGCGAATACGGCGACAAGGGCATGTTCATCTTCGCCGACTGCGCCGTCATGCCCGCCCCCAACGAATCCGAGCTGGCCCAGATCGCCATCGCCTCGGCCGAGACCGGCCGGGTTCTCTGCGGCATGAACCCCAAGGTCGCCATGCTCTCCTTCTCGACATACGGCAGCGCCAAGCACGAGCTCGTCGACAAGGTCAAGAAAGCCACGGCCATCGCCAAGGAAATGGCTCCCGGCCTCAAGATCGACGGCGAAATGCAAGCCGACGCGGCCATCATCCCGAAGATCGGCAAGTCCAAGGCCCCGAATTCGGCCATCGCCGGCCAAGCCAACGTCCTCGTTTTCCCCGACCTCCAATCGGGCAACATCGCCTATAAGCTCGTCGAACGGCTGGCCAAGGCCCAGGCCATCGGACCGATTCTCCAGGGCATCGCCAAGCCGGTCAACGACCTGTCCCGCGGCTGCTCGGTCGAGGACATCGTCCATCTCGCGGCCATCACCGCCGTCCAGGCCTCCGGCCTGTAAGCGGTCACGCATAGATCCATCGCAAACAGGAGAATTCCATGATCGTCCTTTCGCTGAATTGCGGCAGCTCTTCCGCCAAGTATCGCCTTTACGACTACGACAAGAAGGAAACCCTGGCCACCGGGATCGTCGAGCGCGTCGGCATCGGCAAAAGCTTCATCCAGCAGGCCGGCCTGGGCCGCGAGCCGATCCAGATCGACCACGATTGCGCCAACCACAAGGAAGCCCTCAAGCTCATCATCGACACCCTCCTCGACCCAAAAGTCGGGGTGCTCGACGACCTGAAGAAGATTTCGGCCGTCGGCCACCGGGTCGTCCATGGCGGCGATAAATTCAAGAAGTCCGTCATCATCGACGCCCATTCCCTCGAGACCTTCAAGAGCCTCTACAGCCTGGCCCCGCTCCACAATCCGCCCAACGTCCTGGGCATCGAAGCGGCCATGGA
>Ga0316628_100000140_pt1 | contig 43879 bp, 35 predicted proteins | sample OWC_Aug_M2_C1_D5_FD_207648 | JGI IMG/M metagenome (GOLD analysis project Ga0316628, IMG submission 207648) | Wetland soil microbial communities from Old Woman Creek delta, Ohio, United States - OWC_Aug_M2_C1_D5_C | ecosystem: Environmental > Terrestrial > Soil > Wetlands | place: USA: Ohio...
TCCTCCCGCGAGACACCCGCTTCAAGAAGCTCCTTGTCGGTGAAGCGGGCGATGGTTTCGCGGCCGGCCTTGAGATTGGCCCAGAATTCCTCGATATTGCGGGCGCCGGGGAAGCGGCCGGCCATGCCGATGACCGCCACGGCCGGGCGGCTGACGGCGCCGGAGAAGGAAGGAGAAGCGTTTGATACGGAGCTCACGATCGATCCCTCAGGAAAAATGCGGCCAGCTCTTCGGCGTTTTCCCGGACGACGGCGGCGGGGCTGTCGTCGCGGCTCGAGCAGACGGCGGCCCGGTAGTCCGGATCGACGCCGGGAACAAGGGAGAGAAACGCGCTGTCCATGATCCGGCTGTTTTGAAGGCGATAGCGGAACGGCTTTTCGCCCGGAATCACGGTTAAGTCGGCGAGGGAATCCGAGATTCCCCGGCCGGACGCTTTCAGCCAGCTTTCCTTGAGCGTCCAGGTTTCGTAAAAATACGACAGCCGCTCGTTTCCCGCCAGGGATTCCATCGTCCGGATCTCGGCCGGGGAGAAGACCAGCCCGGGGACTTCCGGATTCACGGGTTTCATCTCTTCGATATCCACGCCGACCGGGACGTCGTCGAAGGCGGCGAGAACCCAGCATCCTGAATGGGACAGGTTGAAATGGATGTGAGCGGGGAAAAGGCAGTTCGGCTTGCCCTGGGCGTCCCGGGACAAGAGGATGTCGCGAGGCCGGACGCCGCTTGTGCGGGAGAGAACGGCCCGAACGAGCAAGCCGCCGAAGAGACAACGGAGCGCGTCCTCCCTCCGGCGGAAGCGGAGGATCCGTTCGCGCCGCTCGGGATCGACCGATTCGAGAAGGCGGTTGAATCGATCGGGCGGAAGCATTTCCGGAATTTGGAGAGCGCGGATGATCGGCATGGGGTTTGTCTTAATGTTCGGCTTCCGGCCGGCTTTCCGGCCGAGTGGATCATCTTTTCGAAAATCCTTGACGAAATGATAGCATACAACCGTCACTAGTGAATACGCGAGGGAGGGAAATAAGGTTTCCCGGCCGCCTGAATAAAAAGTCCGTTTGCGACGGTCGAGATCACTGCGAAAAATATGCCATTGCCCTTACGTCTTGGGGTTCCCGGCCGGGAGGGAGAAAGCCTGATGATTTCAGTTCGGGAGATGATGCCGAGAGTGTCCATTGACGCACAGAGAGCGGCCGGTTCTGGACATCGGGGGCCCGTCTTGAAATAATTCCCATTGAAATGATATTTCGATAGAAGGATGATCGACATGAAACGCAGTATCGTCCACGTCATTTTCCTCCTCGTTTCCCTCTCGCCCCTCCTCGCTCAGCCCCGGCCGCTGGTCCGGCTCACCGAAGCGGACCTCAAGGATGGAGTCCTATACGACGCCGTCATCGCGTTCAAAGATAAAGGCCCTTTAGGGGCCGCGGTCGAAAAACAGATCATTTCCCGGCTCGAGCGCGAGTTTCATCCCGAAGCCCTGGCCCGGCGCAAAAGCAAGCGGACTGCGGCGGGGCTATTCGACGAGCGCGATTACCCGCTTTACGAACCCTACCTGGCCGCCGTTTCGGGCACAGGCGTCCAGCCGTTGGTCCAGAGCCGCTGGCTCAACAGCCTGACCGTCCGCGGTTCCCGGGCCGCCCTGTCGGCCGCGAAGGGGCTGCCTTGCGTTTCGGGCGTCGACTGTTTCCATGAATATCATCCCCCCAAAAAAATCGGAGCAGCCCTCGGCGAGACTCCGCCGGCGCCCGCTGAAAAGAGCGGGGCCGCGGGTTTTGCCGCAGCCCAACTCAAGCTGATCGGACTCGATCGGCTCCATGAAGCCGGATATGCCGGCAAGGGCGTCCGCCTGGCGGTCATCGACTGCGGCTTCGACCTCGGGCACAAGGCCTTCAACCGTCCGGAGAAGCCCCTGAAGATCGTCGACCAATGGGATTTCGTCGACAACGACGCTTCGGTCCAGCCCGAACCCGGCACGGATCCGGACTATTTCAACCACGGGACCTACGTCCTGGGCGTCATCGCCGCCGACGCCCCGGGAGAGCTGGCCGGGTCGGCGCCCGACGCCGATTTCCTCCTTTATCACGCGGAATGGGGCGATACCGAGTATTATCTGGAGGAATACTGGTTCGCCGCGGCCGTCGAACGGGCCGAGCGCATGGGGGCGGCCGTCGCCACAACCTCGTTGACCTTGTACGGCGGCTATGTCCAGGATCAAATCGACGGCAAGACGCCGGTGATGACCCGGGCCGTGAACCTCGCCCTGGATAACGGCCTTGTCTGCCTGGCCGGCGGGGGGAATTCCGGGCATGACCAGAATCCGGAAACGTCGCACCTGGGCATTCCGGGCGACGCGCCCCTGGCCCTTTCCGTGGGGGCCGTCCGCTTGAACGGCGAAATCGCCCGTTTCAGCTCGGACGGAAAAATGATAAGCGGGTCGCCCAAGCCTGAAGTTCTTTCCGTGGGCGACGCGCCCGTCAGCGTATCACTCGCCGGTAAAACGGGCTACACCCATGTCAGCGGAACTTCATTCGCCACGCCCCTCCTGGCCGGCGGGGTGGCCTGCCTGCTCCAGGTCCATCCCGAATGGACCGTCAAACAGGTCCGGGAGGCTCTTTTTAAGAGCGGGGATTTTTTTAAGAAGAACGGCGCGCTCGATCCGCTTTTCGTCTGCGGCTACGGCCTGCCGGATCTTTTCCTGGCCGCGGGGTTGAAAAAGTGAGATTTCCCCAAAATAGGAAACGGACATTTCCGAAAATCCTTTGGATTGTCGGCATTCCCTTTGTCATCGTCGCCTGGATTGTCGCGGCGAGGCTTGTCTGGGAACAGACCGTTTTGTCATGGAAATATGGCCTGCAAATGGCCGGGTTTGCCTTTATCCATAGCGGCCCGGGTCCGATTCTTCTTCCTATTCTCTACGCGAGCCTGATCTGGCTTGTCGTTGTTCTTATCATGTTGGCGCGGACGAAAAGCTTCGGCGGAAAATTCGGACTCGTCGTATTCCTCGCCTATGGTCTTGCCGTCGGGCTCCTCCAGATTCCATACGGATTTTGGCAGCGGATCTTTTTGGATAAATATCCGCGGACGGAAATCGTCGAAATCTTCACCCGGGCCGCGGCCGTCGGCGAGCTGTCGACGGTGAAAGCTCTCTTATCGAAGGGGATGGATGTCAACGCCCGAGATCATAACGGCGGCACCGCCCTTCATGGAGCTGCTCTTGAGGGCAGGACACGAGTCATGGATTATTTGATCGCCCATGGCGCGGCCGTGAACTCCTTGAACGATTCCGGGGATTCGCCGCTAGCCTATGCGAAAGAATCCGACAAAGAGAACGTCCAGGCCCAGGAATTGCTCATCAAGCATGGCGGCAAGGTGATCCGTGGGACCGAAGATCAGCACAATCGCGCCGCCGAGGAACGGCTGCGCCTGATCCTGGAACGCGATCAAAAAAGTAGCGAAAATAAGGGCAAAGAGAATTAAATAAGAACGAGCCGCCCGTTCACCAGCCCTTGGAGGCGCCGCCGCCGCCCGACCGGCCGCCGCCGAAGGAGCTCCGGCCTGACGAGCCGAACGAGCTATGCCCTGATTGGCTCGACGAGCCGGTGGACGGCGGAGGCAGGCGCGGGGTGCTCCGCTCCGTGACCTTGAGGTAATCGCAGGCCGGATTCTTGCAGTCCTCCTCGATCCTGACTTTTCCCCCCGACGCGCGGGTCGCGGCCACCAGGGTGGTCGTGGTCGAGACCAGCGTCCGGCGTTTGCATTTGGGGCATTCGCTCGCTTTTCCGAGCTTAAGGGAGAAGCTTTCCGACGCCCCGCAGGCCTCGCACTGCCAGACCTCATAATCCATCCCGCCGGCCCTCTCCTCGGCGACTTCCTCGGCGGAGAGGAAAGCATCGTCGGCCTGCTCGTCGAGAACCTGCATCGGCTTGCCGCACTTGGGACAGGGCTCATGATAGTCGGCGATCCGGCGGCGCAGCGATTTCAGGCCCTTCGAAAGGCCGATCGTCGAAAGGATGGGAACGGCGCCCAGGGAAAGAAGGTAGGGAAGGATAGTTTTGTTGATTCCGGCCAGCGCGGCGAAGCCGCCGATGCTTCCCATCCAGGTCAGGGCATGGACGCCGCCGCCCCCGGCGGCTTTCAGCTTGGCCGCCCGGCCGCGTGTTCCGGCGACTCTCCGGTTGATGAACCCGAATCCCAGCAGGGCGAAAAGGATGACGGCTCCTCCGGAAATGAGGGTCGAGGGAAGCGCGTCGGCCTTTTCCTTGGACTTGCTTCCGGGAACGGCGCCTTTCCCGGCGATGGGCTGGGGAGGAGTGACCTGGGCGGGCCATGCGGCCGGATCGGCCAAACCCAGCGGCGTCCCCGACGCGGTTCCGATGGTCTCGGCGGCGGCTTTAACGGCGGCGTAAATCCCGCGGCCAACCTGGCCTTCCCGGAAAAGCGGAAGGGCCTGTTCGTCCAGGATGCGGCTGGCCTGGGCGTCGGGGATCGTGCCTTCCAGCCCGTATCCGACTTCGAACCGCACCTTGCGGTCGTCGCGGGAGAAGAGAAGGAGGAGGCCGTTTTCCTTGCCGGCCACCCCGATGCCGAACCTCTTGAACAGCCGGGCAGCGTAATCCTCGATCTGCAGGCCGCCCAGGTCGTCCACGGTGATCACCGCGAATTCCGCGTCCGTCTTGACCTTGAGCGTTTCGCAGATCGAATGGATCAGTGAGACGTATTCCGGCCCGAGAACGCCGCCGTGGTCGCCGACCCAGAGATGTGTCGTGGCCAGGGGGTTGGGAACCTGGTTGACGTCCATGCCCCCGGCGGGCATCGCGGCGATTCCGAAAACCAGGAGGACGAGAGCCGGAATCATCAGGGTCCGTTTGATCATGGACGTCTCCTTATTCAGACGCAGCTGTCGACGTCGCGCTCCTCTCGCTCCTCGTTCCGGCCGCCGAAGAATTCCGGGCCCCGGGGGAGATAGAAAAGGAAAATCAGCAGGGTCAATCCGGCCGCAAAGAGGAAAGGGACATGGATCCCCAAGGCGTCGGAGAGGAATCCCGAGACGAGGGAAATTATGGCCCCGGAGAGAATCTGGATATTGGCGACCCAGCTGAAGGCCCGGGTTTGCTCTTCCGGCGGAACGGTCGTTCCGACGAAGGTGTGGAGCGAAGGGTAGGTCATCAGGAGAAGCCCGCCGTAAACGATCAGGGCGGTCACCGCCAGCCAGCGGAAGGGCGAGAAGCCGATCAGGAAAAGACAAACGGTCGCGCCTCCCAAGGTGATCAGGAAAATCGTTTTTCGGCCGAACCTCCGGCTGAGGGCGCCGTAGGAATAGCCGGTCACCGTTCCGACGGCGATCCACAGGGCCAGGTACAGTCCGGTTTCGCCCATCGGTATGCTCAACCGGTGGTTGAGAAGCGACGGCGCGTAGAAGACGATCACCGACCACCCCATCCCCCCGAAAAAGAATCCGGGCACGTATCGCTTCACCGCGGCCAGGGAGAGGATCCAGGAGCGGGCTTCCCGTTCCGGCCGGGTTTCCTGGTTTCGGGAGGGAACTCCGCGGAGCGCCAGGAGCCCGAAGCCGATGAGGATGAGCCCGAATCCCGCCCAGGCAAACAAGGGCGTCGTCCAGGACCAGCGCTGGGCCAGGAAGCCGACGGTTAGGTAGGCCATCATGACCCCGACATTTCCGGAGCCGCTCTGGATTCCCATGGCGTTGTCCAGCTCCCGTCCGGATCCGGCCATGGATTTCGAGATCCAGGCGATGATCAATGGGTGGTAAACACTGGTCGCGGCCCGAAGCAGGACGAAAAACAGGAGGAGGGCGAGAAACGAGCCGGAAAGCGGGGTCAGGGCCAGGGCGATGCAGATCCCCAGGCCGCTGGCGACGAGAAAGATCTTGTAATCGCGCCGGTACGACAACCGGACCACGACGAACTGGGCGAGCACGGTGGCCAGGAGGCCGAGGTTGGAGAGGAGCCCGATCTGCGAATATCGGGTGATCAGGAAGCCGCGGTTATAGAGAATCGGGAACACCGTGGGGATGACGACCGTCGAAGCGTCGGTGAGGGCGTGGAACATCGACGCGGATATGAGAATTCTTTTTTTCATGGGAAGGGAATCACTCTAGCAAATCGGGGGCCCGGAGGCAATCGCACTGCCCAAGAGCCGTGATAGCCAAGCACAAATATCCCCTTCGGGAGGGAGGCGGATCGATAAAACGCGGGAGAGAACCTGTTTTCAGTTTTGAGGCGCTGGGGATATCGGGGTCCGGACGAGAAGGCCGTCCGTTCCCCATTTCTTTTCGGCCCGGAGGACCCGCACCTCCTTCTTCGCGGGGATGAAGGACATCGCCCGCTCGGCGAAGGCGGTGATCGATAAGGCGGGATTGACGCCGAGGTTGTCGGGAATCTGGGACCCGTCGCAGACGATCATGTTCCGGTAGCCCTTGACCCGGTTTGAGGCATCGATGACGCCTTCCTCCTCCGTCGGTCCGTAAGAACAGCCGCCCAGGATGTGGGCGGTGATGGGCGCGTTCATCGTCACTTCGGTGATGACGTTGCCGGCCACGCCGTCGATCCGCCGGGCCATCCGCCGGGCGAATTCGTTGCCGACCGGGATCCAGGCCGGATGCCGGCCGTCGGATCCGGAGGCCGTCTTCAGAGTCCGGATGAACGGGAAAAGCAAAGGCCGCCCGATTTTCAAATGAAAGAAATTGTCGGCGGTCTGCATGACCAGGAGGATGACCGTCTTTTTCGACCAGCCGGGCGGGAAGCGGAGGCGGCCGTGGCGGAGGGGGTGGCGGATCTCGTTTCCGATCCAGCGCAGCGCGCGCGGGATCTTCTTCCGGCCGTCGGTGAGGGCGGCCACGAGAAGCGACATGGCGTCGTGCCCTTCGCCGAAGCGGACCGGCTCGATGTGGGTTTCCCCGTCGGGATGAACGCTCGAGGTGATGGCCACGCCCTTGGTGAAGTCCGTCCCGGCGGCCAGCGACCGGACTCCCAGCATGGTTTCGCTGTTGGTCCGGACGTAGCGGCCGAGGTGCTCCGGGAGGCGGGGGAGACGTCCGTTCTTCTTGAGGGTCAAAAGCAGGGTGTTGGTGCCCAGCGTCCCCGCGGCGAAGACGAGGCCCTTGGCCCGGAAGGTCAAGCCGCGCCGGCCTTTCAAAACGCCCGACGTTTTCCGGGTTCGGATTCCATACCCGTCCGCGCCGTCGGGAGAGAGAGGCCTTACGTCGACGACCTTGTTCTCGGCGAAAATCCGGGCTCCGAATTTCCGGGCGAAATAGAGATAATTTTTATCGAGGCTGTTCTTGGCGTCCTTGCGGCAGCCGGTCATGCATTCGCCGCACAGCTCGCAACCCGTGCGATCGGGACCCTCGCCCTCGAAATAGGGATCGGCCGCGACTTCGCCCTTCGTTCCGAAATAGACCGCGACCGGGGTGAAGCGGAACGTGTCGCCCCGGCCCATCTCCTCGGCCGTTTCCCGGAGCAGCGCGTCCTGGGCGGTTTCGGCGGGGTTGACGACGACGCCCAGCATCCGGCCGGCCAGGCTGTAATACGGAGCGAATTCCGCCCGGCCCCCGAGCCGCTTGAGGCTCTCGCGCTCGAAAAAAACGTCGGGAGGGACGTAGAGGGTGTTGGCGTAGTTGAGGCTGCCGCCGCCGACGCCGGCCCCGGCCAGGATGAAGGCCTTGTTCAAAAGGCGCAGCCGCCAGGTCCCATGGAGGCCGAGGCCCGGCATCCAGAGGAATTTGCGGAGATTCCAGTTCCGGCGGGTGAACTGGTCGGCGTTCCAATGGCGGCCGGCTTCGACGACGCCGACCGTGTAGCCCTTTTGGGCCAGGCGCATGGCCGCCACGCTTCCGCCGAAACCCGACCCGATGACAAGATAATCGAATTCGAAATCGGCGCTTTTCCGCATGTCCGGCCTTTTCGTGGGTCCGACTTTACCGGAGAAGCCGGGCCGCGTCAAGGACGGCCGATTACTTCAAATAAGCCTCCCAGCGTTCGGAAGGGCTCGGAGGCTCGGCCCGGCCGCCGAGGTGCTTGGCCAGGAAAGATTCAATCGCCGCCCATCGGGTATGGAATTGGGATGTCCCGCCGCCGCCGAGATGTCCCGCTTCGGGGAAGAGCAAATACGTGACATCCTTGCCGCTTGCGCGCAAAGCCGCGGCCATCCGGTCGGAATGCTCCTTCACGACCCGGACGTCGTTGGCGTTATGGATGAGAAGAAGCGGAGCCGAGATCTCCCCGGCTTTCGTCAGGGGGCTGATCTCCCGGAGAAAATCCGGATCCTTGCCCATCCGCATTTCGAATCTCGCCCGGCCGACGGTCCAATACGGCGGCATGGTCTCGAGCAAGAGGTTGGCGTCGCTGATCGCGTTCATGGCGATGCCGCAGGAAAATTCGCCGGGCCGGAAGGCGAGAGCGGCCAGGGCGGCGTAGCCGCCGAAGCTTCCGCCCATGATGGCGACGCGTCGGGGATCGGCGAATCCTTGGGATACCGCCCAGTTCTTTCCGTCCACGAGGTCCTGGAGAACGTCGCCGCCCCACTGAAGGTCGCCGGCGTTCTGCCAGGCCTTGCCGTAGCCCGTCGAGCCGCGGAAGTTCACCTGCAGGACGGCGTAACCGCGGTTGGCCAGGCATTGGACCGGGAAATGAAGGCCCCAGCTGTCGCGGATCCACGGCCCGCCGTGGACCAGGACGATGAGCGGAAGTCGTTCAGCAGGGGAGCCGGCCGGCAGGGTAAGATATCCAAATACGGACGATCCGTCCCGGCCGGTGAATTGGATGGGATTCATTTTCGCGAGACGGGCTGTCTCGAGCTTGGGATCCTCGCTGAAGAGAAAAGCCGCTTTCCGCGAGGCCCGATCATAGAGATAGAATGCCGTCGGGTGGTCGTCGGCCGCGTACCTCACGATCCAGGTTTTGTCGGCCCGGTCGCGTCCGCGGATCGAGATATCGCCCTGCCGGATCGCTCCCAGGGCTTCGAAATCGGCTTGGATATTTTTATCGAAAAAGACGCGGGTGATTCTCTCTTTTTCGAACGCGACCGCCTCGAGGGTATGGTGGACCGGATGGATCATGACGTCCACGACGTCAAACCGCGAATCTTCGCCGATCACGGCCCGCTCGCCCGTCCGCAGCTTCACCTCGAGAAGACGCTCGGCGTTCGCTCCCAGGCTGGTAACGACGAGGACCGCGGCGTCATCGGCCGAAAATCCGACCACGCCGGTGAGGTCCGAATCCATCTCGTCGGCTCCCCAGGCAAGGAGCGGCCGCCAGGGCGTTTTTTCATCGTCACGGACGCGGACCTCGGCGGAATTATCAGGATGTTTCACGTCGGCCGCCCTGACCCGCAGCCGATGGTCGGCATAAAAGCGGGAGACATCGCCCGGATTCACCGTATCCAGACGCAAGGCCCCTGTCCGGAGGTCGAGACGGTGGATGTCAAAAAGTTTTCTATCCCTGGCGTTGAGATGGACGAGAAGCTCGTCCGGGCATCCGGATTCCAGTATCAGGGCTCGGGCCTGGGCTCCCGCGAACGGGGTCAGGTCCCGTGTTTGTCCCGATACAATGTCGGTCTGATAAAGATGGGTGTTCTCATCGCCGTTTTGATCCTTGAAATAGAGGATATGACGGCTGTCGGCCTGCCAGGAGCAGGAATCGATCGCGGTCTTTGTTTCCTCCGTCAAAGGACGGTCATCGTCTTTTCCCACGGTCTTGATCCAGATATTCGGAACGCCGGCGACGGGGGCGCTGTACGTAATGAGCGTTCCGTCAGGGGAAAGCGTTGGATTGCCGCGTTCGGACTCCTCGAGGATGACGGCCCGGGGGATCAGAGGGGGTTGCGAGGATTCCTTCGGCGCGTGCGAACAGGAGGCGGCGGAAACGGCCAGGGCGGCGGCCCACAGGCCGAAGAACTTGCCTGACATTCTTATTTGCAACATGTTTTTTCGCTCCAAGTCAGAATTCTGCCCTTCATACGACTTACTCTCTCCGTCATTAAAAAGTTGACACCCGGACCCGGGTCCTCGCCTTTCCCAAAGACGACTGAGGAGGTAGGATTCATCCCGATAGTCTCGCCTCCGCCAATCCTTCAAATGGAGTTTTTTCCGATTCCCGGGCGAATATTTTCTGTGATTGTCGAGAGGCGCCGTGAAGCGCGTCCGGATAATCGCCTCCCGGCTGCCGGAGCCGGCTTCTTTTTCCTGTGCGGACCGCTTTTTTGGTTTGCTGCGTTACCTTGCCTTCCCGACGGCCGTCTCCCAGGCGGCCCAGCTACCGCCGAAGGGGCGCAGGCCGAGGTCGGCGGGGTCGGTCGGCGCCGGCACCAGGGCCTCGTAGACCTCCCGGGCGTGGGCCTGGGCCCGCCCATACAACGAGGCGGCCTTCCCGAAGAGCATCAGCGTCTTGTTTGTCTTTCCGGCTTCCTTCCCCGCCAGGACCGCCCGGTTGAACTCGTTGCGTCCCTCGAACATCTCGGCCACGGCCCGGCCGTAAAGCTCCTTGAGCCCGGCGTACCCGGCATCTCGGTAGTTCAGTGGCATGAGCCGGCCGTACGCGGTGGCGATCTCCTCCTCGGCGGCTTTTTTAGCGGCTTTCGCCAGCTCCAGCGGCCCTTTCGCGAGCTGCAGCTGGAAGAACGTGTGGGTCCCGGCCGCATACCTGTAGGTCGGCCTCATCACCGAGCCGTCGCCCGCGATGGAGGATTGGAGCACCCTCCCGACCGGCCCCGTGCAGATACGGGCGATTCCCTCGTCGCCATCGTGCGGCGTGACGACCGCCGTCCAGAGGTTCGTCGGCCGGCAGTATGTGGCCTCCCAACCTCCCGTCGGTGGATAGGGCGGCGCTTCTCCGGGGAAGCGCAGCATCATCTCGGCGAACTCGACGTCGATCGAGCCGCTGTAGTTGTGGAGCATGTCCCAGATCATCTTGTTGCGGGGCGCGGAATACGCGCCGTAGCCGCCGTGGCCGCCGACGAACCCTCCCTCCTTGGTCACTTTCATCGGCTCGGCGAGGTAGTTGTTCGTCGAGAACATGAAATCCTTCTCCCCGAAATCTCCCGGTTTCCGCACGGCCTGGACGGATGCGGTCTTCTCGACGACGAAGGCGTTTCCGTGGACGTCCACCAAGTGGAAATTCTCGGGGACGTTGATTGTCCACTTCATGACCATGTCCCGGGCCTCGACGGCGGTGTTGCAGAAGCGGACGAGGTAGGGGAGCGAAAGGGCCCAACAGAGGCCGTAGCCCTCGTCCTCGGGCCGGGGCGAGGCGCCGCCGCCCGAGTTCCCCAGGAAGAGGCCCTTGTTGTTCATCAGGAAGTGGTCGCCGATCTCGCCCGCGTCGGTCCCGCAGATCCAGGCGTTGCCGCGGTCGGGATAGGCAACGACGACGACGGCGTGGGCGACGTCGGGCGTGTCGAGGGTGTCGATGCCGATGAGTCTGCCGTCCTTGGTCGCGCTGCCCCAGGCCGAGGCCACCGAACACCCCTTGGGCGGGAGCTGCTCGTTCTCCGCGCCCGCGGGGAAGACCGAAGTCTTCGGATCGGGCAGGGTGCAGTTCATGAGGAGGACGTCCGTATAGGTCATGGGGTAGCCGGCGCGCGAGGCGCCGTCGGCCATGCCCTTCATGAAGTCGATCCACTCGGGCGTGTAGCGCCTGACGAACGTTTGGTTGGCTTGGAGCGCCTTGAGCACCTCCTCGCGGCTGAAGCGCTGGAGAGCCGAGGCCCACTTGTCCTCGCGGGTGCGGTCGATGTAGGCGCAGGCCTGTTCCCCGTATTGGAATCCCATCTGGTAGTCGGAGCCGCGCAGGATCACCACGGGCAGGATGCTCGGCGGGAGCGAGTCCCGGGCCGGGTCGTCCGCGGGGAAGAAGGAGGAGAGATAGCCGGCGGCGGGAGAGGTCGGGAGCGCGGGAGGGAGAGAGGCCGAGGGAGACGGGCCGCGACGGGAAATGCGGGATGAACCGGACCCGTCAACCGGTCCGGCCAGGAAGCCCGGGACGAGGACGACCACTCCCAGGATGACCAAGACAAGGGCGAAGATGGACCAGCCGACGGCGATGCGGTTGACTTTCATGGGACCTCCTGTCGGGGACGCGGCTCGCGGGCCATTACCTATCAGTTTTTAACAAAGGAGGGCGGTGAATTCAAGGAGACAAGGGCGGTCGTTGCACAAGACATCCCTCGGATCGATGACGCATTGTTCCCGAGCGTTCCGATCTGGTATGATTTTAGGTCTTCATGAGCGAAAAACGCGCGAACGGCCTGTTCGACGTCGCCGTCATCGGCGGCGGCGTCGTGGGCTGCTCCGTCCTCCGGGAGCTTTCCCGTTACCGCCTCCGCCTCATCCTTCTGGAAAAGAATTCCGACCTAGCCGAGGGTATCAGCAAGGGGAACAGCGGCGTCATCCATGCCGGCTTCAACGTTCGTCCCGGAAGTCTTCGGGCTCGGCTCAATGTTTCCGCTTTGCGGACGATCTACGGTCTGGCTGAGTCCCTCCGCGTTCCGCACCGGAATACGGGGAAGCTCGTCATTTCCCCTGACGAGGCCGGCCGGGCGCATCTCGAAAAACTTTTGGATCAGGGCGAAAAGAACGGCGTGCCGGGCCTCGAAATCGTGGACGAAGCCGCGATCCGCGCGCTCGAGCCGGAAGCCCGGGGAAAATGGGCTCTCTATTCCCCTTGGACCGGAATCATTTCGCCCTATGAATTCACGATCGCCCTGGCCGAAAGCGCCATCCGGAACGGAGCGGAGATCCGGCTGAGACAACGCCTGATCGGAGTCGACGCCCGCCTGGACCGGTTCGAGCTTTTCACCCCGGCGGGAAGTCTTTTCGCCCGTTGGGCCGTCAACTGCGCCGGGTTGTACGCCGACGAAGTCGCGGCTTTGGCCGGCTCGGCGGACTGCCGCATCCGCGGCTACAAGGGCGAATACCTGATCATGGACAAGGCGGCCGGGGAGATTCTCCGAATGCCGGTTTATCCCGTTCCTCCCGCCGATAACTCCTCCCTCGGCATTCACATCACCCCGGGGATGGAAGGCAACGTTCTTTTGGGCCCGAGCGGCGCTTATGTCGACGACAAGGAGGATGCAGGCTCGACCCGACACGTCATGGATCGGCTCAAGGCCGAAGCCTTCGCCCTGGTCCCCGCGCTTCGCCGCTTTCCGGTCATTCATGCCTATGCGGGGTTGAGGCCGCGGCTTTATGGACCGGGCGAGAGCGCCGACGGCGCCGATTTCATCGTTGCCGAAAGCGGACGCCGGCCCCGGTGGATCGACCTTCTGGGGATCGAATCGCCAGGCTTGACGGCGGCGCCGGCGCTGGCCGAGATGGTCGCGGGGTTGATCGGGGCCAAGGACGACTTGAAGCCGAAGCCGGATTTCGAGCCGGGCTTGCCTGAGCGCCCCCGTTTCGCCCATGCCGACGAGGCCGTCCGTGAAACGTTTTCACGGGACGATCCGGACTGGGGCGAGATGGTCTGTCGTTGCGAGCATGTCACCCGGGCGGAGGTCCTTGCCGCCGTCCGTAATCCTATCGGGGCGAAGTCGCTCGACGCGATCAAGCGCCGGACCCGCTGCGGGATGGGACGCTGCCAGGGCGGATTCTGCACGCCCCGCATCCTCGAAATCCTTCAGGCCGAAGGCATGAAGCCTGAAGAGATCACCAAGAAAGGCGGCGTTTCGCGCCTTGTCTTTGGGAGAATCAAGCCGTGATCCGGGATATCGATGTCGCCGTGATCGGCGGCGGGCCGGCCGGATTGGCCGCCGCTTTAGGGGCCCGCCGGGCCGGGGCGAATGTCCTTGTCTTGGAGCGGGAGAACCGTCTCGGCGGAATCCTCAACCAGTGCGTTCATGACGGCTTCGGGCTGGTTTTGTACAAGGAATCCCTTTCGGGGCCGGAATACGCCGAGCGCCTGACCGAGGACGTCGTCAGGGAGAATATCGGCGTCGAAACCGGCGCCATGGTCCTCGACCTTTCGGCCGACAAGGTTCTCAGGATCAATTCCCGTTCGGGATATTCCGCGATCCGGGCCAAATCCGTCGTTCTGGCCATGGGCTGCCGGGAGCGGACCCGGGACATGATCGAGCTTCCCGGCGACCGCCCGGCCGGAATCTGGACGGCCGGGACGGCCCAGAACCTCGTCAACCTTCAGAACCTCCGGATCGGAAACGACATCGTCATCCTCGGCTCGGGCGATATCGGCCTGATCATGGCCCGCCGGCTGACGTTCGAGGGGATGAAGGTCAAGGGCGTGTTCGAGATCATGCCCTGGGCCGGCGGCCTCGAGCGGAATGTCCGCCAGTGCCTTCAGGATTTTTCCATTCCCCTGGAGCTTTCGACGACGGTCGTCGATATCCGCGGCCGGGACCGGATATCCTCGGTCGTCGTCGCCGGGGTCGACCGGAGCCTGAAGCCTGTGCCGGGAACGGAGCGGGAGATCGCCTGCGACACCCTGCTTCTTTCAGTCGGCCTCATCCCCGAAAACGAGCTTTCGAAACGGGCCGGCGTCGAACTGAGCCCGGCCACCGGCGGGGCCGTCGTCGATGAAGCGTTCATGACCTCGGTCTCCGGCGTCTTTTCCTGCGGAAACGTCCTCCAGATCCACGATGTGGCCGACGGAGCCTCGTTCGAGGGATTCGCGGCCGGGAAAAACGCCGCGGCCTTCGCCCGGGAGGAATTCCGGGCGGAAGGGGCGTCCGTTCGAATCTCGGCCGGCGAAGGCCTTCAGTATGTGCTGCCGCAAATCGTCCGGAAGGGCGTCGCCGGGGCCGAGCTTCATTTCCGGATCAAGGAGCCCCGGCGGGATGTGCGGATCGAGGGCCGGGGCGTGGAAAGCGGCAAAACGCTGTTCCGGAAAAAATATCCCCGGCTGCTGCCTTCGGAGCTTCAGAAAATCAAATTGAAAGCGGCGATGGAGGAGGATCTGGAGGTGGCGGCCCATGATTGACCGGCTGACCTGCCTCCTTTGCCCCATCGGCTGCGAGCTCGAGGTCGAGTCCGAAGGCGACCGGGTCGAGGTCCGGGGTCATCAGTGCGATAAAGGGATCGATTTCGCGGCCGAAGAGGTCCTTCGGCCGAAGCGGAACCTGGCGACGTCGGTCCCTCTCGCCGGGACGGTTGACCGGATGGTTTCGGTGCGCCTTACCGGCCGCGTTCCCCGGGAGAAGATCTTTTCCATCCTGGCCGAGATCGCGAAAATCCGTCCGGCCGCTCCCGTCCGCCGGGGCGACGTCCTGATCGCCGACGTCTGCGGGACGGGCGTCGACGTCATCGCCACTCGGACAGTTCTATAAACTGCGGCCGGCCGGCTCAGCCGAGGAAAATCGTCTTCAGCTCGTCGATGCGCCGGGCGATGTCTACGCGGCCGCGGCAGACCGCCGCGCACCGGGCGCAATCCGCACAATTCTTCAATCCCCGGTCCTGGGGGATATCGGCCAGCACTTGCCGGGCATGGGTGAAATTGCCGTAGGAAGCGGCATACATGTGAACGCGCAGGAGCCCCGCGATATCGACTTTCGCCGGGCACAGATTGGTGCACTGCCGGCAGAGTTTGCAGACCGCGTCCATTCCCGCCTTGATGTTCCGGTCCTCGAGGAAGGCTTTTTCCTCGCGAGTGTATTCCAGGTCCCGGGCGACCGGGAAATCCTCGTCGATCTGCTGGAAATTGGTGAAGCCGGGAATAGCCCAGGAAATCGAGGGATGGTTGAGGGCCCATTTGAGAAGGGCTGTATTCATCAGGGTGCCCGTGTAATAACGGTTGAACATGTCTTTGTTCGCCGCCTTGATATCGCTGCGGTACCAGCCCTGCTGGCATTGGGTTTTCATGGCGATGAGGCCGATGCCCTTGGCCTGGGCCTTGCGCAAGGCCGCGTCCATGGTCCGGTCCTCGGCCAGGGAATAATTGAAGGTCGTGAGGATCACGTCGTAGGGGGACGAGGCGACGGCCGGCTCGATAACCGCGGTCATGTTCTCATGGGTGGAAAAGCCGATGAATCGCGTTTTCCCTTGCTCTTTCAACGTCCTCAGAGCCTCCAGGACGCCGTCGTTCATCAACCACCCCGTTTCGCTCACGTTGTGGGAATAGAGGATGTCGATGGTGTCGGTTTGAAGGCGCCGGAGGCTTTCCTCGGCCGTTTTCAGGTAGAAGTCCTTGACCTGGGACACGGGCATGGAACGCCGGTTTTTGGGAATATAGATCTTGGTGCCGATGACGGCCTCTTTCCGCCCGTTGAGCTCCTTGAGGACCCGGCCGACCATCTCCTCGTTCTTTCCGCGCTGGTAATAGGCCGCGGTGTCGAAATGCCGCATCCCCGTTTCATAGGCCCGCTGGACCAGGGCGGGATTGTCCGCGTTCATGACGCCCATCCCGACGATCGGCGCCTTGAAGCCGGTCCGTCCCAGCGTTCGGACGATGACCGCGCCGCCTTTCGTTTTCGGCGCGTTTTGAGCTGCGGACAGCGAGGGCGCGGCGGCGAGAAGGGGGCCGGCGGCCAACCCCGTGACCGTTTCCTTCAGGAAGCTTCGGCGGGTCAATCGATTCGATTCGGCCATGGCGATGATACTCCTCGAATTTTCGGATTTCGCGGACAGTATCGCCCGGCGCGGGCCGGGATTCGACCGGCATTATAAGGTCGAACGGAGTCCGAATTTCCGCGGGCAACCCGAGGCTCGATACGATACCATAAGCCCGAAGGGGCGGAAAGCCCGTTTCCCCGCCGGCTTTCTTGACAATTCGTACTATTGGTTTTATATTATAAAAGAAATTGGAGGCGAAAGCAGTTGCTATGAAATACCCCACGCGCAAGGAAGAGCTTCTCCTGTTGGCCATTCGGCGGCTCGGTCCCGAGGCGTCGCTCGTTTCGATCCGGGGGCTTTTAAATGAATCGACGCGGGAGAGCTGGTCGGTCGGCAATATCTACGTCGCCCTGGACAACCTTTTGAAAGCCGGCTTCCTGGAAGCGTTCGTCGGCGAGCCGAGCGCGAAGCGGGGAGGCAAGGCCGTCAAATACTACCGGCTGACCCGCGACGGGTCCCGGATTCTGGCCGAAGCGAAAAGAGTCCATGACATTCTTTGGGGAACGGCTTCGGCTCCGCCTTCCAAGGCCTCTTGACCATGACTCCGGCCCGCGACGATCCGCCGAAGCTGTCCCGCTGGCTTCTCAACCGGTGTTCGCCCTCCACGGACCGGTCCTTCCTGGCCGGCGATTTCGAGGAAATCTACCGGGCGCTGGTCGAGGAGAGGGGTCGTCCGGCGGCCCGCCTCTGGTTCCGGGGCCAGTGCCTTCGTTTCCTCCCCCGGATTGCCGTCCATAGCCTCTTTGGGAGATGCGCCATGCTGCTCAATTTTCTGAAAGTCGCCTGGCGGAACATTCGGCGCCAATGGCTTTACGCCGGGATCAACATCGTCGGCTTGGCCGTCGGTTTCGCGGGCGTGTTGCTCATCGTTCTCTTTATCCGCTCGGAATTGTCCTTCGATCGGTTTCATGACCGGGCCGGGCGCATCTACCGCCTCAACACGCGCTTGGTCATGGATGGCAAGGAAAGCCGCCAGGCCGTCGTTGCGCCGGCGGTGGCCCCCGCGTTTCGCGCCGCCTGCCCCGAGATCGAGGCTGCGGCCCGCGTGTTCATGGAGCGGAATCCGGTGACGATCGGGACCGGCGAGCGCACATTTGTCGAAAAGCGGTTTTTCTACGCCGATCCGGAGTTCTTTGACGTATTTTCCTTTCCCCTCATCCAAGGGGATTCCCGGACCGTTCTCTCCGAACCGCGCTCCCTGGTCCTGACCGTGTCTACGGCCCGGAAATATTTCCCGCGCGAGAATCCGATCGGAAAGATCCTGACGGTTTCCCAGGGGCTGGCGAAAGCGGATTATTTTGTGCGCGGGGTCGCCGCCGACGTCCCGGTCGAATCCCATTTCCACTTCGATTTCCTGGCTCCATTTTCCGACCTAGAGATCAGCCGCGTCGACAACTGGTTTCTCCAAGCCGGACGGGCGTATGTCCTTCTGCGCGAAGGCGCGTCGCCGGCCGCCCTCGAGGCGAAGGTTCCACCTCTCATCGAGGCGGGAGCCCGGGCGAACTTCGGTTCAACAGAGAATTTTCGGAGCTGGAAGGCCGAAGGCAACGTCTTCGAGATCTTCCTTCAGCCGCTCCTCGATATCCGGCTCCGGTCCGCGGATCTCGCGGCCCAGATCGAACCCGTCGGCGACATCGCCCAAGTCCGCATTTTCGGGATCATCGCCCTCGTTGTTCTGCTGATCGCCGTGTTCAATTTCGTCAACCTGGCCGCCGCCCGGGCGTTTCAACGGGCCCGGGAAGTGGGCGTTCGTAAAGTGCTCGGATCCTCTCGATCGCTCCTGGTCCGCCAGTTCTTGTTCGAGTCTTTCCTGGTCATAATCACGGCCCTTGCTTTGTCGATCCTTCCTGTCCTTTTCTTTGCTCCCGTTCTCGGCGCCCTGGTCGGCCGGCCCCTCTCGGCCGCGGGGCTTCTCGCCTGGCCGGTCCCGGCGCTGATCGCGGCCGGGGCTGGAATCACCGGATTGGCGGCGGGAGCCGCCCCATCCCTTTTCTTGGCCGCCTTCCGGCCGTCCCGCGTCCTGCACGGGCAGGCCGATCCGTATCGGCGTCCCCGGTTTCGCGGCGCTCTGGTCGTATTCCAATTCGCCCTTTCGATTCTCTTGTTCATCGTGACGTTCATCGTTTCCGGCCAGATGCGCTACATCCGGGCCAAGGATCTCGGTTTTGACCGGGAACGGCTTCTGGCCGTGGCCGCTCCCCCCTCCCTCGTCGACCGGATCGACGCGTTTAAGGCCGAACTGTTGAAAAACCCGGAGATCGTCTCCGCCGCGTGCTCCGCATACCTTCCCGGCCGGCCCAACGTCGCGGAAGATTTCGCCGATAGCCGGGGCGACCAGGGCAAGAGGGTCCATCTTGCCCTCCTGGCCGGAGACGAAGATTTTGCCCGGACGTTCGGACTGCCGCTGGTCGCGGGGCGGTTCTTCTCCGCCGAAACGGGAGCGGACAGCGACGCCCTTGTTATCAACGAGGAAGCGGCCCGCCGATTCCGCGCGGCCTTCGGGTGGGAGGATCCCCTGGGGAAGTCGATCACGACCGGACGGGAGACCGGGACGATTATCGGCGTCTTGAAGGATTTTCATTTTCTCTCCCTTCGCCGGCGTATCGAACCCATGGCCGTCCAGCGGCTGCCGCGCTCGGAGGGGCCGTTTGTCGTCGTCCGGACGGCGGAGGGACGGCGGAAGGAAGCCGTCGGCCTTTTAGGCCGGATCTGGACAAAATTCATCCCGAATCAACCGGTCGACGCTCTTTTTCTGGACGACGAAATCGGGCGGCAGTATCTGTCCGAAAAGCGGAGCGCCGCGCTTCTCGGCGGATTTTCCGGATTTGCCGTCTTCCTCGGCTGTCTCGGACTTTTCGGCCTGTCCGCCCTTTCCGTCGAGCGGCGGACGAAGGAGATCGGAGTGCGCAAGACTTTCGGAGCCTCGCGCCGCGGACTTGTCTGGCTGCTCCTCCGCCAGTCCGGCGCCGCCGTCCTGGCCGCCAACGTCATCGCCTGGCCGGCGGCGTTCCTTATCATGAATCGCTGGCTTCAGGGTTTTGCCTTCCGCGCGGAACTCGGACCGCTGCCCTTTTTCGCGGCCGCCGCCCTGGTTCTCGGCTTGGCCTGCGCGGCCGCCGGCGGGACGGCGTTTCGGGCGGCTTCGGTCGATCCGGTCAAGGCCCTGAGATACGAGTGATCCGCTTTCCCTGTCGAAGGGGAGGCGGAGTGAAGGGGGAAGATCGCGCTCTTAAAGCCGGCCGGAAGGCCGTTCGTCAAACCCTCACCTTGATTCCGAACGAAGCCCAAATGGCGCTGCCGCCGACCGACGCTTCCTTGAGGTTCTGAATAAGTGAGCCGGACGGGGTTTCCTTAAGAAACAAGGTTTCGTGAAAAGGCCCAAGCCCGTAATCCCGGTCAAAGGCCCAGTATTTGTACCCCGTTCCGCCGGAGGTATAGGTGCCCTGAGTGGATGACCAGGTATTAAGGTATTCGTCCTTCAACTCGTGCAGGTCCAGAGTCCGGGCCTCAACCTTGCCGACAATCCAGAGGCGGTTGTCGATAAGAGGCCATTCCAATCCGATTCCGCCCTGGAGTCCCAAGGCCGTTGTCCGGCCGGTGAATTCGAACGATTGCCAGTATCCCTCGGAACTGAGGTTGTCGTGGGAAACGCTTTCAGAGTGGAACCGGCCGAAATAGAGCCCCGGCCCGAAGCCGATGTCGATAAACGTTTTCTCGCCTAACGGCAGGAGATAATGGAGTTGGAGGATTACGGGGATGATGTCGATGGAGGCGTTGATCACCATCGTGCTGTCATAGAGGGATGTGCGACTGTCGAGGCGGTTGTCCGTTATCCTTGATCCGAACCAACCCAATCCCGCCCCGATCCCCCAACGCGGGGCGATCCAATAGACCGCTTCCAGGCCGGCACCGCAGCCGGTCGTGAACTTATCCAGAGTATCCGGGCCGACCCCTGTCCAGGCGCGGTTGATATTGGCGTCGCCGGCGGCGGAATTGTAATCCGCCCCATCGTACGTTCCCCAACCGCCGCTTATGGAAAACGAGAGCTTCGATGGACCTTTCTCGGCGAATCCGGCGCCCGCGCCGGCCAGGACGAATATCATCAGGAAAAAGTTAGTTTTGATTTTTCGCATTACAAGACCTCCTTAAAGTTTTTTATTTTTTATGCATATTTCATGCCAAAGAAAATTCGGGGCCTGACGGGCCCGCAGTCGATTTATCATGTTCTGATCCAGTGACAGGTGTCCGTTTTTTAGGACGCGTCTGAGTCATAACGAATCCATTCCTCCGCGCGTATTTCGCGTGCAGGGCGGCCCGCGACATTAGCAATAAGGAGAACGGAATCATGTCGAAGGTCCTTTTCCGGATTTTGGGGCTTGGTTTTATTGCCCTGGCTGCGATTTCCCCTTCAGCGGCCCAGACGGTCGATGAGATCCTGGGAAAAATGGTTCAAGCCCAAGGCGGGACCGAGGCCCTTCTTGCAGTCAAGGATTACGCGATGTACGGCGATGTTCAGCTTCATCAGCAGGGGATGTCGGCGTCGTTTTCCCTCTACTGGAAGGCGCCGGACAAATACCGCCAGGAAATGCAGATGGACGCGATGTTCATCGCCTCGTTTTTCAACGGCGATTCCGGCTGGGGCGTCCATCCGCGGGCGCCGAAGGGGGAGAAGCTGTCCGGGGCGGTTCTCAAATCCTTGAAAAGAAGCGCTCTGGCGCCGTCCGCCATTTGCGATCCGGCCAAGCATGGCCTGACCTTCGAGCTCAAAGGGAGGGAAAACGTTTCGGGCAAGGATTGTTTCGTCCTGGAGATGACGTTTCCCGACGGCTTCAAGGAACAGCAGCTGGTCGATTCCCAGAGCTATTTTGTGATTAAACGGCGTTTCAAGACCGCCGGGGATTCCGGACCCGTGGTTGACGCCGAGGTCCTTTATCTCGGGTACAAGAAATTCGGCGGCGTCATGTTCCCCTCCGTCTTCGCCAACGTCGCCGAAGGGCGCGAATACAACCGCATCCGTATCGCCGATATCAAGGTCAACGGCGGCTTGGCCGATTCCCTCTTCGAACCCGAAAAATAGGAGCGCGCGACTTTCCCCGATATGTCCGGCCGCCCGGCGGACGGCGGGGTTCCCCCTCGTCCTGATCCCGCGTTTTCTTTTCCCGGAGAACGCTTGACAAACCCGAATCGGCGGCTTATCATATAAACAGTGGTTTATATAAATGAACATTGATAAAGACGAATTGGACAAGCTTCAGGCCTTTCTCCAGGCGCTGGCGGACAAAAACCGCCTCCTGATCATCAAGGTGATCGGCCCGAACCGCCGCTCGGTCTCCGAAGTCGTGGAGGCCACCGGGCTCTCCCAGCCGCTGGTCTCCCATCACCTCCGGCTGATGCGGGAGCAGGGGATCCTGGAGACCCAGCGCGACGGCCCGTTCATTTACCATCGCCTTAAGGACGCGCGGATCCTCGAGGCCCTGGGCCGCCTGGCGGAATGCGCCGCGGACTTTCGCAACGACCAGACGATCCGGCGGACGTTCTGCCGCCCCCCGTGGCGAAGCCCGGATCGTTCATTTCAAGGAGGACATAAATGAGCATCAAGGAAAAAATGGCCGAAAAGTGGATGGAGAACATGAGCTCCGAAGAGAGGGAAGAGATGATGAACTCCATGATGGACAAATTCTTTTCCGGGATGTCCCCGGAGGAAAAATCGGGCCTCATGGGCAACATGATGAAAAAATTCATGCCCATGATGGGCGGCGCCGGATCCCCCATGATGGGGATGATGTCGGCGATGAAGGATTTCTGCGGCGGGAAAACCGACTCCGGCGGCCAGGCCGAGGGCGCAAACCCCATGGATATGTGCCGGAAAATGATGGGCGCGATCGGCAGGACCGCCGACCTGGCCGTCTACGCCACGCCGGAGGTCCGGGGACTGTTTGAGGAATGGGCGGCCCAGGTCGAGGAGGAGATCCTCCAGTTCGTCCGGGAAGCGAAAACCGCGGATGCCGACCAAATCGCGTCCCGTTTCAAATTGTCCAAGGACAGCGCCAAGTATTTCCTGTCGAGCCTGGCCCGGAAGGGAAAAGTGACGCTGAAAGTCGAAAGCCCGAAGGAGCCCGAAAAGGCCTAAACGTCGATCCCCATTATTTTCATCAAGGCCAGGGCGTTGAAGCTTTCGCAGCGGCCCGGCCGGAGGATGAAGTCGAACAGCAGCCGGTCGTTTTCGACCCGTCCGTCGAAATGGTAATTCAAGACCTTTTCCGGGAATTCCCGGTGCAGGTCGGTCAGATGCAAATCGTGGGTCGCGACGAGGCCGGAGACGTCCCGGCGGGCCATCTGGCGGAGGAGGGCGAGGGATCCGACCTGCCGGTCGGCGGCGTTGGTTCCCTTGAGCATCTCGTCGATCAGAAAAAAAACTGGTTTCCCTTCGATGACCGGATCAAGGATATCCTTCAACCGCCGGAGCTCGGCATGAAAGAGGGACAGGCCCCGGTCGAGCGAATCGTTGACCTTCATGCTGGTCATGAGAATCGCGGGAGAAACGGTCATCTTCCGGGCGCAAACCGGGCCTCCGGCGAAGGCCAGGACCAGATTGACTCCGACGGTCTTGAGAAAGGTGCTTTTCCCGGCCATGTTCGGCCCGGTGATGACGGCGATTTTCGGCGTCGTTCCGAACCGGAGATCGTTGTCCACCCGCTCGCCGTCCGGAATCAGGGGATTTCCGGCCGCTTCCAGGTCGAACGCGGTTCCGTCCTCCGCGATGTCGGGAAATCCCCAGGAGGGATAATTGAAGGCCGCGTTGGCCAGGCCGGCGAGGGCGTCGAGCTCGGCGATCGCTTCGAACCAGGCCGGAACGCGATCCGCTGAATGGCGCCGCCACTTCTCGATCCGCAGCAGACAGTGCAGGTCCCAGAGGACGAGGACGTTGATGATGACATAAACGATCTGGCCGGTGCGGAATTCGAGCAAGCCGAGGATATTGGACAGCTTCCGGATGCAAACGGACGCCGACGCTCCGTCTGAAGCCACTCGGGCTTTCAGCGCACGAAGCCGCTCGGAGCGGAATTCCGACCGCTCGAGGTCTCCGAGAATCCGGGCGTAGGTCTTCAGGATGTCGTGCGTCCTGGACATGAGCCGGTAATTCCGGGCGACGCGTTTCTCGCCGGCCAGGACCATGAGGCCGTTGACGAGCATGCAGAGATAGAAGATCCAGCGGGGAAGGCCGAAGAAAAGCCCGGCCGCCGCGCCGAGGGCGGCGAGGGGCAGCACATGAACGAGGGCCCTGAGCGCCGGGCGGGAGAGAAGCCAAGCCGGCTCCTTGAGAAACATCTTGATTTCGTCGACGCCCCGCGGCGATCCGCCGAGCTCCCGCCCGTGGAGCCGGAGCTCGTGCCGGAAATCGAGGGCGGGAGCGAGCTCCCGGACCGCGTCCTGCCGGGCCATGACGGCGGCGCGTTCGGGGGGCACCGAGGTTCCTTTAAACAGGGCGGACAGCCGGTCCCGGCCCAGCGCCGTCGCGGTCCGGTTGAGGAAGTGAAAGACGCTCCGCGGCCCGAACAATTCCAAATCGGCGGAATAGGGATGCCCGGGATCCTCGGCGCCCCGGCCGTCGTCGACATCGAGAAACTCATGATCGAGGGACCGGAGCTCGGCCTCCTGGATCGCTTTCAAGGCCGCCAGTCGCCGTTTCCGCCTTAAGACCATCCCGTGCAGGGCGGCGGCCGCCGTGAAGGCCGCCAGAACGAACCCGAAAAGGAGGAGGGGACGGTCGGCGGTCGCGACCCGAACGAGAAGATAGATATCGACGGCCAGTAAAACGAGCTTTCCGGCGCCCAGGCCGAGGTCGTACTTAGCCCACTTTTTCAAACCAAGATCATAGGCCGCGATCCGCCGGCGGTAGGCCGCCGCCGGATCGACCGGATTTGAAGAACTCATGAATCCCAAATATCGAAGTCGGCCCTCGCTGTCAAGCCCGGGCCTGGCATGAAACGTGCTGGATATGAAAAGGATGGTTTTATCTCGGATTTTTCCCAGGGGAGGAGAGGCTGTTCTCCCGATCTCATGTAAAGGAATAGCATCATGAAAACGTTTCCCGTGAAGCCGACCGTCGTCCTGATTCTCGGGCTCTGCCTGGCCGCATTTACCGTCCTCGGCCAGGCCGGGAAGGCCGATATCTCCAAGGAGGAGATCATCCAAAAGGCATGGAAGGCAATGTTCGGCGAGCTGAAGATCGAAGATGTCAAATCGCTCTATGTCGAATCATTTTCCCCGGAAAGCGCGGTTCCCAACCGCATGACCGTCAAACGGCCGAACTTGTTCAGGAACGAGGTTCCCTCCGGGATCCTCGTTTTCGACGGGAAGCGCGCGGCCTGGGCCAAGCAGGAGCCGGATGAAAAGGGCAATCCCCGCGGGCCGGAGCTCATCGAGCCGGCGTCCTGGAAGCATTTCGAGGTCGACATCGCCATGCTCTTCCCGGCTTTCTTCGAATATCCCTCGGAATTCCAGGGTTCGGCGAAGTTTGAAGGAGCCGAGGTGTATAATTTTTTCGTCAGGCTTCCCCTCGGCGGCCAGATGACCTATTTCATAGATGCGGCGACGTTCCAAATCAGAATTCGACATGTGAACTATAACGGAGTCGAGGGCGAAAATTGGGGAAATATCATGGGAGCTCCCCTGAAATACGGCGGAATTCTTTTTCCGGATGGTTACAGCTATCGAACCAAGACCGGGATGGCGAAAACGGAATACCGGAACGTCCGGATCAACGTGAATCCCGCGGCCGAGCTGTTCGAAATTCCAAAGGAGCTGATTAAATAGGCTTTAGCTTTTTCTTTCCCCATAGCAACCATTAGTCCGGAAAAACCGTATTACTGGTTGCCATGCGCGAATTATCCCTTTACGAAACCGTCTTCCTCCTGGCGATTTCAGGTTTGCCCGGAAACGCCTACGGCGTCACCATCAGGGCCGAGGTCGATCGCCTTTCCGGCCGGACGATTCCCTACGGTACGCTCTACAGCTATCTCGATCAGCTCTTCCGCAAAGGCTATGTCGCCAAGGCGTTTGGGGCTTCAACTTCGGAGCGGGGGGGCCGGAGTCGAATCCTTTACCGGCTCACTCCGGCCGGAATCGCCGCCCTCAAGGAAGCCTCCCGCGTTCAGAAATCGATCAGCCTCGGCCTGGAGCGCTTCCTCGAAACGGAGGCCTGAGGCATGGGCGCGTTCCGGAGCGACAAAAGCGAAGCCCGCCCTCCCCGAGCCCTGCGTTGGCTTGCGGCGATGTCCCCGTATGGGGAGCGTTTCGCCGTCCTGGGAGATCTGGACGAGGAACGGGCCCGCCTTGAAGAGAAGCGGGAGCGGTCCCGCTTCGAGTTCTGGTGTTGGAAGCAGATCCTCCGCTCCCTGCCCGGGTATTTAAAAAATGTCGCCTTTTGGAGAATCCAAATGTTCAAGAATTTCCTGAAAATCGCCGTCCGTAACCTGGCCCGCCAACCGGGCTATTCCTTGATCAACATTCTCGGCCTCGCCGTCGGCCTGGCCGGTTGTTGGCTGATTTTCCTTTTCGTCGCCCATGAAACAAGCTACGACCGGAGCTGGCCCGCGGCGGACCGCATTTACCGGGTGGCCGAGGAGATCAAATCCGAAGCCTCGACCCGGCAATTCGCCGGCATTTCCTTTCCTTACGCGCCCGCGGTCAAGTCGCTTTTCCCGGCGGTCGAAGAGGCGGCCCGGCTTTATCCGATCTCCATGCAGCTTGTGGAGAAGGGTGAGACGAAATCCTACGAGGAAAGGATGCTCGCCGCGGACGCGGAAATTTTCTCCGTGTTCGGATTTCCCCTGGCCGAAGGGAATCCGGCCTCGGCCCTTGTCCGCCCCAATACGATGGTGATTTCAAAGGCCGCGGCCGCGAAGTACTTCGGCTCCGGGCCCGTCATGGGAAAAACGCTCATCGTCAACGGGCAGCCCGTTGAAATCACGGGCGTCTTCGGCCGACTGCCGGCCGCCTCGCACTTGAAATTCGATTGGCTCCTGTCGATGGCGACGTTCCGCTCGTCCCTGGGCCGGGAAATGGAGAACTGGTTCAACACGATGGCCTTGACCTATGTGAAGCTCCGGCCGGCGGCGGATGTCGCCGGCTTCGAAAAAGAAATGAGCCGGCTGGCCGAGCGCTTCATTGGCGAGCGGCTCCGGCAAAACGGCCAGGCCTACCGCTATTTCCTGCAGCCGGTTTCCTCCATCCACCTCGATTCGCATCTTCTCTTTGAGCAGGAGCCCTCCGGCAACCGGATGGTCCTGGTTCTTCTCTCCGCCGCGGCCGTTCTCATCCTCTTGATCGCCGGCCTCAATTTCGTCAGCTTGTCGACGGCCCGGTCGGCCCGCCGGGCGCGGGAGGTCGGCATCCGCAAGGTGGTCGGGGCCGTCCGCCGCCAGCTCATGGGACAGCACCTGGGGGAATGCGTTTTCGTCACGGCCTTGGCGGCCGCGGCCGCGATTTCCTTGACCCTCCTCGTTCTCCGCGCTTTCAACCGCTTGGCGGGGACGGACTTTCTGATTCCGGATCTTTTCACGCCGCGCTTCATCGGTTTCGGAGCGATCGTCCTCGCCCTCACCGCGTTCGGAGCCGGGATCTATCCGGCGCTGATCCTGTCCTCGTTCAAGCCGGCGGCGACCCTCAAAGGATCGATCGCTTCCGGAGCCCGCGGCCTGCCTTTGCGCCGGGCGATCGTCGTCGGACAGTTTTTCGCCGCCGCGCTGCTTGTCGCCGGTTCCCTGATGATCGTCCGCCAGGTCGAGTTCATGAAAAACACGAACCTGGGCTTTGCCAAGGAACGGAAGCTGATCCTGCCGATCCGCGGGGTTCCGGATTTCGCCGGGAGATCCGAAGAGGTGAAAACGGCTTTCCTGAGGCAGGCGTCCATCCGCGGCGCGGCCGTATCTTCCTCGGTGCCGGGACGTTCGCTTTCGAACTTCAACGTCCGGCTCGAGGAAAAAGGCCCGGGGAGCAATTGGGCCATGAATCATCTCTATGTCGATGCCGATTTTCTCAATCTTTATGATATTTCGCTCGTTGCCGGACGGGCCTTCGAAGCCGCACGGCCGGCGGACCGGACCGAGGATTACGACGATCTTCCGGTATTCCTCGTCAACGAGTCCGCGGCCCGGGCCTTCGGCTTCGGTTCGCCCGGGGACGCTCTCGGAAAGCGTATTCGGACGGGACACGGCGGACGGACGGGGGCGATCATCGGCGTCGTCCGCGACTTCCATTACGCCGGGCTTCAGCAGGCGGTCGCTCCGCTGATCCTGGAGTGGTTCCCTCGAACGTTCCGATACCTGACGCTGTCCTTGGCCCCGGAGAGGATCGGCGAGACGCTGTCGGCCGTGGAGCGGGAATGGAAAGCGCAGTTTCCCGGAAAGCCGATGGACGCGGTCTTCCTGGATGACGATTTCAACCGCCAATACCGGGTCGAGGAAAGGATGCTGACGATCGTGCGCGTATTCGCCGCCCTCGGGACGTTCGTCGCCTGCCTGGGCTTGTTCGGGCTGTCGGCCTTTATGTCCGAGCAGAAGCGCCGGGAAATCGGCATTCGGAAAGTTCTCGGGGCCGACACCGTCGGTATCGCCGTGAAATTCTCCGGCTCCTTCCTGGGGCTGGTCCTGCTGGCCAACGCCCTGGCCGTTCCCGTGGCCTGGATCGGAATGGACCGCTACCTGAGGGGATTTGCCTTCCGGGCTGATGTTTCGGGCTGGTCGTTCGCCGCGGCCGCCGGATTCTCCCTCGTTATCACCTTTCTGACCGTGGCGTTTCAGTCGGTGCGGGCGGCTCGGACGAATCCGGCCGTTTCGCTCCGGAACGAATGATTCGCGGCCCCGCCGTTCTTGACACCCGTTCGCTCTCGGCCATAAGATGGGCCCCTGGGTTTGTGAGAATTAAATGATAGGCAAGGAGAATCCATGAATTATCAGATCCTGGACGGGGACATCCCCCGGCGCAAATTCCTGGAATTGGGATTCAAGGGAAGCTTGGCCGTCGCCGCGACTCCCGCGTTGATCGCCCAGCTTCTGTCCTGCGCGCCCAAGGGCGGCGGAAAATCTCCCATCGCCGCCGATCCCGGGTTGCTCGACAAGGTGATCCTCAAGGCCCTGGCCCAGGGCGGCGAATTCGGCGAGGTCTACCTCGAGAACCGGATCTCGCGGACGATCCTCCTGGAGGAAGGCAAATTCAAGAGCGCCGTCTTCGGCCTCAGCCAGGGAGCGGGCGTCCGGGTGATCTCGGGCGACAAGACCGGGTACGCCTACACCGACGAGATCTCCGAGGAGAAGCTCCTCCGGGCGGCCGAGGTCGCCGGGACGATCGCCAAGGGCGCCGGGAAGACGACCGAAGCCGCGGCCGTCAAGGCGAAAACCCTGCCGTCGTTCGTCACGGTTAATATCCCACTGGCCGATGTCGCCGACGAAAAACGGCTGGACGTCATGCAGCGGGCCCACCAGGCCGCGCTCGACTACGACAAGCGGATCAAGATGGCTTCAATCAATTACTACGACGAAGTCCGCGGCCGGACGATCGCCAATTCCGAGGGTCTCCTGCTGACCGACGAGCTGCCGCTCCTGTTTTTCATCGTCCAGACGCTGGGGACGGGAAACGGCACGTCCCACATGGGCCGCGAGCGCCTCAGCGCCCACGCCGGCTTCGAGATGTTCGACGGCGGGGCGGCCGAGCAGGCGGCGAAAAATTGCGCCCGCGAATCGATCGTCATGCTCGAGGCCAAGGACGCGCCGGCCGGAAAACTCGACGTGGTCATGCAGAACGGCTGGGGCGGAGTGCTGGTCCATGAAGCCGTCGGTCATCCCCTGGAGGCGGACAACATCGCCAAGAAGATCGGCGTGTTCACGGGGAAGCTCGGCCAAAAGGTCGCCGCCCCGGTCTTCACCATGGTCGACGACGGGAGCCTGCCCAATTTCCGGGGGACGACGAACTTCGACGACGAGGGAACGCCGATGAAGCGGAACGTCCTGATCCAGGAGGGCGTCCTGCTGAAATACATGAGCGACGTCCTCTCGGCCAAGCAACTCGGAATGGAGCGGACCGGCAATGGCCGGCGCGAATCCTTCCAATACCTCCCGATTCCTCGGATGACCAACACCTTCATCGAGAAGGGAAAGGACAAGCCGGCCGACATCCTGGCCTCGACCAAATCGGGCATCTACGTCCAAAGCCTGAGCGGAGGAAGCGTCAACCCGGTCGACGGGGTCTTCAATTTCACCTGCCGCGAGGCCTACCTGATCGAGGACGGCAAGAAGACGGTCCCGGTCAAGGGCGCCACCCTGATCGGCAATTGCCTCGAAGTCATCCAGAATATCGACGCCGTGGGCGACGACCTGGAATTCGGGCCGGGAATCTGCGGCAAGGGGCAGTCGGCGGAAGTGAGCGCCGGACAGCCGACCGTCCGGATCCGGGGCATCAACGTCGGCGGCACGCGAGCCGGCCGCTGAAAGGACATGAGCCATGGACAATAAAACCTTAGCCGATCAGCTGGTCAAGCGGTGCTTGAAGAAAGGCGCGGACGCGGCCGAAGTGTATCTCGAGTCGAACCGCCAATTGAGCATCGAAATCCGCAATGGTCAAATCGAAACCGTCCAGGAAGCGGCCTCGGCCGGAGCCGGGGTCCGGGTCCTGATCGGGGGTCGGCTGGCTTTCGCCAGCGTCAACGACCTCCGCGACGCGGCCCTGGACGACGCCATCGGACGGGCCGTCGGATTCGCCAGGATCACCACGGCCGATCCCGACAACGTCCTGCCGGACGATCCGACGACGGTCGACGTCGCCGGCCTTTACGATCCGGCCATTGCCGCCACCCCACTGGATCAGAAGATCGCCATGATCATGACCGCCGAAAAGGAGGCGATGAAGGATCCCCGGATCACTAAGAGCGCGGGCGCGGCCTACGGGGAAGGCGAGAGCGAGGTGGTCATCGCCAATTCCACCGGCCTCCTCAAGACGTCCAAGGCGAGCGGATGCAATTTCGGCGTCTCGGTCGTGGCCGAGAAGGGCGAGCAGAAGTCGTCCGGCGGCGAATACTGCGGCCGGCGGTTCTTCGCCGACCTGAAAACTCCCGCGGAAGTCGCGGCCAAGGCCGCCCGGAAAGCCTACGAGACCCTCGACCCGAAGCCGGTCAAGACCCAGAAAGCCGCGGTCATTTTCGACACCGATGTCGCCGATACCCTGTTGGCCGGCATCCTCGGCGCGATCGACGGCGAGAGCGTCCTCCAGGGGGCGAGCTTCCTCGGCGGAAAGCTCGACCTGAAAATCGCCTCCGAGTTGCTGACCGTCATCGACGACGGCCTCAGGCCGAAAGGGCCGGCCTCGGCGCCGTTTGACGGGGAAGGGGTGACGACCCAAACCCGGGTCATCATCGACAAGGGCGTGCTCAAAGGCTTCCTTTACAACACGATTATCGGCAAGAAGGCCGGGGTGAAAAGCACCGGCAACGCGTCCCGCGGCGGCTTCACCGGCCTGCCGGGGATCGGATCCCACAACTTCACCATGAGCGCCGGCACGGTCAAGCCCGAGGACATTATCAAGGCGACCAAGAAAGGCCTCTTATTGAAGGAAGTGACCGGATACGGGATCAATCCCGTCAACGGCCAGTTCAGCGGCGGGGCCTCCGGCTTCTGGATCGAAAACGGAAAGATCGCCTTTCCGGTCCGGGGCCTGACGATTGCCGGAAGCGCCGACGAGATGTTCAACGGCATCGACATGGTGGCCGACGACGCCGACCTGAACCGCGGCCTGGCCGCCCCGACCTTCCGCATCAAGCTGATGCAGATCGGGGGAGAATAAGCCCGACGATCCCGATCTCGTTTATTCGTTGCCGGGATCATACGCTCGGGGTTTCCCCGGCCGTCTAAAAGCGGGCGGGCGTCTTTGTCCGCATGTTTCCCGCGACGGGACAGACGTCGTCTTTCCGGCCGGGGCCGGCGGGGTCGTCGCCGGGCGGGAGTCGGTGGGATTGTTCTCAGACATGAGGGTCAAATGGGTTTCCTCGAATTCCAAAGCATCGACTGGAACACGGTTCCCGGGACCGAACATCGCGGCGAATCGGGAACCGCCTTCTGGCGGACGATTCAATACCCCGGTTTGCGGGTCCGGCTGGTCGCATATTCAGCGGGGTATCTGGCCGATCACTGGTGCCGGAAGGGCCACATCGTCCATTGTCTGAAGGGCGAATTCACCAGCGAACTGGCCGACGGACGGCGCTTCGTCCTGAACGAAGGCATGACCTACGTGGTCTCTGACGAGGCCAGCTCCCATCGGTCCACGACGAAAGACGGCGTTTGTTTGCTGATCATCGACGGCGATTTCCTGAAAAGCGGCGCGGAGGAGTCGGGCGGGACGGCCTGATCCTTTTCCATGTCCGAGCGCCTGATTTCCCCGGAGGTTTTCCATGGCCGCGAATGACCGCCTCCTCGATTCCGTGACGGAGGCCATCGGGGAGACGCCCCTCGTCCTTTTGAAGCGGATCACGCGCGGGACCTCGGGCCGCATCCTGGCCAAGCTGGAGTATCTCAATCCCGGCTTTTCCAAAAAAGACCGCATCGCGCGTCAGATGATCGAGGATGCGGAAGCCGATGGACGGCTTCAACCGGGCCAGCCGGTGGTCGAGCTGACCAGCGGCAACACCGGCACGGGCTTGGCCATCGTCTGCGGGGTGAAGGGTTATCCGTTTGTGGCGATCATGTCCAGGGGCAATTCCCTGGAGCGCGCCAGGATGATGTCCGCCCTGGGCGCGGAAGTGGTTCTTGTCGACCAGCAGCCCGGCTCCAAAGCCGGACATGTCTCGGGTGAGGATCTGGCCCTGGTCGAGGAGGCAACCCGGCGCATCGTCCGGGAACGAGGCGCCTTCCGCGCCGACCAGTTCCACCTGGAGAGCAACGTCCTGGCTCATTACAGGCACACCGGTCCGGAGATCTTGCGCCAGGCCGGGGAACCCATCCACGGCTTCTGCGATTTCGCCGGCACCGGGGGCTCTTTTGCCGGAGTCAGCCGGGCGCTCAAGGAACATGACCCTTCCATCCGATGTTTTTTAATCGAGCCGCAGGGAGCGGCCGTGCTCGCCGGCCGTGCGCCGGTGAACCCTGGACATCGCATCCAGGGCGGCGGATATTCGATGCCCGACCTGCCCCTGCTTGATCCCCGGCTGGTGGACGGCTTCCTTCAGGTCAGCGATGAAGACGCCGTCCGGACGGCCCGGCGGCTGTCCCGCGAAGAAGGAATTTTCGCTGGATTTTCCTCCGGCGCCAACGTCGCTGCGGCTTTAGAATTACTGGCCGGTCCGCTTCAAGGCAAAACCGTGGCGGTTCTCCTTAACGACTCCGGATTGAAATATTTGAGCACGGATCTCTGGGATGATTAGATCGCGATCCTGATTTTATCCCTTCTTCTGTCGCAAGATCGGAAGTGAAGTTTTCATTTTGCCTGTTGCCGGGCCGTGTTCCGGACGAAATTGGCCAGCTCCACCCGGTTCCGCACGCCGAGCTTGCCGTAGATCCGGCTGACGTGGTTTTTGACCGTCTGGAGGGAAATATACAGCTCGCTTTTCATGGACGCGTAGCTTTTTCCCGAGAGAAGAAGAGCGAGGATCTCCGCCTCGCGCGGCGTCAGCCGGAATTTCTGAATGATCGAGGCGAGGTCTTCCCCGGGGGGGCTTTCCAGAATTTCCCGGCGCTCGGCTTCCCGGATGTGGGCGGCGAGGGCCCAGGTCGGAAAGGCCAGCATCAGGAAATACCAGATGATCGTCCAGTGGTTGGAGGGATGCCAGGGCGAGGGAATCAAAGACAGGGCGTACCAGATCAGGATTCCGCCCAGGAGGGAAAGCAGGAACAGGCGCACCGAACGGCCGGCGCCTTCTTTCTTCCGAATGGATCGAACCAGGGCCGCGGCCAGGATCAGGACCAGGAAGCCCGGCCATCCATATAAAAATGCGTACCAAAGGAACCGGCCCAGGCTTCGGCCGGATTCCCCGGCTCTCAGGATCGCGTGGACGATGGACAAAAGGCCGAGGACGGCGAACGGGGCGGCGGTAAGGATCTTCCACCGGCGATCGAGCTTGATTTTTAAAAGCCCCATCAGTGTCCAGAGAAGGAAGACGGCCGCCGCCATGGCCGCCGGGAAACCGATCACGTCCCAGAAGATATTGTAGACCGACTCCGACTCCGCCGGCGAAACGCCAGGAGCCATGAGGCCGACCAGGTTGAAGACGATCCAGTCGAAAAAGCCGGAGACGACTGCCATGAGAATAAAGCCCAGGTAGTGGCGGGTGATCCGAAGGCGGTAGGCCAGGTCCATCCGGAAAACGGCGGCGATGACGATTCCCCCGACGGCCAGGGAGGCCAGATTGGCGGCCAGAGGCAGGACGTTCATCGGCAGGAGATCTCCGCCTGGAAAAACCTCCGGCTTCGCGCTCTGACGGAAGTCCTCATTTCGTTTTTGGTACCTTTGTCATCTTGCCGACGCTCCCTGTTTTAACCATATTGGGAGGGAAATGCAACCCTCGAGCCGGGGATTCGGCTCGATGGATTAAGGAGAACGCCTTATGAAATTCCCATGGAAGAAACGCGGACACGGGCGGATCGTCGTGCCGCTTCTCTTGGCGGGCGCGGCGTTGGCCGCCGGCCTTCCGGCCTGCGCCCCGCGCGATCTCGATGCCGCGGGCGTCGTCGCCCGCTGCGCCGAGGCGATGGGCGGATTCGACCGGATCGGGAAAGTCCAAACCATGCGATTCGAATACTTTCTCCCCGATCACGGACCGAACGGGGTCACGGCCTCGGTGGAAATCGGCCTGCCGAATCTCATGAGATTCCCCGGCGCCAAGATCGTTTACGACGGACGGCGGGCCTGCTTCCTTCAGGGATCGAAGGGGGATGGAAAACCGGAATTCCTGGACGAGGGAGAGTTGACCCATTTCGAGACCGAGCCGGCGCTCTATTTTCCGGCGTTCTTCGATCGTCCGGCGGATCTTTTGGGGAAAACCCTCTATCGGGGCGTCGAAGTTTATCACCTCGTTGTCGCCCTGCCCCGCGGCGTGGAGATGAACTACTACGTCGATGCCAAGACGTTTCTTCCCGCCATGGCCGTCGGCCGGTTCGAATTCATGGGAAAACCCGGCGAGTGGAGCCGCGATTTGTCCGATTATCGGATGGTCGACGGATTGCTCGTCGCCCATGCCTATACCTATCCCGCCCGCAAAGGCGGGACCGAAACGGCGAAGGTGACCCGGGTGGAAATCAATACCGTGGACAAGGCGGTTTTCGTCATCCCGGCCGAAAAACGCTGACAGCGGGCGCGAGAACGCCTCGCCTACTCGTAGCGCAGGCTCTCGACGGGATTCCGCCGAGAGGATTTGAAAGCTTGGAAGCCGACCGTCGCGGCCGCGACGACGAGGGTCAAGACTCCCGAGGCGATGAAAATGCCGGCCGGAATCCCGGTATGGTAAGCGAAATTCGCCAGCCACTTCTTCATGGCCAGATAGGCCAGGGGAAGGGCGATGACGTTGGCCGCGACGACTCCGCGGATGAATGTCCCTGACAGAAGCAGCCAAAGACTGCCGGTCGAAGCCCCCAGCGTCTTGCGGATTCCGATCTCCTTGATCCGGCGCTCGGCGGCGAACACGGACAGGCCGAAAAGCCCCAGGCAGGCGACGAAAACGGCCAGGACGGCGAAAACCTTGAACAAGGCGTAGCTTTGATCCTCGGTCCGGTAATTCCGGTTGAAGACCTCGTCGACCATGCTGGTGGTAAAAAGGTGATCGGGGCTGACGCCCGATATTCGGTCTTTCAAGAATTCCAGGACCTCGCGGATATGGCCTTCCCGGACCCGAACCAGGAGATGGTTGACCGAGGCCGGCAGGTATTCGAGGACGAGAGGCTCGATCGGGCTGTGCAGGGAAGCGAAGTGGAAATCCTTGATGACTCCGACGATCGGCGCTTTCCCTCCGTGGACGTCCGAAAGGCATTCGAGGCCCAACGGCTGCCGCCAATTCATGATCGCGGCCGTTGATTCGCTGATGATATAGGACGGCGCCCCGTTCGGCGTCGGCTCGAAATCATGCCCCTGGACGACGGTCAGGCCGGCCATCCGGATGAAATTTTCGTCCACCCGAAGGACCCGCAGCATCGGCAGCGCGTTTTTGTCCGGAGTCCCGACGGGGGTCAGGCGCTCGTTGCTGAATCGCGTCCCGAACAGATCGGAGGTCAGAGCGATGCCGAGAACGGCGGGGTGCCGGGCGATCTCCGTCTTCAGGACCCCCGCCCCGGAGGTCATTGTTTTCGTAAGGCCGCCGTTGAGATCCACGGCGATAACATTCCGGTTTTCGAAACCGAGGTCCGCCTTGCGGAAATAAGTCAGCTGACGGGCCATCGTGAGCGTCCCGAAGAGGAGGAAGATGGAAACGACGAACTGGAAAACGACCAGGCCCTTGCGAAGCCGGGAGGTCGCCGAGCCGGGCGTCCGGGCGGCTTTGAACATGCCGGCCGGCGCAGGCGCGGTCGCGAAGAGCGCCGGGTAGAGGCCCGCCAAGAGGGTCAGCAGGATGAGAAGTCCGAGGAGCCCGACGGCGCCCCCCGCCGTCAGGAAGTCGCCCACGGTTATGGATTGCCCGCTCATCCGGTTGTAAAACGGGACGGCGAAGATCAGGAGAAAGACGGCCAGGCCGGCCGATAGGGCCGTCAGAAGACCGGCTTCGCCCAGATACTGCCGGATGAGCTGGCCGCGACGGGCGCCGATGATCTTGCGGACGCCGATCTCCTTGAATCGCTTGAAGGATTGGGCCGTCGCCAGGTTGACGAAATTGACGGCCGCGATCAGGAGGAGGAGCAGGGCCGCGCCCGAAAAGACGATCACGTAGATGATGTCGCTGTTGGGCCCGGCCTCGCTTTCGAGCTTGGAATGCAGGTGGATGCTGCGGATGGGCTGCAGGCGGATGGATTCGATCCGGCTCGGCTGCTCGGCATGATAGGCCTTCATGAAAGCTCCCGTTTTGGCCCCGAAGGCTGCCGGGTCCTGTCCCTTCCGGAGAAGGACGAACGTGTAGGCGGCCTTTAGAGTCCGGTGCGGGAGGAATTCGGGCCCCGCCCAGAGCGTGATGGTCGGCAGGGAGATCAGGGCGTCGATCTTCAAATGGGACCGGCCGCGGATGGCTCTCATGATCCCTGAAACCTGGAGGGGCATTCTGTCGGCCGTTTCCAAATAGAGGGTTTTGCCGACCGGGTCCTCCGCCCCGAAATACCGCCGGGCGAACGACTCGGTTAATACGATGGCTTGGGGATTTTTAAGGACGGCGTCGCGTCCGCCACGGATGATATCCACGTCGAACATCTCCAGGAAAGATGCGTCGGCCAAAAATACGCCTTGCTCCGAGAACCGAGCCGGGTGGCCCTGCGGGGGGCGGAAACTGATGATTTGGGAGCCGGCGGGGATGAGGCGGGCGGTCGATTCGACCTCGGGGAAAGCCGCTTGGATCTCCGGTCCCATCGCCGGCGCCGACACGGCCCATTGCCGGATCTTGGGACCGAATTGGGAATCCGTCTGGACCCGGTAAATGCGATCCGATTTGGGAATGCCTGTTTCATAGCCGAGCTCCCCCTTGACGTGGACCAGGATGACGAGGAGGCAGGTCAGGCTGACGCCGAGACCCAAAATATTGAGGGCGCTGTACAGCTTTTGCTTCCGAATGATCCGCCACGCGATTTTAAGATTGTTTTTGATCATCATGGCTCTCCCATAAAGCGAATTCCAAGCAAACATCGGAAGCGACCGCAAGAGCATAGCCCAAAAATCCGCCCGGGCTTTAGCCGGTCCCGCCGCGGCCGTCAAAGCGCGGAACCGCTCCTGAAAATCTCCGACCGCCTGATCATATTCCTCGTCGTCCAAGGCCAGCCAAAGAAGGGCTTTTCCCAAGCGGGGAAGGGAACGAATGGAAGTCGTTTTCGGGCTCATTTGAAGGCGGCCTCGCAGGCTTCGGTCCAGAGGGCGCGATGGATTTTCCGGATCTCCCGGAGGGCGGCGCGTCCGTCAGGGGTTATGGCGTAGATATATTTGCTCCGGCCGCCCCGTTCGGCGCAGGGGGCGCTGGCGGTCTTATCGACGAAGCCTTTGTGAAGAAGCTGCTTCAAGGGCTTGTAGACGGCCCCGAACGACCATTCTTGCCCGGTGTCTTTCGAGACCTGGTCGCGGATGGGAACCCCGTAGGCTTCGTCTTCGAGCTTCCAGACGGCCAGCAGGATGATTTCCTCCGACCTCGAAAGAATGTTCATGAGTGCCTCTCAGATAGATATGTATGAATAATGGAGACATAATAGAGTACGAGGGATCTTTTAAAAGGTTGCCTTCGGAGAAAACCTTCCTGGTCGGCCGCCGTATGCTTTTATGGAGGGAGAAACATGGAAACCGTCTGTCAAACCACCACCGCCTTTACCATCGACGGCTACAGAATCGTCAAGTCGCTCGGCGTCGTGCGGGGCATTACCGTCCGGTCGCGTTCCGTTTTCGGCACCATCGGGGCTTCCCTGCAAACGCTCGTCGGCGGCAATATCACTCTCTTCACCGAGCTGTGCGAGAGCACGCGACAGGAGGCCTTCGAGATGATGACCGCCCACGCCCGGGAGCGCGGGGCTAATGCCGTCATCGGCGTCCGCTACGATGCCACCGAGGTGATGCAGGGCGTCAGCGAGGTGCTCTGCTACGGCACGGCCGTCGTTATCGAGCCCGTTTAACCAGGAAGTGAATCATGGCCGCAAAAAAGAATCCGCCGGTTCCTCCCTCGGCTGATCAACTGAGCCGCATTCCTCCCGTTTTTAATATGCCGGATTTGGAACGAGCCCGGCGACGGGCGGATATCGTCTATCGACGCGCCGGCGCCGAAGAGCTGAAGATGGACGTCTACGCTCCTCCGGGTCTTGCGGCGGGGGAGAAGCGTCCGGGGGTCATCTTCGTCCATGGCGGGCCGATGCCGCCGATGGCCCTTTTGCCCAAGGATTGGGGCGTTTATATCGGCTACGGGCAATCCGCCGCCGTTTCCGGATTCGTCGGCGTCACTTTCAATCACCGGTTTTTCGCTCCGGATCGCCTGGCCGACGCCGAGGCGGACATCGCGGCCCTGATCGCGCACGTGCGAGAAAACGCCGAAGCCCTTGGAATCGACCGGGAACGCCTTGCCCTTTGGGCCTTTTCCGGCGGCGGGCCTTTTCTGGCGGAAGCCGTTCGCCGGCCGCCACCTTATATCCGCGCGTTGGTCTTTTTCTATGCCCTTCTCGATCTTCGGCCCCTCGCGGCCAAAGCCAAGGGAGCCATCGACGAGAAAACCGCGGCCCGGCTTTCACCCGTCCTCGCTTTGGAAACGACGTTGGGCGATGTCCCGCCCGTGTTCATCGGCCGGGCCGGGAAGGACAATCCGGGCATTAATGGCGCGATCGATCAATTCGCCCGTTCGGTCCAGCATAAGAATGTTTTCCTGACCCTGGAGAATCACCCCCAAGGACAACACGGCTTCGAGATCCGCAACAACGACGCCCGCACGAGCGAAATCATCCGCAAAGCCTTCGATTTTCTCAAGACCCGCCTTTAATCCGTAGCCGGCGGCGAGGTCTCTCTTCTCTTGAGGATATTTTCAAAGGCTTGACATGACCGGGATTTTACTCAATAGTAATTTCATAGGTCGATTGGAAAAAGGAGCCCATCATGAAGAAGATCCTTGTTGTTGTGACGGCGGCCATGAGCCTGGCCCTGGTCCTGCCTCCGACGGCCTCGGCGGCCGAGCCCCTCAATTTTTATATCAAGGGAGGCGTCTTGACGGATCAGAGCTTTTCCTTTAATCCATTTCTCTGGACCGTCGGGGCGAACTTGGATTTCAATATCGGTTCGGCTCTCATGTTGAGCCCCGAGTGCGATATTATCGTCTATAAGTTCAATTTCAAACCCCTATGGCTCGCCCCGGCCGTGACCTTGAATTTCCGGGCCGGCGGTTTCTACGTGGGCGGCGGCGTGGGCAAGTTCCTGGTTATCGGGAGCGGCTACGACCTCAGCAGCGATTTGCTTCTGAAGTTTAACGCCGGGTTCAAGGGGAACGGACTCAAGCTGCAAGCCTATGTCTGGACTCCTCTCGGCGACGAGGCGTTCGAGGATTTCGTGGTCGGAGCGGCGCTTGGATTCGGATTCTAAAAGGGATCGATTACCAGAATTTCCGGTACTTGAACCTGTTGATCCGGTCGGCGTTGTCCGGATCGATGATCTCCGTCCGGTCCGTGTATTGATACGAGTAGATGGTTTCCAGGTCATAGCGGGGATCGCCGGGCGGATAATCGATCGCCCCGAAGAGATGCCCCAGCTCGTGGAGAAGCTGCGAGTCGTGGCCGACGATGATGCAGTTGCCCAGGTAATGGGCCACGCCCGCGTCCACCCATTGGTCCGGCGGCGCTTCGGCCTCGTCGTCCTTTCCGGTCATGAGAATCAGGATTTGGGTGTTTCTGCGGTCGACGTTCTTTTCGGCATAAACCAGGATCCTGGCATAATCCGTCAGCTCCGGCGGCCGGTCCCAGGCTTCGATATTGAGGATCCGGAAGCCGATCTCGAAATCCCTCGCCATGCGCCGTTTGACGCGGTCCATGAGCTCCGCGAGATGGTCGGCCCAATCCGGCCGGGTCCGCCGGTAATCCTGATCCGCCAGCACTCGGACATAAAGCTCGACCGGGCCGGAAGGCGGAAAAACGGCCTGCCAGGTGTTCCGGACGATGAAATTGCCGAGCCGCTTGGCGAAATACGCGTGGCCGCGAAGGACGTAATCGGCGACGGAAAAGCTCGCCGCGAAGATGATCAGGACGGCGGCGAGGATTTGAATCGCGCGCTTGAGGGAGACCCTATTGAAGGATTTCATCGGCGTCGAGGTCCTCCGCCATTCTACCGGATCGTCCGATGAAAAGAAACGACGGCCCCGTCATTCGCCGCGACGTCGACGACCGGCCGCTTTGAACCGATGAATCTTTCCCGTACCTTTTTAAGTTTGAAGGATAAGTGACTTATAATTTAGGACGCCCATGAAGACGGTACATCACTATACGCTTTTGCTCGGATTGGCGGGGCTTCTCGCGGGTCCGGTCCCGGCGGCCGCCAGTCCGGCGGACACCCCCTCGGTCGCCGCGGAGAGAATCGCCGCCCCCATCGTGATCGACGGGAATCTGATCGAGGACGCCTGGAAGCGGCCGGCGATCAACGGCCCCTTCAAAACGATGTTCCCCTCGTTCGGCGAACCTATGCCCCAGGAGACGCGGGTCTGGGCGGCCTACGACGGCGACAGCCTCTATTTTGCCTTCCATTGCTTGGATCCGGAGCCGCAGGGCATCAAGACTTCGATCTCCCGCCGGGATTCGATCGACAGCGACGACCGAATCGGCGTCATCCTGGACGCCGACTCCGGCCGCCAGCGCGGCTACGAATTCTACGTCAATCCCGACGGCATTCAGCAGGATGCCGTCTCTTCGGCGGTCCGAGTCACCGGAGCGGACAAGTCGCAGGATTTCGTTTGGGAAAGCGCCGGCCGCCGGACCGCCGACGGCTACCAGGTCGAGATCCGCATCCCTTTGAAGAGCGTCCGCTACCAAGCCGGCTCCGAGGTCCGCATGGGCCTGCTCTGTTTCCGGCAAATCAGCCGGTCCGGGATTAAAGCGACGTGGCCGGCGATCGAGCCGGGCGGGACGTATTTCCCGTTTATGGCTTCCGTCTCTTACCGGGACCTGCGGGCCGCCCTTCGCTGGGAAATCCTCCCGGCGGTCACGTTCAACCGGGAGGAGACGAGGAATGACGCCGGAGGCTGGGCGGCCGAAACCCGGCCGGATTTCGGTCTGAGCCTCAAGTATGGGCTGTCCTCGGCCATGTCGGCCGAGGCCACCGTCAACCCCGATTTCAGCCAGGTTGAAAGCGACGCCTACCAGGTCGAGGTCAATCAGCGCTACCCCGTCTTCTATGCCGAGAAGAGGCCGTTCTTCATGGAAAGCGCGGACATCTTCGATTTTGGAGTGGTCAGCTGGGGGTTCATGACGACGCCGGTCCATACCCGGATGATCGCCAACCCGGACTGGGCTTTGAAATTCAGCGGGACGACCAAACGTTGGAGCTTCGCCCTGCTGGCCGCCGACGACCGGGCCGCAAACGCCGCCGGGTCGGCTTCAGCCCTGTTCGGCGTCTTTCGGGCAAAGGTTGCCTTTTCCGGCGACAATACGGTGGGGATACTCTACAGCGGAAGGCGGCTGGACGGGGGGGCCAACGACGCCGCCGGGGCGGATATGAAGTTCCAAGTGGCCCCCAACGTCAGGGCCACCCTCTCGTTCCTGTCGACCCGGACCACGGGCGATCCCGGCGGCCCCGGGGGACGCGGAACCGGATTGAACGCCATGGTCCATTACCGCACCCCGTCCGCGTTCGCCATGGCCGGTTACGAGCGCTACGATCCGGGTTTCGCCATGTCCACCGCGTTCATCCAGCGAACGGGAATCGGCCGCCTCATCCTGGGCGCCGGAGCGACGATCAACACGCGGCTCAAGCCCCTGCCCTGGCTCAAATGCCTCCAACCCTACGGATATTGGATGGGCCTGCATGACCTGACTACGAAAATGGATGATACGACGCGTCTCCTGGGCGTCGTCTTCAACTTGGCGCCTATGGGCGAGGTCAATATCGAACATTACTGGGAAGGCGAGTCCTGGGCCGGCCGGCTGTTCCGGAAACGTTATTGGAACCTTCTGGGACAGACCCAGCTTTTCCGCTGGCTGCGGTTGAACGGCGGCTTGATACTCGGTGACGGGATTTACTACGATCCCGCGGCGCCCTTCCTGGGCGACATGGCCTACGTCACGGCCGGGTTCCTGCTCCAGCCCTCGGCCAAGATTCATTTTGGAGCGGATTATATCTATACCCATCTCCGTCCCGAATCGGGAGGGAAAGCGGTTTACGTGCTCGACATCGTCAATATCGTGGCTTCTTACCAGGCCAATAAGTATTTCATGCTGCGCGGCATCCTGCGCTACAACGGATTCGAATCGCGGCTGTTGACCGACTTTTTGGCCTCGCTGACGCTCGTTCCCGGAACCGTCGTCCATCTGGGATACGGCACCCTCTATTTGAAGGAGAGCCTGTCCGGAGGAGCGCTTCCGTCCGACCTCCTGCGCCCGGCCAAGCGGGGGCTGTTCTTCAAAGCCAGCTATCTGTGGCGGATTTAGCGCACCGCTGAGCCGGAACGCTCCGCTCGGTGTCCAAGCGTCTTTTCGATAATCGAACCCTCGTTCGCCGCCGCATCGACCGGGGATCAATTCGCGGGATCGTCGAGAATCCAGTTATAACCGTTTTTTCACCTCGGCCAATCTGGCCGAAAACATTTTCGATAATGCGGCTTTCCTGGCTGCCGGAAGGCCGGCGTCGGCCTCGACCAGGGTGATGGCGGCTTGATAGGCTTCAGCGGCCTCTTGCCATCGGCCGAGCCGTTCCAGGATAAAAGCCAGGGTGGCCCGCCTCCCTCCATCGGCCGGAGCGTCTTCGCAATGGTATTGGGCCCAACCGAGGAGATCCGCGTAGCGCTTCTCTCCGAACCATTTTTGGCTGACCGCGATGTCTGCGATCTCGCTCAGTCCGATTTCATATCCGAAAAAATCGTTGATTTTTTTCTTCTGGGCAAGGATGGCCTCGCGGCCGCCGAGGATGACGTTCTCCGGCAGTCGAGCCCAATCGGCGAATAAGTTCCGCAAGCCGTCATGAAGGGTTCTCAGCGGGAGAGAATCGTGGGTTTCGCCCGGTTCCCGGTTGAATTCCCATCGAAGCCCCCGGAGGCCTTTCCCCTCTTCTCTTTTCAACAGGGACTGGAAGTCAGCCAGAGCGCTTTCCAGTTCCGGTTGATCCCCTTGGGTGAAAAAAAGGTATTGATTCCGAGGATTTCTTGCGGCGATGGCTTTCTCCAAGATGCCGGAAATGCGGCCGGAGTCGAAGCCGACGAAGGCCGGCCCCCCGGAGAAAGCCGCTTGAAAGACGTCGGGCGCGGCAAGGAGGGCGTAAATGTCAAACAGCGCGCTCCAGGAGCTTCCGGCGATCATCCGGAACGGTCTCGTCCGGAACCGCGAATCCAGGAACGGGATCACCTCTTCCCTGAGGCACCGGAGCACTTTTTCGGCTTGGCCCGATTTCGGCGCATTCGCGACTTCGTGGAGGGACATAGAGGTCGGATCCAGATCCACCGAAACCGCGATCATCCGCGGAATGACAAAATCGGCCAGCCCA
>Ga0316628_100000141_pt1 | contig 43815 bp, 34 predicted proteins | sample OWC_Aug_M2_C1_D5_FD_207648 | JGI IMG/M metagenome (GOLD analysis project Ga0316628, IMG submission 207648) | Wetland soil microbial communities from Old Woman Creek delta, Ohio, United States - OWC_Aug_M2_C1_D5_C | ecosystem: Environmental > Terrestrial > Soil > Wetlands | place: USA: Ohio...
GCTCGTGGTCGCCGCGCTCGTCGTCCGGCGCGAGATCAAGCGGGCCTCCGCGGGCACCCACGAGGCCGTCTTCGACGTGGCCGGCTTCCATGTCCCGGAGGGCGGGCCCGCCGGAGTGGCCGCGCCCCCGCCGGCCCAGGCGCAGCCGCAGGCCCTGCCGCCGCCGCCGCCGCCGCCGAGGTACGCCCCGGACCCCTGGCAGGAGGCGTACGGGCACCACGAGAGGGAAGGGCCACCCCCGCGGTACCCGCCCGAGTGATGGGACCAGTGGAGGGTGCGACGCCCCCCGCGCGCGCACCGGCATGCCGTCGCCCCGACCCCCTCCCTGTCCACCCTTCCAGCACAGCATTTTTAACCCCTCCGTGCCCTAACCGCCGCGATGCCCACGCCAGGCAGGGAGACGGGGCTCCTCCTCGAGCACGCCCACGTCATCAGCATGGACCCGACGAGGCCGCAGGCCGAGTCCGTGCTGTGCCGCCACGGCCGCATCGAGGCCGTGGGCACCACCGAGCAGCTCGAGAAGCTGCTCCGGCCCACCGACACCAGGTTCGACTGCGGTAATCTGCCCCTCGTGCCCGGCTTCATCGACTCCCACACCCACTTCCTGGCCATGGGCCTCGACAGGCTCCGCGTCGACCTCTCGGCGGCCAAGGGCCGGGATGCGGTGCTCGCCGCCCTCAGGGCGCGCGCGGAGTCGACGCCCGAGGGGGGCTGGGTCTACGGCGTGGACTTCGACGAGACCAAGTGGGCGGGCGACCGCGAGCTGCCCACCCGGGAGGAGCTCGACGCGCGCGTGTCGCCGCGCCACCGCGTCGTCGCGCGGCGCATGGACGGCCACCTCGCCCTCGCGAACACGGCCGCGGTCGAGGCCGTGGCCAGGGTCTACGAGGACGTCGACCGGGCCGCCGGCCGCCTCAGGGGCGAGCCCGCGCTCCGTATCTCGGAGATCGTGGGCTTCTCCGACGAGGAGGCCCGCACCGCCATCGAGGTGGCGACGAAGCTCGCCTACGAGAACGGGGTGACCTCCATCATGGACATGGTGGACGCGCGCACCCTCGTGACCTACCTGGACCTCGACTCGAAGGGCAAGATGGGGCTGCGGGTGTTCTGCGCGCTCGTCGCGCGCGACCTGCCCAGCTCCGGCGCCGCGGGCGTCCGGGCCGTCCGCGGCAGCGAGGGCGGCATGGTCCACCTGGTCGGGGTCAAGGTCACGCTCGACGGCTCCCTGGGGGCGAGGACGGCCGCGCTCGGGGACCCCTACGCGGACGACCCCGGGAACCGCGGGGAGCTCTACTACACCCTCGACGAGCTTCGCGCCATCGTGCGCAACGCCAAGGGCCGGGGACTGCAGATGTTCATGCACGCCATCGGCGACCGCGGCATCCAGCTCGCGCTCGACGCGCTGGCGGCCGAGGCGGGCCCGGGCGACCTGCTGCGGCACCGCGTCGAGCACCTCGAGGTCCCCACGGGGGACCAGCTGCGGCGCATGAAGGAGCTGCGGGTGGTCGCGTCGATGCAGCCCAACTTCGCCGCGCTGTGGGCCGGCCCGGGCGAGATGAACGAGCGGCGGCTCGGCCGCGACCGCGCGCGCGCCGCCGACGGGCTGAGGGACGCGTGGTCCCACGGCATGCCCATCGCGTTCGGCTCCGACTGCATGCCCTTCGGCCCCATGTTCGGGCTGCAGGGCGCGGTCAACCACCCCGTCGAGGAGCAGTCGCTGCCCCCGATGGTGGCGCTGCGCGCCTACTCGGCGGGCTCGGCCTACGCGGTCCACGCCGAGGACTGGCTGGGCGCGATCTCCCCGGGCATGGCCGCCGACATGGTGCTCCTCTCGGAGGACCTCGAGGAGGCCGAGGACCTCTCCAGGGTCCGGCCCGTGCTCACCGTCCTGGGCGGCTTCATGGTCCATGTGGACTCCGAGTCCTACAACGAGGCCGTCAACAGGTCGGCCAAGCGCGCGCTGGAGGAGGCCCTCATGGAGGCGGACATGTCACACCTCGGGCTGGAGGGCCCGCGCGAGGACGACGAGGGCGACGACTGAGCGGCCCCCCATGGACGGACGGATGGAGGCGGGGGAGGGCGGAGGGAGGCGGTGGAGTGGCGAAGGGCGGTCAGGCGGCGGGCGGAGGCGGGACGCCCGGGGGCGTCCCGGTCGCGGTCTGCCAGTTCGCGCCCAGGCCGGGCGACGTCAGGGCGAACCTCGCGCAAGCGGTCGCGCTCGTCGAGGTCGCCGCGGCCCGGGGCGCGCGGCTGGTGGTGCTGCCGGAGCTGTGCCTGACGGGCTACTACATGTCCGCGATGTTCCGCTCGCTCGCGGAGCCGCTCGACGGGCCGCAGGTCGGCGTGCTGCGGGAGCTCGCGAGGAGGCGCGACGTGCTCATCGCCGCGGGCGTGGCCGAGCGGGGCGAGGGCGACGAGCTGCACGACACCGCGGTGCTCGTAGGGCCCACGGGGGTGCTGGGGGCGGGGAGGAAGGCGCGGCTGTGGGACCGCGAGGTGGGGCTGTTCACGCCCGGGGAGGGGCCCGCCATCGTCCCGACCGGGTTGGGGCTCCTCGCGCTCATGGTCTGCTACGACCTCGAGCACCCGGAGCTGGCGGTCGCGGCCGCCGCCGCGGGCGCGGGCGCGATCGTCGCCCCCGCCGCGTTCTCGGACCCCGTGCTCTGGCGCGCGACGCTGAGGTCGCGCGCGGAGGAGACCGGCCTGCCGATCATCGCCGCCAACCGTACCGGCGTCGAGGGCAACGCGCGGTTCTGCGGCGCGAGCATGGTCGTGGGGCCCGACGGGACGGTGCTCGCGGAGGCGGGCACGCGGCAGGGCGTCAGGGTCGCCCGGGTCCCCATCGGCGCAGCGGGCCGCCGACGGCGCCCGGACGCGCGGATGGTGTACCCCGAGTACGGCTGACGCCGGTGCACCGCTCGATGGCCTCGTCGATGGCCACGCGGTTTAGCTCGGGGCCCAGGAGGCCCATGATGAGCGTGTCCGCGGGGCCGGTGTCGAGGATGAGCGCCTCCCGCCTCCGGCCCTCGTGGCGGAACCCGAGCGCCTCGTAGGTGCGCACCGCGCGCACGTTCTCCTCCAGCACCGCGAGGGAGGCGCGGTGCAGGCCCATCGCGTCGACGCCGTGCTCGAGGAGCATGCCGAAGGCGGCGCGGCCGACGCTGCGGCCCCACAGGGAGCGGTCGCCGAGCAGCACGCCCGTCTCGACCGCGTGGCGGTGCTCGAGGTCGATGTGGTCCATGAAGGAGTAGCCGACCACGCGGCCCTCGAACGTGATGGTGACGTAGACCGCCGCGGGGTCGGGCGCGGTCGCGCGGATGAGCGCGGGCACGAACGCGTCGTCCCTCGGGCCCGCCAGCCCCAGCAGGTGGGCCAGCTCGGGGTCCTTGAAGTAGCCGGTGAGGACGCCCGAGTCCTCCAGTTCCATCGGGCGCAGGACCAGCGGCCCCGCGCGGAGCGTCGGCGCGCGCACGGGCCCGGATTGGCATGCGGGGTGTTTAAGATATCGGCCGGGAGCCGTCTGGCCGACCCTTCCGAGCATATGCCATGGGGACCTGGACCTCCAGCAACTCTCCGTCGCGCCGATGGCTTTTTCTCGGCGGCCCTCCCTCCAGGTGCCCATGGAGTGCAAGCGCGAGCGGAACGCGAAGGCGTGCAACTGCACCTACGACCCCTGCCCCCGCAAGGGGATGTGCTGCGAGTGCGTGCGGTACCACCTCGCGATGCGCGAGCTGCCCGCGTGCGCCTTCCCCGCCGACGCGGAGCGCACCTACGACAGGTCGTTCGAGCGCTTCGCGTCCCTCCCGCGGTGAGCCCCCCCACCGGGGCCTGCCAGTGGCCGTGGGCGGCAGGTACTTAACCCCCCCGGCTAGTTACCTTCCGGGGGACGTCTAATGGCCGCGGGCAGAGAGCGGGTGGTCATCATCGGCGCGGGGGCCGCGGGGCTCCCGGTGTCGTCGCAGATACGCAAGGAGACCCGGGAGAAGGACATCACCGTCATCACGCTGGGCAAGGTCATCGCCTACAGCCCGTGCGCGCTGCCGTTCGTGCTCGAGGGCAGGATCCCCAAGCTCCACTCCATCATCATGAAGACCCCCAAGGACTACGAGGACATCGGCATCCACATCATGCTCGAGACCCGCGTCAACCGCATCGACCTCAAGGCCAAGCGCCTCGAGACCGACAAGGGCCCGGTCGAGTTCGACACGCTGGTCATCGCCACCGGCGCGAAGGCCTTCATCCCGCCCATCCCCGGCGTCGACGCCAAGGGCGTGCACACGCTCCGGTGGATCGACGACTGCGAGGCCATCGAGTCCGAGATGGGGGACATCCAGGGCGCGGTCATCGTGGGCGCGGGCGCCATCGGGCTGGAGATGGCGGGCGCGCTGCTCCACCACGGCAAGAAGGTCACCATCGTGGAGCTGCTGCCCTACGTGCTGCCCCTCATCCTGGACCAGGATATGGCCCAGATGGTCCACAACCACCTCGTCGACCTTGGCGCGCGCGTCATCACGGGCGCGGCGGTGTCCGAGGTCCTCAAGGACCAGAACGGGCGCGTGCGGGGGGTCAAGGTCGGCCAGGAGGAGATCCCGTGCCAGTTCGTGCTCATGTCCACGGGCGTGAGGCCCGACTCGGACCTTGCCAGGGAGGCGGGCATCGACGTCGGCCCCACGGGGGGCATCGTCACCGACGCGTCGCTCCACGTCAAGGCGGGCCGGAACTACCTCCCGAACGTCTACGCCTCGGGCGACTGCGTCGAGGTGGTCAGGGACGTCACCTACCAGCGAGCCACGAGCCCGCTGGGCACCTCGGCGCACAAGCTGGCCAAGGTCGTCGGGGACAACATCATGGGCCGAAACACGACGCTTTCGCCGTTCACCTCGCCCAACGTTTGCGTGGTCGGGAAGTTCCACGTGGGCTCGGTGGGGCTCACCACGCACTCGGCCAAGGCGGGGGGCATCGAGGTCCAGTCCAAGGTCGCCGCCGGCCCCTCCGCGGCCCGCTACTACCCGGAGAAGTCGCTCATCACCATCAAGCTGCTCATCGACTCCTCGCGGCGCATCGTGGGCGGCCAGATCATCGGCGAGGGCGGCGGGGTCAAGTCCCGCGTCGACACGCTGGCGGTCGCGATGGCCGCCCGGATGAAGGTCGACGACCTGGCCAAGGTCGAGACCTGCTACGCCCCGCCCGTGTCGGCCCTCGTGGACCCCCTGACCCTGGCGGCGCAGAGCTTCTTCGACGTGTGCTAGGGCGGTGCTCGCGCGGGCTAGGGGGAATGGCTGGTCCAGGTGGGTCGGTCCGGGACCGGGGGAGGGGCGCCAGGAGGGGGCGCCGCAAGCAACAAACTATTAATATTGGGCCCATATCTCCCCCCCTGTCGGTGGAACGATGATCGAGCCGCTGTGCAACATAACCATACTAAAGGACAACGGCGACTTCATGGCGAAGGTGCAGACCGAGCTCGGCGGGCTCCGCGAGTACGCTGGCGAGAGCTTCGAGGAGCTGCTGGAGCAGCTCTTCCTGGACCTCCAAGAGGAGTTCGAGTCGTTCTAGGCCGGGCACACTCGTGCCAAAACCTTTTTTTGCCCACGGCACCCTCACATGGGGTGCTTCGCAAGGGGGCGCTCCAAGTTGGCCGACAAGGAAGAGCATGGCTCGGAGTACGAGGAGGTCGTGAACACCTACTACGGCGAGGAGCCCGTCACCGCCATCATCACCCTCAAGGTCGACACCAAGGAGGTCGACAACATCGCCATCAAGGCCGCCGAGGCCCCGGCGGTGGACGACGTGTTCCTCGTCACTGGCGACACGGACATCATCCTCAAGACCACGTTCAAGAAGTACTCGGAGCTCAAGGACTTCGTGGTCGACCACCTCGGCCCCATCCCCGGGGTCAAGGAGACCTCGACCTGGATGGTCGTGACGACCTACAAGGAGAACGGGCGCAAGAAGGTAAAGTGAGCGCGCACCTCAACAGTGGATTCTACATTATCGCACCAATTTCAATGCGAAGGCATGGACCTCTAGGTCATGGAGGGGGGCCGAGAGCCTTCCGAATCTTCGAAACGGTCATTCGTGGATTCTTAATCGATCTCAAATGAGGCCGGGCTTTGATTCTTCCCTGAATTCCGCCTGATTTCTTAACAAGGAGATGACTGGCTCTGGAAAGATCCTTATACTCTTATTGTTATTACTATTAACTATGTCTTACCGCGTCGAACAGCGCATCCGGGGCAAGACGTACGTCTACGAGGCCGAGGGATACTGGGACAGCGAAAAGAAGCAGGCCAGGCAGAGAAGGAGATACCTTGGCGTGCTCGACGAGGCGACCGGAAAGGTCATCCCGAAACAGGCCGAGCGCGATGTGCGGACGACCAAGGCCTACGGCCATGCCTACCTCCTCGCCGAGATCTCCAAGGACATCCAGCTAAAGGAGAAGCTGGAGGGGGCACTCGGTCGGGATGCGCCGACCGTACTGGCCCTGGCGATGAGCAAGGTCGTCCAACCGGAGGCCCTGCGGAACATCGCCCATGTGATGGACGACACTTGCCTCGCGCAGCTCGCTGGGGCCGACGCGAGCTTCACATCCCAGTGGCTCTCGGACTTCCTGCAGAGACTTGCCCGCAACGAGACTGGCATGCGTGCGTTCTACAGGAGCCTCGTCGGCGACAACGAGGATGGCCTGGTGTACGACATCACGTCGCTTACGTCCTACGCCAGGGGCATCGACTGGCTCGAATACGGGGATGACTACCGCAGGCTCGGCCTGCCACAGGTCAACCTGGGCCTCGTTGTGAACGCTGACAGCAAGCTGCCCCTGTACTCCAAGTTCTTCCCCGGCAGCGTGAACGACGTGGTTACGCTGAAGAACCTCGTCGCCGAGGTGCGCGAGCTCGGCATCAAGGACTGCACGTTCATACTGGACAGGGGATTCTACTCGGAGCCGAACGTGGAGGAGATGCAGCTCCTGGACATCGACTTCGTGATGCCGCTGCCGTTCTCGACCAAGATAGGCAAGAACAACATCAGCGAGACCAACCTCAACATCGAGTCCGCCGCCAACGCCAGGCGCTTCGACGCCGAGATCTACTACGTGGTGGAGAAGAGCTTCCCCATCGGCAAGAAACCGGTCTACGCCTACATCCTCTTCAGCGAGAAGAGGAAGGGCGAGGAGGTGAACACGTTCTACAACCGTCTCATGGACCTGGAGTCGACGCTCGAGGGCAAGCACGTCCATGGCAACGTGCAGAAGCACTTCGAGAAGATCGCTGGCAACTTCACCAACTACTTCCAATGCATCCCTGACAAGGGCGAGATCCATCTTAGACGAAGGTCCAAGGTCATCACCCAGGCGGTCAACAGGATGGGCAAGATGATATTGCTCTCCTCGAGCAAGAGGGACTGGGACGAGGCCTTGACGCTGTACCGCGAGCGCGACATGGTGGAGAAGCTCTACGACGAGCTGAAGAACGACCTGGAGATGCTACCGCTCAGAGTCCACAAGGACCAGACGCTGGCTGGACTGGTGTTCATCTATTTCGTGGCGATAACGATACGCTCATTGCTGATGCAGAAGGCTCGGATGGCCAAGCTCCTGGAGAAAGCGTCGACCACCGACCTGCTGCTGGAGATGCAGAAGCTCAGGGCCGTCCAGATAGGAAATGTCTGGAAGCTCACCGAGGTCACGAAAAGGCAGAGGACGATTCTTGAGAAAATGGGAATTTCAGTTCCTGTCGAGCCGAACCTTGTTATTAAAAAAGCCGGAGTTTAGGTTCTTCTCCTATCGGTCCAGATTCGTTCTTGTGAACCGACATGTTTTTATACAATGGCGTCTGAGTATTCGACCGTGATGACATGAAAGGGCATATCGGGGTATCGGCACTAAGCGCGGTAGGGGTTGCGGTGGTCATCCTTATCCTCCTTGCACCAAACGTTTCATCGTATTGGTCAACGGCAAATCCACCTCCAAGGGGATGGCGCGCGCAAGTCCTGGGTTCTGCTAATCTTGATGCATCGGCATCATGCACCCAAGTCAATAACAATCAGGCCATAATGAACATCCAAACCTTCACGGGAGGACCTGTGAACAATCCTGAGCATATCGATGTACCACCTGCCGGGTGTACATGGGTCTGGTGGATAGAATACAGTCTCACGGCCCAACTGCAGAATCCGCCGAACTGGGTCACGAAGTCGGAAGCGGCGGTCGAGGCCGAACTCTGGCTATTCTCAGGTGGTCAGTGGAATTGGATTTGCACTGAGAGGGAGAGGGAGGTGGCAGACGCGAGTAATCCACTTGTTCAGGATTCTGGTTGGCTGTATCTCTATGATAACGATCGCAACTTCCAACAGGGTGAAATATATCACCTCTTCATTTATGTTCAGGGGAGGTTCTTCGATATCAATTATAACCAATGGAACACGACATCATCCCAATTCGTGGATTTGTACTATAACATCTAGGCACCTTTGATACCATGAACGGACTCCCCACCCAATCTACGCGATTGAGACCGGTCCACTTCTTGGAGGCACAAAAGATGCGGTGTTGCATGAACGTCATCGAAATCATCCCGTTTCATCTCGTTGTCGGAGGAAGGGTTCGATCTTAAGATGGTTTTATAGACCTGGTGAGGAATATCAAAACCTGCGGTACTTCCCCATGCCTGCCTCAATAAAAGGATTCCCCCTTGGGATGCAACGATTCGCCCACGTCAAATTAAGAAAATTACCGATTGGGGGACGAGTCCTGCGACCACAGAGATCCTTCCTTGACACCCGCCTTTTGCGCATGGGTGCCGTGTGGGGCCTCCTGATTATTGCGTTTACGATCCTCTGTCTTCTGGCCAATGCACAGCCCACGATCATCGATGGGGATTGGATAATCGATACGGACACGACCCTTCGAGATGGTACGTGGGAGGTGATGGGTAGCATAACGATATCGAACGCCAACCTGACCCTCGATCATGCTATACTGATCATGAACGCAAGTTGGAGTGGGGGGACCATCGTGAAGGTCGGAGTGTCCTCGCGGCTCGACTCGACTCACTCTCGGATATTGGGGGGGGATCTTGGCTTCTGCATCGAGATCGATGGCGATGCCGTGTTGCTCGACACGGAGCTCGTCAACTCAGACCGATTATATCATGGCTATGGGATTTATCAACTTGGAGGCAACACTTCCTTCAAGAATTGCACGTTCGATGGAGGGCTCAACTTCGTTTGGAGCGCCTCGAACCTCGAGGTGAAATCCTGCATGTTCATTAACTTCTCAGGAGAGGCGATTACCTGGGAATTCCAAGGGGGCACGCTGGGTAAAGTGTGTTCAATGGATGACTCGTCTTTTCGAAATTTGAAGGTCCAAGGAACCGGAATTCTTGTTTATGGATCATACATGTTCGAACCGGGAGGGATGGCGATGATCCGCAACTGCACGTTCCACTCCCTCCTCTACTGCATCTACGCGTACAGTTTCGAGGATTTCGGGTCGCTATTGATCGAATACAATAAATCCTTCAATTGCACGAACGGCCTGCTTCTCTATGAGGATGGTTCAGCGACGCTCGTCCGGTTCAATGTCTGGGATGTGCCGTCAATCGGGATTGGGATATTCGTTTATAGTCGTGGCAATGACACCCCCCTGATTCACAATGAGACGGTGAACGGGGGGAAGACCGGCATTGTCGTCAGCGGTCAAGGACAGACCTTGACACTCTGGAACATTTTCATCAATAAGACCTACAGCATTGGTATTGAATGCTCCCAGGTCAACCTCATCATCCACGACTCGGTCTTCGATACCTATGGCTTCAGCTTATTCTTGAGGGGATCGACGTTCATCCACCTGTTCGACTGTAGAGGACAGTCAGGCTATGTGCAAGGAGACGGGGAAATCCTCGAGCTCACCACGGTGAACGTCACATTAGTCCGGTGGCAGGAAGGCACGCCCATAGACGAGGGCGTCACCATTTTCGAGTCCGAAACGGGGTTCCAGCTCGCCGAGATGAACAATTCCGCACCATCGAGAATCGAAATCCCGGTGTGGGTGGTCAGGCAGAACTTCAATACATTCATCGACTCCGTTCGTGGAGCCTACCATCAAGGGTGCGTGACGTTCTATAGCGATATGTTCCCCATCCATGACGTCGAGAGCATTGCGCTCGTCATCTACGACCGATTCGTTCCTGAGCTCATCGTGGCGACGCCTACGGACGGCGCAAAGCTCCGCCAGGGGACACTGCTCGTGAGCGGCTCCATCCTAGAGATGGGCATCGGCATGGGCACCGTCATGGTGCGGTGCACGGGCATTGACTGGCAGGCGGCAGAGCTGACCGGCCGTGGCGAGTGGAATCTGACGCTCACGGGCCTCCCGGACGGAAGGCTCGACGTGAACGTGAATGCGACGGACCGGGCGAACAACTCGGTGCAGGTGGACGTGGGGAACATCATCATCGACACGGTCCTACCCCCGATAGACGTGCTAAGCCCTCCCGACCAGGTGAGGACGACGCCCGTGGAGCTCGTTGTGATGACGGAGCCCGGGTCGACCGCGTATGTGAACTACAGGACCGTGGACCTGACCGAGGGGGGGATGTTCTCTGCGCTCATCGTGCTCTACGAGGGCGAGAACGGGGTGCTGATCACGGTAGATGACGCGGTCGGGAACCGGAACGAGACGGTGTACGTGGTCGTCCTGGACACAGTGGCGCCGACGTTGCGCGTGACGAGTCCCGAGGATGGGATGTGGACAAGAGAACAATCGGTATGGGTGAATGGGACCACGGAGCCCAGTGCACATGTGAGGGTCGATGGGCTGCCTGTGAATAGCTCTGAGGATGGGGCATTCTCGACGCTTGTAATCGTAATGGAGGGCTCATCGGCTATCGACATTACCGCAGAGGATACGGCGGGCAACATCGCGATAATCGAAAGGACGATTCGAGTCGATCGCACAGCGCCAGTATTGGAGGTCCTTGAACCAGTCGACGGATGTGTCACGGCTGCGCGGGCCCTGACAATCGTAGGACGGGTCTCGGACGCATCCCCCGTGGTCGTGCTAGTGCAGGGATACCCAGCTGCCGTGACGGGCGGGAGATGGTTCAAGGAGATAGCGCTCGCAGAGGGATCGAATAGTGTCGTGTTCGAGGCATTGGACGAAGCTGGCAATGAAGCCGGAGGCCAGATCGAAGTCATATTGGACACGCGACCACCGGTGCTAGAAGTGACGCTCTCGGTAGGGAATCGCACATATATCGTGGTCAGAGGGCCAATCGTGACGAATGACGACGAAGCGACGTTCGCGTTTGACGCGGATGAGAGGGGATATGTGGAGGTGGAGGGAAGGACGCCATTCGAGGCGGGGACAGGGACAGTCGAAAAGTCGTACCTCATGGTTGAGGGTACGAACGAGTTCAGGTTCGTGATGCGCGATGTCGCCGGAAACGCTGGCACTACTTTGGTGTTCATGATAGAACTGGATACTATGGCGCCGTCGCTTTTGGTGACTCATCCCAAGGGGGGGGCCATCATTTGGGAAGAGCAAGTACGCTTAATGGGGGTCACCGAGCCAGGTGCCGAGGTAATCATAGCGGGTGTAATTCCAATTCAGTATATCAACGGCAGCTTCGAGGCTACTGTCCCGCTCGAGATAGGTACCAACTCTATTGTCGTGGAGGTCAGGGATGCCGCAAACAACTCCGCGAAGTATTCCCTCCAGGTAGTCCGCATGCAGCGCGATACTCTCACGCCTGCGGATGGTGGAACAAGTCTGCTCATTGGGTTGGTCTGCTTGTTGATAGGCTTCACAGTGTCCTTCGCGGTACTATGGGTGATTCGGCAAAGGCGCAGACAGATGATGATTGGAGATCAACATCAAATCACGGAAAAGCACAGTCGAACGGGATCATCCACCCCAAGGGAGCCTGGAGACGACGTATTGAGGAAGGGCGGCCAGGAATGACAGCTAGGACCTTCGGGAGTGACGAAAGTCCATCGCGATTTTATCCGCGTCAAATGTGGTTCCTCTTCCTCTTCATGACGATCGCCTTCGTTTTCTTGTCCGTATCGACGATATTATTCGATCAAGCGCAAGCATCCACGACGTTCATCGTCGGAGAATGGCGTATCGAAGAATCCACCGTCCTGAAGAATGGTGTATGGGATGTTAATGGAAGCATCATCGTCATTAACTGCACGTTGATGTTGGATAATGCGCGCATTTCATTCAATTCGACTTCCTTCTCGCCGGAGATTATTCGAGTCATGGCGGGCGGCCAACTCGATTCATTGGACAGCACTCTAGAGGGGGGAAGCAAGGGATTCCATCTGGAGTTACTTGGCGATGCGTCATTCATAAACACAACCGTCTCTACCCATGAATATGATCCCCAAACATATGGCATCTGGCAACTGGCCGGGAATTTAGTGGCCCGCAATTGCACGTTTAGTGACGCACGTACACTGATCTGGAGTCGATCCAATATCACCATAGAAGGTTGCGAATTCTCGACCTTCGGTGATAGGGCGGTTGAGTGGCAATTTCAGGGAGGATCACCTGTAAAAACCGTCACTATTAAGGATTCAGCATTCCAAAATGAAAGGCATATGGGTCTAGCCATTTCGGTCCAAGGAGCAAGGAACGAGCCTCTGGTAAGGGTCATCATCTCGAACAACACTTTCCGTAACGTTTTTGGATGCATTTACTGCTCTGACTTCTACTCTTACGGCTATAACTCCTCCCGCGCTGTTCTTATAGAGGACAACACAGCAGAGATGTGCACGAATGGCCTCGAGCTTTCCGGTTCCAGCGCGATCATGGCAAGGAATAATAGATGGCACATGATTTATTCACAAGGTCTATCTGGAACCGTCCATGTCATCATGGTCTACGGAGAAGGCTCTCCCTTCATCATCGATGATGAGATAACCGGTGGCCGTACCGGGATCCTTATCGAAGGGTACAGCAGATCCGTCGAATTGAGCAATATCTCTATTTCGGACGTCGACGTTGGCATAGTCTCAGTGCATGCGAAGCTACTTGTTCGAGATTCGCAAATCGATGCGAAGGTCCATGATTTCGAGCTCCAAGGCATCGCCGTAGTGCGTCTCTATGACTGCCGTCACTCATATCGTAGCAATGTGTTCGGTTCTGGCACCCTCTATGAGATGGCGAAAATCAATGTCACATCCGTCACTTGGCAGGAGGGAACGCTCATCGACTCGGGCGTCACAATCTTCGATGACGGTGCAGGCACCTACCTCTCAAAACGCGACAATCACAATCCATCATCGATTGACCTCCCCACCTGGATACTCACTCAAACATCCGACCTAAGGATTGATCTCGCACGGGGGGTCTATGAAATGGAAGGTATGGCATTCTATAGCGATTTGTTCCCGGTGGGGGATGTTCACGAGATTGCGCTCATCATCTACGACCGATGCGCCCCCGTCCTCACGGTGGAGGCCCCATCCGAATGGGCGAAGCTCAGACTAGGGACCCTGCTCGTGAGAGGCTCCTGCCTCGAGAGGGGAGTTGGTATGGGCACCGTCAGGGTGCGGTGTACGGGTATAGACTGGCAGTTTGCAGAACTGACAAGCGATGGCGGGTGGCATCTGACGCTCACAAGCCTTCGAGACGGGACGCTCAGCGTGAACGTGAACGCGACGGACCAGGCGAACAACTCGATGCAGATGGATGTGGGTGACGTCACCATCGACACGGTCCTGCCCTTGATAGACGTTCTGAGCCCTCCCGACCATGTGAGTGCGACTCCCGTGGAGCTCGTAGTGAGGACGGAGCCAGGATCGACTGCGTATGTGAATTTCAAATATGTGGACATGACCGGGGAAGGAATGTTCTCGGTGCTCCTCGCGCTCTATGAGGGCGAGAACGGTGTGCTGATCTCGGTCGAGGACACGGTTGGGAACCGGAACGAGACGGTGCACGTGGTCGTCCTAGACACGGTGGCGCCGATGCTGCGCGTGACGAGCCCCGCGGAGGGGGCGTGGACGCGGGACGAATCCATCTGGGTGAACGGGACCACGGAGCCAGGAACATTCGTGAGCGTCGACGGCATACCCGTGAAGGTCTCCAAAGACGGGGCGTTCTCTTCCCATGTGGCCATGGGCGTGGGGGAATCGGTCATCTTGATATTGGCGGTCGACAAGGCGGGGAATTCCGAGCGCATCGAGCGGAGGATTCACGTGGACCTCGAGGTGCCGATGCTTGAGATATTGGAGCCTGCTGATGGAGATCTGACGAGCGAGCGGGTACGGACGGTCTCGGGAATGGTAGCTGACGCCTCACCCAGGGCCGTGCTCGTGGATGGAAACGCGGCAATGATTGTCGGAGAACGATGGTTCAAGGAGCTGCTCCTGGAAGAGGGGCCGAACCTCATCAAGGTCGAGGCGGTGGATGCAGCAGGCAACATTGCAAGGGGGCAGCTGACGGTGGTGCTGGACACCCACCCCCCGTCACTCGATGTGAGGCTGACTGCGGAAGGTCAGAGGCACACAATGCACACTGGCACGATCGTTACAAAGGATGCTGAGGCGCAGTTCGAGCTGATCGCGGACGAGAACGGGACTGTCGAGGTGGCGGGACGGGGAATATTGACCGTGGAAGCGGGCCATGTGACGACTTGGTCATGCCAGATGGATGAGGGGATAAACGAAATCATGTTCTCGATCTGGGATATCGCTGGGAACAAGGGCTCGCAGGAGAACTTCGCGATCGTGCTTGATACTGTGGCGCCATCGGTGATTTTGCTATTCCCCGATAATGGGACTGTCACGGATCGCCAATTCGTGATCGTAAAGGGTCTCACAGAGCCAGGCGCAGACGTGCATATCAACGGTGTTGTCGCGAACATACTTGGCGACGGGAGCTTCGAGGCCATCGTTCCGCTCAAGATAGGTATCAACTCATTGCTGATTGTGGTCACGGACGAAGCCAATAATTCCAGGAGCTCATCGGTCACAGTAATCCGGGAGGAGGGGGTGGTGAGTGCTCCCCCCGAGAACGCCAACGATTATCTTGTGGGGACGGCTGGATTGCTCGTTGGGATTACGCTCTCTGTAATCATTCTCAGATTGTCCTCTAGGAAACGATAGATTTCACGGGATTTTATCCGCATTTCCTCCGCTACAACGATTTCCGGATCGGTTGCGTTTTTTCCTAAGAGGCGCACTCGCTCAACGTGAGTACTCAAGGAATTGTCCATTTTCTCTGAGGGGTCGCGTCAGAGCCAATCCGGCTACTTGGCCGCCATGATGATCCCGTGGATCCTCTTGTACGTCGCGAGCACGTCGCCCTTGTTCTGGCGGTAGACGTCCTTGTCGAGCGACTCGCGCGTCTTCTTGTCCCACAGCCGGCACGTGTCGGGCGAGACCTCGTCCGCGACCACGAGCTTGCTGTCCACGCGGCCGATCTCGAGCTTGAAGTCCACGAGGATGAGGCCGAGCCTGTCGAAGTACTCGGTGAGCACGTCGTTGACCCGCAGCCCGATCTCCCGCAGGGCCCGCAGCTCCTGCAGGTTGGCGATCCCGAGCGCGAGGGCGATGTCTGTGTTGAGCATGGGGTCGTGGTAGGCGTCGTTCTTGAGGTCCAGGTTGACGATGGGGTTGGGCAGCTCCATGCCCAGCTCGAACGGGTACCTCTGCACGAGGTGGCCCGCCGCGATGTTGCGCACGATGACCTCGATGGGCACGATGTCGACGTTCTTGCACAGCATCTCCCTGTCCGAGAGCTGCCGGACGAAGTGGGTCGGGATGCCGGCGCTCTCGAGCACCCCGAAGAGCTTGCAGGAGATCTGGCAGTTGTAGGGGCCCTTGCCGCCGATGACGTCGTGGCGCGCCCCGTCGCCCGCGGTGATGTCGTCGCGGAACTCTATGAGCACGTGGTGCTCGTCGTACTCGTAGACGGACTTCGCCTTGCCCTTGTAGAGGAGCTTTCCCTTGGGCGTATCGCATCCCTCCGCCGGGGTCTAGGGGGTCGGGCGTACTTATGGCTTTTGCCCGCGGGGGGCGGGGCCGCGTCGCAGGCCGTCGTCGTCGCTCCGGGAAGGGCCTAGTGGGATTGATGCGACCTCGACCTCAGGTACGCGGCGGTCACTCCGCAGGAGACGATGATGATGACGATGATCGCGAGGATCGGTAGGCCTGGCAGCCTGGCCAGGAACCCGTGCTCCCCCCCGTCGCCGTCGGGCGGCCGGTCAGGGGGGACGACCGTGACCTCGATCCATGCACTCGAGGAGAGCTCGCCGTCGTCGACGGTCACCGTGATCCTGTGCACGCCGAGCGCCGTGAACGGGGCGAGGAAGTCGGAGGAGCCGTTGCTGCTCTCCCTCCTGAGCACTCCCGTCAGGTTCGATGACCACGTGACGTTGAGCGGGCTGCCAACAGGTAGGTCCGGGTCCCCCACGAACGCCCTGAAGCTCACGTCGTCCCCGAGGACGACCTTTGAATGGTTCAAGGGGGTCTCGATGATGGGCAGGTCGGGCCTCCGGTTCCCTCTGATGACCTCGACGGAGAAGGACGCGGCCACGGTGGAGGTCCCGTCCGCCACCGTGAAGGCTACCGTGCGCGTGACCCCGCCGAAGGGGAAGAGGAGAGTGAGGTTCAGCCCTGAGATGGAGACCAGCGCGGGGGAATCGGAGGCGATGGCGAGCCTCGATGCGGGGGTGTCCTCGTCCGAGATGTAGGGGCCCAGGTCCACGGTGAGAGGCTCCCCGGCCATCGCCCTCAGGGTCCCGACGTCCATGACCCTGGGGGGGTCGTCGACGGCGACCACGTGGACGAGGAGCTCGCCACTCGTCGAGCTCGTCCCGTCGGAGACGGTCACCCGCACGATGAGGTCGAGGCCCCCCTCCGTGAACAGGGCCCTGATGCTCGTCCCCTCGACGGTGAATCGGGCGTCGTCGACGGTGACGGTCATCCCCGAGGCGGTCGTGTCGACGTCCACGATGAACGGGCCGAGGTCCATCGCCGCCTCATCGTCCTCCCTCGCCTGCAGCTCCCCCAAGGGCAGGAGGACGGGCGGGTCGTCGACCGGCAGGACGATGACCCTGATGTCCTCCGTCTCGAGCGCGAGGTCCCCCCAGCTCGCCCTCAGGCGGAAGGAGGAGCGGCCCCACCAGTTCGCCGTGGGTAGGTCCATGGAGAGGAAATGGCCCTCGAGCACGGGCAGCACGCGGAGGGGGTTGGCGACGGACGACACCTCGTACGCCAGCTCGCCCTCGGGGATCCCCCTCGCCCCGAAGTGGCCCGTGACGTCGAGAACGTCCCGCAGGGGCGTGTCCTCCATCATGATAATGTCGTCGAACCCCCGCTTGAGGAACAGCTCCCTGGAGACGCCGCTGCGGTGGATCTTGACCCAATCCACGGAGGGCACCTCGGCGTACAGCCCCGAGATCTCGAAGCGGAGCCGGATGGACGGATGGGTCGCGGTGTCGATCGTGGACAGGTCCACGGGCCCGCCTGGCAGGTTCTGGAATCCCGCGACGGGCTCGAGAGTGGCCGCGTCCACGACCGATGCGCGGAGGGCGGAGTCGATCGGCACTGCCCTCACCATCGTCAGCCTCAGCGACGTCGCGTCCGTGGGCAGAGGTATGGGCATGGTCAGCGCCGTCCCGTCCATCGAGGAGCTCGCGACCACGAGGTCGTCGATGAGGGCCTCGGTCCCCCCGCCGCACACGACCTCGAGCCCGCGGACGGAGTGGCCGGCCACGCGTCCCGTTGACCAGGTCAGGACGGGCGCGCCGTCGACCCGCACCGAGACCACGCCGTCCGCGTCCGTGAGGCGGAGGCCGTACCATGTGTCCCACGCCATCCTGAGGGTGGTCTCAACTGAGTCGACCCCCCACGAGGCGTTCTCCGCCACCAGCCCGAGGCGTCCGAGGGCGGGGTCGCATTCCAGGTCGTACCAGCCGTCGCCGCCGTCGAGCCTGAGGAGGAGGGGCCCCTGGCCGAGCGAGGGCACCATGAACGCGAGGACGACCGCGACCCCCTGGGTGACCGGCACGAAGTCGCGCCCCGCGACGGAGGTCGTGGATGGCCCCGAGGGGAGCCACAGGTGGCCGTCCCAGTCGTCGACCCTGCCTGCCCTCGACCAGCTCGCGACGTCGAACCGGTCGAAGGCGTCCTCGAGCAGGACGTTCGAGGACTCGAGACGGCCATCACTCACCCGAGCCCCGCCCTCGATGTCGACGCCCCCGCCGTCGTCGAAGGGCTCCATCCACAGGATGTCCTCGGGTTCCCACCACACCTCCCACCAGTCCAGGTTCGGCAGGGTCCCCGTGTACGTCGTCATGGACAGACGGAGCCTCAGTGTCGGATGGCGGGATGGGTCCACGCCCGAGAGGTCGAGCTGGCACGCAGAGACGTCGGTGTACCCGGGGACGGGCGCCCATGTCCTCCCGTCGAGGACGTCGACGGTCACTAGCGTGGTCGGTTGCTGCGTCTTCTTGAGCCTCAGCTCCCTCCATCCCATCCCGGGCGGCAGTGGGATCTCCGTTGACACGGCGGTCCCGTTCAGGTGGGCATAGCTCCATCCGATGTGGGGCACCGTGACGATGGAGCCCGGGCCGGCGACGATGCGGCAGGTCGTGAAATTCTCAGGGATGTCCACGTGCGTCTCGTGGTACCGGAACTCGACAAATCCCATCCTAACGAGGCCGTCTCGCTGGATCGTCAAGCGGTAATCCATCGGGAACCTGAGTCCGTCGGACCCACTCCATTCCATCAATTCCGTCAGGTGCGCGCCATCCCACCAGAGGATGCGCCATTCCACGAGCTCCTTGTAGCCAGTGTGGATCACATGGAAGCTGAGGGACCTCCCGTGGGCATCGATGAAGCTGATGTTGATGCCGCCGCTTCCCCACCGCCTCACGTCGAACACGGGTGAGACGATCAGGTCCCGGAGGTCGATGGGCCGCTCTATGCCCAGCCAATCGTCCGTCCCGTTGGCGGCGTTGATGGTGAGCCCGTCGCTGGCGATGCTCACGTTCCCCGTGCGGTTGGGTGAGTAGACCGTCCAGGGCGAGATATCGCTCTTGTTGAGAATCTCCTCGCGACGGTCTCCGAACGACAGATGCCCCCAGAAATCATGGACGACTTTATCGCTCGAGGAGATGTTCAAAGGCCAGTCGAACCCATCGACCCAGAGGTTGCGGCCGACCTTCCAAGTGACCGACCAGTTCTCCAGGACGGGGGACCTGAAAGAGGAGGTGCCAAGGCGGGCCTGGAGTACGATGGTGGGGTAGCGGTTGAAATCGAGGGCATGGATGTCGTTGACAGATTCGTTCAATGTCCTGAAGCTTGAGGGACCGATGGGCCTAGAAGGCGACGCGATGCAGCCCGTCAGCCCAGGCACCGTCTCTGGGCCTGTATCGCCCAGCGCGAACGTGTCCCACCTGCAGTCTGGGGGAAGTGCGATCGGGACGGACGTGACGCTCCCGCCAGCCCCCACCTGATAGCCCACGATGTCCCTGAAGGTATAGCGGCCCCCACCGGGGCACGCCAGCTCGATGGCGCTCGGGTGGTAGGAGGTGGTGAGATGGAACTCGAGGACCTTGCCATCGATCTCGAACCTTATGTTGCCCCCGTACACCTCGGCCGCGAAATCGTACCACGTGGATGTGGCGATGCGGCATCCGGTCACGCACTCTTCCCTTGGGGATCGACCAGGGGGCCATGAGAATCCCCTTACGATCCCCGCCGCGGAATCGTGCTCGAACGTCACTGCCCACCCTTGCGACAGATCGAACCCGACCTCGAACCCGGGGTCCGATGCGGATTCCCTCATCAACCGGCCCTCCACTCTCGAGTCCTCCCGGCTGATCCCGCGGACGACGCGGGCGTCCGAACCGGCCGGCGCCTCGATCGTGAGGTTCCCGTGATCCGCGCTTGCCGAGCCGTTCGATACCGTCCAGGGGGCGATCGACGGGCCCTCGAGGGCATCGGCGAAGTCGATCTCGAACGCGAGCTCGACCCTCCCGTCCACGAGGATCGCGTCGCCCTCGAGCGTGATGTTCTCCGAGGTGTCGAACTCGTCCCTGTAGCCGAGGAAGGCCTCGGGCGGGGACGGCGCCGTCCTCGTCGGCTCGGCCGTCGCGCCGGACGCAGAGATGACGCACTCCATGAGGAGGATGGCAATGATGCAGCATCCGAAAGCGGCGCGGGAATCCCTCGACCCGCGCGGTGGTGGGATGCTCAACCCTTCCATGGAATTGTGATGGCCAGGCCAGGTTATATGTTTTCTCGTAAGGACTGCCGCCATCGACACCGCCATGGGGGCCGAACGGGGGACCGACAGCCCGCACCCCGGCCTGGAGCGGCCCATCTAGCGGTTCCGGACCTTCCAATGAGACGGCGGGAGCGAGCCTCACTGCAGCTTGTAACCGAACTTGCGCACGAGCTCGCGGCGGGCCTTCCGCTGCTCCTCGTTCTCGACGCCGAGGGGGCCCTGGCCGTCGACGACGCCCAGGATGGCCCCACCCTGGGGGGTGTGCGCGATGATGACCTGCACGGGGTTGGAGGTCGCGCAGTAGATGTTGCACACCTCGGGGACCTCCTTGACGCGCCGCAGCACGTTGAGCGGGTAGGCGTCCTTGAGGAAGATGAGGAAGCTGTGGCCGGAGTGGATGCGCATGAGGTTGCGCGCCGCCAGGTCCACGAGCGCGGGGTCGTTGCCCTCGGTGCGGACGAGGCGCTCGGACGAGGCCTCCGAGAACGCGAGCCCGAACTTGATGCCGGGCACGGAGCTCACGAGGGCCTCGTAGAGGTCCTCGGCGCTCTTGATGAAGTGGGTCATGCCCAAGATCATGTTCAGGTTCTCTGGGTTCTCTATGTCGACACGCTCTACCTTCACCTTGTCGGATTTCACCATGGACGGGCCTCCCTTCTCGTTGAGTGCATCCTCCCATCGAGGGGGACGTCCGAATAGGTCGAAAGGGGTAGAAAATGGTTGCGGACGGGTTACCAGGGCCCGTGTCCAGGCTGCATCCAGGCTGCATCCAGGCCTCATCCAGGTCGCATCCAGGAGCGCCCGCCCCGTGCCATAGCGTCGCAATCAGTCATAACCTCCACCTGATGGCATGTACGTGGGATGCCTCCCACAACCTGCTCAAAATGCTTATTAACGGCGCGAGGGCATGTATTCATGATGGGGAGGGTTCGCGTGGGAATAAAGTCCCTTGCGGTAGCGGTCGTGCTCCTCCTCGCGGCCGGGCCGCTCCTCCCGGGCGGTCCCGGGGAGCACGGGGCGGTCGACAGGCCGTTGCAGGCAGACGTCGTCCAAGACCCGACCCTCGATGCCCGTTTGCCCGCGATAAAGGAAATGTTCAGCGGAATCGGGGATTCGTTCATCGAGAACCGGGGGCAGCTCGATGACACCGCGATCCGGTTCTACACCCGGGGAGCGTCGGTGTCAGTCGGTCTCACCGACAGTGGTATCATCGTGGTCATGGGGGAGGCGCCTTCACGGACCTCCTGCATTCCAACCTCGGGAATCGAGGAGGTTAGAGGGGCTCTCACCCATTTCTCGATAGGTTTCGATGGATGCAACCCGGTACGACCGGTCGGTCGAGGGCCGACCTCAGAGGCAGTGAACTACCTCATCGGCAACGACCCCTCCAAGTGGGCCCGCGGCGTCGGGGGATTCAGCGAGGTCGTCTATGAGGGGCTGTACGACGGCGTGGACCTGGCGCTGCAGCTCAAGGATGGCGTGCTGAAGTACGATCTGATGCTCAGCGCGGGTACCGACGCGGACCTCATCGCCTTCAGGTACGAGCACGTCCAAGGGCTTGCCCTGGACGGGACGACCGGAGACCTCGTCATCAGGACCGCGGCCGGGGAACTCAGGGACGGGCGGCCGATCATCTTCCAGGAGGGCGTGCTGCCCGACGATGGCGTTTTTGGCCGTTTTTTACTGGATAGCGAGGATCGGGCGATGTTCGAACTGCCCCCGCAATGCTCACCAACGCAGCCTCTCCTCATTGACCCGGGTCTCGTGTTCTCCACCTTTTTCGGTGGTCAAGATGACGATGTAATCGATTGTGTCGATGTCGATGATGATGGCGATATCGTCGTCTCTGGATGGAGTACTTCTCCCGACTTCCCGACGACGAACGAGAGCTATGACCCGGAGGGAAACGCGAGCATAGATGCTGACATGTTCATCTCCAGGTTGAACGAATCCGGCCATGTTCGATTCTCGACATTCTTTGGCGGGGTAGGGGATGATGGAGGCAGGGACGTTGAGGTGGCCCCTGATGGCAACATCATCATCGTGGGCGAGAGCAACTCCACGGATCTCTACGTGACCAACGATGCAGTGCAAAGAACGAATCGGGGCAAGTACGATGGCACCCTGCTCAGAATATCCCCGGATTGCTCCCAGATATTGTACTCATCCTTCTTCGGCGGGTCAGCAGTGGATTGCCTCATCAGCATCGATCTAGACCAGGAGGGGCGTGCTTGCATCTCAGGTCTAACGAACTCATCCGATATCCAGACCACACCAGGCGCGTATTGCACGACCTATGTTAGAACCGATGACAAACTGGATTCCATCATGGTGTGCAGATTCAGCAGCGCCCTTTCCCATTTGTTGTACTGCACATATTTCAATGTGTGGGATCCCTCAGCGCATGCCATGATGTTAGGTGAGGGCAATTCCTTGGCCCCCTGCCAAGCGATTGATGATCAAGGGAGATTGTACGTCGCTGGAAAGACAAGACTCACCACATTCCCTGTCTCGAGCGGGGCGTACCAAGATTGGTATTGGGGCGGTGAGACGGACGGTTTCATATCATTGTTCGATTTCAAAGGCGCCGGGGCATCTGACCTTGTCGCTTCGACGTTCCTCGGAGGTGGTCGTAGGGATGAAATCGTCGGAATCCTCGTTCTGGACAATGGGCAAGTATGCGTCAATGTCGCCACCAACTCCTCCAATCTCGAGATCACCTCTGATGCTCCATACGCCAACCTCCCCTTGGATGATGCGTTCTTGGGCATCTACAATAGCAACCTTTCCGACCTTGTCTTCGGTACGTACTTCGGAGGATCAAACTACGATTTCGCATCCGGCCTGGCGAAGGCGCGTGGGACCGACACCGTCTACATCGTGGGTGAGACGATGTCGGGGGACTTGCCCTGGACAGAAGGATGCTTTGACAACCGCTTGAGGGATGACGTTTGGGCCACGCGTTTCTTCGTTGCCTTCAATATCTCTCAAAAGAAATTCGGCTACTGCAGCCTGTTCGGATCCGAGATGGGGATAATTGGAGGTAACAACAACCTCATCGTCGACAGCGATGGTATGCTTGTCAATAGCGGTAGTTCCTTGAATAATGACATACCGACCACGAAAGGGGCATTCCAAGAACGTCACAAAGGGGGTTTCGATGGTTCTATCCTCAAGCTCGACCCGACCCCCTGCGGCCTACCGGACCCACCTTTGAATCTGACAGCGACGCCAGAGCCACATAGTGCAACACTGGAATGGGAACCGCATACCATGATCGGCTATCGAGTCCTCGAATATCGCATCTACAAAGGCGATTCCCCCGGAACCCTGGAACTCATCGATCAAATCGATGGCTCCTATCACCTAATAGTCAATTCGAGTCTCGAGAACGGGAAGCTCTACTACTACGGCGTTTCAGCGGTGAACAGCGCAGGGGAGGGTGAGAAGAGCATCAAATCTGTGGTTCCCAAGGGACCTCCATCCGAGCCCCGATCCCTGCTGTTGACCACGGGGGACGGTACCGTCCATGTTAGCTGGGCACCACCTTCTGACACCGGGGGCGGCCTACTGGGCTACCATATCCAAAGAGGACCCACGTTCGCTGCGTGCACCCTACTTAACTCCACAGATGCCCTCGCGTCCTCATACTGGGACTGGAACGTGACGAAGGGAACAAGGTACTACTACAAGGTCATCGCATTCAACGAGGCTGGGAATGGGACGTCGTACAACTCGATCATCCCGTGCAGCCCGCCGAGCCCTCCGACGAACCTGTCCCTCAACGCCAGCGATGGGATGATCCGCGTCACCTGGCAGCGACCGGCGGACGATGGCGGTAGCGCCATCACCGGCTACATCGTCTACATCTGGGACCCACTCACCAACGTCACCAAGACCCCTGGTGTCGGTCAGGACACCTTCTTCTATGAGGATCGCAACGTGCAGAACGGACGAATGTATTACTATTACGTTATCGCAATCGCCACATCTGATAAGAGCGGGCCGACACCGACTCTATCTGAGAGGCCCTTCGGACGGCCATCTGCCCCTTCGGGGCTCCATGCCACGCCAGGGAACCGTCAGGTCCTTCTCAATTGGTCGGCCCCGGAATCGGACAATGGCCGCTCGATTACTGGCTACAGAATCTACTGGGGAAGCTCGCCAGGAATCCTTGATAACTTCGTCGATATCGGGAACCTGACCAGCCACAACGTGACGCCCCTCGAAAACGGTGTCCAATACTACTTCCAGGTGGCGGCGGTCAACGAGGCCGGGCCGGGCCTCACCAGTGCTGAGGCATGGGGGACCCCGCTGGGCAAGCCGGGCAAGGTGACGGACCTCGATTTCGACCCCCAAGAGGGGGAGGTCATCCTCAAGTGGACCGCCCCCTCGGACAAGGGAGGCGCCACCAGCCTGAGGTACATCATCTCCAAGAGGATGCCGGATAATACGTTCCGACCGTTGGGCGAGCTCGTCGATGTGTGTGAGTTCCCCGACGTCGATGTGGAGGTCGGTAATACCTATGTCTACCAGGTATGCGCACGCAACGAATTATTCGCCGGCCTTCCGGAGGAGCTCTATGTCCCGTTCATATGGTACCCAGGGCCCGTGATGAACCTCACCGTGTCGACCGGCGATGGCCTCATCACGCTGCAGTGGACGCAACCGCAAGACAACGGCGGGAGCGACATAACCGCCTACTTCATCTGGAAGAAGAAATCGGACGGCGCGTACGCCCTGCTTAATTGGTCCCTGCTCCTCAGCTACACCGACAGGGAGGTCGTGCCCGGCGGGGAATACTGGTACTACATCATCGCGAAGAATGCGAAGGGCAACAGCACGCTTGGAGACCAGCAGAACGCGACGGTCCTGACCCATCCGGGCCCACCAGATATCCTTCAGCCGATCTACAGGGACGACGCCGTGGATCTCTCGTGGCTCCCGCCCACAAAGCAATGGGGTGCACAACCCATAGGCTACCTGGTGCAGCGCAGGACCACTACATCCGATTTCAATGTCATCGCGGAGCTGGGCCTCAACCAGACGTACAGGGACGGGACCATCGAGAAGGGCGTCAGATACTACTACAGGGTCATCGCACTGAGCGACCTCGGACAGGGTGACCCCTCGGAGACTGTGGACATCATCCCCGGTCCACCCCCCTCGAAGGTCTCGCTCACCCCCTGGGTCGCCCTCGTCCTCATCATCGTCATCGTGGTCCTCGGCGCGGTCGCGGTCGCCTACACAAGGCGGCGCGGCGCCGCTGCGGCCGGCGTCCCCACAGTCCACATCGTCGAGGAGGTGCTCGTCGTCCTTGGCGACGGCCGCCTCATCGCCGCCTCATGGCGGGAGGACAGCAGGAGCAAGGACGCGGACCTGATGTCGGGCATGCTAGTCGCCATCCAGGGCATCGCCCGGGAGGGGCTCGAGCGCGGCGGCATGCTCCGCAGCATCAGGTACGAGGACAACACAATCGTCATGGCCGGCGGCCAGTTGCTCTACATGGCCGCCGTCGTCTACGGGAACCCCGACGCCGCGCTCCCGGAGGTGCTCGAGGCGACGGTGGGGCAGCTCGAGGCGACCTACGCGCCCCTCATCGAGACCTGGGACGGCGACCCCTCGGCGTTCGCGGGCATCGAGGACGTGCTCCGCCCCATCATCGACACGACGAAGGACGTGACGAGGGAGGACGTGCAGCGCGCGGGGGCCGCGCCGCGCAAGGTGGACCTCGAAGGGTGAGGGCCCGGAGGAATCCGAAACCGATATCAACCGCCTGCGCCGGTTCCCTCCCCATGTCCGGGCACGGCTGCACGGTCGGCCTGATGGAGGACGAGTCGGTCCTCGACGCGCACGGCCAGGAGCTGATGGACCTCTTCCAGGCCTCCTTCTTCTTCATGATGCCCCCGGAGCAGTTCAGGCGCATCTGGCGGGCCGACGCCCGCCTGCGCGGGCCCATCGGCACCTACGCCCTCGACGGGGGCGGCCGTCTCGTGGGGTTCGCCGGCATCGCCCGCCGCCCCCTCACGGCAGGGGGCAAGGTGGTCATGAACGGCCACATGTGGGTCATCTGCGTGAGGGCCGACATGACCCGCCGGGGCCTGGGCCGCGACCTCGTCGTCGCGGCCATCGAGCAGCTCGAATCGGCGGAGGGCTGCAGGGCCATCACGCTGCACACGACCACCGGCTTGGTGGCCTACGACCTCTACAGGGACCTGGGCTTCCGCGACCTCCACCGGCTCTCGTTCTGGAGGGCGTTCCCGCCCGCCGGGGCCCCCGCGCCCGAGCTGCGGCCCCTCGAGGAGGGGGAGGCGCGCAGGGTCGCGGAGGTCTACTCGCGCTGCCTACGCGGCCACGACGGCTTCCTGCCCCGCGGGGGCGACCCCCTCGCGGTCTACGAGGCCTGGGGCGCCAGGGACCGGTCCTGGTACACGACCATCGACCCCCCGGGGGAGCTTGAGGGCTACATCTGCATGAGCCCGAAGCCCTCGGGGGGCGTGCTCAACGTCATGGAGCTCGCGGGGCCCGACAGGGACTGGTACGCCCGCGCGATCGGGCAGGTCGTGCGGGCGGGCGCGGGCGTGGCCACCGTCATCAGGCAGATGAACCCCGTCGCGAGGAGGGCGTTCGAGGGGGCGGGGTTCGAGTGGGTAGACGTGGGCTCCCACGAGCGCCTCATGGCGCGGGGGAAGGCCCTCGTGCCGCCCAAGGAGCTGGTGGCAGGTCGCCCCGGCAAGTGGGCCGAGTCGCGGTACGACATCTTCTGAGGCACATCGCTCCGACACAACGGGGCCGACCATCTGCACTGCCCGCAGTCGACGCCCAGTCCTACCACACCAGCAGGACCGCCCCGAACACCATCGCGATCGTCCCGAAGGCGACGCAGAACAAGTCCCAGCGGAGGCGCTGGGCCGCGCGGAGCATGGCGTCGAGCGTGACGTACCCGAACACGAACGAGCTCGCCACGCCCGCGGCGACCGACGTCCAGCCGAAGGCGCCGATGTCGCCCGCGAAGGCCTCGTACGCCACCACGCCCGCGATGGCGGGTATGGACACGACGTAGGAGAGCCGCAGCGCCTCCCCTGGCTCGAGCCTCCGGAAGAGCATCGACGAGATCGTCATCCCCGACCTGGAGAGGCCCGGGACGACCGCGATGCTCTGCGCGAGGCCCATGAGGGCCCAGTCCGTGGGGCGCGTGTCACCGACCCTCCTCGCCCCGCCCTTCTCACGGGCGGCCCTGAGGACAAACCCGGTGACGATGAGGAAGAGGCCGATGAGCACCATCGCCGCGTGGCCCGTCACCTCGAACCTGTCGAGCGCGTCCTGGAGGAACACCACGCCCAGGAAGCCGATGGGGAGCCCCACGAGGGTCGCGCCGACGACGAACTGGACGAACCGGTCGGTGCGCACCTTGGGGAGGTGGACGAGCACGTCCCGGACGTCGCCCCTCATCCTCAGCAGCACCGCGGCGAGCGTGCCCAGGTGCAGGAAGAACGCGAGGGGGAGCCAGTCCTTGACCCCCGCCCAGGACGCGGCCAGGCCGACCATGCCCTTGCTCGAGACGGGGACCCACTCGGCCACGCCCTGTATGAGGCCGAGCAGGAAGCCCAGTACCGGGTCCATCGGCCTCCCCAGGGGACTGACGGGCTAAAAGCGTTTGGGGCCATGCGCGATGATGGTCGGCCGGGCCGCTCCTCCCGCATGTCGTCTCACGCGGTGCCCCGCTGCAGCAGCAGCTCGAGGTAGGACTTCCGCTCGAGCCTGGTGAGCCCCAGTGCCTCCAGCAGCTTGAGGACCTTGGCCCGGCCCTCCTCGAGGCCCTCTCCCCCCCTCGCCTCGACCTCCAGGAACATGCCCAGGCCCTTGACCTCGTCGACGTCCACCTCGAGGTCCCCCAGGTGGAACCCCCTGCGGTGCTTCTCGACCACGGCCACGGGCTCGAAGCCCAGCCGCAGCAGGAGCGCGCCCATGCTCTTGAGGTCCACCACGGGCACCTCGAGCTCCTCCCGTGACTTGGTCGCAAGGTCGAGCTTGGGCCCCTTGTAGGTGAGGGTCGCGCGGCCCTCCTCCTCGCGGATCCGGAGCGCCTCGTCCGTCTCGGCGAAGTCCCGGCTCGGGTGGCGGTAGTAGGTGTCGCGCTGGACCGTGCTGTACGCCTCGCGCGCGCCCATCTCGATGATGCGAGCCACCGTCCGCTCGGGGTCGTCGAGGTGGGCCTTGGCCTCCACCTCGAGCATGCCCATCCCCCTACCAGAGCCCTTCCGAGCTCAGCAGCTTGGGCTGGGTCTCTAGCGCCCACTTCCTCGCCTTCTCGTGCTCGGCCTCGGTGAGCTTGCCGAAGCCCACCTGGGTGAGCACGCCGCGGTTCTGGATGCTGAGCGAGGTCACGACCTGGGCGCCCTTGCCCGCTATGATCTGGGCGAACTCCTCGATGGCGCGCTTGTCCTTCCACCCGATGTTGGTGGAGAAGATGGCGACCTTCTTGCCGCCCCACTTGCCCGTGTGGCCGAACTGGAGCACGGCCTTGGGGAAGTGCTCGTTGTAGACGGGCGCGCCGAAGAAGACGTAGTTGAACGGTGCGATGTCGACGGCCTTCTCCTTCGTGAGCTTCTCGGCTGGCAGCTGGGTCGCCTGGGCGATGGTCTCGGCGATGCGCTGGGTGTTCCCCTTGACGGTGTAGAACACCACGGCTCCCTCCGCTATGCCTCCCACCTCCTCGCTGCCAAGGCCCGAGGTCGGCGTTCTATGGGGAACTGCCTTATTAATACTTCCGTCCCGGAACCTCTCGTGAAAACGAGCCACTGGCACCCTCATGGGCGATATTGACGCCGTATCGCAAGGGGCCCGTGGGTGCGGCACGTCGAAACCCTCATGAGGCCCCACCCCCATGGCGCCCGGGGAGGCGCTTGGCATGGAGGTCTGTCCGCTCGACTACCGCTACGGCTCCGACGAGATGAGGGAGATCTTCTCCGAGGGGGGCCGGCTCAAGCGGATGCTCGAGGTGGAGGCCGCGCTCGCGCGGGCGCAGGCGCAGCTGGGCATGGTCCCCCAGTGGGCCGCGGAGTCCATCACGGAGGTCGCGCGGTCGGGCCGGGTGACGGCCGCGCGCGTGGACGAGATCGAGTCGCAGATCAAGCACGACGTGATGGCGCTCGTGCGCGCCATGAGCGAGCAGGCGGGCGACGCGGGAGCCTTCATCCACCTTGGCGCGACCTCCAACGACATCATCGACACCGCGACCGCCCTGCAGCTCCGGGAGGCCCTGCCCCACATCGAGCGGGGCGTCCGCGCCGTGCGCGACGAGCTCGCGAGGCACGCGCAGGAGCACAGGAGGACGCCCCAGATCGGCCGCACGCACGGCCAGTGGGCGCTGCCCACCACGTTCGGGCTGAAGATGGCCGTGTACGCGCTCGAGATGGACCGCCACCTGCAGAGGCTGCGGGAGGCCACGCCCCGCATCGTCGTGGGCAAGTTCATGGGAGCGGTCGGCACGGGCGCGGCCATGGGCCCCCGCGCGCTCGAGGTCCAGCGCCTCGTGCTCGAGGGGCTCGGGCTGGGCGTGCCCATCGCCACCCTCCAGACGACGCAGCGCGACCGCCACGCGGAGCTCGCGTGCGTGCTCGCCAACATCGCGACCAGCCTCGAGAAGTTCGCCACCGAGGTGCGCAACCTCCAGCGCAGCGAGATAGCCGAGGTCGGGGAGCACTTCGACCCCAGCAAGCAGGTCGGCTCATCCACGATGGCGCACAAGCGCAACCCCATCTCGGCCGAGAACGTGTGCGGGCTGGCGCGCATCGTCCGGGGCATGGTCGTGCCCGCGCTCGAGAACTCCCCCCTTTGGCACGAGCGCGACCTCACGAACTCCTCCGCGGAGCGGTTCACGCTCTCGCACTCCATCGTCCTCACGGACTACATCCTCACGCGGTCGGCCCGGCTCTTCCGCGACCTCCAGGTCTACCCCGAAAGGATGCGGGAGAACCTGGCGCGCGCGGGGCCCGAGATCATGGCCGAGTCGGTCATGATGGCGCTCGTGGACAAGGGCATGGGCCGCCAGGACGCGCACGAGACCGTCAGGCGCGCCTCGATGCGCTCGACCGCGAAGGGGGGCCGGCCGTTCGCCGAGGAGCTCATGGCGGAGCCGGAGGTCGCGAGGCGGCTCGGCCGCAAGGAGCTCGACGCCGCGCTCGACCCCTCCGCCTACCTGGGCTCCGCGCCCAGGGTCGTCGAGCTCGCTCTCGAGGAGATCGGAAGGCACTGAGGAGGGGCTGGGAGCCGGTCGGTCAGTAGCTCATCAGGATCGCGCCGAGCACGAACGTGATGATGAGCAGTACGATCAGGTGCACGTGCGGCTCGTTCGCCGGGTTGGTGAAGAAGGACATCGACGGCTCTGGCGGAGCCGGCGGGGGCGACTGGGGGGACGGGGGTGACGGGGCCGCCGCGGGGGGCGGCGTTGCCTCCGAGGCGGGCGCGCCCGCCTGTCCCTCCCTCTCCTGGGCTGCCATGGCCCCCTGGCATCCGCTGGGGTGGTCATAAGCCTTTCGTAGCGTGCGCTGTACCCTCTTGATGGGGGCGCATCGCGTGGTCGCGATTCCGATCCACAAGAATCGGGTCAATGGATGCGTCAGATGCCCCTCGGCCGAGGTCCTTGACCGGGATTCGATATTATGTAACATGGAGCTAAACATATTGAGAAAGTTTATCTCCAAACTACACAAGGACCTTGCCAGTCACCCTGAGCACCCTCTATTTGGGCGCCTCCAAATATCGATATAGGCGAGTGGGCGGAGATGGCTGGCGCCCGCTCACATCTCGCCGAGGATGAGCCTCGGGATGTCCGCGGGCCAGGTCGCGACCTTGATGCCGGCGCGCTCGAGCGCCTCGACCTTGGACTTGGCGTCGCCCTTGCTGCCCGAGATGATGGCCCCCGCGTGGCCCATCGTCTTGCCAGGCGGGGCCGACCTGCCCGCGATGTAGGCGAACACTGGCTTCGTCACGTGCTCCTTGACGTAGGCCGCGGCCTCCTCCTCGGCGGAGCCGCCGATCTCGCCCACGAGCACGATCTGCTTGGTCTCCGGGTCGCGCTCGAACAGGCCGAGCGCGTCGATGAAGTTGGTGCCGATGACGGGGTCGCCGCCGATGCCCACGCAGGTCGTCTGGCCCAGCCCGTACTCGGAGATGGAGTTGACGATCTCGTACGTCAAGGTGCCCGACCTGGACACGACGCCCACGGGACCGGGCTTGAAGATGGTGTCGGGCAGGATGCCGACCTTGCACCGGCCGGGGCTCGCAAGCCCCGGGCAGTTGGGGCCGACGACCCTCGAGCCCAGCTTGCCGGCCCTGTGCACGAACCTGATGACGTCCTGGACGGGGATGTGCTCGGTGATGACCACGACGAGCCTCACGCCCGCCTCCAGCGCGTCGCTGACGGCCCCCGCGGCGAACTGCCGGGGCACGAGCACGCAGCTCGTGTCGGCCCCGGTGGCCTCGACGGCCTCCTTGGCCGTGTTGAACACGGGTATGCCGTGGACCTGCTGGCCGCCCTTGCCGGGGCTGGTGCCGCCCACGACGCGCGTGCCGAAGTCGAGCATGGCCTTGGCGTGGTAGCTGCCCTGGGTGCCGGTGATGCCCTGCACGATGACCCGGGTGCCGTGGTCGATGAGGATGGCCATCTCAAGCACCCCCCCGGCTCAGCTCGACGGCCTTCGTGGCCGCCTCCTGCAGCGAGGTCGCGGCGATGAGCCCCGCGTCCTTGAGGATGCCGCGCGCGAGCTCCTCGTTGCGGCCCTTGATGCGCGCGACGACGGGCACGCCCATGCCCTCCTGGGAGGCGACCTCCTGCAGGCCCTTGGCGACCGTGTCGCACTTGGTGATGCCGCCGAAGATGTTGATGAGCACGACCTTGGGCCCGGCCTCCTTCATCAGCCGGACCGCGACCTTGACCTTCTCCGGGTCGTCGGTCCCGCCCAGGTCGAGGAAGACGCCGCCCGCGCCGCCCGCGGCACGGATGGCGTCGAGGGTGGCCATGGTGAGCCCCGCGCCGTTGGCGATGACGCCGATGTTGCCCTCGAGCTGGACGAAGGCGATTCCCTGGTCCTTGGCCTTTTGCTCTAGGGGGGTGTACTCGTCCTCGGGCTTGCCGACCTCGGGGTGGCGGTAGAGGGCGTCGTTGTCGATGGTGAGCTTGGCGTCGGCCGCGACGAGCGCGCCCTGCTTGGTGACCACGAGGGGGTTGATCTCGACGAGCGTCGCGTCCTTGGTGGTGAAGAGCTTCCAGAGCCTGGCAGCGACGTCCCTGAACGTGGGGGCGAGCCTCGCGTCGAGCCTCAGCGCCTTTGCCATGCGGGCGGTCTGCTCCTCGGTGAGGCCCTTCTCGACGTCCACGGGCTCGGAGAAGAGCTCGGACTTGGGCACGGACTCGATGTCCATGCCGCCCCTGGCTGAGGCCAGGACGCGCACCGCCCTCACGGACCGGTCGATCACGAACCCCAGGTAGAGCTCCTGGCCGATGTCGAGCTTCGGCTCGACGAGGACGTGATGGACGATGTGGCCGCGGATGTCCATCCCCAGGACCTGCTTGGCCTTCGCCTTGGCCTCCTTCGTGTCGGAGGCGAACTGTATGCCGCCCGCCTTGCCGCGGCCGCCCGTCAGCACCTGGGCCTTGATGACCACGGGGCGGTCGACCTTGGCGATGGTGTCAGGGGCGTCCACGACGTAGCCTTCGGGCGTGGGGATCCCGAACTCGCGGAACATCTCCTTCGCCTTGTACTCCATGAGGTTCATACTGGCACGACCTCGGAGCCCTTCCGGGCCCGCGGGGGGCGGTATCGCGGGAACGTGATAAAGGTTTTTGGATGCGGATGGAGTGCCCCAGGACCGTGGTCCCTGTCATGAGATCTGCTGCTTGGATGACCAGAGGATGACGACCCCCGACATGGGCCGTCCCAACGGGCGCGGTACGCCTGGCTCGGGCACAAAGGTTCATAGTCCGGTAGTGTCTATCTATGACTGGGGCCGGTTCCCCAACCGGTCCAACGTGGACCTACATACCTCTCCAGGAGGACCGTTGGATGCCTCGGACGCCTCGGAATCACAGGCCGAAGAACGGACTTCCTGGATTCCTGCGTCCCCTCTTCTGGGACACGGACTTCCCTTCCATACGGTGGCCGCGCGACCGCGACCAGGTCACCGCCAGGATCCTGGCCTCCTCCGACTGGAAGGCCATTACGTGGCTGAGGCGGAGGCTCTCCGACGAGGGGCTGCGGGAATGGTTCCTCGCCCACAAGGGCCGGGACCTGGACCCCCCCAGGCTGCGGTTCTGGGAGCTCGTGCTAGACCTCCCCAAGCGGGAGGTCGACCACTGGATAGAGTCGATGAAGCGCGACCCTTGGCACAGGAGGACGAGTTGATGAGGTGGCACACAGAGGTCCTCGAGAGGTCGCAGCTTCGGGCGCTCAAGACGATGGGCCCGGCCATGACGAGGGCGGGCCTCTACCTGGGGGGCGGCACCGCGGTCGCGCTCCACCTGGGGCACAGGCGGTCGGACGACCTCGACTGGTTCAGCAAGGCCGAGCGGGGCGACATGCTCTCCCTCGTCGCTGAGCTCGCCAAGGGGGGCGTCGAGCTCAAGGTCGAGGACATCCAGAGGGGGACGGTGCACGGGTCCGTGTCAGGCATGCGGACGAGCATCCTAGACTACGCGTATCCCTTCCTGAATCCCCCCGCCAGGGTCCCAGGGCTCGGATGCAAGGTCGCGAGCCTGGAGGACCTCGCCGCGATGAAGCTGTCCGCCGTGACCCAGCGTGGCTCGAGGAAGGACTTTCTCGACGTGTTCGCCATCGGCCTCGAGCGGATACCGCTGCCCGACATGCTCGAGCTCTACAGCCAGCGGTACCGGATTGAGGACCCGACGCATGTCCTGATCGGGTTGGCCTACTTCGACGACGCGGACGACGGCCCGATGCCAGTGATGCTCTGGGACGTGGGATGGGCAGAGGTGAAACGCACGATCCGGGGCTGGGTGCGGGAGCTTGCACGCCTAGGATGAGCCGGCCCTCGGGATTCCAGGCACCTGGCTTTATCTGCTCGCGAGATTCGCAACCCCTAAACCTCGTGCCGGAAACCTTTTTAAGGACCAATGTCTGCCCCCCTAGGATAGCATGAACGTAGCGGACGTACGTCCTAACAGGGTCGTCGAGGACCTCGAGCTCACCATCGTCGAGAAGGAGGGGCCCCGGGACGTGGTCACGAAGTACGGCAAGGAGTCGCGGGTGTGCGTGGCCGTCGCCGAGGACGGCGAGGGCAACCGCGTCAACCTCTCGCTGTGGGACGGCGAGATCGACCTCGTGCGCGTGGGCATGAGGGTGCGCATCACCAACGGCTGGGCGCGCACGTTCAACCAGGAGCTCCAGGTGTCCGCGGGGCTCCACGGCGAGCTCGAGATCGTCAGCTAGCGAGCTAGCCGCCGCCGCCCGCGGCCCCCTTCAACCCCTCTGCAGCCTGGTGAGCGAGCTCCAGCGGGACCGGCTGCCGCCTCCCCATCGACCTCCTCGTGAGCTCCAGCGCCTCGTCCAGGGTGACCATGTTGCCCGGCGAGGCGAACACCGGCCCGCCCGAGGGCGGCGCGATGGCCCACCCGACGGGCTCGCCCTCCCCCAGGACCTTGGCGACGCCCTCCGCCCTCAGGAGGGCCTTGTCGTAGGAGCCCCACAGCAGCCTCTTGGCCACGCCTATGGTGGGGGCCCGCAGGGTCGCGCCCACCTGGCACGCGATGCCGAACCGGCGGGGGTGGATGGTGCCGTGGCCGTCGATGAGGAGCAGGGCGCCCTCGAGGTCCCAGCCATCGAGCACGGCCTCGACCGCGGGCAGCTCGCGGTATCCCAGGTAGGTCGGGATGTAGGGGAAGTCGACGTCGAGGCTCACCCCGCGCTCCCGCACGACCCCGAAGTCGGCCACCTCCACCTCGACCGCGGCCGCGAAGGCCGCGTCGCCGCTCCCGTAGGCCACGTCCACGCCGACGAGCCGGTCCACCTGGCGGGGCAGCGGCCCCGGGTGCCGCCTGCCGGCCAGGCGCTCCTGCTCCTGCCTGAGCCTCCTCAGGGGGGCGCTGGACTTGAACTTGGTGAACCTCAGCGTCTCGAGGTCGACCACCCGGTCGCCCCTGACCTCGATGCCCTCCCTCGCGAGCAGCCGGGCGGCCGCGCGCGCCGTGTTGATGGACCCCGCGACCCGGCCGTCGGAGAGGACGACCCTGTGGCGCGGGCACTCCTCCGGGGCTTCGGGGCCCGCGAGCATCGCCCCGACGGCCCTGGCCGCGACGGGGTCCCCCAGCGCCTCCGCCACGTCCTTGAACGTCGTGACGCGGCCCTTGGGGACCTGGGAGATCAGGCCCAGGACGGTCCCCTCGATGTCCCTCACGCCCTTCCCCACCGGTTGAGAGGCGTGGCCTTGTGGCATGTGGGGCAGGTGTACTCGACGTTGACGGGCTTGCCGCAGATGCGGCAGGCGGGCTCGCCGTAGACCGTGGGGCTGCCGCACGAGGGGCAGGCGATGATGTAGTGCTCGCTCGCGGGGCACCAGGCGAAGTTGTTCTCCTTGTAGCACTCGGGGCACCGGCGCACGTCCAGCCTGAGGTCCGCCCCGCACGCGGGGCAGCTCGTGGCGTCCACGGGCAGCGTCCTGGGGACCACGGGCGGCCGCCTGCTGAGCTTGGCCACCGCCTTCTTGGCGACGCCCTCGCCCTTGGGCCGCGAGGGGACGATCCGCTTCATGACCTTCCTCGTCTCGGCCCCCATCTCCGCAAGGGAGACCCTGGGCACGAAGTCGGCGCCCTTGCCGCCGAAGGCGCGCTCGGGCTTCTCGAGGAGGAACATCATCGTCGGGATGAGCGCGAGCTCGCATCCGAGGTAGAGGTAGAGGGGGGAGCCGCCCTGGGCCCACATGGAGAAGCCCACCATCGACACGTCCGTGAGCACGATGAAGGCCAGGAGCGCCAGGAACCAGGTGCCCAGGGACACGTAGGGCGCGGTCTTGCCGTCCCTCGCCGCGGCCTCGTGGTAGGCCCTGCGCGTGAGGATGACGTCCTTGACGAAGTTGTAGGCGAACACGATGGCGACGATGTGGAGCACTATCGACGCGCCCAGGAACAGGGGGAGGATCCGGAGCCAGAAGAGGGGCATGAGCATCCCCGCGGCCAGGAGCGAGTAGATGATGAGCATGTACACCAGGTAGCGCCAGACGGAGGGGAAGGCGTAGATGCACAGGAACGCCCCTCCCAGCCCCGCGATGACCCACACGGGCGTGGCCCACCTGAAGTCGGCCGCGCCGGCCGCCACCGAGGCCACGAAGGCCAGGGCTGCTCCCACCGCATAGCGGTACCTGACGGGGAGCCTGTCCCACAGCTTGAAGGGGTCCAGATTGGCCACGGTATCAGGGGCCCTTTACAGACTGGTGCCTAATTAAGCCTTTTGCGCCCTGGCTGGCTCGCGGCGACTGCGTCCACGCCCCCCCAGCCGTTAGGCCACATGATTATCTATGGGGCTGCCGTGGTGGGCCCGAGGTGCCAAAGTGCCCAAGCGGGATGCGAGGTTCCAAAGGTCGTCGGCGGGCAGAGGCACCGCCCCGGCACCGCCACCGCCATCGCCGTCAGCACCGCGGTCGGAAAGGTCGGCGCCCCGGGCCCTGCTCGCGGTCATCGTCGTGGCCCTCGTGGGAGTCGTGGCTTACGCGGTGCTCTCCGACCGGGCGCCAGACACGTCCCCCATCGACAGCACCCCGGACGGCGGGAACAACGGGACCGCCCAGGCGGCCCCCCCGTTCTCGCTCGTCGACATCGACGGCAGCCCCGTCTCGCTCCAGTCCCTGAGGGGCAGGGTCGTGGTGCTCGACCTCTTCGCCACCTGGTGCGGGCCGTGCAGGACACAGATGGGCGAGCTGCAGCAGGTGTACGCCCACTACAACGCCTCCGAGGTGGTCATCCTCTCCATCGACGTGGACGAGAGCGAGACCCAGTCGCAGGTGCGGGAGTTCAGGTCGGATTACGGGGCGCAGTGGACCTTCTGCACCGACACGGACTCCGTCGGGGCTAGGTACGATGCCCAGTACATCCCCACCCTCGCCATCATCGACACGGCGGGGAACCTCTCCCACCTCGGCTCGGGCGTCGAGCGGGCCAACGACCTCATCGCCATGATTGACCCCCTCCTGGCCAGCTGACGCCGCACGGTTTTTATACGGGATGCCTCATAGGGGCCAGCAAGGAGGAGTTGGCCTGGCCAGGACCCGTCCCGTCATCATCGCGGCGACGCTCGTCGCCCTGCTCGCGCTCGGGCCGGCGGCGGGCCCGGCCTCCGCGGCCTCCAAGGCCCCAAACTTCTCCCTCGTCGACCTCGACGGCAAGGCCTTCAACCTCACCGACTACAGGGGCGAGGTCGTGCTCATCGACTTCATGTCGCTCACGTGCGACCCGTGCAAGGTGCTCGCGCACGACATCGCGGCGCTCCAGGACAAGAACATCGAGGACCTCAACATCCTGTCCATCGACATCCAGCCCCAGTTGGACCTCGTGTCGGACCTTCGGGCCTACGCCAGCTCCAACGGCTACACATGGCGGTTCGCGATGGACACGGACGACGGGCAGGCCCTGCGGGCCTACAGCGTCTCCAAGATCCCCAAGGTCATCATCGTCGACCGCGAGGGGTACGCGACTTACGAGCACGACGAGCTGATCAGCTACGAGGAGCTCAAGGAGAACGTGGACGCGGCCCTGGCCGGCGAGGCCAGGCCGATCGACCTGGTCAGGGTCGGGCTTGTGGGGCTGGCGTTCCTAGCGGGCATCACCTGCTTCTTCAGCCCCTGCGCGTTCCCTCTCCTTCCAGGCTACATCACGTTCTACTTCCAGCAGCGGGCCAGCCTGTCCAAGCGGAAGGCGGAGGAGGCCGCCGCGGCGGGGAAGGCGGCGCCCGGGAGCGTCTCGGCGGGCCGCAGCGCGCTCACGGGCCTCAAGCTGGGCAGCTTCTCCGGTGGCGGCATCGTGCTGGTGTACTTCATCATCGGCGTCATCGTCATAGGGCTTGCCGCCATCAGCATCAAGGTCTCCGGGACCACTATCTCCTACATGAAGCCCATCGTGGGCATCATCCTGCTGCTGATGGGCGTCCTGACAGTGCTGGACGTGCCGATCAACACCGGCTACATCACCGCGCCCTTCCACAGACTGAAGGAGCGCATACGGCCTAGCAAGGGCGTGGCCGAGATCTCGTTCAGCCCCTCGGGCCTGTTCCTCTACGGCGTCGCCTACGGCTCGGCCTCCGCGAGCTGCTCGGTGCCGGTCTTCCTCGCGATAGTCATCACCTCGGTGCTCACGGGCAGCCCCGTGGACGCGGTGCTCACGTTCGCCGTGTTCCTGTTCTCGCTCTGGCTGATGATGGCGGTCATGACCGCGGTGCTGTCGATCTCCGAGGAGAGGGTCCGCCGCGGGCTCATGAGGCACTACGTCGCCATCAAGAAGGTGACGGGCGTGGTGTTCCTCATCGCGGGCGCCTACCTCATGTGGCTCTTCCTCGCGGGCGCGGGCTACATCTGAGGCCAGTGCAAAGGTATTTGGGGGCGGGCCGCGTACATCGCGTCGCCACGATGACGATACCTTAGAGACTCTGACTTGTGATGATTGATGGGCGAGCCGAGTGGCACCGACCCCCCGATTGGGGGGTCCTCACATCTCTATAATCCGGGATCCTCTGACTCCGCCTCGTCCCTGTCCCCGTCGGCTCCCCCGGCCTCTTCCTCGTCCCCTTCCTTGGCCGATCCGTTGGTCCCAGCCTCATCATCGCCGGCCTCCGCCCCGGGGATGTCCCCCGGCAGCCCGCCCAGCTCGGGCGGCCCGACGAGGGCCCTAGCCAGCTCCTGGTACTCCGCCAGGATCTCCTCGCGCGGCCGCCCGGACCGGTTGGCCATCTGGGTGATGAGGAGCGACAGGTACGACAGCCTCGCGCCCTCGTCGAGCTTGTCGTCGAACTGGATGCGGGAGAACTCCCGGTACTTCTTGCCGAGCTCCATGGGGCCGTAGTAGAGCCCGAGCCACTCGCGCACGAGCTCGCGGGCCTTCATCGCGGCCTTCAGCTCCTGGATGTGCCGCAGGCGGATCTCGTCCGCCTTGGCCTTCGTGCGCTCGCGCCCCTTGCGGGAGAAGACGTCCACCAGCTCCAGGTCCTTGCGCTGTGCGAGGTACGCTCGGAAGAAGTTGAGCGACACGTCGACGTCCAGCTCGTGCACCTGCAGCTCGAGCTCGACGCGGTCGCGCGCGCGCCCCTTCAGCTTCCCCCCGCCGTACCCGAGCCTCCTGAGCATCGAGATGACTGCCTGGGCCTCCTCGGCGCAGAGCGCGGAGGCGGCCTCGCCCTCCGTGGAGCCCTCCTTGAGGCGCTTCTCGAACCTTCGCTGGGCGCGCCTGAGCTCTCGGCGGTAGGCCCGCGCGGCGTAGCGGACCGCTGGCGACCAGCTGGAGCGGATCCTTACGAGGCTCACGGAAGGGGTGATGGCCCTCCCCCGCGAAAAGGTTTTAGTAGGGGGACCGCGTTGGACCGCCCCTGCACCCTGCGGACCTGTGGGGTAGCTTGGATATCCTGAAGGCCTGCGGAGCCTTAGACCCGGGTCCGAATCCCGGCAGGTCCGCCTTCCCTCTCTCTGCGTGAATCACGTCCACTTTCGCTGACCCCCCCCCATTCAACCCTTTATATACCCAGCGCCATCTCCTTCCTTGTGAATCTCACGAAGACAGTACGGGCAAAGGTCTACAAACCAACGTCCCGAAAATACGCTGCCTTGCTCGCACTCCATGCTGAATGGAATCGCGCCTTGGACCTTCCGAGGAATTATAAGATCCTACGCAAGGAGACCAAACTATCCTCCTACTGCTGCTGTGACCTTGCATGGCTCGTGAAACCTGGTCATCGGGCGGCAGTCCTCCTCGGGAAGAAGAACCTGAATCTCAAGCGCGGGGACGGATTTGTGCCATGGTTCGCGTCGCTGACCACCCCCAAAGGCCGCGTCAACCTGCCTCTGTCCATGTCCTACCGACACGCTCGCCTCTTGGATGACCCCGAGCTTCACTTGGGTGTCAGCCGCCTCGTGAAGAAGGGGCATGACTTCTTCATCCATATCGTCATAGACAAGGAAATCCCAGATCCCCAGATACCTGTCAATGCGCCCGTGCTTGCCATAGACCTCGGTGAAAAGATCATAGCCACGTCGGTGACGCTTGGCTCGGATGGCCAGCTTAAGGCCCCGCCGAGGTTCATGGGAAGACGGGTCCGCAGCATCAGACGCCACTATGCACGATTGATAAGAGACCTCGGTCAGAGAAAGGCGCTTCGAGTGATCAAGCGCATCGGTTCGGCGGAGCACCGCGAGGTCGCCGCCGAGCTGCACCGGATCTCGCGCGAGCTCGTGAACGACGCCAAGCGTACTGGCTCGGTGATCGCCATCGGCGACCTTTCTGGCATCGTACAGCGGGTCCCTCCGAGGGGCAGACGTGTGAATCATAAAAGGAACCGGATGCCGTTCGGGTGGCTGACCTATATGATCCAGTACAAGGCCGCCTGGGACAACGTGCCTGTAATGCTCGTCAATGAGGCGCACAGCTCGCATGAGTGCCACGTGTGCGGACAGGATGGGCTCCGACCATCCCGGGGTCGTTTCGTCTGCCCTGCCTGTGGCGAGGGGTCCGCTGACCTGAACGGCGCGTTGACGATCGGGAAAAGGGCGTTGGGCTACATGTCCATCGCCGGGGCGCCTCGTATTGCGCCCGAGAGGACGGCGTCCAGCGATGGGCGACCGTCCAAGGCTGACCACCATGGATCGTGTCAGTCAAGTACGGATATCCTAGTAGCAAAATTCCCTTATCTGGACTGACGGGAAACGCATGCCCTCACCACCGATCATGCTTCGACGATCCTGTTCATCGCAAGCATATTCTATGTCGTATCACTTGTAAGTGCAGAATGACACTATCGGAGGAGGGGCTCAGGGACCGCTTCCGGGGCGCGCTCCTCGGCACGTTCTGCGGCGACGCGCTCGGGGCCGCCCTCGAGGGCTGGAGGCCGCACGAGACGGCGGGCGCGCTCGACCGGCCCGCGGAGCTCCTGGCGCGCTCGCACGGCCGCTACACCGACGACACCGAGATGATGATCGCCCTGGCCGAGTCCCTCGTCGACCGCGGCGGCGAGGTCGAGCCCGCGCACCTGGCCCGCACGTTCCTCAAGAGGTACGACCCCTCGCGGGGGTACGGGCCCGGCACCGTGCGCACCCTGAACGCCCTCTCCAGGGGCGCACGCTGGGACGAGGCCGCCGGGGCCACCTTCGGCGGGGGCGGCAGCTACGGCAACGGCTCGGCGATGCGCGTCGCGCCGGTCGGGGCGCTGTTCCACGACGACCTCGAGAGGCTCCGTCGCGCGGCCGAGGCTCAGGCCCGCGTCACGCATGCCCATCCGCTCGGGACCGCCGGCGCCGCGCTCCAGGCCGCCGCGGTCGCCCTTGCCGCGAGGGCCGGGGGCCCCGGCGACTTCGCCCCCGACCGCGTGCTCGAGGCGCTGCGGGCTTTCGTGGGCGGCCTCAATGACCCCTCCGCGGTCGAGACCTATTTCGAGAGGCTGGAGGCCATCGATGTCATGCTCTCCGACTCCGGCGACCCGCCCGGGGTCGCGCGGGCCCTGGGCACCTCGGCGACCTGCCCCCGCTCCGTCCCCGCGGCCATCTACAGCGCGCTCGTGAGGCGGGATTCGCCAGGGGACGCCATCGTGTACGCGGTCTCGCTGGGCGGCGACGCCGACACCATCGGCGCGATGGCGGGCGCCATCGCGGGCGCGCTCCACGGCGCCTCCGCGCTCCCCGCGGACTGGCTGGCGCTCCTGGAGGACGGCCCGCGCGGTCGGTCGCACGTGACCGCCCTCGCCGACCGGCTCCACGAGCTGTGGGCGCGTGGCCAAGGCGCGCCCTAGCGGGCCTTGCCACGGCGCGGGAAGGTTTTTATACGGTCCATCGGTACTGCCGCACCGGCGATTTGGCCGGACCCTTGGAGGCACCCCGATGGCACCCGCGAGCCCGAAGAAGGATGCGAAGGAGCAGGCGAGGCCGAAGGACAAGAAGGAGCTCATCAAGCAGATGCTCAGGGAGCTCAAGGAGTGCGGCGACACCGACGCGGTGAGGGAGCGCTTCAAGGAGGTCCTGCGCACCGCCACCGCGGACGAGATCGCCCGCGCGGAGGAGGAGCTCGTGCGCGAGGGGCTGCCCCGGGAGGAGCTGCACTCCATGTGCGACGTCCACCTCGAGGTCTTCAAGGAGTCCATCGAGAAGGAGAGGAGGGTCGCGCCCGAGGGCTATCCCGTGCGCATCCTCATGGAGGAGCACGAGGGCATGCTGCGCCTCGCCGAGGAGCTCAAGGCGGTGGCCAAGGGGCTGCTGCTAGCGACCGACCCCAAGGCCGAGGACGCGCTCCAGGCCAGGCTCGACCGCGCCATCGCGGACGTAAAGGGCACCGAGAACCACTACCTCCGCGAGGAGAACGTGCTGTTCCCCTACCTCGAGCGGCACGGCGTGACGGAGCCGCCGAAGATCATGTGGATGGAGCACGACCAGATCCGCGAGCTCAAGAGGGGCCTCTACGAGCTGCACGCCGACTTCGACGGCGATGGCGATTCCGTGGGGTTCGCCCAGCACCTGGCGAAGTCCGCCCAGGCGCTCACGGAGATGCTCTCATCGCACTTCTACAAGGAGAACAACATCCTGTTCCCGATGGCGCTCAAGTTCCTCTCGGAGGGGGAGTGGGCGGAGGTCCGCGCCGAGTTCGACGGGATCGGCTACACGCCCGTCACGCCCGTTCTCGCGTCCGCAGGGGCCGCGGCCCAGCAGGCCGCGGGCAAGGCCGCCTCCGGCATGGTGGGCCTCCCTTCGGGCCCGCTCTCGATGGTGGAGCTCGCCGCCATCCTCGACGCGCTGCCCGTGGACATCTCGTTCGTGGACGCTGAGGGCCACGTCCGGTACTTCAACGAGACGCCCGAGCGCATCTTCACCCGAACCCGCGCGGTCATCGGCCGCACGGTGGAGGGCTGCCACCCCCAGAAGAGCCTGCACGCTGTCAACCAGATCCTCGAGGACTTCAAGGCCGGCAAGCGCACCAAGGCCGAGTTCTGGATAAACCTCAAGGGCCGGCTCGTCATGATCCGATACTTCCCCGTCCGCAGCCGCGACGGCGCCTACCTCGGCTGCCTCGAGGTCACGCAGGACATCACCGACATCAAGCGGGTCGAGGGGCAGAAGAGGCTCCTGGACTGAGCGCTTGTGATTGGGTGGGGCCAAAAGCCCGACCCCCGGTCCGTCCACCGGGCCTACATCCGCCGCCCGCCGCGGACGACCCATCGGGAGGCCATCTTCGCCTGCAGCCCGACCTGCGCGCCGGGCCCCATGCCCTCCCCGACGGCCTTGACCTCGCGCGCCCTTATGGCCTCGAGCACGCCCTCGACGTCAGATGGCGCGGTCAAGAAGGCGGTGCGGCAGTTGCCCACCTCGGACAGGAA
>Ga0316628_100000142_pt1 | contig 43794 bp, 68 predicted proteins | sample OWC_Aug_M2_C1_D5_FD_207648 | JGI IMG/M metagenome (GOLD analysis project Ga0316628, IMG submission 207648) | Wetland soil microbial communities from Old Woman Creek delta, Ohio, United States - OWC_Aug_M2_C1_D5_C | ecosystem: Environmental > Terrestrial > Soil > Wetlands | place: USA: Ohio...
TGGTGATGTACCCGCCATAGATAATATATGTTTCACAGTACCTTAGTCTTTATATTATATAGAGTTATTATGCACATATAGATAGAATCTATGAGAATGCGTAGCCAGCGTAGCTAGAAGGCTGTTTTCTGTATCAGAGCAATTCATTGTACTGTATGTGTTTATAAGTCATAGCTACGCTGTTACAGTGGATACAGGAAATAACCCCGTCGTGCGCGCATATGCGTACGCGGTGTGCGCGCGTGCGCAGGCGCGCATGAGGCATACTTTCCTGTATCAGCGTAGCTAGCGTTACAGATTTATATATATATATAATATAAATAATAATTTAATTACTACTGTTACAGTCGAGATACACTGACTACACAAAACGATAGATTGTAAGTAGATAGTAAGTAGATAAAATAGATAGAAACTACTTAACATATATGTATATAGATTCTATTCATAAATACTAGAAAATAGATAGAAACTACTAGACAAAATATAGATAGAAGCTATATACTTACTAATAGATAAGGGGGACAAGATGAGGGCAGCAACCGGAAAGCAGATGGTTTTGGACGCGATCGCGGGTTTCTGCAAAAATCATCCTGGATGTGATTGCATGGCTGGCGGATGCGAAGAGCTGGCTAACGCGCTTGTAACCTATGTCGGAGCCGAGAAGCAATCCGTAACCGCGTATGATGGCGAGATCGTCCATTTTGTCGCGGTCGTAGACGGCCTGGCTTACGATGGTCTTGGGGCGGCTACCTTGGACGATATCGCGGAAGAGTGGGCTTTTGATCGCTCTGCCGATTGCGTCAAGATTGCTAAGGCATAGGGGGACAAGATGGACCAGCAAGAGCGCGCGGCGTTTGAGCAGATGACGAGCCTAGAGCAAGTCCTTGGCGCTGGCTTTCTCCTTATGGCCGATCAAGCCGAGCGGGATAGACTGGCGAAGATCGAAGACGAAGCGGCAAGCCAGAAAGGCGGGAAGGCATGACAGATAAGAGCGCTTTAGAGCTAGCGAGGGTGAAGAGAGACACGGCGATAGCTGACGCCCTGGCTGAGATGGAAAAAGAAAACAAAGAAGCTCGGGCGCAATGCGAGACCCGGATAAGTGAGTCGAGGAAAAGATACATGGAAAAGTATACGGCCGCGCGGGCCGAGTTCGATAGAACATATCGCGGGTAAAGGGGGAAATCATGGACGTAAGGATGTTGACCATCGACGAGACCATGGAGCAATTCCAGCGGGTTACGGCCGAGGCGCTTTCGATAGCGGATCGGCTGGACGGGTTTATGCCTCTTATCCGCCAGGCGCGGGAGAGCGCGGAGCACGCCATCGAGCGGCACAAAACGAGCCGCATGGTGAACGCTGAGGCGTTCCGCATCGGGCTGGAGTCGGGCTTCACGCGCATCGAGGACTGCCTGGAGATACAGGCGCTTATTGAGGCGTGCGAGTACGAAGAGGACAAGCAAGCGGCGCGGGCGTTCTTCGGGTTCGGCGTGGTGAGTCGGGCATGAGCCAGGAGGACTGGAAGATGAACGATTTATTACCGTGTCCGTTTTGTGGTGTTGAACAAGGCGACCACGATGAAGGCGTTCCTTTTATCCAAATCGAGCAAGTCGGGCGAAGGTATCGTGGTACGTGTTCAAATTGTGGGTGTAAATCGGGGGCGCGGTACAGCGAGGAAGAAGCGATTAAAGCGTGGAATATCCGCGCCGCGCATATCGCCCTAGGCCGCGAAGAGGCGCAGGAAGAGATCCAAGGCTTGCGCGAACAGTGCCAGAAAGAGCGCGATCATCTCAAGGCAGAAATAGCCAAGCGCACGGCGCGCGCCGAGGATGCCGAGACGATACGGGACGCGCTTGAGTTCCCATACTCGGGTATAATCCTGGAAGAGAAAAAGCGGAAAGCCCTCGCCGCCCTGTCCCGCCTATCCGCCGGGAAGGTGGAGCCGTGGGTAAGCGTCAAGGATCGATTGCCGGAAGACTCTCGGCACGTGCTTTGTTGCCACGGAAAGTCACCAGCCTTCGTCGGATATCTTTGGGCCGGTGAATGGCACGACCTAGATATGGGCATGCGCGACCCTACCCACTGGATGCCGTTACCGCCACCGCCCATCACCCCATCAGGGAAGGAGTAGAGAGATGCGAAAGGAAATAAAACCGGGACGTCAATATTTTATCATCAACATGGATGAGCCATACGCGGCAGTAATATATGCCGTGCTAAAATCTGGCCAGCAAGCCAAGGGCCAATGGCCTGAAGGAGATATTGGGTTCGACGAGTGGAAGCGGCTGACGTTCAGCCAGCCCTCGCAGTCCAGCGGCCAGGACGAGGCATGCGATAATTGCGGAGCCACCGAAGAAAAATGCGAGTGGTGTAGCGCTCATTCAAATTATATTCCTAGCATCCAGGACGAGGCGCGGGACATCGTAGGAAAGAACATGTCAGACGAAGAGTTTTTAGCAACTGTCATTAGTCGAATGGAGAACGCCATAAAAAATCATCAACCGGAAAAGATGTATACGGATGATATCCGTGCGCTTCTTGATGACCGCGAAACCCAGCACGTCCAGGGCAGGCGGGAAGCGGCGGAGGCATTTAGGCTTGTTGGATGCCCGTTAATTTTTAACGAGCGCACGGTCAAACCGGATTCCTGCCAACATTGTAGCAAAATGCTTGGTCCAAAATATTGTACCGAAGTCGCCGCCATCCTCGGCACCGCGAGCAAGGAGCCGAAGCCATGAAAGTCCTCACCATATCCAGCCTTAAAGGCGGCGTCGGCAAGACGACCCTCGGGATCTTCCTTGCCCGCGCCCTTGCCGGCAGAGGCCACCGTGTCCTCGGCGTGGACCTGGACCACAACAATAATGCGACGGACTACTGGATGCGCTACAACGTGGCGGAAGCAATCGAGAGCTTGTCCGTCTTGCGCGTCTTGACCCGGCAGATCACCCTGGAGGCGGCCATAACGAAGACCGCCATGGGCTTCGATTTCATCCCCGCGACGCCGACTCTGTCCCGTGTAGGCGTAGAGCTTGCCAGAGATCCCGGAGCGGCGCTCCGCCTTCGGGCCGGCCTGCGGAAACTGGACTACGACTTCGTGATCATCGACACGCCGCCGAGCCTGAGCCTTGAGCTGACTATAGGCCTGTACGCGGCGGACCTCGTCCTTGTGCCGCTTTCGGCGAGCCGGTGGACGCTCCAGGGCTTCCAGATCATTGCCGACGAAGTGGCGAGGGTAGAGGAAGCGGGGCTCCCTGCGCCGGGGATGCTTGCCGTGCCGAGCATGGTGAGCGAGAGCGAAGAGAAAGCCCTGCGGGAGACGGAAGGCTGGACCCTGAGCCGAGCGAGCATATACCGGGACGCGGCGGTGCGCGGGGCGGTGGACGCGGGACGCGGCTTGAGGGAAGGGACGCGGGCGACCGGCTGGTTTGAGGCGTTGGCGGGGGAGGTAGTGGGATGCTGAACGAGGCTAAGGGAAACATGTATGACTTCGTAACCCATACATGGAATACCGTGAAGGGCGCGTGCCCTCATGATTGCGCCTACTGCTACATGAAGCGCTTCGGGAAACAGCGCCCGGCGCGATTCGATAAAAAGGAATTGAAAACCGATATCGGTGAAGGGAATTTTATTTTTGTAGGCTCGTCCTGCGATATGTGGGCCGAAGATATCCCCGAAAACTGGATAGATTGGACGCTGGATTGCGTGAATCAATTCGACAATCAATATCTTTTCCAGACTAAAAACCCTTCGCGTTTTTGGGATTCGCGCGAACTTCCGGCTACGTGGCCTACTCGATGCGTCCTTTGTACGACGATTGAAACCAATCGGGAATATCCGGCCATCATGGGAAAAACCCCGACGCCTCGCGAACGATCCACGGCAATGAAAAGGCTGAAAATGTACCGGCGCTATGTCACCGTCGAGCCGATCATGGCTTTCGATCTTGCACCGATGGTTGAGATTATCAAGCGTTGCGAGCCCGTCCAGGTAAATATTGGCGCCGACTCGGGAGGCAATAACTTGCCAGAGCCGAACGCCGACGACATTGTGCAACTTATGGTCGAGGTGGGAAGCTTTGCAAAAGTCGTGCTAAAGCCGAACGTAAAGCGGCTCTTAGTGGGTACGCCATGACCTACGTCCGCACGCCCGAAGAGCTGGCCGAGGATATCACGCTGGAGCTGGACGCCGATCCGAAGGATAAAGCGCGTTGCTTTGTTCATCAGTTCCCACAAAAAGGCCCTTTCAAATATACATACAAGCCCCGAGAGCCGAAGCCGGGCGAATTATTCGAGGAGGAAAATACCGATGCCAAGTAATGCCGCAAAAACCATCGCCGCCGCTATCCGGGCGCCGCGCCCTGGCTTGTCTGTAGTCCCGAGCCCGGCTCCCGAGCCCGTGGCCCTCGGCCTTGAGCTGTCCGAGACGCTTTACAAGCCCCTGGAGTTTTTCCGCCTAAACCCCGCGAATGAGCGCTTCCGGGCGCTCAAGTCCGAGCAGTACATGGCGGATATGGAGGCCGACATCGCGGAGAACGGCATCGTCGAGGACGTGCTCGCCATGACCGACGGGCTCCTTTTGGCCGGCGAGACGCGCTTCCTTATCGCCCAGCGCCTAGGTATCCCGAAGCTGGCCGTCAAGCTCGTCCTCTCGCCCTTGAGCCCCGAGGAGCAGGAAAAGCGCCTTATTCTGGATAACGTCCTTCGCTTCGAGATCCCGAGTGTCGCCCGTGTGGAGGCCCTGTACCATATCGGCTTCTATAAGCGCCCGAATTCGGAATGCGCCGAGGCCCTCGGCGCGAGCGTGCGGCAGATCAAGCGAGAGAAGCTCGAAGCGCGCAAGGCCGAGGAGCTGGCCGCCGAGGCAGGGCGGGAAGCGCCTGCGCCCGAGGACTTCGCCAGGGTCCGGGAGACGGAAAACGCAAAGCGGCGGGCCTCGACGCCTGCCCGGAAGGTGGATATACCGGCTCTGGAATCCGCCTTGCACGACCTGGACACGCGCGGAGGGCAGTATGCCGAGTCCGCCGATTTTATCCGTAAGGTGGTAGGATTATGATGGGCGAAATGATAAAGGGCGGAAAAGTTCTCGCACGCGGTCCCGGCTCTCGGGCGATCCCTCTGTCGGCAGGCGTGGCGGAACTCTTCGAGAACGGCATCGAGATCGGCGACGACTACGAATGGCACCGCGAAGGGGACCGGCTCTATATCGAATTCCCCGGCAAGCCCATGATACCGAGCAAGGTGGGGAAGGCGAGGACGGCGCCAGACAAGGACGGGAGGACGTTTTGAAAAAATATATTATTTTCATTTTCCTTTCCCTTCTCGTCTCCTGCGATGCGGGATTTGTTATAGGGACGCGCCCATATCATAGCTCTTTGGACGAGTACCCCATTATCTCAAAATCAAAAGATGGTGAATGTCCTTCGATTTTATTTATGGGCGATAGCCGCGCCGAGCAAGGCGGGACATTTGAGTCATTACCCTTTCGGGTTGATAATATTGGCGTATGCGGTTCAACCACGCGGGGAATACGTTACCAGTTGGACCGCATAGACCAATTCAAGCCAAATTATATTTTTATATTTTGCGGGGTGAACGACGCTCGCTTTTTGACAATAGAAGAATCCAGGCGGAATCTGGCCGCGATCTCGGATTATATAAACGATAAGAATATTAAGCTAATAATTTTAGACCAAACGGTATGTCCAGACTCGTCGGATGAATATAAAGAGTCATTAGAGCCATACGGGGAAATAATAAAAAAGGTTCCGAGGTCAAAATATTTATTCGTGAAATATTCTGCTAACGCATGGGCGAGCGATAAGCTTTGTCATTTATCATCGGCGGGATATGCCGAAGTTTCAATGGCCATTAAATCGTATTTATCGAAACCGTGAAACTTTGAACGTTTGACAGCCTCCGGCCGGTGCCTTACAATGAGGCAAACCGGCCGAAGGGATTGCCCGTTGATCTCTCAGAATTGTATTAGCGCCCGGCCCACTTTTTTCACTTTTTTTTCTTGACAAGCCTGTTACGACCGGTTACTATGTAACCATATCAGGGGGAGCAATGAAGGGAATTACGATCAACCTGCCCGACGATCTGCGCGCGCAGCTGAAAGAACGGGCGCGAAAAAACAAGCGGAGCCTAGGGGCCGAGATACGCTTCCTTTCCGAGCTGGCCCTCGCGTCCTTGCTCGAAGCGGAGATGAAAGGAGCACACATATGATCCGCCAGGTCGTGGACTTCGACGAGGCCGACTTTTACAAGATCGCCACGCTCCAGGGCGGGGTGAGCTTTTCGGAGGCCGTCGTCCAGCTTGCCCTGCTCGGCGTGGCGACGCGGGAGAGAGATCAGGAAGAGCGGCGGAGAATGGAAGCGGGCGAGACGCAGGTGGACTTCGACGCGTTGAGGGCGGCAGGAATAAAAAGCGCAGAGTACGAAGGCGACGACTTCGCCGAGGCTCTTCACATGGGGCTTATATGACCTCTGCCATCGAGAAGCGCCCCTCTGCCGCCTTAGTCCGCGAAGTCCGGCTCCTCAAAAAATCCGGCGAAATCACCCGCGAGCAAATGGAAGCCCTCCTCGGCATCCCTCGCCCGGCGCCGAAGTTCTCACCCGAGGAAATCATGAAGGGCCTCTCTGACGAGGACAAGGCCAGCGTCTCGGCCACGCTCCAGGACTGGCTCGCGACGCATCCCGCGAGGCCAGCATGAGCCTCGAATCCCGCTACACCATGTCAAAGCGCCCGAGCAAGAAAAACGCCGCGCTCGCTGTCGCCGCCTTCTCGGCCATCATCGCCCTTTTCCTGATTTTCTCTCGCCCCTCGTTCCGCATCATATCGCGCCGAGAAATTCTGGACTTCGAGGGGAACATGGCCTACGTGATCGACTGGACCGTAGGCGGCCGGGAAACACTAAACGCAGTCTTCTACACGTCCGAAGAGCGCAAGCGCTTCGAGAAGTATCTCCACCGGGTCGGGTGGGTCGAGGAGTAAAACTATGATGTGGGCTTTGTTCGGTTTTATCTGCGCCATGGTCGGCGCGGTGCTGGGGGTCCTTATGCTCGCGCTTTGCGTCGCGGCTCGGGATAATCCGAGGATGCAAGGGGAGCCGGGCGATGAGATCGAAGAGCCGGAAGTAAAAAAAGTCCTTGCCGACTTTACGGCTTTCGACATTCAAGACGACGGGGTGACGCGCTTCACCTTTGACATCCGGCTTGCCGATTTTCAACGTGCCTTTGGTCGTATCCCCGTCGGGACTAAGGTCGTCTTGAGCTTAATCCCCGAAGCTGGCGAGGCTCAATTCCTGGAAAGCCGCGAGGAGTTCATCTCTCGCGGGATGGACCCGGTCGAGCCGGAAGTTCGCAAGTTTGTCGGGACGCGCAAAGAACCGAAGACGCCAGCTCCGACATCTAGGAAGGCCTAGCATGCCGCCGAATGAAACCAACCCCGGCCCGCTCTTCGTGAAGATGCCCGGCTCGCTCCATGCCTGCGTCCTGAAATCCGAGTTCGTTACCTACTGCGGCCGCGAGCTAGACCATCGAGGGGCGGGCGTCGCGGAAAACAAGGTCGAGGTGTGCGCGATCTGTAGCATCGCGGCGGCGGCCGAGGGCGTGAAGTTGCCGAAGGTCACAGGGTACAGGTAAGGAGGAAGACATGAGGATTATTACGATTCGGATTAGGGGCGGCAAGGCACAAGGGAAGACTTTCTCGGCTGAGAAGATCATGGAGGTATTAAAAAACGACTTTTTTGTTATCCACCTTCGAGGTCCTAACGGCTTAAAGCCAAGCAAAGAAGACCGCCGCGAAAGCATACAGATGGCGCTAGCCGAAGGTCATGAAAATATAGCGCTTATTTACGAAAGCCAGCGGGCGGCAATCTAGAGATGGCCATAGCTCGCCTTGAGTTCGACGGAGTGGAGTATTCCGGCTATCGCGAGATCGCCGAGAAAAACAAGGACGTGAACCGGCATTCGCTGGAAATTAACGCGGGCAAGGCGCACGCGAAGCAGGGCGGAAGCGAGATCAATTTTCGCTACAAGGGCCACGCGGTGCGGATCGTGTATCGGGGGAGAAGCTCGGCTGTCTGGCCGATAGGCGTGGACAATTGCACGGCCCCGCTGAAAAAAGCAATTGAGACGGCGAAAAAAATCAAGGCGCCATTCGAGGGGCGCGCCGAGTTAGCCCCGACGGATAGCGAGCTGGCCGTCCTCCGCTCCCGCGTATGCGAACTAGAAAAAGCTCAGATCCGCACGGCGGCGAGGCTCAAGGCGGTAGAGAACGCGAATTTCGCGCTCAGGAAAATAGTCGCGGAGATACAAGGGGAATAAGGCCGGCGCAGGCTGTGCCTAAGACGCGGAGAGGCTACGACCGCGCAACGCCGCAAGGCGCGATAAGAAGCCAAGGCGAGCCCGACCGGCGGTTCGGGCGTCAAGGGAGCGTGGCAGAATCGGTAAGGCACGTCGGCGCGCGCACTCGTTGGAACGTAAGCCATCGAGTTCGACGACGGACGCGGGTTCGACTCCCGCCGTTTCCAAGAACTGAGGGGCCAGCTCGGGCCGTCAACCTGAGTCCCTCTACCGCCCGGTGCGCTCGCCTTGACAGGGCGTCGACGTTTCCGGGGGATGGCCGCGACTCCCTGGCGCGTAGTCCAGGGGCACGGGAGAGAGGGGCGTCGTGTCAAGCAACGCGGCCGAAGCGGGTTCGATCCCCGCCTCTTCCATCGCCCGACTGCCATGGATGCGGAAGGGCTTGTTTTTTCGAGTAGCGCACGGGAGGCAATATGAGCCAGGACACGATAAAAAAAACGCTGTTAGATATTCGCGCCACGAAAAAAGATTTCGTCGTTATTTTTTCGGGCAAGAAAAAAAACACGGTAAATGGCTTATATCATTCCGCGACCTGCGAAATCGTCTTGCACAATCGCAATTTCGAGAGCGAAAACGATCTTTTATTTACGGCCATCCACGAGTACGCGCACCATATTGACGCGACCGAATACGCGGGACTCAAGGGCGGAGCGCGAGGGCATACCGTCCGCTTTTGGTCGATCTTCCACGACCTCCTGGACGAAGCCGAAAAAAAGAAACTGTATCGCGGGCCGGATGCTGTCGCCGAGGTCGTGGAAATCACGAAGCGAATAGAATCACTCCTCGCGGACTCCGGCCGCATTATGAAGGAAATCGGCGCGGCTCTCATCGATGCCGACGGCATCCTCAAGAAAAACGGCGGGCGAATCGAAGACCTCATCATGCGAAAACTTCACCAGTCTATGCCGTGGGCGAAGGCCGCAATGTCCGCTTTCGCGTATAGCCTCGATAAAAAAATCGGAATGAAGAACATGGGATTCCTCGCGGCGATTCGTAACCCCGAGAAACGCGCGGAAACGGAAACCGGCCTTTTGACGAATAAGACGCTCGCGCAGGTGAAAGTGAATGCTGGCGGCGAGAGCGAGCCGGGGGATATCGTCGAGCGATTGAAAAAAGAGGTCGCGAGGATCGACCGGACGATAGAGTCGCTTTCCCGAAGGCGCGACGAAGTAAAAAAAGAACTTTCTTTGAATTACAAGCTGGACCTTTAGCGCATAACTTCCGGGAGGACTCTTGAGCGTCTTCGATCAAGCAAAACGATGTATCACCTCCGCGCTCATCTCCTCCCTGTTCCCCGGCGGGGAGTGGAGGAGCGACGGCGACTACTGGGTCGCCTCTCCCCTTCGCCAGGATTCCGACTCCCGCGACTCTTTCCACTTTACCGAAAAAGACGGCGTCTGGCTTTATAAAGATTTCGTAAACGGCGAAGGCGGCGACGTGATCGACCTCCTCGCCAAGACTTCCGGCAAAACACCGAAGGAAGCCGCGACCGAGATAATCAAGAAGGCCGGACAGACTCCCGAAGAGGGCTACCCCGAGCCGAAGACGAAAAAGAAAAAGGCCCCCGAATGGATACCCGCTCCCGCCGACGCCGTCCCCGAGTGCCCAGGCGCGAAGACCGCCCCCGACCTCAAGATCGCCTACCGGCTCGCCGACGGCCGCGTCGCCTTCTACGTTTTCCGGTGGGACGCCGGGACGCTCGAAAAAGAAAAGACCATCCGACCCGTGCATCTCACCGCCGAGGGCTGGAAACACGGGATTCCCGACGCGATAAAAAGCGCGCGCCCGCTCCTCGGCCTTCCGAAAATCATAGCCTCCGAAGGCAAGCCGATCCTCATAGTCGAGGGCGAGAAAAAAGCCGTCGCGGCCTTGACGCATCTCGACGGCTGGGTCGTTACCGCGTGGCACGGCGGGGCGTCTAGCACGGCCAAGACCGACTGGAGCCCGCTCACGCAAGCCGCCGCCGAGGGCCGCGTCGTGATCTGGCCGGACGCTGATGAGCCCGGCCTCAAGGCGGCGGCAGGCATCGCGAAGCGCCTCCCCGGCGCGGCGATCCTCGACATCCAGGGACGGGCTCAGGGCTGGGACATCGCCGACGCCGTAGCCGAAGGCATCGACCCCGCCGCCTTCCTTGAGTCCTGCCCGCGCCTCTTAAAAACGCCCGAAACCGAAAACGCCGACGCCGAGACAAGCCAGTTTTTCCGCTGTCTCGGCTACGACGCCGAGCGCTACTGGTTCCTCCGCGAGGGCAAGCGCATCCCACAGACCATCGGCCTCGGGCAGTTCAACGCGTCACGCATCCAAGAGCTCGCACCACTCGCGTGGTGGAGCGTCAAGGGCATGGTCGGCGATCAAGGCGGGATCAAGGTCGCCATCGCGCAGGACTACCTTAACATGATTCAATTCAACGTCGGCCGCTACGCTCCCGACCGATTGCGCGGCGCTGGAGTCTGGCGCGACGGGGACGAGATCATCATAAACGACGGCCGCCGCATCGTGACCCGTGAAGGCCAGGCCGTCGCCTATGCGGATTTTAAGAGCCCGTTTTTCTACCTGTCCTCAGACGCGATTTTCGGCGACCTTATCGGCGACGCGGCGACGGATCAAGAGGGCCGCGACCTCATGGAGCTTTTTCAGGTTCAAGGCTGGATGAAAAAAACGCATGCGCTCGCCGCGATGGGCTGGGCGCTGATCGCGACTTTCGGCGGCGCGCTGTCCTGGCGTCCGCATATCTGGATTAGCGGCAAGCGCGGCACGGGCAAGACGTGGATCATCGAGCATTTGATAGACCAGCTCCTCGGGCCGTTCGGCTATCTCGGCACGGGCAAGACCTCTGAGGCCGTTATCCGCCGGAGCCTCAAGACGGACGCGCGACCCGTGCGCCTGGACGAGATGGAGCCGAAGGACCGCAAGTCAATCGAGTCCATCGCGTCGAAGCTGGAGCTGGAGCGCAACGCCAGCTCGGACGCCTCGGCCTTCATGGACGTCTGTGCCCCCGACGGCGGCGTCATGCAGTTCCGTATCCGTTCCGCGTTTTGTAATGCGAGCGTGAGAATCCCGAACATGGACGCGGCGATAGAATCGCGCTTTATCCGCACAGAATTGCGCTACATGGTGCCCGAGGCGATGGCGGAGAAGAAAAAGCGAAGCGCGGAGCTTATGCGCCGGTGCATGAAAGAGCCGGGACGCTTCCGCCGCCGCATATTCCGCGCGCTCCCTCAGATCATCGACAACATAGACTGGCTTCGCGACTCGGACGCGCTGGACGGGATCGGAGACCAGCGGCAGGTGGACCAGTGGGCGCCGATCATCGCGGCGGTGTGGGCTGTCATGCACGAGGGGCCGATGGAATGCGCGGAGGGCGCGCACTTCGTGGCCGAGTGGGGCGATGAGCTGACGACGTACCAGGACGACCTCATCGAGGACGAGGACCGGGTCATTGAGCTGATTTTATCAGCGACGGTGGAGAACGACCAGAAAAAGCGGCGCACGGTGGCGGAGCTACTCGACAAGGCGTCGGGCTTCGCGGACGCGGACGCCGAAGAACTCCTAGAGCGCAACGGCCTGCGATGGTACAGGCAGAAAGACGGCGTCGAGGTGTTGGCCGTCGCGTGCAATTCCGAGGCGATAAAAAAGATGATGTCCGATTCTACCTACTCGACGGGATACGACTCGCAGATACGGCGGCACGGGCTGTGCTTGACGGGTGCGGAGACGGTGCCGGTCAGGATGGCGGGGAAGAGTACGCGGGCGCGGCTCATCGCGTGGAAAGAGTTTAAGGACATGTATATGAAGGGGGAAGAGGGATGAAATATACACCGGGGCCGTGGAGCGTGGGCACGAAACAAGGCGATACGATAATCGCAGATAAAAAACACGCGCGCCACGATAGAGAGACGGGACACGACGCCATCGACTACTACGGCGGAGTATGCGTAGCCGAAAGCGTATTGCCGGAGAATCGGGAGCTTATCGCCGCCGCTCCGGAGATGCTTGAAGCCCTCAAGGCCGTGAATAGCTCGGCGGAATGGGATTACCTCGAAGGCAACGTGCAAGAAGCGGTCGCGGCGGCTATCACGAAAGCGGAGGGCGTATGAAGAAGGAATTCACAGACGCCGGTACATTCAACGCGGTAAACCGCGCCCGCGAATGGCTTCATGATCGGGGATATTCCGAGGGATCCATGTGCGGCGACGCCCCCATGGGAATACTTAAAGGTGATTTTCTTATCGCGAAATGGCGAAACCTGACCGCGAAAGAAAAAAAAGAATTGCACGGAGTAATCACGTCGCGCGATTTCCGCGAAGGCCCGGTGACCGTAGAGCTGTACGGAGTACCCGATGGCCGCTGAACACTCCGCCGTCCTCCAGCTCGGCCTCGTCGAAGCTACCCGGCGCGGCTGGCGCTTTTTCAAGAACGTCGTCGGCTCCGCATGGGTCGGGAAATTGTCGAATCAATGGAACGATTCAAAAGCCGGGAAGTGCGTCGAACTATCGAACGCGCATTTCCAACCGTTCGGGCTTCTCGTCCCGAGTAGCACGGACGGGAAAACGCACGGCGGCGGCCTCGACGCTATCGGCTGGCAAACGATCCGCGTAACGCCCGACATGATCGGCATGAGGCTTGCCATCTTCGCCGTCGCGGATGCGAAAACGGAAAGCTACTCCAAGATGAGCAAGGACCAGAAAAACTTTGTCCGCGAGGTTTTGAAGGCTGGCGGCATAGCGCTCATCATTCGCCGAAGCTCCGACGGCGAGACGGTGGATTTTTACGAGGCGGGGCCGGAGGATCATCATGGAAAGGCTTGACACGCGAGAGCGGCCGATTTTGTTTTCGGGCGAGATGGTTCGCGCGATACTCGAAGGGCAGAAGACGATGACGCGGCGAATCATTACCACCGTGAAGCTCAACGGCCGATTTAGAAAAATACGGGAATTGAAAATAACCGATACACCCGGATACGACCTAATTATGCGCGATGGTCCTGGCGGGTGCTGGCATGACCTCCGAATGTCGGAGATGGTCCAGCGTTCGCCCTACGGCCAGCCCGGCGACCGGCTATGGGTGCGGGAGACTTGGTTCTATAACGGATGCGGAAACTGTGTCCCTCATTATCGAGCCACCGAGCCGGAATACACGGGATACGAATACCGCCAAGCCGGGTGGAGCCCCTCTATATTCATGCCGCGCGCCATCTCGCGCATCCTGCTTGAGGTGACTGGCATCCGCGTCGAGCGCTTGCAGGGCATCAGCGAGGAAGACGCGAAGGCCGAAGGGGCAGAGGAAATAGGAGCACCAACCGGGCGCGTTGTTGGCGAAGGCAACGAAGAAGAGATCGGAAGCTACCGCCTTGGCTTCACCCATCTTTGGGGTTCCATAAACGCCAAGCGCGGCTACGGCTGGGACTCTAACCCGTGGGTGTGGGTCGTCAGTTTCAAGCGCATCGGGGCTCCCCATGGCCGCGCCTAGGCCGAAGTGCGGCGAGTGCGCGAAGTTCGAGGCGTGCTGGGGGAAAAATAATTCGCGCATCAAGGACATGACGCCCGAGGCACGCGAGAAGGCTATGGCCGGATACGCGCAGGCGACGGCGGCTCCGGCGTGCTATGAGGAGCACAAGGCGTGATGGATAAGCCGTTCGGAATAGTATACGCCGCAAAAAATAAAATCACGGGGAAAATATACATAGGGCAAACCATTGTTTCCCTGAACGAGAGAAAAGGAGACCATAGAAGGAAAGCCGCGATATGGGAAAGCAAAAGTCATTTTCATTCGGCTATAAGAAAATACGGATTCGATGTTTTTACATGGGAAATAATCGACAAAGCCGAAAGCCGCGACGAATTAAACCATAAAGAAAAACATTGGATAGCTTTTTATAATTCGGCCAATCCTTCCACGGGCTACAATCTTACCCATGGCGGAGATTCTTTTGAGCTTACAGAAGAGGCGAGAAAAAAAATAGGCGATGCTTGCCGGGGGATCAAAAGAAGCGAATCCTTCAAGGCGCATTTGCGCGAGATAGAAAAAGGCGCTGGAAATCCTTTCTATGGAAGAAAGCATACCGAAGAGACAAAAAAGAAAAACGGTGCGGCGCATCGAGGGAAAAAGCTAAGACCGGAGCATGTCGCAAAATGCCTCAAGTGCGGAAGCGACAACGGCATGGCGAAAATAAACGAATCAATAGCTCTTGATATAAAAATAAGGTTTAGGAATGGTCAAAGGCAATGCGAGATAATGCGAGCGCTCGGACTATCAAAAAACACGGTCCAGGGCGTTCTCCATGAAAAAACATGGAGGTATATAAAAATATGATTCTCCGCAATTATCAAGACGATGGAGTTCATGCTATTCGGAGCGACCTACGCGCGGGCGTCAAGCGGATCTGCTATACGCTACCGACCGGCGGCGGAAAGACCGCCATATATTCATACATAGCTCAAAAATCGGCCGAGAAGAAAAACCGGGTTTTGATCCTTGTCCACCGGAAAGAGATCCTGGAGCAAACGCTAAAAGCCCTTTTTCGGCTCGGCGTAGTCTCTGGACAGATCGCGGCCGGACGTTCGGTCACGCAGGACGGCATACAGACCGCGATGGTCGGCACGCTCGTCCGAAGGCTGGGCTCAATGCGCCGCCCCGATTTGATAATTACCGACGAATGTCACCACGCGCTAGAGGATAATTCGTGGGGAAAAATCCTCAAGTATTGGTCGGATGTCCCTAATATCGGCGTAACGGCCACGCCTTGCAGGCTAGATGGTCGTGGGCTTTTTGAGTCTTTCGATTCGCTTATTCGCGGCCCGAGCATTTCCGACCTAACCGCCCAGGGCTGGCTCTGCCCTCCCGTCCTCTATCGCCCGCCGGACGAGATCGCCCAGCTCTACCATATCAAGCGCGGCGACTTCGACACCTCCGAGCAGGTCAACGCGATGTCCGGCCGCAAGATCGTCGGCGACGTAATCGAACATTATCGCGAGCACCTGGACGGCTTGCCCGTGGTCTGCTTTTGCATATCCATTGAGCATAGCCGCCACATGGCTTCGCAATTCGAGCGCGCCGGATATCGCGCCCGCGTTGTGTGGGGGAATATGCCCCGCGAGGAGCGCGAGGCGGCGATCAAGGGCCTGGCCGACGGCTCCGTCCAGGTCGTCACGTCCTGCGATGTGATCTCCGAGGGCGTCGACGTGCCGGTCATGGCGGGCGCGATACTCCTCCGGCGCACGCTCTCCCTGGCGCTGTATCTCCAGCAAGCGGGGCGCGCGCTCCGGCCCGTGTTCCCCGCTGGCTTCGACGCGAACTCCGCGACCGCCGAGGAGCGCCTAGCCGCGATGGCCCGAGCTGGGAAGCCGCGCGCCGTGATCCTAGACCACGCGGGAAACTATCAGCTCCACGGGCACGTCCTGGCGCCGAGGAAATGGACGCTGGACGCGCGGCCGAGGAGCGAGCGGACGGAGCGGCCGCCGATGACGACGACCTGCCCGAAGTGCTACGGCGTGTGGCCGGGCGTGCCGCGCAGGTGCCCGGCGTGCGGGTTTGATTTTACGACGCGGCCGCCCATGCGCGAGGTGGAGATAAAGACGATCAAGGGGACGCTCGTCGAGGCTGGCGTGTCGCCGGAGGCGGCGGAGAGCGTGGACGAGATGTACCGGAGGGCGATGTCGGCGGGGAGTGCGGCGGACAGGCAGAGGCTTATGCTCGCGGCGGCGTTTCGGGCGGCGGATAAGAGAACGGTGGACGCTTTATACAGAGAGGCGGGGTACGACCCGCACGCCTCGGACTGGGCGTGGAAGTATACGCGGGAGAAGATGAGGAAAGGAGGGGGAGCGTGAGTTATTTCGTGGTGGCGATTCATCCGCAAAGAGGCATACCCATGCCGATCATGGACGGCTCGGACGAAAACGAGGAAAAAATAAAGCTCTATAAAACCTTTTCCGAGGCCAAGGCTATGGCCGAAGAGCACGTCCTATGCAAGGCAGGCGGATACAAGATTATCAAATGGGAGTTTTGCGGGGCCTAGCCCGCGAAAACATGCCCGTCGCGAGACGGTCAAGGAGGCACTATGAAGGATCTCGGTTGTATCACGTTCGTCCAGCCGCCGGAGTACACGGCGCACCTGGAGGCGGAGAAAAAAGACGGGCCGCATGACGTGACGGTCACGAAGACGGGGCGCTGTAGCACGTTGGGCGTGTGTCGGACGTGCGGGATTGAATGGCAGACGGATACGGGGGATTAGAATGACGGGAAAATGCTGGGAAGTCGGGAAATACGATAGCGAGCCGCAACCGGTCGAAGTCGTAAAAGAAACGGAGGCAAAGGTCTCTATCAAGGAAACATGGTTTGGTGAGCAAATTCGGCAAAGTTGGAGAATGAAGCGCGGCCTCCATCTTTTCGCAACGTGGGAAGAGGCGAGGGCGTATATCGTTGAAATCGCAAGGACGAAACGCGATATAGCTGTCCGCGAACTAGCCCGAGCCGAGGCCCTCCACCGTGAATAGATATTACAAAATCCAAGACTTCGCCGCCTCCCGTCTCACCGGCGTCGGCGCCTCCGATATCCCGACGCTTGCGGGCTTCAATAAACGCTGGGGTGAGACTCCCTACACCCTCTGGCGTCTCAAGCGCGGCATCGATGCGCCTCAAGATGCAGGCCCGCGCGCAGAGTGGGGCCATCGGCTAGAGGGCGAGGTGCTCCATAAGTTCATCGAGGACCGCTACGGCAAGGAGGCGGCGGACGACTTCCTCCATGCGAAGATGCGCGGGAAATCGAGCGGTCCGTTCAAGAGTGACACGGAATGCAGGAGCCCGGAGCGGTCGTACTGCCTGGCGCATGCGGATCTGGTAGTGGATGGGATCATGAATACGGTACTCCCTGATCCAGTGAAAACGGTCGAAAGGGAAGCTATGTCTTTCAGCTACGGACCGCCACCGAGGGGTGAGCTGGCCGAGCCCTACCTCGTCGAAGCCAAAACGACCGGCCTCATGTCCGCCCGCCGCGATGACGACGACCCCGACTCCGGCTACTCCCCGACGGACTTCTCGCAAGAGGGCATCCCGGCGGCGGCCTTCCTCCAGGTGCAATTCCAGCTCTACGTCTACGGCCTGCGTGTAGCCTACGTCCCGGTGCTGATCGACGGCGGCGACTATCGCGAATACGGGCCGGTGATCGCGGACCCGCGCGTGCAGGAGAAGTGCCTCACGCTGGCGGAGCGATTCTGGAAGCTCGTGCAAGCACCCGAGGAGCCGAAGCCCGAGACGTGGGCCGACGTAGCGGCGATGTGGCCGGAGCCGAAGGACTTCACGGCGCGGCTCGGCGGCGAGGAAGAGATGCGGGCGCGGGACATGGTCGGAGTCTATGCGAAAAACAAGAAGCGGATCAAGGAGCTTGACGCGGAGTGCGACGAAATCACGAACGCGCTCGGGATTTACTTAGGCGAGAATAAGACGCTGACCACGGCCGAGGGGACGAAGCTGGCGTCCTCGTGGTTGGTGGAGCAACCGACGGTTAAGGTCAGGAAAAACATGGCGAAGGAGGCGCTGGAGGTTATCGCGGCGGACAGAGATGTAGACGAATTCGTGACGAAGCTCGACTCGTCACGCGAAAAAATCGCAACGCTTGAAAAAGCGGTTTTTACTTTCATAGAGGCGCGGCCGGAGCTATACAAAAAACTCCTCGCGCTCGACGCGATCAAGAAGGGTTGGCGGGTCTTGAGGCCCGCGAAGTTGTAAAGGAGGGAAGGATGAAGGCAAGCAAGGGGAAGAGGTTCTCGAAATACTGCGGAAAGGACGGGGTGGTCAGAGAGAAAAAGGGCGGATTCGGGGCGTCACCTATAAATACACGGGTGGCGAAGATGCGGAAGGAGTACGAAAAAGCGAAGGCGTCCGCATGACCTCGCCGAAATCTCGCCCGATCAAGATCGTCTCCCGCAAGCAGGGCCAGGAGAACGACATCCTCCTCGTCGACTACCTCGCGCGCAAGTGTTGCCCGCTCTGGCGGCGCGTCCTTGGCGTGTTCGATCCGAACATCGCCATGCGCTGGGAAGCGGCGTGGAAAGTGAAAAACTCAAGGACGATTAACGTCGCGCTATCGCGGACGGCCAAGAAGGCGCAGGCGGAAGCCGGGGAGGGGAAGGCGTGAAAGGCTCAAGGCTCGCCCAGCTCGCGCTAGCCGTGATCGCGCTGGAAATAAATTCGGCGCTATGCGTTGCGTCAATAATAAATACAACGCATCCGAATCGCGGCTTCCTGATTCCATTTACGGCCGTGATGGCTGGCTTCAATGCCTTCACGATCATATATCTCTACGCCAAGAAGGAGGCCCCTAGTGCCCGCTAATCAGTCCGAAAAAGAATTCTTCGCGCTCGTCGCTACGGGCCGGAAGGGCGTCGAGGAAATGTTCCTCGCGATGAGCCCCGAGATGCAAGGCATCGCCGCCCCGAATATCGCGAGCGACTTCGACACCTGGAAAATGCGCGCGCTCGTCGACGTGACGACAAACGAAAACCTCCGGCCCGTAATCCAGACGCGCGAGGGCATACATTCCGTCTATGCGTGCCTGAGCAAGGCGCTCGTCATGGGCCTCCAGGTCGGCGGTCAATTCCCGCACATGTACCTCGCGCCGAAAGCGGGGAAAGCGATCCTCATCCCTTCGCAGGACGGCTATATCTTCATGACGACCTACGGGCCGGGCGCGCTGTTCCGCGTCGAGCCACAACTGCGCGAGGTCTACGAAAAAGACAAGATCCAGATCCGCGAAGCCGAGGGCAAGTGGGTGCATGAGTACCCGGAGGATAACCCGTTCTCGGATCGCGGCAAGCTCGTCGGCTATTTCACGGTCCTTGAGTTCAAGGACGGGCGGCGCGGGATTCCCTACGTGCGGATCAATGAAGTCGAAGACATCGAGAACGCCTACGGAAACAAGGGCTCGCCCATGTATACGAAAAGCCTTATTGACGCGCACCGCAAGACGGCGATGAAAAAGATGCTCAAGCCTTACGCGAAGCTCTGCGAAGGCATCGCCATGCTCATGTCCCTCGACGAGTACGCCGAAGGCCAGGCAGAGCCCGAGCCCTCCCCGCGCAACGTGACGGAGCGCACCTCCGCTCGTCTCGACGCCGCCGTGAAGGGCTTCGACCCCGAGCCGCCCGCGGAGAAGCCGGAGCCCGTGACTCCCGCCGAGAAGCCCGAGCCAAAGCCCGAGCCGAAAAAAGATGAAAAAGCCGACGCAGGCGATCTTTTCTGATCCGTCCTTCGAACGGGCGCGCTGTAAGTTTTGCGGCCGTCCGCTCAAGGCTCGGGAGTCCGTCGCGGCACACGCAGGGAAAGTGTGCGCGCGGCGTGACAGGATGCAGAGAAGACTATGGACCGATTCCGAGCTTGCGAAGTTCGCCTCCGAGGGTGTATAATTACTCCATGTTCAAGCTCAACACGGCCGAGGCCAAGAAGTTCGCGAAGACGCTGGAGAAAATGGGGAAGTCTGCGCTCGGGAAGGCGACGGCGAGGACGTTGACCACGATGGCGACGATGGCGAACGCTGAACAAAAAAAGAACCTCAAGGCCCGCCTTATCGTCCGCACGCCGTATACGGAGAAGAGCCTCAAGATGTACCCGGCGAACGAATCTAAGCCCATAGAGCGGCAGAATTCCGTTGTCGGGTCCGTCTCTCCGTACCTCGCTGGGCAAGACAAGGGCGCGACCGTCCGGCCGAAAGGCCATAGGGTTGCCGTACCTACCAACGAGCTACGCGGTCCTGGCAGGCGGAAAAAAATCGCGACGCGCTACCGGATGAACGAAATCGGCGACATCGTAAAATCGCAAAAGGGCCGGAAGTTCAAGGGTAAGTTTTTTATTATCAAGAGTAGTATTTATTATCGAAAAAGTAAAAACAAGCTCGTCCGGGCGCGAGGCTTGACGAAGCGCGCCTATAGCTACAAGGGCACGCATTTCCATACGGATGCCATAAAAAAATACGCCAAGACCTCGACGGTCTCGGCGATATTCGCAAGGAAGGCGAAGCTCGTCCTCGATGAGCTAGGCGCTAAGTCTTAGCCTTTTTCGGCCGTCCGCCTTTCTTCCCGTTTTCGCGTGAAGCCTCGACCTTGGCGTCGCTTTTTGCCTTCCCGCCTTTGCGTCCGATCTTGGCGAGATAGTCGGATATTTCCTTTTTCATGCGGCTTTCCCGACGAGCTGGAGGAATTCGCGCTCGTTTATGATTTTTATCCCATACATGCGGGCCTTGGCGTTTTTCGACGATCCGCTCGCGGTGTCGTTCGTGACAAGAAACGAGGTTTTGCTATAGACAGTGTACGGAATCCAGCCGCCGAGAGAACGGACAAGAGCTTCGGCATCGCTTCGGCGCATGGATTCAAGCGGCCCGGTAAAGCAAAAACTAAGCCCTTCAAGATTTTCTGCCATTTGGATACCCTCCAAGAAAGAGTATAACCCAAGCGGCCTAGGAAATCAAGTATTTTTCGCTCGTGAGGCCAAGAAGGTCGTCGCGGAGCTTGGCGCAAAATAGCTAAACCGTGCCAACTGGCTAAAAACGTCTTAAAATAAATCGTAATAAATCCACCTAAAAAGTGTATTATCCTCTTGCTATATACACCCGATAGGTGTATAGTATAAGCATAAGGTGCAGTGCACCAAGGGAGACAAGATGTACCAGATTACCGGATCGACTTACGAAGCCCGCGAAGCTCTTAAAAAGGCCGGATATACTTTTGAGCCGTTAGGAAAAACCTGGGTCGGGCAGAGCCGCGAGGCTTTTGACGCTCTTATCGCCAAATGGCGCAAGCCCGGATACGGCGTTGCATTTGCCAAGCTGGCCGACAAGCTCCATATCGCCGAGACCTGCTGCGAAACTTGCGAAATCTAAGCCCCGATGAGGCCGGGCAGCACCCGGCCGAAACCTAAGCCCTTACGGGCCGATAGTCGGCGATAGCCAAAAGGAGAGCTTTATGAAAGCGATTATCAACGGATTTCGGTACGACACTGAAAAAGCAGACGTTGTCGGCAAGGCAAGCAGCGGCGGCAGTACCCGCGATTTTTCACACTGGGAGGCGACGCTTTATCGCACCAAGCGCTCCAAGAGCTTTTTCCTAGCGGGATGGGGCGGACCCATGTCCCGCTACGCGCGGAGCATCGGCCAAAACGAAACTTCGGGAGGCGAGCAGATCGACCCCATGACCAAAGAAGAAGCCATGGCCTGGGCCGAGCAGTATCTCGACGCCGAGGAGATCGAGAAGGCTTTTGCCGAGGACATCCAGGACGCGTAAGTCTTAGCGCCCATACGGCGGGGGTAGCTTATCTATCCCCGCCTCCGCGTCGATGACGTACTGCGCGACAGCCAGCCAGTATTCCGCGCTCATCGTCGTCACGCCGTCCACCGTCGAGACCTTGTCCGTTGGGTCTGGGAAGGCTGGCCACTCAATGACCACGGCGGGAGGCTTTACCTGCGTGGGCGTGCTCCGGCACCCGAGAAGCGCGAAAACTACCGCCAAAACTGCACAGGCCCAACGTGCTCTGGCTCTCATTTTTTGCCCTTAGCGATGTCCGCCAGCACGTCAACGGAAGCCCTCGCGCGCTCGTCCACGGTCCCGGAGCTGATCGCCTTCGTCCGGTCCAGTTGTGCCTTGTCGGCGGCCTGAATTCTCGCTACTTCCTCCCCGAGGTCGTGGATCTCGCTCGCGAGGCGCTTGTTTTCTTCGCCGAGGGCCTTGGCCCGCATGATAGCGATGTAGGCCACGAGCCCGGCGAGGACCGCGATGGCGAGAAGCCCGAGGATTACGTAGATCATTTTTTCTCCTTTGCCTTTTCTACGGCGGGGAACTTGAACGGCTCCTCGCCTGCGTAGGGCTTCCACTCGCCTCCTTTTTCGATCTCGGAATTCATTCCCGCGTTGTCGAGGTCGGCCTGGATGCAAAGGAGACCGTACTGGTGTTCCGCTTTCGGCTTGTCCTTGAAGGATTCGGCGTAGCGGATCTCTCTTTTCTTTTCGCTCACGAGCGCGACGTGGTACATGGAAAACCTCCTAGAGTAATGTGCCCGCCCACATATAGCGGTAGCGGATGCTGGCGTTCGGATCGGTGGTGGCGCCGGTGCGGGGGGTGCCGTTCGTTCCGTCGGTTAGTGGAACTCCGACATCCCATCCCGGTGTTGATGCATATCCTAGAGCGGATGTCCCACCCGAACCGGCCGCGTAAATATTTTTTGGATAGTTACCGGATACTTCAAAGACATGCTTATGTCCCTGCGTCCTATCCCGTATCATCAGCCCGTTGACGTACCGCGCGCCGTCAGGGCTCATGCTCGCGTTGCCTGAGTCCTTAAACACGCGCGCCGAGGTGCTCCCCGCGATACGATACGGGTACATGATCGCCGTCTGTGCTCCCGAGGACGGGGAACCGGTGACGGTGAGCGTGTGCGAGCCGGGGGTTGCGGCGGTCACGGCGTAATCGGTGCCGCCGACGTTGATTGTCCGCTGGTAGCTTCCGAGCCTGAGCGCGTCCTCGGCGATGGCCGAGACGAGGTAGTCCCAGGCGGTGCCCGATCCGGTGATCGTCGAGCCGGAGACCGTGACGCTGTGGTCGGAGGCGTAGGCCGATCCGGTCCAGGTTTTCGCTTTCTGCGCGCGGAGTTTCGCCACAAGGTCGGGGTAGTTCGCGGCGGCGAGGTCGTGGTTCGCGTCCCACAATTTCACGGCGGGGAAATAGCGGTCGCCATCGGGGTCTTCGTTATTCCTAGCCGCGCCCCAGGCGACGGGCTCTTCCTCGACCGCCATGTCGAAGACTTCACCGACGGGCTTCGAGATCGCGATGATCGCTTTTTCAAGCTGGTATTGATCCGTGCCGTCGAGTGCGACGCCCGTCAAGAGGACGGCGTGGCAGACTTCCTCCTGGAGATTGTTGCGGTCCTCGGCTGTTCCATTGGTCCCTGAAGACACGCCAGATACGCGGTCGACATGCAAACCGCCGGAAGAGTTTGGCGCGGTTGTTCTTTTCAATTCGTCCTCCTGTCCGGCGTGCGCCGGTCATGTAAAAAATCTAGACTAGAGCGTTTGAAATGACGGTCACGGTCCCGACGGCGTTCGTTATCGTTACGGCGCAGGTGTAGGACCCGCTCGGGATGTACGACTGATGGTAAATGCTCGACGTGGCGCCCGAGATGTTGACCCCGTCTTTCCGCCACTGGTACGTCGGCGAGGCGTATGGAGCCCCGCCCAGGTAGTCCACGTAAACGATGAGCGTCGTATCGTCGAGCCATTCCGCGAAGGCACGGCTGATCGACGGAACGCTGGCAATGTAGGTGGTCGAGGTTTTGGTGAAGCTTCCCGCGCTATTCGTGGCGGTGACGACGAAGTCGTAAGTCCCCGGAGCGGAAATCACAAGCGCGGACGCTGTCGCACCTTCGATGTTGACGCCGTCTTTCCGCCACTGGATGGCATATGTCGGGTCCGGCGTTCCCGTGGCACTGATATACGCGGTGAGCGTCGCGGCTCCGGTCAAGACAGCCTGCGCCGATGAGATGACGGGCGCCACGCCAGTCGCGACGATATCGTTCGTTACGCTCGAAGCGTTTCCGCTCGCGTTCGTCGCCGTTACTTCACAGGTGTAAATATCGCCGGGAACTACGGGAGACGGGAGAACGTAGAAGCGGCTCGTCTCTCCGCTTATGTTTGATCCGTTTTTTTTCCACTGATACGAGTACGAGGGAGTCGGTCCTCCGATAACCTCGCCAGGGTACGCGATGAGAAGCGCGCCGGCCGCTCCAGTTCCCGACGCAAGCGCGCCGCCCGTGAACGTCGGAGCCAGCGGCCCGCTACCACCTTCCGCGACGCTTAGCCCGCAGATATCATCACCGGCCTCCGAGCTGGTCGCGGTCATAGAAAGAACTTCGACGATGATATTAGCGATGAGGTGAGCGGGAGCGAAGTGGTCCAGGATGCGCCCGAGGCGCATAAGTTCAGAGTCGTCGTTCACCTCGCCGGTTACGTCATAGTAGGTCGGAGAATAGTCGCTTGCTTGGCCATTGCAGACAGCGACGCCGCACTCGTCAAGCCCGCACTCTGATGTAACCGATACCTCAGAAATGAACACACCGGGAAATTCTTTCTGCACTTGCTCCTGGAGGGCGCTGAGCGTCATTCCGCCAACGGCCGACCATACAGCGTCGAGGCGGGCGCGTTGCGAGGCGATGGGAAGCGTCGGGTCGTAAGGTATCCCGAGGGCTTCGTGCCAGTCGGGAAGCGTGACAAGCGCGCGAAAGGGTATAGCCTCGTCGACTACGGCCCGCGCGGCTACGTGGACGCGCTCGGGCTCTAGGCTGAGGCCGTCTATGAGCTTCGAGCCGTCGCCGAGGAGGCGGTGCGCCTTGCCCGTCGGCCAGAGGAGCCGGAGGGCGGTATTCATCACGCCCACGTGATCGCCCCCGGAGCCATGATCTCATCCTTCGGGATCGTGTACGAGGTTACGCCCGAGCCGATGCCGGTGATCGCGAGCGTAATGCTCGTCGCGGTCGCGCCGCATGCGTGGACGATGCCCCATATCGCCGCGAGGCTTATCACGTCGGTCGGGCCTGCGTCGTCGGCGTACTGGCGCGGATATGCCGCGTAGCAATACGCCTGCCAGGCCGCGACGATGGCGGCCTTCGTGGTCGCGTCGGAAGGCGAGAGCCCGCCGATGGTCAGCGAAGCCGTGCGCTCTTCGGCCGCGAGAGCGACGACGGTCGCGCAGAGCGGGCGGCGTGCTGGGCTTTGGAGATAGGCTTCGATTTCGTCGAGCTTCGTCGAGCCCGGAAGGCGAGCGGAGCCGGTGAGGGCGACGAGCGGGTAGACGACGACATCCGTCCCGACAAGGTCGACGATAGCCTTGACTACGCCAGCAACTTCCATCGCCCAGGCTACATAGTCGCCCGTCGCTCCGCCCTGCGGCTGGCGTTTCATGCGCTCGATGATCCGAGCGCGGAATTCTTCCGTTGTTTCTGCGTCCTCGCCCGTGACGACCGTCGAGGCGATGACTGCGCCCGTTACTCCGGGGACCGGAGAGGGAAGGGTGAGTGCCGTGGCATTTGCCTGCGTCGTGTCGTCTCCCGAGGTGAGACATTCGATCTCGGCGGTCGCGACGCCTCCGGCTATCGTGACGAGCGCGACTTGTTGGTAGACGAAGGAGCCGACATTCCAGAGCGTGCCGGCTGGGACGGCCGTGTCGTCGTCGCCGGAAATCGTGATCGTATGTATCGCCGCGACGCTGGCGCGCAGGGTGATGCCGTAGCGCTCGCCGATGAGGATGAGGGCGGCGAGTTCCGCCGTGCTCGGGAAAATCTGGCGGTATGCCCAGGCAATGAGCCGGTAGAGGAGCGAGAGCGGGCCGGCCAAAGCTCCGGCGAGGACGCGGACGAAGGCGACGGGGAGGATCGGGACGGTCTGTCCAATGGCGCCCTCGATATCCGCTATGATTTGGGCCTTTATGGCGGCGGTGGTAGGCGGGGTGTACACTAGAGGGCCTCCTTCATGGCGTGCCACGGGATCTCGTAGCGGCGGTTTTCAGCCTTCATCTTTCCGGGCTCAGAGATGACGACGGAGAGCGTGAGCATGCCGGGCTGGGGGATCTCCGCGTCGACTTCGATTTCCGAGGCGATGCCCTTGTCCTTGAGCCAGGCGAGCGCGCGTTTTGCTTCCTCGATGGCGTTGATGCGGGTCGCGTTCGTGAGCGCCGAGTCGTCGAGAAGGCCTAGGTCGGAGCCGATTGCCGGGTCGCCCCACCATCCGCGATCCGTGAAAAGCGAGAGGTACACCGCCGTCCAAAGGCCGCCGTCCATATCCGGCTGTCCGCCATGAAATACGAGCGCGCCGCCATCGTCGGTATGATAGACTTTCGGGTCGCCGTAGTAGTCCATTGGCTAGTCCTTGAGGAGGAGCGCGAGCTGGGCCTTGTAGGCCGTGACGGACGCCGCGAGAGTAGCGGCGGCCCCTACGAGTACGGCGTCCGGCGAGGTGGCGCACGTCGTGCAAAAAGCGGAGAGCGCGGTCGAGAGCGAGTCCATAATCGTCTTGAGGGATTGCGTGGCGTTTGAGAGTTTTACCTTTCCGAGGTTGTCCACTTCGACGCGAGCCTTGACGGTTTTTCCGTCCTGACTTGTTGAAAAAAGTACGGTCCCGCCCTCTCCTGTCGTGATGACAATGTTGTAATTGTGCATCGCGACGATATAGCCGCTTCGACGCCCTTTCCCGACGGGAAGGAAAATTCCTCGCGTCCCTTTCGGCGGAACAGAAACGAGACCGGGGGCCTGGTAGATTTCCGCATTCAATCCGAGACCCCCGAGTCCCGTCCCTTCTAGGTTGAGCGCTACTCCCGGCCCGCCGTTGCGGTTTTCAAAGTAGGTTCTTACGGTTTTTACGAGTTCCGCTAAAGCCATCGCGGCTCCTTCGGCTGTACGCCTGCATAAAGCTCGCGCGGCACGAGGGAGAGCGAGGTCACGAGGCCATCGCCGACGGAGAGCGTCATCGTCGCGTGATTTATGAGCCAGGCGGTCTTGTCGTAGAGCATAGCGCTCGGGGCCTTGAGGTTGACGACTTGGCGCTCGGCCCACCGGCCGCCGTCCGGGCGTCGCCATCCGGCAACGCTGGCGGGGATGGCGAGCGCCTGCGCGAGAGCGTCCGCGCGCGCTCGGGCGGCCGTTTCGCTCGGGTCCGTGTCGGTCTCTTTTGCGGAGAGGCACCGGGGTCGGAAGATCGCGACGCCGGAGTCGGAGGCCGAGCCGAGGATATCTTCGGCCGCGAATTGCGAAGCGACCTTGTAGCGGGAGAAGCGCTTCGAGCCATCGTAGGATGCGCCGACGGACAAGAGCGGGTGGCGGCCCTCTTCGAGTTCGGCGGAGGGCGTTTTCGTAAGATGAGAAGCACCGGACGAGATTACGAGCTTGCCGTCGAAGGACGAATTCAAGAGGATGTTTCGCGGGGACGCGAGACTGTTCAGGTAATCGCCGACGGTCTGGCCGTACTCTGCGCGGGTCTCGGGGATCGGGAGCATGAGTTCCGGGCAGTCGACGCGGACCTGCACGCCAAAGGGCTTGGCGTACTTGCGCGCGATATCAGAGAGGGCGAGGCCGGAGTTTTCCGTCTCGTCGTCAATCGAGCAATCGCAGAGGATTCCGGGCTTGCTTCGGCCTTCGATGGTCACGATGCGGCCCGATGCATTGAGACCGGGCGTTACCTTGTCGACGGTCCCGGAGAGCTGGATGTCGTCGCCGAGGTAAATCTGGACCGGCTGATATCCGAAGGGACGGAAGAGGCGGCGCAAGGTCGCGTTGTCGGGATTCCAGGGGCAGGTGATCGAGAAGCCGTCGGCGATCTGGTCCGCGCCCATGTCGATGGTCACGCCGTCGCGAAAATTGGAAAGTTCCTTGCCTTCGATGACGACGCGGACGAGGTTCGAGTCACGGGGCATAGTAGCGCACCTCCGTCCCGCGCGGGATGACGATCATGCCTCCGAAGCCGTTCAAGTCGTTGATCTCGTCCATGCGCTCCGGGTCTCCGAGGAGTTTCCAGGCGAGGTTGATCGCGGTCGAGTCGCCTTCGAGCGTCTTCATGCGCTCGGTAGGCAGGGTGTAGGATTTTTCGAGGAGATAGGCGCTGGCGTTCGTCCTGAGTTCCGCGAGGGCCGCGAGCGTCACGGGGTCCGTTATGTAGCCGAGAGCCTCGACGGCCTGGATGCCGGCCTCGGCCTCCAGTATGGCCGCGTTCATAGCGTCGCGGGCCGCTATGGCGTCCGCGCGAGAAGTGAGAGTCCCGACGGTCACGGCCTCGGCGGTCGCGAGCCCGAGGCCGAGGAGGTTAAGCGCCACGGCGGCTGCCTCGCCCGAGGCCATGCTGTCCACGATGTAGTCGATGGCCGAGCCGATGAGCGCCGCGTAGCCGTCGACCTTTGCCTTGACGCCAAGGGCCGCGCGGGCCGGGGAGCGGACGAGCTGGATCGAAGAGACGGCGAGGGAGTACGGCGCCGCCATAAGTGTGTCGATGCTGCGCTCAATGCTGTCGCCGAGGGCTTCGATCTCGCGCCGGGTTTCGTCGATCGAGGAGGCTACGGCCGCGAGTTTTACCTGAGCGGCGCGAACGTTCGCGAGGGCCGTGCGCTCCATTTTCGCGGCCTTGGCGGCGTCGTTCGCGACCATCTGCGCGCTGGCCTCCAGGGCGGCGAGGTCGGCCATGGCGTCGGCGGCGGACTGGATCGCGGCGTCGGTCGATGAGGAGACGACGAGAGCCTCGGCCTCGGGGGCGTGGACGAATTCGACCTTGATGATGCTCGCGCCCATGTTGTCGACGAAGCCCTCGGACTGGGAGACGGAGGTCGCGAGGACGCGGAGGTCGCCCCAGCGAGGATGCGCGAGGATGCCAGGGCCGCGCTCGCCGAGGGCGTCGAAGAAGCGGTCGGCCGGGATCTGGTAGTCTTTCCCGACGTAGTAAAGCGTCATCGGGAAGCGTTGCGCCTCGTTCCCGTTGTCCTGCACGTCGGCAAAGTTCGCCTGCGGGATTTCGTGGATCGCGACCTTTTTCCCGCGCGAGCGCTCCAGGTCGTCCCATAGAGGCGTAAAAACCGCGCCCGAGGGAGCGGTGTATTTCAGTTCGCGGAGGCTTTCGAGGTAGCTCACCACGTAGCTCCTGCGTTGAGCGGTGCGGTCTGGCCGAGGTTCAAGCTCACGCCGGGCGCCGCGCCGCGCTGGCGGGCCGCTACGCTCGATCCGGGTGCGGCAGAGACATTGAGGTCGACGGTGGACTTGCTCTCGCTATACGCGCGGGATTCGAGTCCGGCGGCTTGCGGGGAGACGGGCGTCGAGTATTTTCCGGCGGCGGCGTTCTCGGCGTTCATTCCGGCGGCGTATTCCTTTGAGAGGGCTATCATGGTCTTGTTTCCCGTGAGCGCGCCGATGAGCTTAGTCGCTTCGTAGAGCGGCTTGAGAAGCATCGCCATGATTGTATGGCCGAGGCTCTTCATGCCTTCAGCGAAGCCTCCGTCCTTGAATGCGGCATTAAGAGCGTTCCAGTTTTGCGCAAGCTGTCCGATGGCAAGGACCGCTCCGCCTATCGGACCCATGGAGAGCGACATGAGAGCGCCCCAGTCTTTCCAGTTTTTTTGAACGAGGATGAGCCAGCCGATGAGCGCGGCAATGGCAAGGATGATGAGGCCGATGGGGTTCGCGCTCATGGCGATATTCCAGGCCCATTGCGCGGCGGTCGTGGCGACCATGGCAATCTGGATGCCCTTAAAAACCGCGACTCCCGCAAGGATGGCCGGGATGAGGCCGGACTTCCAGAGCTTGACAATGATCCCCGCACCCTTGCCGATGGCCCTGAAGGTCTGGTCGATGCGTAAATTGATGAGATCCTTGTTCGCCGCAACCCAGTCCGTCATGCTCTTTACGACGGGAACGAGCTTGACCGCGACTTTTGCGAGAACGTTATTGATGAGGCCCATGCCCGAGACCTTGAGGCTCTTGATCGCGTCGTCCATGGCGGACGCGGCGGCGACTTCCTCATCGGTCATGATTGCGCCGGCCGAGTGCGCTTTTTTGCGCGCTTCGGCGAGGCCGTTCATCATGGGGATGAGTTCCTGGCCGGACTTCCCGAAGGCGGCCTGCGCGAGGGCCGCGCGTTTTTGCGCGTTTGTTTCCTTGTCGATGGCGGACGCGATCATGGCGAAGGCGTCGTCGGTGTTTTTCGCGTTCTTGAGTTGGCGGGCGAGTTGTGGATTCGTTTTCGCGAGCGTGGTATAGAGTGCGCCGGTCCCGGTCTGGAGTTGGCCGAGACTATTATTCAGCTTTTTCGACGCGCTGGCGAAGGCTTCCTGCTCTACGTCGGCCATCTTCGCGGCATAGGAAAGCTCCTGGTACGCCTGCGCCGTGAGGCCGAGAATCGAGGCATTGCGCGCGATGTCGTCTCCGCGCGAGGCGAAGTCCTGCATGGCCTTGGCGGCGGCGCCGGTGGTGATAGCGGCGACGGCTCCGACGAGGGCGCCCTTGAGGAAGCCGGCGGTTTTGCCGATGCCGGAAAGCGCCTTGTCTGAGGTTTTCCCGAAGAGCGAGACGTTTTGCCGCATCGTCTTGACGGGGCCGGAGAGGCGGTCGGCGGCTTCAAAAATTGACCAGATCGTGAATTTAGACAACCGCCCCTCCTTGTGCTTTCACGATTGCGTTGTGCTCTTCGGTACACATATAGTCATGGCCTCTATACCAGAATCGCAGGTCGGAAAGCCCGAGCGACTCCGTTTTTTCTATATCCGAGAAGCGAGCCGCGACCGACCAAAGCATCCGGTCGAGGTACTCGCCCTCGCCTAGCCGAAAAAACCCAGGCAGGCCGCCAGCACTCCGATGTCGCGTTGCTTTAGCTCCTCGACGATGGCGATGGGCTGGCCGGTGACGTAGCCGATGAGGAGAAGCGAGGCTTCCATCTCGTCGCGCTTTCCCTTCGTCGCGTCGCGAAGCTGGCCGCCCGTCGGCTCGCGGAGCGTGACCTCGGTGATCGTGCTCTTCTCGCGCTCGATGGGGGCCTTGAGCCGGTAGGTGAAAAAGCACTTCGCAGAGTCGAAGACGAGGCGGCCCTCGACGAGCGCGGCCCTTACGACCTCGCGCTCACCTTCCTTGAGCTTTGCGCCCAGGGCTTCGCAGATTCCGTCGATCTCGATGTCGGCCGCTTCGGGCGCGATTTTTTCGCTTTCGCTCTTCTTCTGGAAAAAGAAACTCATATCTGCTCCAGCCTCTCGCCGCGATGCACGATGGTCGCCGTTCCCTTCGCGGTGTTTTCCTTGACCTCTTCGACGCCCATGCTCCCGGCCCAGGCCGAGCCGTCCGCCTTCGTGAAGTTCAGCGGGTAGGCGTCGCCCGAGTCGCGCTTCGCCTGGAGGTACTCCAGGTCTCCGCGCGCGCTGTCGAGGTGGACTTCGATTCCCTCGATGCTCGCAAGCTGGCGTTTCTGGACGGCGTGCATCGCGCCATTGCCGCCCGGCTTGAACTCGTTCGCGAAGCCGCTCGGAGTGATCTCGAAGTCGCACTCCGTCGCCACGGAAAACTCGCGACCGCCGTAAACGTACTGGCGTATATCTCCGCCTTTAGCCATGATGCCCCTCCCTTACTCGGCGGTCGTCGGAGCGTAGAAGCTCCAGGCGACTTTGCCCGCGATGATTCTTAGCCCGGCGGAGAACACGTCCGGGATGCTGATGTCGATGCGTCCGGGGTTTCCCACGTTGATCTCGCAGACGATGCCCGCGACCACGGTGTCCCGGTTTTTCGTGAGGCCGAGCGCAACCCAGAGCTCGTCGATGAGCTTGATCGCGTATGCCTTGACCGTGTTCGGCCGGAGGACGTAGTCCTTGCCCGAGGGCGTCGCGTCATCCACGACGATGGCGTCCGAGAAGGGCGCGGCGCCGAAAAGCGCGTCGAGACTGTAGAGCTTCGTTTGCCAGTTCCCGAGCCAGTCGGCGAAGCGGTAAGTCGAATCCGCCGTGCCCTGCGCGTTGCGCTTGTAGGTCGTGGCGAAGTCGATCATCTGGACCGTTCCGTCGGGCAGGGCGCGGGTCGTGGAGCCGCCGAGCTTGACCGTGTTGTCGTTGTCGAGGTAGGTCCACTCGGCACCGGCTCCGGCGCGGATGCCGGTCAGGGCGCGGTAGCGCATCGGCGTGCCGGGCTGGAGGCCCTGGCGGTTGCCGTAGAGCGCGCCAGCGACGGCCGCGATCTCCAGGGAGAGGCTCGGCGAGTCTTCGACGGGCACCCAGGACGCGAAGGGGGAATTCCGAGCGGTGACGGCGGCCTGGTAGTTGGCCTTCGTCCCGGTGTAGCCGAAGACGGCCAAGAAGGGCTTCTTGACTCCGGCTCCGGCGCGGACGAGGGCGGCGGCTTCGATGTCGGTGATCGCGGTCGCGTCCTGGTAGGGGTTCGCTATCGCGGTGTACCACGTCCCGCCGAGGGCCGCGAGGGCGGTGGCGAGGGCGGGATTGTTTGCGCCGGTCGCCATGGCCGTGATTGTCACGGTGACGGCGGCAGGCTCTGCGGCGAGGTCTCCCGAGTCGAGATCCTGCTGGATGCGGATGTCGTTTCCGGTCGCTCCGGGCCACTTCGCGGTCAGGGTGACGGTGTCCGTCGACACGCTCGCGGTCACGGGCAGATCGAGAGCGGCGTCGATAGCGGCCTCGATGGCGGCGGCGACTTCATTCACCGTGTCATCGGCGGCAACGGCGACGCTGATTTTCTGGCCGCCGATGAAGATGGCCATGGTCCCGGCGGCGCTCGGCGCGTGCGTGACCTGGATGGATCCGACGGCGGCGACTCCGGTACCGGCGGGGGCCAGCGGCACGGCGTAGAGCTTGAGATACGGCGCGGCGGCGCGGGCCTTCTTGAGCATGAGGTGGAGCATGGAGCCCTGGCCGTATGCGGCGATATCCTCGGCCTCGGACGAGCTGAGGGCCGGGACGTTGGCCGTCGGCGACTTGCCCGAATTGTACTGGCCGAGAATGGCGAGGCGGTGCTCGATGAGCAGAGCCCCGAGGCTGACCTGCTTGCCTTCCTCTTCCAGGAAGACGGCAGAGGCGGCGGCGGTAGCGGGGACCTGGTTAAACGTTATGGACACGACTTACCTCCTAGGTAAAGTTATAGAGAGCGGCCCACGCGCCGCATGTGGCCTGCAAAGCGGTAAGGTCTTGCGAAGTCGCGGACTCGCTAGCCTTCCACGAATAGTCGAGGGTAAAGTCCCAGGCGCCCGCGAGAAAGGTCAGCTCGAAATCGGCGTCGTCAAATTCGATTTTTGACCATCCGGTCGGCTGGAATTTGAGAATGCGGCCGACCGCGAGACCCTGGTCGTGCGTCGTGAGATAGAGCGCGGCGGCGCGGGCTTGTTCGCGTAGGTAGTAATAGCGCGAAGCGGCGGCGGCCGAAAGTCCGGGGACGTAGCAGGCGACGCGGACCTTCGCCGAAAAATCGCGCTCCTCGATGTCGCCGCGAAGCATGGACTCGTCGGCGAGGGAGATGTCGACGAGCGGGCGGGTCAGGTCTTCCCAGGCTTTCTGGCGGTCGCGCTCCAGGTCGAAATTCACGGCGTCGGCCATGGCCTGGCTTACAAGAAGCCGCTCGGCTACTTCCCGGTCACGCCATGCCTTCATGGCCGCGAGGAGGCCGTCGAGCGCCAGGTCGAGGTCGTCGCGCGCCTGCATTAGACGGTCCTCCGAAGGATGGAAGTCACGACGCCGAGCGAGCGGTCGAGCATCGGCTTGTCGAGTTCGAGGGTCCGGCTTTTGATCGTGACTTTCCAGATCCCGCTCTTGAGCGTTTCGGTATCCGTAAGCCCGGCGGCTACGAGTTCCGCGAGGGAGATCGAGACGACGGACTTGTCGCCGATGACCGCGAAGCCTTCAGCGTCCTGGCTCACGCCGATATGCATGGCGAGGACGTGGCAGGCGTATGTAGTCGTGCCGTTCGGGGAGATGAGCGTCGCGGCCTCGCCGTCGTTTGTGAGAATCGTTTGATTGTCGGCGATGGCGAGGTCGAGGAGGCTCATGGGTTACTTCGGGTCTCCGGGAACCTTGTTGTCCTCGGGAGCCTTTTCGCGCTCGTCTTCCTTGATCTTGCCGACGACTTTCCCGGCCTTTTTCCCTTCGAGTATCTTAGCGACCACGTCGCTCACGGCTCCCTCGAAGCCGTTCGCATATCTGAATTTTTTGCTCATGCCTTCTCCTCTTGAAAAGCGGGGGCCATGCTGTCTCGCGACATTAGGCCCCCGCGCAAGGCCTAGCTATTGACCGTCTTGACCGCGAGGTGCGGGAGGCCGTAGCCAGCGTTTCCGCGATAGTCGGCGGAGTAGACCCAGGTCTTCGTGAGGTTCTTTTTCTCCATGCGTCCGCGTCCGGTCTGGCGAGTGGAGAAAGCGAAGGGCTTCACGATCTCTTCGGTGGCGAGGAGATACCAGTCGGTCGCGTCGGCCGCGTCGAGCCTGGCGTCGCCGATGACCTGCATGCCCTTGTAGGGGTTGTAGACTCCGGCCACGCTCGCGCCCGGATCGGTATCGCTCTGGACGAGGCGCTTCCAGTTGCGCTCCTGTGCGACCGGGCAGTAGATGAGGTTCCCTTTGATGTTGAGAACCTCGCTCTGGTCGTCGGTGAACTTCGCCATCTGCACGAGAGCGGCGTTCAAGTCGGTTTCCATGTGGGCGAGGGTGTCGACGCCGGAGCCTCCGAGGAGGTTGTCGATGGCCCGCGCGCCCGAAGCGTCGGAGAAGAACGCGACGCCGTCGTAAGCGAGCCCCGACGTTCCGCCGGTCGCCAGCGCCGCGACGAGCTTCTCGGGGTGAGCGAGGAGCCGCTTCGCGAGGAGCGACGGGATCATGCGAAGGACCCCGACCTGGTCGTCCTCCACGTCGTTCTCGTTCACGGGAGCCGCGACGGCCCAGTCGAGGTTCTTGATGGTGTAGTCGTAGTCGGAGAAGTTCTTCGCGGAGAGTTCTCCGATCCACTGGGCGACGGCAGCCATCGCTCCGACCCAGCCCATTTTTTCATAGGCGGCGTTGGACTCGATGCCCATGACCGCCGACATGAGGCCAGGGGCGAGCTGTCGGGCGGCGAAGAATTCGGCCATCTTCTGAGCGAAGGCCGCATTCAACCCTTTTTCGATTACTACGGGATTAAAAGCCATGTGCTGGCCTCCTTACGCGATGCGGTCTGCGAAGCGCAGATCGAAGAGGAGATAGCCGGACTTGAAGTCCAGCGCGACGATGGAGACGGTCTTCGACCCGGCGGTCTGCGTGAGGGTCTGATCGTCGGCGATGTAGAAGTGCTCGCCGACATCGGACTGCGCGGCGCCCGAGAAGGGGAGCCAGACCTTGCCGCGCTTGAGCTTCCCGCGCAAGGCGGTCGAGCCCATGGCGTAGGCGTAGTTTCTTTCGCCGTTTTCGTACTCGCCGACGACGATGCCGGCGGGGAAAAGGTCGGCGGCGTCGGAAGGCGCGGCGGCGAAGCCGTTCGCGTCGTAGCAGAGGAGTCCGCCCTCGTAGTACGAGTCGGACGCGGCGAACTTCGGGGAGATTTCATCCTGCTCCCCGACGTATTCGAGCTTGCGGGCGGCGGTGAGGTCTGCCATTTAGTCTTCCTCCTTCGGGGAGAATTTGCGGTAATCCCCTTCGCTCATGCCGAACATGGCGGCGGCCTTGTGGTCGTCTTCGGTGAGACCGGAAGTTCCGCTCGCGGTCTCCGGCGTCGACGTTCTCAGGTCGGGCGGGTTTACGCCGTTGGCGTTCGGGCTCTTTCCGCGATTGATCGCGCCCTGGATGGCGGGGAAGCACTCCTCGAAAGATTTCCCGGATGCGATGGCGTCCTCGACGGCTTTGTCGCCGTCGGCGTTCGCTCCCCTGAGCGCCACGATCTTCTCGCGGCGCGACTGTTCGGCCTTCATGCCTTCGGCGATGCCTTCCGCCTTCGCGGTCTGGTAGACGTCGGGATGCTCGGCCTTGAGCTGTGCAAGATCCATACGGACCTCCTTTGGTTTATTGGCCGTCGAGATGGCGGCGGCCGAGCTGGCGGAGCCAGCGTTTTCCATGGTCTGGCGGGGGCGCGCGATGCTCACGCCCTCGATGTGGTCGATCATCCCGGCGGCCTTCGCGGCGCTCGCGATAAGTACGCCGCCGCGCCCGAAGTCCTTGTTCACCTTGTCGGGGGATACGTTGCGGCCTTCGGCTACGCGGAAGACGAAGACCTTGTGGAGCGCGTCGAGTTGCTTGACGAGCGTCGCCTTGCCTTCGTCGGTGGAGTAGTCGGGCCGCTTGTCGGGAGCGTCCGAGGAAGTAAATACGCGATGAGCGACGCCCTTTTTCGCCATAGCCTCGTCGTCGTCGTACCACTCCATGGCGACGCCGATGGAACCGAATTCGTCGGCCGGGGAAGTGGCGACGATCTTGTCGGCCTGGCTCGCGAGCCAGTAGGCGGCGGAGGCGGCCATGCCGGAGACGCGGGCCTCGGTCGGCTTCGCGATTGCGGCCATCGCCTGCGCGGCCTGGTCTACGCCGTCCACGTAGCCGCCGGGGGAGTTGATATCGAAGACGACGGACGAGACGGCCGGGTCGGCATCGGCGGCGCGGCATGCCTCGGCGATAAAGCCATACTCCGTCTCGCCCTGCATGGAGAACGCGCCGCACGTGCTGGCCGACGGGGTCAGCTCGCCGACGATGGGAATGTGGGCGACGCCATTGATGACCTGGAGCTGGAGCGGATGCGCGGCGTCGGGCGTCCGGTAGACGGGGACGGACGCCAAGAGGTCGTCGCGGTCATCGTGCCATTCCTTCGACGTTTTCGATTTCGCGTAGGCGAGGAGGTCCTGCCTATCGACGAGGAGCCGCTCCAGGCTTCGGGGCTCCAGCGCGTACAGTCTCACAACCCGCCCCCGGAGCCCGCGTCACTCTTCGCGATGCCCGCGCCGAGCTTCCACTCCTTGATCTTGTCCATGATGATCGAGAAGTAGACGGGCGTGAAACACGCGGCGATACCGACGCCGGAGAAAATCACGTCGCCGATGTCGATGCTCGCCGGGGCGCTTATGAACTTGTAGGCGGCCCAGCCCGTTATCCAGATCGCCGCGACGATCTGCGCGATGAGGCTAGAGAATTTGGCGCTTATGCCCTTTCCCTCGGGCGTGGTGCCCGTGCTGGTATCGCTCATGCTTTCCCTCCCGTGTAGACGATGACGCACGCCTGGACGTTCGCCTCGTATTCTGCTAGGCCCATGCGGAGCCGGAAGCCGTCCGTCCCGGTCCTCGCAGGGTGCGAGTCGTTGTAGATGATCTCGCCGGTCGTCGGGTCGTAATCGACGGCGGCGATGAAGTGGCCCGGCTCCTTGAGGCAGAGTTGGTCGGCGTAGCCCGCGATGAGGTCGGCGACGATCTCGTTCCACGACCGCATGAGGAAAACGAGGGCCTCAGTCGCGAAGAGTTCCTTCGCCGCGAGAGGGTACAGGTTCGGGATGCGGTTGCCCTGGACCCTGTCGAAGCCGAGGTCGTTGCGGATCTTGCGGAATTTCGCGTAGTTCGCGGGGTCGTTGAAGTAGTCGGCGGCTACTTCCTCCGGCTGGGGCTTATAGCCGCCGGGGGTGGTGATCTCGATGTCTACACCGAGCGCGTCTAGGCAGTTGACCATCGCCGTCGGGCCGCACGTTTCGAGCCAGCCCTTGACCTCGCCGCCCTCTTCGAGTTCGTCCTTGCGGAGTTGCTCTTCGGTCGGATTGTTCGTCTGGATGTGGAGGCGGGAGCGGTCGGTCGAGTATTTAGCCATTACGCGCCCCCTTTTTCGTGGTAGTCGAGACGGGTCTCGCACTTCACGATGCGATTTCCGTGGTCATCGAGCGCGAGCCCGTGCTCGTCAATGCGGGTCCATTGCGCCTTGATCGTTTCGTTGATCGCGTTTATCGCGAACGTGTTCCGGTCGAGGACTTTTGAGAAGCGGGCGAAGATGCCGAAGAAAGCCCCGACGGCTCCGAGGATGGTCACGATGGCGACGACGACTGATAAAACGGCGACAAAATCGTTCACGCGGCCCCCTCCTCGGGTTTTTCGGTATCTGGATCTTCTTCGTTTTTCTGTCCTACGGTTTGCGCTGCCGACCCAGGGGATTGGGTAAGTGTTATCGGGCGCCGGACGCCTTCATCTTTTTCCCATGCCGACTTGACGGCCTGAGAGGCGGGCGGAAATCCGCCCTTCGCCCGAAAATGATCCTCGTCTTCCGGCTGGGGCGTGATTGCACCGGCGCGGACAGCGACGCCATAACTGTCCATTTCTTGTTTGAGGCCTTCAAAGTCCGTATCTTCTTCCGTCTCGGAATCCGTTTTTCCTTCGTCCTCAGTAGTGCCTTTCGTGGGCTGACCAGGAGATGTGAGCGTGTCGACGGGCTCGACCTTCGGCATGACCTCGCGCTCGGCGGCTTGTTTTTCCATGTTGTCGTAGTAATCCGAGCCGTCGTAGTTTTGCGCGTTTCGCTCGCGGCATGTGGCTCCCTGCGCGATGCGTATGTCGGCCGCCTCGGCGTCCTTGACGGGGTCGATGCTCGGCATGCTCTGACCGATCCATGTGGTCGCGAGCCAGGCGCGGGTGATGAGCGGGGTGGAGCCGAAACCGGGGGCCTCGATGAGCTTACGATCGACCATCTCGACGAACCACGCCTCGAAGATAGGCTGGAGCCACTGACTCGCGAAGTGAACGCGCCAGCGCTCGACGACTTGCCAGAAAAGAATAAGAGCCGCGCGGCTGGCGCTGTAGTTCGAGGAGAATTTTTCCTCGACGACCTCGATAGGCTCGGACATGCGGGCGGAGATGGACTTCATGATCGCGTCGACAAAGACGCCGAAATTCACGTTCGGGCGCTTCGTGTCGAAGGAGGCAATGTCTTCGCCCTTCTTAAGCGACGCGACGAAGAGGCCGGGCTGGCGGACATGCACGTCCTCGGCTTTCACGTCGGTCGAAGCGCTTGGCGTAGTAGATCCGCGAGCGGAAATCCCGCCGCCGAGTATCGCCCTCGGGTCCGTCTTCGTGTCCGCGTCGGCGCTCGGCTTGACGTAAGCCGCGACGATGGCGTTCACGAGGGCGGCTTCGAGTTCAAAAAGCTCGTAGTCGGTTATTTTCTGGAGTTCATGGAGGACGGGGGCGAGGACGCCAGTGCCGCGAATCTGACCGGGTAGGTCAAGGATCGCGGGCAGGATGAGGAAACGACGCTTCCCTTGCTTCACTTCGACGCGGACGGGCTTTGCGCCGGGCTCGCTCGTGACGTAGACGGCGACAATCTTCCCGGAGCTCGTGATCTCCATCCCGTCGCGGATCTCGTTTCCGCGCGCTTTCGCGGCGGCGATGAACGTCGCGTCGTAGAGGTCGTCTATCTGTTCGGGGTCGATGAATTGCAGACAAAGAGGATTTACGCGCTCGGCGTCTCCGTCGTAGCGGAGGACTGTCGGAGCCTCTCCGTCGCGGAGTTCGTTCATGAAGGCAAAGCCTTGAAGCTCGGGGAGGCTTCGGCGGCCGGTCGCGTCGGGCTCGTGCGAAGAGGCCCAGGCGTACCATTTCAGCTCCACGTCGCGGCAGAATGCGCGGCGTTTCTTGGCGTCCCAGTCCTTTGTCCCGGTGAGTTCCCAGAGGGGCGTATGCTCCAAAGTGAGCCCGTTGCCGATGACGTTGTCGACGAGGCGCTGGAGAAGCGCGCCGCCCTGCATGGAGTCCCAGTACGCCTCGCGGCTTCGAGCCCGAAGCGCGTTATGGTCGAGTTCTTTTCCCGAGGAGTAGAGCGAGCGGAGAGTCCCTCGCATCTTCGAGCCGTCATAGGTGATCGACGCAGTCGAGCCGCCGGTGCGGTGCGGATATCCAAAGCCAGCGGAGGTTTTCTTGTTTTTTTTGGACTGGATTCCAAGATATTCGTCTAGTTCGGCGACGGCGTTTTTGTAGTCGTCTGTCCTCCGCGTTGCCGCGTCGCGTACCGCCGCCGCGATCTTGCCGCGCAGACTCATATCGGACCTCGCCCCGCGTGTACCGCGATGGTCTGCGGCCCGGTGCCGTTCGCTTCCGCGAGTTCGCTTTCGAGATCCTTGATGACTGCCTGAAGTTCTTTCAGATCGCGGGTAACGGTGATCTGCCCCTGGCCGGAGTTCACGCCGTAGGACTTGGCCTCCATGGCCTTGCGGCGCGCAGCATAGGCGGCCGTGAGGTCGGCCTGGATATCGGCGACCGCGCGGCTCACTCGTGACCTCTGGACATGCCGAGGCGCTCGCAGTTATTTACTAACCGGAGCGCCTCGCGCGATGTCACTCGCCGGACGTGGACCCTGACTAATTCCGTCGGGTTCGTCCTCATTTCCCCTCAGTCTATCATGGTAGGGTTAACAAGTCAACAAGAAAACAAGCTGTCAAGAGGTTTTTAACGCTTCCCAAAAAACCGACCAGTCGACCGCCCCGCTCTCGTCTCCGGCGGCGGCTGTCGCCAGGACGTAGAGCGCACCGAGGTTATAGACCCTAGCGTCGAGGGCTTCGTTTCGCCTGCCTTCAGGCTTATTCCAGACCCACTTCTCCTGGCCGAGCTTGTTTTTTTGTTTGATCCGCTCCTCGGCCGTGAGCATCTGGAAATACTTTGCGTCGTATTCTGTCGAAAAATGAGCATATCCTGGTGGGTAAGGCTGGCCTGCGTCGGGCGCGCACTTGTCTATGTCCGCGTAAACGACCTGCTTCATGAGGTCGACGTCCAGGTCTACGCGCCGGCAGGAGTATCCGACTACGTCCCGGACGGCGAAGGCTCGGCGGGTGACGCCGACGCGCGGGTCGCCCTTCGAGGGGAAGACGCGGCCGTCGAAGCGTTCGCAAAAGCGATAGACGGCGTCCGTGTTGAATCCGGCGTCGATGAGCGCGAGGGAAAGACTATGCCCGGCGTGCGTTGAGATGAGGAGCGCGTAGAGTTCATCCCATACCTTGTCGTTTTCGTTTTTTGTGTTCCCCGTCATGACGAAATAGCCAAGGCTCCAGGATTCCTTATCGGCTCCCCAGGCGACAATCTCCGCCTCGATTCTGTTTTCCTGGACATCGCCCCCGAGGGTGAGCAGGTAGGCGCCGTCCGGCCACTCGCCGGGCGTGTAGTAGGTCTCGCCATTAGGGAGGATGCCGCGCGACTCGACGCGGTAGGGCTCGCGCCGGTCCATGATTTTTTCCCATGGGGGAGCTGCGCCGCGCTCCTCGAAGGTCTCGCCCAGGACGGTATTGATAAACGCCCGGCGCTTCTCCAGACTGTCGCCGATCTCAAGCCACTCCTCGACGATGGATTCCCAGGACTGCATCCCGATTGAAGAGTAGAGCGAGGAGACGTGGTAGGACCGGAGGCCGGGGCGCTTGCTTTTTGCGGTCGGTATCCATTTTGCTTTACCGCCGCAACCTTCCTCGGGAAGAAAAAAAACTTTATCCTCGTTTTTCCAGGTAGCGCGGCACTCGGGATTAGAGCACTCATAGCGCACGCTCGAATAAATAAGTTCACCCGTTTTTTCATCTTTGTCATATTTTATTTGATGCCATTCAAGCGGCTGAAGTTTTCCGCACTTCTTGCACGGGACATGGTAGCGGCGCTGGTCTCCAAGCAGAAAAAGCGGCTCGATCTTGCTTGTCTGTTTGACGAGGGGCGTAGAACCGTAGAGGATTTTTCGCGTTGCTTCGTAGCTGACCGTCCTGCGCTTCAAAAGCGAAAGCGGATCGCCTTCGTTTTGGACGTTCGCACCGTAGGCGTCCACCTCATCGAGGAAAAGATACTTGACGGGGAATTGGCGCATTTTCGCGGCCGAGTTCGGGCCGATGGCAAGGAGGAAGCCACCGGGAAATTCTTTTTTGTTTACGGTATCCCCTGATTTTTTATTTCCTTTTTTTTCGGACTGGCTGAAAATCTTATGTGCGATTCCAGAACTTTGGAGCATGCGGTCAATGCGTAGCTCGACCGCGTCCTCGGCCATCTTCGCGTCGCCAGAAACGAAAAGTGCTCCGCCAGGCTCGCAGTCGATCATATAGCCTAGATCGTTTTCAAGGACCGCAACGGTAAAGGTGACTTGCGCCCCCTTCATGACGGCGACCTCTCGGACGGGGCTTTCCGCGCTAAAACAATCAGCGATTTCGCGCATACATGGGGAATTTTCCCAGCGGAACGGGCCAGGGAGGGGCGTCAAGCCTTCCGGGAGGATACGCTTTTCCGTCGCCCACTGGCTCACGGTCTTGTGGCTGATCTCTGTATGGATTGCCGCGTCGAGCGTCTCGCCCGTCCAGGCCCAGGCGTCGGCGAGATCCTCGGCGCTGTAGAGCGGGCGACGCGCGGGGGCTCTCATTCCAGGCCGAGATCCTGCGGCGTGGTCTGGATGCGGGGCTCTTCGATGAGGCGAGGCTGGAGGTAGGCGGTCTCGATGCGGCGGCAGGCAATGTCGAAATAGTGCTCTGTGAGTTCACACCCGATGAACTTGCGGCCCATTCGAGCGCATGAGACACCCGTCGTTCCTGATCCCATAAAAGGATCTAGGACGACCTCGTCGGGCTTTGCGATGGATACAATGCGGTCCATGAGTTCAACGGGCTTTTGCGTCGAGTGTTCGCGCTCGTTCCCGGTCGGGGCGGGAATGGAAAATACTCCAGGATGATACGCCGCGCCTTTGGATGTGTCGAAGTCGCGCGGGCCATTCGTCGCCCATACGATGTATTCCGCCTGTGCGCGAAAACGGTTGGGCATGGGTCGGGCGGAGACCTTATCCCAAACAGCTATCCCGCGCCAAACAAATCCGGCAAGCTGAATAGCGTCGGTACAGGCGGGGAGCTGGCGCCAGTCGCTAAACAAGCAAGCCATGCCCCCCCCCTTAAGTATTCGCATGGACTCGCCGAGCCATAGCGCCATCCAAAGCATCCAGGACCGCTGGTCGCGATTGTCTCCGGCGAAATTGGCGAGGTAGGAATTGAGGCCGGTCGTTTGGTATTTAGTTGCCGTGTCGACCATGCGGTCGCCGCGCGTGAATCCTCCCGACGAATATGGCGGATCGGTAATAAGCGCGTCGACAGCATCCATGGTCGGAAGTACCTCTTCGCATTTTCCGAGGTACAGCGTCGCCTCCCCGATCTTTTCCATCCTCATGCGTTCATCTCCATCTTCCCCGCTTCGTCTTTCGACCGTGCCAGCGCCGCCGCGATCTCGCGCTCCAGGTACGCCTCTACCTCGGCCACTCCGCCCTCGCTCCTGGCGAGCGCGTGGACCTGCGCGGAGATCCGGCGGGGCATGTCGCGAAAGTTCGTTTTAAGGCTGGCGTCGAAGGCGTTGAAGCGCTGGCGGACAAGCTCGCGGGGGATTAGTTTTTTCTTGAGCGCCGCCGCCTGGAGTTCTTTAAGGTGGGTTTCCACCTCAGCCTTGATGCGCATGGCGCGGGTATGTTTAATTTTTTCATCCGACGCCTGAATGATCTTCCCGATCCCGTCGAGGGCATCCCTGTCGTCATCCGGCTGGCGGGTGGGCCGGGGGGTCCGCTTCGCCTTCGGCTTCTCCGGCTCCGGTACAGTCGCCGCCGGCGCCGCCTCGCCCTCCACCGCCTTCACGCCATCCGCCTTCGGGGCCACGGTGGCCCGCTTCCTGGCGACTCTCTTCCCGGTGTGCGCGGCGATCCATTCCGCATTCTGCGGGTAGTCGGTGTCTATTTTCTTATCCGCGTCCGCGACGAGCGCGCCACGCTTGATAGCCTGAGAGACTCCGCTCCGGTCTTTGAAGCCGACGTACTTGGATAGGTCCGCCTGTGAAATCTTCGGCATGGGCTCCTTGAGCGCCCCGAGTGGCGCACCGTTGACAGACTAGCATAGTGTTGACGAGTTGACAAGGTAGAAAGTGCACAAGTCAACACGTCAACAAAAAACCGAGTCAGTATAAAAATATGGCGGGGTGATGTACCA